>ERZ1740065.221-NODE-221-length-27883-cov-6.510493_pt1 | contig 27883 bp, 21 predicted proteins | sample MGYA00581738_ERZ1740065 | MGnify/ENA primary metagenome ERZ1740065 (study PRJEB43018, sample SAMN04849749) | marine metagenome | isolation source: floating plastic debris | place: Pacific Ocean | collected 2008-09-01 | study: EMG produced TPA metagenomics assembly...
ATCACTCTCAGTCCAAAATAAGAACCCCCAACACGCTTCTGTCCAACCAGCATAGAAAAGGTATCTAGGTCGCTCGAATAACATGTGCTGAAGTTAACAAATTAGCGTGGCTTCTCACGATGATTCAATAGAGACATCTCACTTCATTCATAACGTGGAGGCATTTGGTGCACTGAGTATTGTGAACTGTGAGGGGACCATCACCCGGTCAGAACGGCGCGTGCGGAGCCGTTAAGAACGCGGTCAGTGTGACCGTCGCCTCGCGCGCGGCTTGATCGATGTTAGGGGCCACTCCCCGCTCAATCTGGCGCGCATGATCCGCCAGCAAGGTTGCTGCGACGCTGTTGAGCTGGCGCAGGCGAGCCTTTCTGATGTCGACTGGCAAATTGGCAAGGAGATGCTCAATCCGCTCGGTGAGGATCGCGATACTCTTGGGCCTATGATCGCCCACCAGCTCTTCGAGATCAAACCGAGGATCGGTCGTAAGCTGGTTGAGAATGAGCGCGTAACGGCGGCCGCTCTTCGTGCTACACGCGTCTATCAAGGGGCGAATGATCACGTCGATGAGCCTTGGCAAATCTTCGCCTGCGCCCGTCTGGTCGAGCGCGGACAATTGCTCCATTCGGACCGCGTCGAGCGCTTCCAGCCGGCTTTCAAACACCGCCCGGATGAGATTCTCCATACTGCCGAAGTGGTAGCGTACAGCGCTGTTGTTGCGGGCGTTCGCTTCCTTCGTGATCTCCACCGCAGTAACCCCGCCGAATCCACGGGCCGCAAGCAATCGTTCTGCAGCTTCGATAAGCGCGCTTCGTGTGTCGCTGCGATTGGGGCGGTCCATAGGAGCTTTCATCAGAAGAGAATTGTGGGCCGGATGCGCATTCGAGAGGCGGATAGCACGTCGTCTCGTTCGGCCCAAAAATCGTGTTGACCGCTTCGCCTCGAAAATTTAAGAACTTTTCTTAAATTGAGAGGTGAGGAATGAAGCGGATCTTTGCTGTTGGGCTTGTCGTCCTCCTATTGGTGGGTGCCTTCGGGTATCTTAACCGTAAGGCGATCATACTGTCGCTCGTTACCAACGCCGAACGGATGGTCGTTGAGACGAACAGGCCTGTAGCGTGGGACCAAGGACCGAAAGAGCCCAAGACTGCGGTCCCCGGCGCTCCTCCAAACATCATCGTAATTCTGGCTGACGATCTGGGAATCAACGACATATCGACCTTTGGCGGCGGAGTGGCCAACGGGAGGGTCCCCACCCCGAATATCGACCGTTTGGCCGCCGATGGGGCCATTTTCGCCAACTCTTACTCGGGCACCGGCACCTGCGCGCCGTCGCGCGCCATGCTTATGACCGGCCGATACCCAAGCCGAACAGGCTTTGAATTCACCCCAATGCCGCCTGGTATGGGCCGGATCATCTCGATGTTCTCAGAGGACTATCTCGAAGAAGCGGGTCTGCCACAGATGGTCTATAACGCCGGAGGCGACACAAACAGACCGCACTACATCGACATGGGCCTCCCTCCTGAGGAGGTGACCATCGCGGAAATCCTAAAGGCGTCCGGTTATCAGACCGTCCATATCGGTAAGTGGCATCTGGGTCGAAACGGGCCCTTCCGGGCTGTGCGCCAGGGCTTTGATGAAAGCCTTTTGATGGCCAATGGCCTGTACCTACCTGAGGATCATCCCGACGCAGTGAACGCCAAGCTTGAATTCGACCCGATTGATCGATTCCTGTGGGCTCGGATGCAATTTGCCGCCGACTTCGACAACGCTTCCGAACCTCTTGGCGAGGAGTACTTCGAGCCGGCGCGCTACCTCACCGATTACTGGACAGACGAGAGCCTCAAAGTGATTGAGGCGAACAGAAACCGCCCCTTCTTTCTCTATCTGGCGCATTGGGGAATCCACACGCCCTTACAGGCAACCAGAGAGGATTATGAAGCGGTTGGTGACATCAGACCGCACCGCCTGCGGGTGTACGCCGCTATGGTCCGCGCGCTTGACCGAAGCGTGGGCCGGATCATGGACAAGCTTGAGGAAGAGGGTCTGGCGGACAACACCATTGTCGTCTTCTCCAGCGACAACGGCGGGGCAGGCTATATCGGCATACCGGAGGTGAACACGCCGTATCGTGGTTGGAAGATCACTCTGTTCGAAGGCGGGATACGCGTACCCCTATTCGTGAAATGGCCTGCACGAATTCCGGCCGGGACAGTCATTGAAGAACCGGTTGCGCACATCGACGTTTTGCCGACACTGACAGCCGCAGCCAACGCCACCTTGCCGCAGGATCGTGTGATAGACGGACAAGACCTCATGGCGCTCGCTGAAGGAGAGACGACCTCCCTCGAGCGAGCGGACGACGCGCTCTATTGGTCGAGCGGCTTCTACAAAGTAGTGCGTGCGGGCGACTGGAAGCTCCACGTCAACGAACGTCAGCAAAGAGCGTGGCTTTTCGACCTCGTGAACGACCCGACCGAGCAAACCAATCTGGCGGAAACACGGCCCGAAAAGCGCGTCGAGCTAGAGGCGCTGATCGCGGCGCATTGGGCGCAGGCCCGCGCCCCGCTGTACCCGCATTCTGTCGAAACCTCGATTTGCATTGACAGCACAATGGCGCAGCCAAGTTGCGAGCGAGGCGACTACGTAATCTGGCCGAACTGACACGGCCGCCAACTCGATCCTTTTGAATCTTCTTGGGAGCTCTGTCCGTGAGTGCACAGAAATTCTTCATCCATGGCGTTCCGGATTGTCCGAAGATCTGGGATCCGCTGATCCGTGAACTCGACTTGACCGAGGCGGATTACACAGCGCCTGCGCTACCAGGATTTTTGGCGGCGCCTCCGTCCGGCTTTGTGCGCGACAAGGATGCCTACGCGCGGTTTCTTATCGAAAATGTTGAATCGGTCTTCGAGGCGAAGGGCCCGGTCGACTTGGTCGGACACGACTGGGGGGCGCTGCTGGCTCTCCGAATTGCCGGATTGCGGCCAGAACTCATCCGGACGTGGGCGGTCGCAAACGGGGCGTATCGGGAAGGTTCGCAAGGCCACCAAGCCGCGCGGCTGTGGGGACGTAAGGGGGTCGGCGACCTGGTCATGAGGCTGACTCCGGCGCGGCGTCTTCACAAGGCGTTAGTGTGCGCGGATATGCCAGAGGACATGGTCGAGATCGCGGTTGACCTTTGGAAGCGCGGCCACATCAAAAAGAGCATTCTGGGTCTCTACCAGTCGGCCAAGGGTCTGACTTGGAGCGGTCCTTGGGTGGAAACGCTGGCCCGCTTACCGAAGCGCGGATTGGTATTGTGGGGCGTGAACGATCCTTTTGGCCCGGTGGAGCTAGGGCAGGCCTGGGCCGAGGAATTTGGCTTTCCCTTTGCGGCTATCGACCAGGCGGGGCATTGGGCAATCGCGGAACAGCCCGCTGCGTTTGCAGACCATCTGCTCGATCTTTGGAACGCCGCCGACGCCGAGCTGAACGCCGCATCAACCTGACACGCTGGTTATAGAGATGGAGAACCCTTACACCTTTACGCTTGCTACCGGTGGCGGAGCACCTCCAAGTTGATGCGCCCAATCTGGTCAAGGCGCCCTTAGGACGACAATCACATGAAAGGTCTGGGAACAGCACCATTGCAACCCCACGCCTCAGACCATTTATCAGAACAAGATAGGCAAACCCGCCCCTTCAAGCCCTAGCTCAAACTTCAACACCGAGTTCGCCGACCGCTTCTTCGATGGCTTCGATGGTCGCTTCGAACCCGTCGAAGTTTTGTGGCCGTGAAAGGTCAAACACGGGGACGTTTTGCAAAATCGTTGCGATCAAATTGAAGGCCGTTGTTTCAAGACCCAAGGCCGGAACGAGAGCCGGTCGGTAAATGTTCTCGCGCAAGACGAGCATAGCCTCGGGAATGGCGAGCCTACGGCATTGGACACCCTCGTAGGCTTCGTCAAAGCGCAAACGGAACACCGCGCTCAGCGCAGCGCTCTCAACAACGCGGTCGGCGGAAAAGGGAACGTGAAATTTCTCAAGATCCTGATGCAGTCGACTAAGACCAGCGGTCTCAATCGCGAGGTGATCCGCGGCGTCCTGCCACAGCTTGATGCGCGGGAAGGACGGAGTGATGCGAACAGCGCCGCCCTCGATAGTGTCGAACACAACGACATCGTCACTCATAAAGCCAAAACCGCGACCAACCAGGGCTGTTGTTAAGGTCGACTTGCCAACCCCGCTGGGCCCCGTGATGGCGAGGCCGCGCCCGTTTTGCGTGACCATTCCGCAATGGAAAGGGATACGGCCGGACTGAAACACCCACGCTCCGAAGGCCGAACCAGTTACAAAGAGCCGCGCTTCGCGTACGCGCTTCCCATCGAGCAGGTCGACTTCAATCCGCTCGGAATTTGGAACGCGGATGCGAACCGTATCAGCGACCTCGAAGTCCACAACGCCATCGCGCACCCGAAAGCCACCAGCGTTGCGTTCTTCGAGTGGGACGCCGGGAAGGGAACGCAGCACAATTCTCAAATCCGGCTGAACACCAGAGCCGATTTCGCCGGGAGAAACCGACTGAAACTCGGGAAGCGGCACCTCGGATTCAACGAGCTGGCCGTACGCGCGGAAATAGTGCATTTCGTGCCAATACCTAGAGCGCGGCGTTTGCTGACGACGTATCAGGGCACCGTGTTGCGAATCGAGAACAAGTGCCTTAATCCACCGGCACCATAGAGACATAAAGGACAGAAACAGTGTTGGTGAAGCGAAATCCGCGCTTGCTCGCCAGCGCGCTCCCGGACGGCAACACCGCGCTTCTTGTGGTTGAGACCGGTCGCTATGTCACTTTCGATGGAACAGCAACGGCGATTTGGGAGCGGATCGAAGATCCTATTGCTTTTGCCGATCTGATCGATTCTTTGCTTGCCGAATACGACGTGACACAGGCTGTCTTGGAAAAGGATGTGACCGACGCCTTGCATAAGCTGGCCGAAATGCAGGTGGTTACGCTGGCGGACTGAGTTTGGCCTGGTCGCTAAACATCTTGGCCAAACTCGCCGGGGATTACGCCCTCTGAAAATGGCACACCGACACTAAATCCTTATGAGCGGCATCGGTCTTATCTTCCATCGCGACGCAAAGCCGGTTGAGCGCGATGATCTTGAACGGATGTCGCGCTCGCTCGCCCTTTATGGGCCTGAAAAGAGGCAGATTAAGGCGGATGGAGAGGTTGGATTTGCCTACACGCATTTCACCAACACTCCTGAAGCCAAACTCGCCGAACAACCGCTTGTCTCTCGCCGCGGACAGCAAACGATGGTGTTTGATGGCCGTATCGATAACCGGGACGCTCTCGCCAGAGCTCTTGGGCTTAGCGCCTCCGACCTCGCGAGGTTGAGCGATGCGGCCTTGGCTATGGCGGGCTGGGAGAGGTGGGGCGTTGATGGCCTCAACCATTGGGTCGGAGAGTTTGCGGCTATCGTGTGGGATCGCGAAGCCCGCACGGCCACAATGCTACGCGATCAGTTTGGCCGGCGCCCCCTCCACTACCATTTGACGGACAAGCGTCTCGTTGTGGCCTCAATGCCCAAAGGCATTCACGCTCTTGGCGACATACCCCGCGAGCTTGATCGCGCACGCTTGACCGATGCGCTGACCCAGTTCGATTTCGATCTAACGCGCAGCTACTTTCGGCATATCAACCTCGTCGCGCCCGCCACGGCAACGCGCATCTCCCCAGACCGCGAACAACACACCAGATATTATTCGCTCAAGGATCATATCGAACCGGTACGATACCAAAGGGATCAGGACTATGTTGACGCCGCACAGGAGCTGTTCGACACGGCCTTGAAAGCGTGCCTGCGCTCCCCTGGAAAAGTCGGATCGCACCTGAGCGCGGGAATGGATTCCTCTTTCGTCTCGGCCAAGGCGGCATTGGAATTGGCAAAGTCGGGAGAGCGCCTCTCTACGTACACATGGGTTCCAATGGAGGGCTTTGCAAAGACGCCCCCACCGGGCTGTGTGCAAGACGAATCCCCCGCCGCTTACGCGATGGCGGGCATGCATCCGAACATCGACATCAACCTGGTCGGAAGAGACGGACCGAGCGTTTACCGCTGGAAGAAGGAATACTGGCTCGCGGCTGAAAGCGTTTCGCGCAACGAACTCAATCTTACGCTTGGGATGGAATCCGCGCGCATTGCCCGCAAGGACGGTGTCAAAGTCATGTTGTGCGGCACGGTTGGCAACATCTCGCTGTCTTACGCAGGCGACGGCCTTGTCTATGAATTGTTTCGGAGGGGCCAATGGCGCACTCTTCTGCGTGAAGTCAACGCGCACAAGAACTCAGCGCATCAATGGCGCAACCTGTTGAAAGACGTTCTGCCCGCGACCGTGGTACAAGCTGTGCGCCAAGCGAGAGGAACGGACAACCCTCTTGAGGCCTTCATCTTGCGGCGCAGTGTTGCCACACCCGAGGCCACACGAGCGCGTAACATTTCAGAGCGGGCAAAGGCGCTTGGGTTTTCGTTTATCTTCCGCGCAGAGAAAGACGCCAACAAACAATGGATCACGTTCCTTGAGAACTACAATGGGCCGGCTGAAGCGAACAGTTTAGCCGCGATGCCCGCTTTGTTTGGCCAGGAATTGCGTGACCCGATGTTTGACCGCCGGATATTGGAGTGGCGCTTTGGTGTTCCCCTGACACAGTTTCGCCGCGATGGCCGAGGCCGCTTTTTGATGCGCCGCCTAATGGAGGGCAACGTTCCAGACATGATAGTCGAGCAACGGCTGGGCCGCGGCTTGCAGTCAGCCGACTGGCACGCCCGCCTGGCCGCCGATCTTCCCAGAATGAGACGCGATCTATACGCCTCTTCGAACTCGGAGAACCTTGAGGGGATTGTCGACCACTCCAAGATTTCGGCGTTGATTGATAAATTTGAAGAGACACAAGACCCGAAAACCTCTGACGATCTCGTCGATCTCTCAGTGTCCTTGCCTATTGCGCTTAGCGTAATGGCTTGGGTGAACGAAGTGGAAGGCAGCAACCGGCCCCAATGAGCGCGCAGCAATAGGAACGAAGGGCTGCCATGGTCCCGGTGCCCAAGAGCGAGCGCATCCTTAGAAGACCGCGTAAAGGTGGGAAGCCTTATCTTGCGTACACTGGTGCAGAACGGTTACAGGCCCGAGCGGCAATGTTAGTGTTTGTTCGCAACCGCAATATTGCGTTGCATCCAACGGCGCAAAAGGTTAGAGGGCGGTTAATCGCCGAGAGTTCGAGTGACGGAGTTGGTTGGAATGGACATGAGCGACAAAAAAGCTTGGAAGTCTCCTGAGATCACGGAATTCAGCGTCGCGGACGTAACTGAGGGCACCGGGGGTTCTTCTCCCGAAGGCTTCTTTAATACCGCAGAGGATCCATCAGGCTCTTAAGCCTTGGTCGCCGATATCTGGTTTCACGGATCTCCGTTTGAGGTCTCCTTGCTATTTTTTGACTAGCGCTTTCCGGCCATAATTGGCCGGATCTCTGTTTTTCCGATACTGAGCTGCGTGTGTCGCCATGATCCTCGACGACATTAGACGAAGCTCTCTTTCCAAGCCTGACCAAATTGCTCTTGCGTTTCATGCGGACACCGCATCTCTCGCGCAATCGATAACATGGAAGGCCCTTTGGGAGCGTCTGTCGCAGCTAGCCGGTGCGCTGTTGCACGAATTTTCCGCTGGCGACCGCCTTCTGCTCGTCTTCCCGCAAGGCCTTGAGTTTCATTTGTGTCAGCTCGCGTGCAATTACGCAGGGGTTATCCCTATCCCTGTTCCTCAGCCCAAAGGCCCCAGTGGACAAGAGCGACTGGAAAGCATCCTCGCCGATTCCGATTGTTCCGGGGTCTTGACGCTGGAGAATTCCCTTGGTGACCTTGGGGCGATCGCAGGAGGCGCACTTCGCCTGGCCACCTTTGAACAGCTTTTGGCGCGCGCAGTCGACCCTCTCGTCCAACCGTTTCCAGCCTCTGGCAACGACATCGCCTTCATCCAGTACACCTCGGGCTCGGTTGGAACGCCAAAAGGCGTGGTTGTTTCGCATGCAAACCTTAACGCCAATGTGCGGATGATGAGCGCTGACCGATCCGATCAGATGCGTGTGTTCTTGAGTTGGGTCCCGCACTTTCACGACATGGGCCTGATCGGCAATTTTTACCTCGCGATGCACACCGGCGCTGCACTTCATCTTGCAAGCGCGAACACCTTTGTGCGGCGGCCGCTCAGCTGGCTCCGACTTATCTCGATGACCGGCGCGACCTTCACCACCATCCCTCACTTCGCGCTCGCGCTTTGCACCCGCTCTGCACACACCTTAAGCCCGGCGGAAATCGACCTTTCCACTATACGCCTCATCGTCAATTCGTCAGAGCCTGTGGACTGGCAGGGTCTTAACGAATTCGAACGCGCTTTTGCGCCCTTTGGCCTCCAACCTGGCGTGGTGGTGCCCCATTACGGGTTGGCCGAATGCACGGTGATGGTCAGCTACCCAACGCGTGAACGCCGGCGCTATCTGGACGTTTCACGCGACGACTTTGCCCGTGGTCAAATCGTGCCATGCGATGACGAAAGCCTAGCGCATAGGATCATCAACAACGGCCGGGGTCGGCATGATTGCGAGATCGCCATCGTTGAGCGAGAGACCGGGCAACGCTGTGCCCCCGACCGGATTGGCGAAATCTGGGTGGCTGGCTCGCACGTTGCCCAGGGCTATTGGGATGGACCGGTGGCAACGGCAGAGGTGTTCAACCGTCGCATTATCGGCGATAGGTCGGGCCGATCCTATGTTCGCACAGGCGACCTCGGGTTCCTTTACGAAGGGGACTTGTACATCACCGGCCGCCTGAAAGACGTCATCATTGTTCGCGGACAGAACTTCTACGCGCGAGACATTGAGTTGCTCGCCGAGAGGGCGTCGTCGCGGGTGCGTGAAGGCCGGGTTGCGGCGATCCCTTTGGAACATCGCGGCAGTGAGGCGATCGGCGTACTCGCCGAAGTGGCGCCTAGATTCGATTACAAGACCGACGCGCTGGACTTCGTATCCGCCTTCACCAAAAGCTTGCAACAGCGCCTTGGTCTGGCCGCCGAAGCAATTTTCCTTGTCCGCAAGAACACCCTACCTCGTACAACCAGCGGAAAAATACGACGCAGCGACGCGTCCGACCTGTACGCAGCGGGAGAGCTGCCCATTGTCTTTGGCTACAAAGCCGCAAGCTTTGCTGCCGACCAAAGCGGCGCCTTCCCCGGCATTGGAGCCCGGGGTCCGCTGCGCGCGTGGTTGGTGGCTTTGATCCTCGAGCAAGCCGGCGTCAATGAGGTTGCTGAAGATGAAGACCTCTTTGCGCTTGGCGTCGACTCTCTAAGTATGACCAATCTCCTCATCGAGATTGAGGATGCAAGCGGGCGTCCACTGCTTAACGAAGAATTCTACAGCTCACCGACCTTGAACACATTGCTCGACGTCCTGATGCGCCCCGAAGCTGGCGAAGATCAAGACGACAAGTCTTCGCCAGGCCCCCAAGAGCGGGCGCCTAAAGAAACCGAGCCTGCAGCGGCCACGAGAAAACTGAAGAAGCGGGTCGCCTGGCACTTGCGCGATATGGGGCCGATCTGCGGGCCTTGCGCCCTTCCCTACGAGTCCGGTTCTCGAATGCTGGATCGACTTGTGCGCTCAAGGTCGGTGCTTGAACGCCTGTCTCGGCCTTATGCGAGGTTGCTTGAGGCCTTTATCGACGAACAATCGATTGAGGATTCCGCGGCGCTCAGGCGGTCGTTTACCAGGGGCTTTTGCTGGACCGGCTGGCGCGAAAGCAAACTGGCGAACCCCGAGTTGTTTGCTCGCTTCGTCACTGTCCGAGGGTTTGAACATGTGGAAGAGGCCCGCGCAAAGGGCCAAGGTGTTATCCTAGCGCTTGTCCATTCCCGCTTCAAAGGGCTCTACAAGTTCATCCCAGGCCTTGCGGAGTCCGATTTGAACGCGATCGGAAATATCTCAGCCGATCGTGCCGCATTCTATGGGCTGGGTGCTGTTGCCGAGGCAAGCGGGGCAGCGGCGGGGAAGCTTGTGCCCTCCGCACGGGTGGCGCAAATCCACAACGCGCACCGCTCGCTCTTGGATGGCGGAACGCTGCTCATTTTCATGGACTACTTTGACGGGATCGGCGGAATCGAACTGCCCGTTTTGGGTCGAAGACGACCAATCCGGCCGGGAATTGCCGAAATGGCTCTCGACACAAACGCAGTGGTAATTCCGGTTGAGCAATGGCTCCATGAGCACGGACGCATCACGATAGAATTCAAGAAGCCCTTCGTCGCGCAAGGCGAAACGCGCGAAGAGCGTGCGTTAAGCTTGATGATACAGCAGGGCGCAAGCCTGGAGGAGATGTGGCGCACCAACCCGGCTCAGATGGACGCCGAAGCGCTACGATATCAGATGGCTTTGCCGTTGGCTTGAGCGCCTATTGGCGCCATCAAGTCGCAAGATCCGCTGGGAAGAAAACGCGCGCGACCAATCCTCCTTCGTTGCGGTTGGCCAATGTGATTGTCGCCCCGTGCGTACGTGCGATGGCCCGCGCGATTCCGAGTCCGAGCCCGGTTCCGCCGGTCAGACGACTGCGCGACGCTTCGCCGCGGTAAAACGGTTCAAAAACTCGCTCAAGCGCATCCGCCGGGATGCCATCACCATCGTCCTCAACCGCAATCTCCAGCCCATCCGCTTTGCACACAAGCCGTATGCCAATAAACCCGCGTCCATAACGCCGCGCGTTCTCGATCAGGTTATCAAACAACCGCCTCAAGGCCACCGTGTTGCCCACCATGGTAAAGGCTTGTTTTGTTTCGTTGCGGAAGGCGATGAAGCCCGGAGCCGCCGACGCGACCCGCTCAACAAAAGCGCCAAGCTCGACCAATTCGGGCTCAATCAAGGGACTTTCCGCTCGCGAATACGCTAGCATTTCCGACACGAGATGTTCCATTTGCACGAGGTCATCTTCGAGCTCCTCGGGGGAAAATGTAGGCTTCTCATCCATTCGTAGCCGCAGACGGGTGAGGCCTGTGGAGATGTCGTGGGCTATAGCTACGATGATCTGCTCGCGCTCATGTATCAGGCCAGCAAGCCTGGCCCGCATACGGTTGAGCGCCATGGACAAGCGGCGCAATTCGCGTGGTCCCCCTTCGGAAACGGCCAGAGACGTCTCAGCCAAACCAACTTGCTGCGCGTCGCGTTCCAATTGCCGGATGGGACGCATGATCACGATCCATGAGGCAAACCCAATGAGCAACGCCGACACGACGAAGAGAACCACGATCGACGCGATCAGATTTGGACGTTCTTCAAAAGAGACCCGTGGAGCGAGCCAGAAGTGCAAGACACGGCCATCTTGAAGTCTTACCGCAACCTGTTGAACCGTCGTTGCATTCAGAGGCGGCAACTCGCCCTCTATCAAGGGCCTTCCCCAATCAAGTATCCCGAGCGTTCGAAACCGTATATCGCGCAGGCGTATGCGCGCGACAACGTCGCTTGTGCCGGATCCAGCCAAGCCTTTCTTATAGGCATTGGCCCTAAGATGGGGGCCGAAGCCGTCCTTGACCTCCGCGATGCGCGAGCTGGTGTTATACGCCGCGAGCACAAAGGTCTCGATCTCAACCGGAGCGCTCTCAATGAGCCAAACCAGTTCGGCCATACTGTTCGAATTGTCCTGGATAGCTCGGTTGAACACGCGCCCCGCAACCGGCGTCTGCATCAACATTGCCAACGCTAACATGCTAATGCACCCCGCCGCCAGAACGAGGGCAACCACACGCACCACAATCGAATTGGAAAACGCCGCAATGCGTCGAAGCATCAGTTCTCCCGCACCACCCGTGTCGAGAGCGCATAACCCAGATTCCGGATCGTCTTGATATAAGCGGGGCGACGCGGATCGTCGCCGATCTTGCTGCGGATGCGGCTGATTTGGGAATCTATCGTTCGGTCAAACGGCGCCGCATCAAGACCCCGAGATAGATCGAGCAACGTCTCTCGCGACAAGACTCGGGGCGCGCGTTCAGCGAGGACCTTGAGCAGCGCGAACTCTCCAGAGGTAAGCCGTATCTCTTCACCGCCTTCTCGGCTGAGTGACATCTGATCTGGAACAAGCCGGAACGGTCCAAAACGCAATGTGTGGCCGGAAGTTGAATTGGTGCCATCGTTCTGCTGGACCGTGCGCCGCATGACCGCCTTAATCCTAGCGATAAGCTCGCGCGGATTGAATGGTTTGCCCAGATAGTCGTCCGCCCCCACTTCCAAGCCGACAATTCGATCAACATCGCTGGAAAGCGCGGTCAGCATGATCACGGGGACTGTGCTGGTCGCGCGCAGTCGGCGGCAAAAGGAAAGTCCGTCCTCGTCTCTCATCATGAGGTCGAGGACAATCAAATCCACTTCATTGTGCTCAAGAAGAGCCTCACCCTGCGCAACCGATCCCGCAGTCAAAGGTGACATCCCCGCACGCTCCAAAACGCCCCGAACCAGGCGGAGAATCTCGGCATCATCATCTACGACCAGTATCTTCGGCGTGCGTTCCACGTCACAACAATTAACGGGCGGACGGCACCGACACTACGCGCAAATTGTCACAGAATGTTTCAAGAGGTCGCGCTGGCATCAAATCACAACATTCCCACACAAGTCGCAAAGTGTTGCGGATATGCGAGCAACAGGCGGTCTTCACGCAGGGGGCATACATCCTGAAGGAGACCCCCAATGGCTTCAAAGACTGAGAAAAAGAGATCGATCGCGAAGGGTGGGTTCGCGATCGTGGCACCGGGAGCGCTGCCCCCCCTGTTCCACGTTAGCGCTCCCGTTGCCAACGCACAGTCCCCAAAGGACGCGCAAAAGATGCTCAAACAGGCCGATAAGGATGGCGACGGCAACATCACGTGGAGCGAGGTTCTCGACCTTCGCAAAAGCATCTTCAGCCGCCTGGACCGCAACCGAGACGGCTTCGTCGACAAGAGCGATCGGCCATCCTTTTTTGCGAGCCAGTTCGACAAGGCCTTTGAAAGGTTCGTCGAATTCGACGCAGATCAGGATGAGCGCATTTCGCGGGAGGAGCTACTCAAGGGCGAAGCGCCGGGCTTCGAAGCGGCGGACACCAACAAGGACAGGGTCCTCAGCCAGGACGAAATCGAAGCCATGAGAGCCTCTTTGTAAACCCACGGCAAGCCTGGACGGGGCGGTCCACCAATCCTCTCGCTCGGAGCAACCCCATGCCCAACGCCCAAGAATCTGTCCCCTTTCTTATAGTCGCAGCCGCTCTGGCCTTGATTGAGTTCGCTTGGCGCAAGCGCAGCGGCCTCGGTTATGACCTTGGTGCATTTGGCGGTCATATTGGCATCATGGTCGGCGTGGGGATTTCCCGCGCGCTGACGGGTTTCATTATCGCCGCCGTCTTGTTTGCCGCGTTCAGCTTCGCCCCCGTTCAGTGGGATTTGAGCGACTGGCGAACGTGGGTCGTCGGGTTCCTCGTGCTCGACTTTTTCTATTACTGGCAGCACCGGTTTAGCCATGAAGTGCGGTGGGGTTGGGCCTCGCATTCTGTGCACCATTCTACCAATGAGTTCACTTTGCCCGCTTCGTTTCGCTTAAGCTGGCTAAGCACTTTTTCACTTTCTTGGCTGGTCTATGTTCCCATGGCCTTGATGGGCTTTAGCCCCATCCTGATCACCGTCATTTTGGCGATCAACCTGCGGTTCCAATACATCCTTCACACCGAAGCGATTGGGAAGCTGGGTCCTTTGGAATCGATCTTCAACACACCCTCGCACCACCGCGTCCACCACGGTTCGAACGAGGAATATCTCGACAAGAACTATGGCGGCGTTTTGATCGTCTTCGATCGCTTGTTTGGCACCTTTGCCGAAGAACGCGACGAAAACCCGGTCGTCTATGGCCTGACCAAGAAGCTTGAGAGCAACAACCCGTTTGTGATCATATTCCACGAGTGGATCAACATGGGCCGCGACGCGCTGTCGGCGACGACCGGCAGAGACATTGTGCGTGCGCTTTTGGGGCGACCTTCCGACCCAGAGCCGAGTGCCGAAACGCCGCGGGTGGAGCAGGCAACCTCATCTTTGCCGCAGGAGCAATCGTCCGCCGGACATCTAAGCCAGCGTGCGCCCGACCCGCCCCCAACTAACGAATATCAAGGGATTTAGGAGAAAAGTATTGCGTCTTTCTTTGTTTGCTGCCGCCTCGTTTCTCGCCGTCACGCCGTACACCGCGTACGCTCAGGACGACTACGAAGACTGGGGCGATGGGCCGCCTGGTAGGCTCTCTTTCAGCGTATTGATTGCGGTTTCGGAGAGTGAGGTCGTGCTGACCGACAGCGAGGTTTCCCTCCCAGAAGATATTAGTCTGGGCGATTTCGAAGTGACGCTGGCAGAAGAAGTCGAGGTCTCCAACACTTTTGTCGGCGCGAGCGTAGGCTATCGCGTTCTCGACTTCCTTCAGCTCAACGCCCAAGGCGGATTTGTCTCGACAACGTCCGATATTGGGCTCCAGATCAACGGCACCCCGGCCGACACTTTCCCTATCAACTTCAACGAACCGATCTCTTTGGAGAGGGAAGTCTCGACCTCGGCGGAGGGTTACTCGTTAGGGGTTGGCGCGACCGGTCTGTTGCCCGTCGCGTCGATCGGGGACAGCATGCTTCTAGGCTATGTGAGCTACCAGCATTTGTGGAACGAGTTTTCCGATGATGGCATCTCGGTGGATATTGGTCGTGTGTCCGCAGGCATACTGTTTCCGTTTTCACCGCTGCAAGAGGACAAGCCAGTCTTCCGTTTCGGCGCGAGCTATCTCGATACCAAGCGCACGTTGGAACGCGGCGTAGAATTCGGCGGGGAAGAAGTGATGGTCCGCGCGATTCAAGAGATGGAGGATCCCTGGTTTGGAGAGATCGGTATCGCTTTTCCCGCTTCTCGACATGTCTTGCTCAACGTTGGCGCATCCGTTCAGACCACCGGGAACGTCTCCATTCTTGGTTCCATTACGATACGCCCATAGGCCTCATTTGAGGCAACACCGGCCATATTGTTTCTGCGACAATTCGATGCAATCGCGCCATTCAGCGGCAAAGTTGCGGTCTGATGCATGGTTCCAAAGATGCAAAGCAGAGCCATGCCATAACAGCCGACCAACTCCCGTTATGGAGCGCCAGCCTTTGCCCCCACATAGTCGGGAGGAGGAGGAACTTGTCCGAGCTTCAGGGATGTCTGGATGTCGAGCAGGTGATCGGCGCGAAGATCGACACCCAAAGCCAGACCGGCGCGTCTTACCGTGTAGGACCCAAGTCTTGGCGGGCAATAGAGCTGATGGCGCACGAGGAGGCGAACGAGATCGGACCGAAAGGGGTTGAACGCTTCCGTGGCGCTGAGCGCATTCGTCTCTCGTTCCAAGTCCAGCACGCGCTTAAGCCCGCCGCCGAGGGACAGGCCCTGATTGCGCTGATAAAATCGTTGGGTGGACGGAGCAGCTCCGCCGCGCCAGGTGCCGGAGCTGGGGCCGATGGAGACGCCTCATGACCACCGCTTTGCGGGTGCGACAGGCCGGGTGCCTCATCACACTGGCGGCGCTGATGGGCGCGTGCAGCGGGGCCGAGATCGAGCGATGCGTCGCCCGGCAAGTAGAGCTCGGCGAGAAAAACCACGGCTTTGAACTGATCGATCTGGCTTCGAAAGAGGTCTGGTTGACCACGGACTGGGAGGTCGAGGAATTCGAAGAGTTCTCGCTGCCGTTTTCTTGGTCTTTGTGGCGCAAGAACGACCCACGCATAGGCGCCGGTCAAACGGGGCAGATCCTTCGTTCACCGGGATGCGAACCGGGCAAGCACACCTACATGAGCGCGCATGGGCGCGAGTTTGTCCACGTCGTCAACCTAGAAAACTTCGGCGAAGAGCCGGACGGCTCCGATGGGCTAATCAACGCCGTTACGCTCAACAAGCATCACAGCATACGCTTTGATGCCGGAGACCCAATTGAGATCCTGAGCGATCCAACGGGCCAACGATATGTGCTGGTCGCGCGTACTCTTGAGAGCGCCGCGGAGGAGCCAAGTCTGCCTGACGGTTGGACGCTCGCCCAAAGGACGCTGTCTCACGCACTGGATGTCGCACTGGATGGCGAAGTCACAATCCTTCGGATGGATAACAAGGACTCGTTCCAAGGCCCTATCGCCGCCGAGGTCAAGATTCGGTTTGAAGACTAACCCCCACCCCTAGCGTCGAACCAACAAGGAACACCCAATTAATGAATTCTGAAAATCGCGGGCGCGTTCGCGCCCTTTCGCTCGCGTCCATCCTGCTCGCGAGCGCTTCGCCCACACCGCTCCTCGCTCAGCGGGTCATTTCCGAAGAGGAGAGCGATCCGGTCCGCACATCCGCGGATGGCGATGTGACAATCCTGGAAGAGGCCATCCTTGATGTCAGCGGTGCAAACCCAATCACGATAGACTCCAACAACAGCGTCACCATCGAAGAGGACGCGACGGTCCAAGCGGACGATTCCGACAATCGCGTAGGGATTGCCATTGAGTCAGGAACCAACGGCACACTCAACAACGCGGGAGATATTCTGGTAACAGAAGACTTTGTCGCGGAAGATGATGATAACAATGGCATAGCCGACGGCCCCATCGCAGAGGCAAACAACCGCTATGGCATAAGGGTCCTCCCTGGCGGGCCAACCAACGGCACGATCATTAACAGTGGCGACATTACGGTCGAAGGCCTTTCCTCATTCGGGATCAGCCTTGAAAGCGACTACGCTGGCACGATTGAGAACAGCGGTGATGTGCTTGTCGTTGGCGACAACAGCTTCGGTGTTGCTACGCAATCTATTGATGGGGACCTGACGCTGGGCGGCAGCGTGCAAGCGGTTGGCCAAGGGTCTCAAGCCGTGCTCATAGACGGCGACATTTCGGGCGCGTTCATCGTCAACGGCACCTTGTCCAACTCCTCTTCCTTCACCAACAATGATGGCTTTGCGCTAACTCTATCACGTTCGGGTCTGCGCGACGGAAACGCGGCAGTCGAAGTGCGCGGCAATGTTGACGGCGGGATCATACTGGAAGGCCGCCCCTTCGATCTTGATCCCGACAACGACGATGAAGACGGCGATGGTGTAGACGACTTTGAGGAGACTGTAGGGCGGATCACCAACAGCAATGAAGCCCCGGCCCTGTTGATTGGCTCGGCTCAAGACATCACGATCGGCACGGTCGAAGGACGCGACGGCACCTACTCGCTTGTTATCGATGGCTCAGTCAGTTCATCCTCAATCTACAGCTCGTTTGCTTCAAGCGGCGTGGTCATTGGCGGCCAAGGCGGCACCGTCGATCTGTCTGGCGGCATTGGCGTTTCAGGTTCGGTGTCAGCGCGCACGGTCGATTCCTCGGCGGTCGCGCTTGTGATTAACGAAGGCGTCACCGCGCCAATCCTGGAGAACTCGGGAGAGATCTCGGCGGAATTGAGCTCATCGGGTGAAGGCTCAGTGATCGCAGTTCAGGACCTTTCCGGTACGCTGGTCACAGTCAACAATTCCGGGTTCATCGTGGCCGATGGTTCGAACGAAGACACGACAATAGCGTTGGATCTGGGCGCTAATACGAGCGGCGTCTCAATCACCCAATTCCTCAATGAGCTCGACGCTGAGACGCGCGCTGAACTCGAAGCGGAAGAAGACTACGACTTTGAAAACCCAGCTGTCTTCACATCTATCACGGGCGATATCGTGACTGGTAGCGGGGATGATACGATCGACATCCAGACCGGCGTCGTGAGCGGAGACACCTTTCTCGGTGCGGGCGATGACAGCCTAAGCTTGTCCGACAACGCGCGGTACGATGGCGATATCTTCTCGGGATCAGGCAGCTTTAGCCTGACCCTTGCCGATGATGCGCGCTTCGAAGGAACGCTCAACGCCGCCAATGATAGCGCAACCGTCATCATCTCCGATCAGGCGCTCTACTCTGGTCTGATCGAAAACGCTGACAGTGTAAGCGTAAATGTGCTGGGCGGCACGGTGGAAGCGCCCGAGGGTGACACCGTCGCCTTTAACGAACTGGTCGTCGGGTCGAACGGCGTTCTTGCGGTGACGATAAACGAAGACGACGACATCCAGTCCGGCTTCGACGTCAACCAGGCGACCTTTGAGGAAGGCGCGCAGGTCTCTGCCGATGTCCAATCGATCACTGGCGTTGAGGGATCGTACACGATCCTGACTGCGGACACGATAGACGGCACACCGGAACTTGACTTTGCCGGGGACGCCCTGCCTTTGCTGTTCACTGGTGAACTGGTTACGACCGACACCGATATCACGCTCTCCCTTCGGACAAAGTCGGCGGAAGAGCTCGGACTGAGCCAGCCGCAAAGCCAAGCTTATGACTCGCTTATCATTCAGGCTTTGGAAGTCGATCTTCTCGAACAGAGCTTCCTCGACGTCGAAGACGAAGCGCAATTGCAAGGGCAACTTGAAGGCCTCTTGCCAGACTACACCGGAGGCACGTTCGACTTCGTCACACGAGCCTCGCGCCAGTTCACGAAGAACCTTGCGGATGGCAAAGCGTTTTATGACATCAGCCCCGTGGGTGGATGGCTTGAGCCGATCTACTTTGAAGGGTCGAAAGACACCGGTGAGACGGCCGCTTTTGCGAATGATGGTTGGGGCATCAGTGCGGGGCTCGAGCGGGATTTCGGGTTTGGTTATCTCGGCTTTGGCCTTGGCTATGCGACCGGGACCGTCACCAACACTGATCGTCAGGAAATCTCCAGCAGCGTTATTGAGTTGAGTGGCCACTGGCGCGTTCGAAGTGACAATTTCTACGCCTTTGCCAAGGTTTCGGGCATGCGCCCCTCTTTTTCATCCACCCGCGCTTTTGTCGGCGAGATTGACGAGACTGAGTTCGCCTATACTACCTTGGGTGAGTGGGATGCGTGGGCCGCTTCGGCAACCGGTGGCTTGTCCTATGACTTGGAGGTAACGCGCGCGTTCAGTCTGCGCCCCAAGGCCACCTTCGACTATTTCTGGCTGCAAGAAGACGGCTACCAGGAAGAAGGCGCGGAGGAGATTGACCTCTTGGTTGAGGATCGCACGAGCAGTGCCGCAACGGGAACCGTGTCTTTGGTCGCCAGCTACAGTCTGGGTCGCCAGCGCCGCGACAACACGCCCCTAACGATTGAATTCGAAGGCGGTTGGCGCACGGTCCTGCTTGACGATCTTGGCGAGACAACCGCCTCCTTCTTCGAGGCCGACCCCTTCACTGTGAACCCTGAGGCGCTCAGCGATGGTTGGGTTTCCGAGGCGCGTATCAAGTTCGGTGGCCTCGACTATCTTTGGCAGCTTGGTATCGGCGCCGAACAGATCCAGGGGGATGTCGACATTTCGGCTCGTTTCTCGCTTTCGGTCGCACTTTAGATTGATGGCGGGGCGTTCACGCGCCCCGCCATCAGAACATCATCAATCCCGCGACCGCTGAGATATCCCAGGTTGCCAAGCCTTGGATAATTGCGCATCGATTGCGCAAGAGACATCAAGGCGGGGCACACCATGATAAGACAGATCACCTTTGCGGGCTTGCTCACTGGTCTGGCAAGCGCAGCGCATGCTGACAGCGAGCCTCGGCTGTTTACCGCACAGGACGTGTTCGATCTGGAGTGGGCCGACGACCCGCAAGTGTCACCGGATGGCCTTCAGGCGATCTATCTGCGCCGGTCAAACGACATCCAGACTGACCGCACTCGTAGCCATGTCTGGATCGTCAATCTTGATGGAACAGGACACGAGCCGCTCCTGGCAGACGAAAGCTCCTACCGCTCCCCACGCTGGTCTCCGGATGGCACACGGATTGCCTATTTGAAGAGTCTCGACAAGGGCACGGGCCTGTTTGTCCATTACCTGAAATCGGGGCGCACGACGCTGGTCAGCCGATTTGAAAAATCACCACGCGGCCTGACTTGGTCGCCCGACGGTACGCAGTTGGCCTTTGCTATGGCCGTAAGGGGCAAGAGCTCCAAACTGGTGACTGCGCCCAAGAAACCGAAGGGCGCCAAATGGGCCCGCAAACCCATAGTGATCGACCGCGCGCGCTATCGCACAAACGCGTCAGGCTTTCTTGAGCTTGCCTATGATCATATCTTCGTCGTTCCCGCCGATGGTGGTACGGCGCGCCAATTGACGCATGGCGATTTCAACCACGGAAGCTCTCTCTCATTTCGCCCAGACGGATCGGAGATCCTGTTCTCGGCCAACCGTGACACCGACTGGGAACTGCAGTCGCGCGAAGCGGACATCTTTGCGGTCCATCTGACATCGGGCACCATCAGGCAGTTGACCGATGAGCCGGGCGTGGAAAGCCGTCCCACGGTCTCGCCCGATGGCCAAAGTGTGGCCTATTTGAAGACTCAGAACACGCGCGATCCTTTCGTGCCGACTGATGTCGTTGTCATGGATATAAGCGGTAGCCGCGCTCGCAATCTTACCAAGGGCATCGACCGTCGCTTGGGCGACCCGCGATGGCTCTCGGCTACGCAGATCACCTACACCTTTCAGAACCGGGGTGAGAACAATATCGGCGTTGTTGCTACGTCCGGATCGCGGGGAACCGTTGTTGAGGGAATAGGTGGCACCACAATCGGGCGCCCCTATGTCAGCGGAACCTATGACGCGCGCGCGAACGGCGGGCTGGTGTTCACCAAAGGCAGCGCTAGCCGCCCTGCGGATCTCTACGCGTTGCGTGATGGCCGCTCCGTTCGGCTTACCGCGCTCAACGAAGATCTTCTAGCGCATCGTGATCTGGGCGAGTTGCGCAGCTTTACCTATCCTTCCTCCCTCGACGGGCTGGAAATCCAGGGCTGGATGATCACCCCTCCGGGTTATGAGGAAGGTAAGCGCTATCCATTGATCCTCGAAATCCACGGCGGACCCCACCTGGCCTATGGCCCTCACTTCTCGGCGGAACTGCAGCGCATGGCAGCGGCGGGCTATGTCGTAGTCTATGACAACCACCGCGGTTCAATTGGCTATGGGAGCGCCTTTGCGAACCTCCTGAAATACAAGTATTCGAGCCCCGATGATTTTGCCGATCACATGTCCGCCGTCGATTGGGCCATCGAGAACGGCTTCGCCGATGAGAACAACCTTTTCATTGCGGGGGGAGCAGCGGGCGGCATAGCAACAGCCTACGCGATAGGACTGACGGACCGGTTCAACGCCGCGATGGCGGCTAAGCCGGTGATCAACTGGGTTTCCAAAGTGCTGACGGCGGACAGCTATATCGGCCAGATCCAGAACCAGTTTCCAGGCCCTCCCTGGGAGCATTTGGAACACTATTGGGAGCGCTCGCCGCTGAGCCTGGTCGGCAATGTGACCACGCCGACCATGCTGATCACAGGCGAGAAGGACTACCGCACACCGATTTCAGAGACAGAGCAATTCTATCAAGCGTTGCAATGGCGCCGCGTGCCTTCAGTCATGGTTCGTATACCGGGTTCAAACCATGGCATTGCCTCGCGCCCGTCGCGGCTTAACGCCAAAACCGACTACACGCTCGCCTGGTTTGAGAAATACCGGGTCGGTAGCGGGGATCGCGACTGAGCTCTTTGCGCATCGGATCCCGTGCCCCTTTGACCACCTTACCGCTTAGTATCTGATTGGAACAGGAAACTTGAACGTGAAACTCTTGAACCGCAGCCCGCTTTCGCTTGCGATCCTTCTTTTGTGCTCTGCCGCCAGCCCCGTCGCTGCCGAAGAAGGCTTTTACCAATATCCCAGCGCGCGCGGCGACGTCCTTGTTTTTGCCAGTGAGGGCGATCTTTGGCGCGCAAGTCGCCAGGGGGGCACTGCGTTCCGCCTGACCAATCACGAGGAGGAAGAGCGCTTCGCCAAGGTCTCACCCGACGGGACGATGGTGGCCTTCAACGCCAGCTATGACAGCAGCGATGATATCTATGTAATGCCCGTTTCCGGCGGACCGCCAAAACGTCTGACCTATGAAGGCGGTGGGTTGACCACTGTGGGCTGGACGCCCGATGGGCGCGTGATCTTCTCCTCGCGCCTGACCGGTGGCGGTCAGGGCGAGGTGCTTTATACGATTGCACCCAATGGCGGCGAAGCGACGCCGATCCCCCTATGGCGGGCCAACAGCGCGACCTATGCCGCTGACGGCGAAACGCTGTTCTTTTCCCGCCGCGGCCTATACGCTCGCGCTCGCGACAACGCCGTGCTTTATCGCGGCGGCGGCATGGCGCAATTGTGGCGCTGGCGGAACGGTTCAACGGAGGAAGCCACACAATTGCTTGCCGACTTTGGCGCACCGATCCGCATGCCCATGGCGCATGCGGGCCGAATCTACTTTATCTCCGACAAGAGCGGCGCAGACGCGATCTGGTCGGTGGATGAGGATGGCAGCAGCGCAACACAGAATTCCGACGAGTTTCCCTTCCCCGTTCTGCAGGCCTCACTCGATAATGGCGAGATTTTCCTCCAGAATGGCGCGGATTTGCACGTCTTCTCGATCGCGTCCGGCGCGCTGTCGACGCTGTCGATCAACCTGGTCACCGATCGCGAGCAAACCCGCCCACGCACTCTGGAAAACCCACTCGCGAACATCAACTCGGCCCGGATGACCCCTTCTGGGAAAAGCCTGACGGTCACCGCACGCGGAGAAGTGGCGCTCGCTTCGCCTCAGGTCCGCCGACGCGTCGAGTTTGCCATTCCCGACGGTGCGCGCGCGAGAGAAGCGGTCGCCGGTCCCGAAGGGGAATACGTGTTCATGATTCTTGATCAAGGCGATACCCGCGAAATCGTCCGCATGGCCGCCGATGGTTCGGGGGAGGCGCAAGCGATCACCCAAGGCTATGATGCCCACATTTGGTCTTTCGTGGTCAGCCCGGATGGCGAGACGCTCATCTTGGCGGACAAGAAAGCGCGTTTGCAAAAGGTAGATGTCGCCACCGGCGCCGTAACGCTTCTTGCTCAAAACGAAACAGGCGCGGATGACACGTTCGGCTATCCAGTCTTCTCGCCCGATGGCAAGTTCATCGCCTACGCCGAGACGAGCTCGGCGAATTTCGGGAACATCAGCGATCTGTTTGTCCAGAGCCTTGCGACCGGTGAGCGCGTCAAAGGGACCTCAAGCAAATTCAACGACTACGAACCGTTTTTCTCCGCCGACGGCAGGTGGCTGTACTTCATCTCCGACCGCAATTTCGATCCAGAGCCGGGCAGTCCTTGGGGGGACCGCAATATGGGGGTCTCCTTCCCCAAACGGGGCGAGCTGCACGCGCTCCAGCTCGACCCGGAAGCGGAATTCCCGTTTCGCCCTGACAACGAGTTCACGGGCGAAAAGGACGAGGACGACAGCGCCGAAGGTGAGAAAGAAGACGGCAAAAAGCGTGACAAGAAGAAGGACAAAGCCAAGGTCAACATTGCCCTCACGGGCCTGTCAGAACGTCTCTACAAGCTTCCGGTGAAGCCCGGTGCAAGCGGACAGCTGCTGGCCTCTGATGAGTTTCTTTACACGCGGATGGAAGACAAATGGGTCTCGATCAAGATCGACAAGCACGATCCCAAGATCGAGACCTTCGTCCCTGAAGCGCTCGGCCTTTCTATGTCCAATGACCGAAAAACGGTTCTGGTCGTCCAGAATAGCGGCGGCACTTTTCGTTTTGCGCTCGTCCCGGCGAAAGCGAAAATGCCCAAAAAGCTTGACGGCAATGACGTTCGGCTTGGCGATTGGCGACTGACAATTGATCCCAAGCAAGAATGGTCACAAATGTTCCTCGACGCTTGGCGTCTGCACCGCGACTTTGCCTATGATCCGGCCTTGCGCGGGGTCGATTGGGAGGCGGTACGCGACCAGCATCTGCCACTGGTGAGCCGCATTGGTCACCGCGCTGAACTCGGCACCGTTATGGGCCAGATGGCGGCCCAATTGGGGATATTGCACAGCCAAGTACGCGGCGGCGATCTGCCCGAGGACGCGGAGAACAGCAACATGGCGTTTTTGGGCGCCACTTATACACCGGTCGCCGGCGGACTTCGGATCGAACGTATCTATCGCGCTGAGACCGATCTGGTCGACACACGCCCACCGCTGCGCCGTCCGGGCGTTGACGTCCGCGCCGGTGATATCATCACTCAAGTCGACGGACGCCCTGTTGCCACACTCGCCGATCTTCGCCTGGCGCTTGCGTCCAAGGCGAGGCAACAAGTGCGCCTTGATCTAACGCGCGATGGCAATGAGATCAGCGCTGTCGTCACCCCAATGAACGCTCGAGGCCGCGCGATGGCCGAGTATCACGACTTCACGGAAGGTCGCAAAGCCGCCGCCGCGGAGCTCTCCAGCGGGCAGATCGGCTATCTCAAACTGCGCGCCATGGGCGGAAATGACATAGCAAGCTTTGCGCGCGACTACTTTGCCCAACTCGACAAGGACGGGCTGATCATCGATGTGCGCAACAATTCCGGCGGCAACATCGACAGCATTCTGATCGGTATGTTGATGCGGCGTCCATGGGCGTTCTGGGGAGCGCCAGACGGAACCGGAACCAAGACGACCAACATGCAGAACGCCTATCGCGGGCATATCGCGGTGCTAATCGACGAGCGGACCTATTCCGATGGCGAGACCTTTGCTGGCGGCGTCAAATCGCTCGGCATTGGGCCGCTGGTGGGAACGCGCACGGCGGGCGCAGGGATATGGCTTAGCGACCGCAACCGTGTGACCGACAATGGCGGAGTGCGCATCGCGGAGTACGCCCAGTATGATATCAACGGCAATTGGATTGTTGAAGGCTACGGTGTGGGGCCAGACTATGAAGTCGAGAACGAGCCTTACGCCGCGTATCAGGGTCGCGACGCGCAGTTGGAAGCGGCCATTGGGCTTCTTGCGCAACGCATTGCGGATGAGCCAGTCCCCGAATTGACGCCGCGCCCACTTAGCCCGCTGGGGACACCGGGCGCGGACGTAACGAAGTTGGATTGAAGCTGACAGCCGGTCTCGCCCGCTCTTTGCGATCGAGGTCACTCATAGGTCGAAGCGGGTTCATTCATGATGGTGAACCCGCCGACTATATAGCCGAATGTGAGCCAAAAGACCTGCCACCAAGGCTGGAGCTGGTCGAAGCTTAGAAACTCATTGACCACAATTCCGCCTGGGCTGTTGTCTGTAACGCCGAAATACAAAGTCAGCACAAACAAGAGCGCACCAAACGCCCAGAAAGGAAGATAGGGAACGATAAGCAACCACTTCGCAAAACGGGTTTTTGCCGGCGCGATCGACATTCCGATCTGCGCATAAAGCGAAACACCCAGAAAGCCGAGCATGTACGCCCCGACAGCTTCCAGGAGCGAAAGATCAAAGCTTAGATAGCCCGCCGCCCATGCGAGGAAGGCCCAAACCATCCAGGATCCTAGGAGGGCTCCAGGATACATAGCGAGCCATCGCAAGACCGCGCTTCCCGATGCATTGGAAGTCTGCGGCGACGCGGCTGGCGGTGGGGCTTGCGTCGGCTGTGCCGGGGCCGTCGTATGGCTCGCTGGAAGGCGAGCGGGCTGCTTTATTGTCGGTTCACGAGGCGCTGCAGGCTTTGGAGGAATAGACCGGGCGTCGGCCCAGGGGGACGCCTTTTTACCCAGCCGTGCCTCAAACTCCGAAAGTTTTGATTTAACCTTCTCACGCCTTTGCTGCAGCTCGGTGGCGGTCGGTGCTGTGGTTGCGGGGGCAGACACGGCCACAGGTGCGGGTTCAGAAGGCGGTGGGGGAGGTGGCGGCACCGGCGGCTCCGCAACGGGTTCGGTCCCCAGAAATTCATCGAACAAAGGCTGCAATTCCACGCACTCATCGGCGCGCATTTCCACAACCGCAATCTCTTCGCTGGACGCGGTCACGCGGTGCTCTCGCGTAATCTTGGTAGAGCGCTCAATCTCACCCTGTCGCACGGCTCGGCGCCATTGCTTTGGCGTAACTAACCGGACCGGACTCCCGCCGATAGGTACAATGATTTCAGTAAATCCGGCGGCTCTAGCCATTTCTCAAATCCAAGCAAAAAAGCGTTTGTCGAATCGTTGCAGCCGCGTAATGATACTGAGGTAACGCCTTCGAACAATTGCTGTTTCAGGAAACTACCTTTGGCGCGTAAAGCGGAAAGTCCAATTGATCTGCGAGTTGCCGGGTTAGTCGGGGGGCTGCTTCTTGTCGGCGCTGCTTTGGCTCTTGTTGTTCCTCGCCTGATTCCCTCAGACGAGATGCCGAGCGCCGAAGGTGGAACGTCGGGACCGTGTCTGCCAGCCGGGGCCAAACAGATTTGGCTGCGAAACCGAGAGGTGGCAAGCACGCCGAGCAGTATTCAGGTCTATTTCGACGCGTCTGGCGGCATGCAAGGCTATGTCAAGGGCGGCAGCAAGGTCTTTGGCAACCTTGCCTCCCAAGCGGAAAATTTCAGCCGTAGCAGCGCCTTCGAAGACAGACCGGCAGCCGTGGAGTTTCGCACATTCGGCGAGTACGACTTCGACGCCGCTGCACCCGTTCCCCCTGCTCTTGCTGCCAACAAAGGCGCCCTCTCGAACGCGGCGACGTACAACGAGAACGACACGAAAATCGCCGACCTGCTGGGCTGGGTGCTGCAATCGAACAGATCCGCGCCGAGCGGGCAAAAGCCTCTTTCGGTCGTTGTCACCGACCTGATGCTGGACGACAAGGAAGCAACCGATGACTTCGCCGCTTCGGTCGGCGGGCGGCTGCAGGACATCGTGATTCGTGAACGCCTCGCTGTTGGATTCCTGGGGGTAAAAGTACCCTTCAACGGACCAGTATACGTCGCTCAAGGGGACGGTGAGAGAAAGTTCGACGCCACTTTGCGCACAAGGCCGCTCATGATTTTGATGATTGGCGATCCGCACCACGTCCGCAGCTTTTATGAATACCTCCAAGGGACCGAAGATATTCCGCCCTTTTCGGCTGATACTCCCGTTGCCAACCACGCGTTTTCTCTTTTCAGCCTGGATGCGAGCGAGGTTGTGCGCGGCGCCTTGTCCAGTGGCGGCCTCGAAAGCGGATTCGAACCGGTCTCAGGCTCATCCCAGCTCCCTCCAAGCGTGTCGGCGGCTCGGCTTTCGACCTATTCCTTTGACCCGTCGACCGACGACGACGTGGAAGGTGGGCTGAGCCTTGAGCTCAAAGCTGACGCCGACTTGAAACCATACGAAGTGGTTGGGAATGATCCAATCTGGGCCAGCGATATCTGGCGCCTTAGAAGCGATTTTTCGGCCGAGGATTGTGATCAGAACCGCGCGTGGGACCCGCTTAAGTCGCTTCCAGGCCCCGTCGGGACCAATGGCGACACACTGTCTTACACGCTCAACGCAGACGTTATGGGCAAGCTCCGGCTGCGTCCGGGTACATATCTGTTTCTCGCGGCAGCGGGTCGCAAGGGGCTGACGCTTGACAACACAAAGTCTGAGTGGATGCGCGAGTGGTCCATGTCGAACCCACAGGTGACGCAAAACCTAGCGAGTTCGAGCCGACGTGAGATCGGCACACCCGGTCTGGAAGCGCTGCGCAGCAAGTTGTTGACCGAGTTGATGGTGCCGCAGCGCGAAAATGTCTGGCGCAGCGCAGCGCAATTCATCATCACAATCGAATAGCAAGACAAAGGGGGCCGGACAGGATGGCGTATGTAAAGTTTCTGGGTGTTTGGCTGGTCGCTGTGCTTGTGACGGCCGATTTGCTGTTTGCGTTGACGGACACTCAAGACACCCTCTCCTCCAACCTGCGGACGGATGAAAAGGCCGCTTGCGATAACACTTCGGGAGGGG
>ERZ1740065.222-NODE-222-length-27824-cov-5.422161_pt1 | contig 27824 bp, 25 predicted proteins | sample MGYA00581738_ERZ1740065 | MGnify/ENA primary metagenome ERZ1740065 (study PRJEB43018, sample SAMN04849749) | marine metagenome | isolation source: floating plastic debris | place: Pacific Ocean | collected 2008-09-01 | study: EMG produced TPA metagenomics assembly...
GGGGCGCCACGCGCCCTTGGTGTCTGACCGTCAGCTTCACGCACCCGCATGATCCCTATGTGGCGCGCAAAAAATACTGGGATCTCTACGAGGACTGCGCCCACTTGCTGCCCGAGGTGCCGGCCATCCCATACCAAGACCAAGACCCGCACAGCCAACGCATCTTTGATGCCAACGACTGGCGCAGCTTTGACATCACCGAAGAGAACATCCGCCGGTCACGCCGCGCTTACTTTGCAAAAATCAGCTACCTAGACGACAAGATCGGGGAGATCTTGCAAACTCTGGAAGACACGCGGCAAGAGGCGATTATCCTCTTTGTCTCGGACCACGGTGACATGCTGGGCGAGCGTGGGCTGTGGTTCAAGATGTCCTTCTTCGAAGGCTCCGCCCGCGTGCCGCTGATGATCTCGGCACCCCGGATGCAGCCGGGTCTGCAGACCACACCCGTGTCCAACATCGACGTCTGTCCCACCCTCTGCGATCTTGCCGGCGTCTCCATGGACGAGGTGATGGACTGGACAACCGGCGTGTCGCTGGTGCCCATGGGGCAGGGGGTTGAGCGTTCCGAACCGGTAGCGATGGAATACGCCGCCGAAGCCTCCTATGCGCCCATGGTCTCGCTGCGCTACGGCAGGTGGAAATACAACCGCTGTGCCCTCGACCCCGACCAGCTCTTCGATCTGGACGCCGACCCGCATGAGCTGACCAACCTCGCCGACGACCCGGCCCATCAAGGCACGCTGACCCAGCTCAAAGCCAAGTCCGAAGCGCGCTGGGACCTCGCCGCCTTCGACGCAGATGTGCGGAAAAGCCAGGCCCGCCGCTGGGTTGTCTACGACGCCCTGCGTCAGGGCGGTTACTACCCGTGGGACTATCAACCGCTGCGCGATGCCTCCGAGCAATACATGCGCAACCACATGGATCTCAACGTGCTGGAAGAGGCCAAACGCTTCCCGCGCGGCGAGTGACCCTTTCATTGTTCTTCAAATATGCCCGCCGGAGGCCGTCATGACCTATCCAACCCAGCCCACTGCCAGCCATTTTATCAACGGCGAATACATCGAAGACACGTCAGGCACGCCTATCGATGTCATCTACCCGGCGACGGGTGAAAAGATCGCCACCGTTCATGCCGCCACGCCCGCTCTGATCGAGAAAGCCATCGAAAGCGCCCGCGCAGCCCAAGGCGCTTGGGCGGCGATGACCGGCACTGAAAGAGGCCGCATCCTGCGCCGCGCGGCAGAGCTCATGCGGGCGCGAAACCACGATCTTTCCGTATTGGAGACCTACGACACGGGCAAACCCTATCAGGAGACCAGCGTGGTGGACGCGACAAGCGGGGCGGATGCGCTTGAATACTTTGGCGGCATGGCCGCCACTTTGACCGGGGAACACATCCAGCTGGGCGAGGATTGGGTTTACACCCGCCGCGAACCGCTTGGGCTCTGTGTCGGCATCGGTGCGTGGAACTACCCGACGCAGATTGCTTGCTGGAAAGGCGCGCCCGCGCTGGCCTGTGGCAATGCGATGATCTTCAAACCCTCCGAAACGACCTCGCTCTGCGCTCTGAAGGTGGCCGAGATCCTGCTTGAGGCGGGGCTCCCTGTCGGGATCTACAACGTGCTGCAGGGGCTTGGTGATGTCGGTGGCGCCCTGGTTGCGGATCCGCGGGTCGACAAGGTCTCGCTGACAGGCTCCGTACCCACCGGCCGCAAGGTCTATGCAGCCGCCGCCGAAGGGAGCAAACTCGTGACGATGGAACTCGGCGGCAAATCCCCGATGATCGTCTTTGAAGACGCAGATATCGAGAACGCCGTGAGCGGCGCGATCCTGGGCAATTTCTACTCCTCCGGTCAGGTGTGTTCGAACGGCACGCGCGTCTTCGTGCACAAGGATATCAAGGAGGCCTTCCTCGACCGTTTGAGCAGCCGGCTCAAGACGGCGGTGATCGGCGATCCGATGCAGCCCGAGACGAGTTTTGGTCCCATGGTCTCCGAACGTCAGATGAACATCGTGCTCGACTATATCGCCAAGGGCAAAGCTGAAGGAGCGCGGCTGGTCTGCGGTGGCGAACGTCTTGACCGTGAAGGGTTCTACCTCGCGCCGACGGTTTTTGCAGATGTTGCAGATGACATGGTGATCGCGCGGGAGGAGATTTTCGGCCCGGTCATGGCGGTCCTTGATTTTCAGGATGAAGCGGAGGTGATGGCCCGCGCGAACGATACCGAGTTCGGGCTGGCCGCCGGCGTCTTCACCCGCGATCTGGCCCGCGCACACCGTGTGGCTGCCGGGTTTGAGGCGGGCACCTGCTACATCAATACCTATAACGACGCGCCGGTCGAAGCGCCTTTCGGAGGCTCCAAGTCCTCGGGCGTCGGGCGCGAGAACTCAAAGGCGGCCATCGCGCACTATAGCCAGCTGAAGTCGGTCTATGTGCGCATGGGCGATCTGGAAGCGCCATTCTGAGACCCAACGTGACCCAAAGGAGCGCTGACGCGCACGCCATTCTTTATGCGCGTGCCGCGCGGCGCTTTCCGGAAAAGTGAGACTGAAGATGCAAGCGGATTTCGTGATTGTGGGGGCGGGCAGCGCGGGGTGCGCCATGGCGTACCGTTTGAGCGAGGCGGGGGCGTCGGTCATCGTGATCGAACATGGCGGCACTGATGCTGGCCCTTTTATCCAGATGCCAGCGGCCCTGTCGTATCCCATGAACATGAAGCGGTACGACTGGGGCTTTGCCTCTGAACCCGAGCCACATCTGAACAATAGGCGTCTCGCCTGCCCGCGGGGCAAGGTCATCGGCGGCTCCTCCAGCATCAACGGCATGGTCTACGTGCGCGGACATGCGATGGATTTCGACCATTGGGCGGAGCAGGGCGCAGATGGTTGGGCCTATGCCGACGTCCTGCCGTATTTCAAGCGCATGGAATCCTGGCATGACGGCGGACACGGGGGAGATCGCGCGTGGCGCGGCCAGGACGGGCCGCTTCACGTCAGCCGCGGCCCACGCCGAAATCCGCTTTACAGGGCATTCGTCGACGCAGGGCGCCAGGCTGGCTACCAGACGACCGGTGACTACAACGGCGAGAAACAGGAAGGTTTTGGCCCGATGGAGCAGACCGTGTGGCAGGGCCGTCGGTGGTCTGCCGCCAATGCCTACCTTCGGCCTGCCTTGAAACGCGCCAACTGCACGCTCATCAACGGTTTGGCACAGCGCGTGGTGATCGAAGAGGGACGCGCAACCGGGGTTGAGATCAAGCGCGGCACCCGCCGTGAAATCATCCGGGCGAACCGCGAGGTGGTGCTTGCGGCCTCGTCCATCAACTCCCCCAAGCTGCTGATGCTGTCAGGTATCGGCCCTGCGGCGCAGTTGGCAGAACATGGTATTGCGGTTGTTGCTGACAGGCCCGGGGTCGGACAGAACTTACAGGATCATCTGGAGCTGTACCTGCAGATGGCGGCCAGTCAGCCCATTACGCTCTACAAGCACTGGAACATCCTGTCCAAGGCGGCGATCGGTGCGCAATGGCTATTGACGAAGCAAGGGTTCGGCGCGTCCAACCAGTTCGAAAGTGCCGGGTTCATTCGGTCGCAGGCTGGCGTACCCTATCCGGACATCCAGTTTCACTTTTTGCCCATTGCCGTGCGATACGATGGCAAGGTGGCGGCAGAGGGTCACGGATTCCAGGCCCATGTCGGGCCGATGCGCTCCCCTTCCCGGGGGGCGGTGACGCTCGCATCTGCCGATCCCGCCGTGGCGCCACGTATCTTTTTCAACTACATGTCGACGGAAGAAGACTGGATCGACTTCCGGCGCTGCATCCGGCTGACACGCGAGATCTTTGCTCAGGATGCGTTCAAGCCATTTATCAAACACGAGATCCAGCCCGGAGAGGCGGTCCAGTCGGATGCGGCGCTGGATGATTTCATCCGCGAACATGCGGAGAGCGCGTATCATCCCTGCGGGACATGCCGCATGGGGCGGGCCGATGACCGTCATGCAGTGGTGGATGCCGAAACACGTGTCATTGGCGTGGACAGGTTGCGCGTTGCCGACAGCAGTATCTTCCCGCGTATCACCAACGGCAATCTCAATGCACCGTCAATCATGGTCGGTGAAAAGGCGGCGGATCACCTGTTGGGACAAAACCCGCTGGCGCGCGCGAATGACGTGCCATGGGTACACCCGGCGTGGCAAACGGCCCAGCGTTAAGCATTTGGTAACCTAGGTTAACGGTTTTCCTTGCCAGACGGGCAGCACGGCGGCATATGCCGCCCATGCGTATGTTAATGATTGCTTTAGCCATGGTTGGCTTCTTGATGCCCTTTGCCGCTTGGTCTGGAGAGGTGATCTCCGGTGCGGTGCGTGTGATCGACGGCGATACCATTGATGTCGGGAACAGCCGTATCCGTCTTTACGGCATCGACGCCCCCGAGAGCGATCAGACCTGCACGACGGAGCAAGGTCAGGTCTGGAGCTGCGGGTCCTGGGTTACAAATCGGGTCATCAGCCTGTTCGCGGGCCGGGAAGCACGGTGCGAGAGGCTCGCAAAAGACAAATACAACAGGATTGTCGCGCGCTGTACCGTGGGTGGTGTGGACATGGGCCGTGAGTTGGTCGCGCAGGGGCTGGCATTTGCCTATCGGAGATATGCAGATGACTATGTTCTTGCGGAAAAGGGGGCGGCGGTGCGCGATGTGGGGCTTCATGCCAGCCGGGTGCAGAACCCGTCGCACTTCCGCCAGACCAGAGCGGTTGGGCGTATGCCGATCCATCGGGACTGCAGGATCAAGGGCAACATTTCAGGAAACGGTGTGCGGATATTCCATCAGCCCGGGCAGCGTGACTACGAACGCACGGGCATTCGTACCGACCGGGGTGAGCGCTGGTTCTGCTCGGTGGAGGATGCCATGAATCACGGCTGGCGGGCGGCCAAGCGCTGAGATTGTCGCGCCTCCGCCTGTCCCACGTGAGACGGCCCCGCGGATGACCTTCAGTCGATGTGATAGGGCAAGACATCGCGCAGGTTGGGATCGACCCGCAGCTTTCTCTCCAGCGGTGGAACGGCACGCTGATGGCATTTCGCCCGCTCGCAAATCCGGCAGGATATCCCGATGGGTTCAAAGGCGCTGTCCCGGCCGAGATCCATGCCGTCCGCGTAGACCAGCTCGCTCGCATGGCGGACCTCGCAGCCCAGGGCGATGGCATAGCGGCGCACAGGGGCGCCGAAGCGACCGGCCGGTTTGGAAACGTCTCGTGCCAGATTGATGTAACGCACCCCGTCGGGGGTTTCGGCCAGCTGCCGCAGAAACTGGCTTGGCAATTCGAACGCGCGGTGGACATTCCATAGCGGGCAGGCGCCACCAAAGCGTGCGAATTGAAGCCGTGTTGCCGAATGCCGCTTGGTGATGGTTCCTGCCTGGTCAACCCGCACGAAGAAAAACGGAATGCCCTTGGCGCCGGGGCGCTGCAGGGTCGACAGCCGGTGCGCCACCTGTTCGATGGAAGCGCCGAAGTGGCCGGCCAGCGCTTCGACGTCGTGCCGGCATGCACGTGCTTCGCGCTGAAAGGCGGCATAGGGCATCAGCGCCGCCCCGGCAAAATAGTTTGCAAGGCCGATCTTGGCGATGGCGCGCGCTTCCGCGCTGTGGAACCGCGCCAGGTCGAGCGTGGCTTCCAACAGGGCCTCCTGTTTGACGAGGGCGACCTGCAACAGCAGCTGGAACGTCTGGCTTTCCGGAGGGGCCCGGCGCGACAGTGTCAACTCCCGCGTCTCCGGGTCAAAACCGCGCAGTTTGTCCGTGTCGGCGAACCGGACCGTGACGCCCGCGTTCCCCAGCGCAGAGACAGCGGCCACGCGGATATTGCGGTGGCCTCCCTCCTTCTCCGCAAAATGCTCCGCGGCGCGATCAACCGCATCAATGTAGTTGTCGCAGTAGTGGAAGAAATCCCGCACTTCTTCCCAGGGACTGGGGGTCGAGCGGGCGTCCTCGCGACCGAGCGCTTCGTCCAGAGAGGCGAGCCTCTCCTGCATCTGACGATAGCTGCGGTGCAATTCGAGAAAGGCATGCGCAAAAGCCGGTGCATTCGAAGCCGCAAGCCGCAGGTCCGCAAGCGGCGGCAGCGCATCGGCGAAGAGCGGATCGGCCATGGCCTCGCGCATATCGCTGACCAGCCGCTCGCTGTCGCCCGTACTCAACTCCGTCACATCAAGCCCAAACTCCTGAGCAAGAGCGAGCACGACCGTGGTCGATACCGGACGGTTGTTGTTCTCCATCTGGTTCAGGTAGGGCAGCGATACGCCTAACTTGGCCGCAAAGTCTTTTTGTGTGTGGCCCAGGCGTGTGCGCAACTCGCGCAGCTTCGCCCCCGCATAGAGTTTTTGTGTGGCCATCCCCCGTGCCCTTTCACCAGTTTGCAACTTTGCAGATTCGCCAAGGCTATCTTTGCAAATCAGTGCGAACAAGGTGTGGTGGTTATGTTTTACGCAGTTCTATCGCTGTGTCAGATCGATCAATCGAGCGTCGCCAGACGCCTTTCGCGTCGGTACACTAACAGTATGGAGACCACCGCCGCGCTGGACGTGCCCAGCATGATGTAGAGCAGTGGGAACGCACCTGTCTCGGAACTGAGTGACGCGCCGGCCAGCATGCTGAGGGCTGCGCCGCCGCCGATCATGATGGCACCCCCCAGCCCGGAGGCGGAACCGGCCAGTTGTGGCCGGACAGACAGCATGCCAGCGGTTGCGTTAGGAATCACAAGGCCGTTACCCAGCCCGACGAAGGTCATCAAGCCGAAGAAGCTGAGCGCGCTGCCTTGCCCGACGAGGAAGATCAGCAGTGACAGCAACACGCCGAAGGCATTGATCAGGCTGCCGATCAGGACCAGCCTGTTGATACCGACTTTCTGTGCAAGGATACCGGTGAACATGTTGCCGAAAAAGTAGCCGAGGGCCGGGGCACCGAAGTAGATACCGACCCAGAATGGCGTGAGGCCAAAGACCACTGATCCGACAAACGGGCCGCCTCCAAGGTAGGCGAAGAAGGCACCGGAGCAGAAGGCCGCGGCGAGAGAATACCCCCAGAAGCGCGGAGATGTGAGCAGTTCGGGGTATTCCGCAAACTGCTGCGGTAGTGTTTTGCCGCTCTTCGTTGCGGTTTCACCTTGATCGGCCCAGGCCAGCCAGAGGGTCAGAGCGCCCATCACAAACAAGGCCCAGAAGTTGGCGCGCCACCCGAAGAGCTCGTCGAGAAAACCGCCCAGCATGGGGCTGATCATCGGCACGATAGCCATCCCCATGGTGACGTAGCCGATCATGGAGGCGGCCTTGTCCTGTTCGAACATGTCGCGCACCGCGGCACGGCTCAGCACCATGGCGACAGCAACCATGGCCTGGCACACGCGGAAGGCCAGAAAAATCTCAGCGGTTGGCGCGAAAATACATCCTAGTGTGGCGATCAGGAAAATCACCAGGCCCCAAAGGATCACCGGCCTGCGTCCGACCTTGTCCGAGATCGGGCCGATGAGGATTTGCAGCACGGCGCTGACCCCGAGATAGAGACCGACGGACAGCTGCATCAGGCCGTAATCCGTTTGAAAATAAGCCGTCATATTGGGTAGGCTTGGCAGGAACATGTTCATGACGGTTGCCGACATCCCCGCCAGCAGGATCAGCGTTGCAATATGCGGTGGCGTGGATCTGTCGAGGAAACGGATGACCGGCGGATTTTGCATCGGTGAACGGTAAGTCAGCACCGGAATGTTGTCCACGCATAGCAGCTATGCATTTTGAGAATCTTTGCAGATTTGCAATTTGCAAAACACATACTGCATATAGTTTGCAAATTAACGAAAAAGGCCTTCGATCCCTTTGAAGTCTTGGATATGCTGCGCCAAATCAAGTCAACGGGGCGGCCATGAAAGACATCCTGCACAAACTCGAAGAACGCCGTGAAACAGCGCGGCTCGGTGGGGGCCAGAGACGCATCGACGCGCAGCACGGCCGGGGAAAGCTGACCGCGCGCGAGCGGGTCGACCTGCTGTTGGACGAGGGAAGTTTTGAAGAGTTCGACATGTTCGTCACGCATCGCTGCACTGACTTCAGCATGGAGCAGGAGAAGCCCGCAGGCGATGGCGTGGTCACCGGTTGGGGGACGGTCAATGGCCGACTGGTCTATGTCTTCAGCCAGGACTTCACCGTCCTGGGCGGGTCCGTCTCGGAAACGCATGCCAGAAAGATCTGCAAGATCATGGATATGGCGGTTCAGAACGGCGCGCCGGTGATCGGGATCAACGACTCAGGTGGGGCACGGATTCAGGAAGGCGTGGATTCCCTGGCCGGATACGGGGACGTATTTCAACGCAACATCATGGCATCCGGCGTGGTGCCGCAGATCAGCGTGATCATGGGGCCCTGCGCGGGTGGGGCGGTCTATTCGCCCGCGATGACGGATTTCATTTTCATGGTGAAAGACAGCTCTTACATGTTCGTCACGGGCCCGGACGTCGTAAAAACGGTGACCAATGAACAGGTGACGGCCGAGGAACTGGGGGGCGCTGGCACCCATACCAAGAAGTCCTCCGTCGCGGATGCAGCCTTTGAAAACGACGTCGAAGCGCTGGCCGAAGTGCGCCGTCTGGTCGACTTTCTGCCCTCGAACAATCGCGAACGTCCGCCGGTGCGCCCGTTCTTTGACGATCCCGACCGGATCGAGCCGTCGCTGGACACCCTGGTGCCGGAAAATCCGAACACGCCGTACGATATGAAGGAACTCATCCTGAAGCTCGCTGACGAAGGCGATTTTTACGAGATACAGGAAGAGTTCGCGCGGAACATCATCACCGGGTTCATTCGTCTGGAGGGGCGCACGGTCGGTGTTGTGGCCAATCAGCCCATGGTACTGGCGGGCTGTCTGGATATTGACAGCTCGCGCAAGGCGGCGCGGTTCGTGCGCTTTTGCGATGCTTTTGAAATCCCGATCCTGACGCTGATCGATGTCCCGGGGTTCCTGCCGGGCACCAGTCAGGAGTACGGCGGGGTCATCAAGCACGGGGCCAAGCTGCTCTATGCCTATGGCGAGGCGACGGTGCCGACGGTCACCGTGATCACCCGGAAAGCCTATGGCGGGGCCTATGTGGTGATGTCGTCCAAACACCTGCAGGCGGATTTCAACTATGCCTGGCCCACCGCCGAGATTGCGGTCATGGGCGCGAAGGGTGCGACGGAAATCATTCACCGCGGCGATCTGGGAGATGCCGAGAAGATTGCAAAGCATACCGCGGATTATGAAGATCGGTTCGCCAATCCCTTCGTGGCGGCGGAGCGGGGTTTCGTGGACGAGGTGATCATGCCGCGCACGACCCGCAAACGGATTGCCCGCGCCTTTGCCAGCTTGCGCAACAAGCAGGCGAACATGCCGTGGAAAAAGCACGACAATATTCCGCTGTAGACCGAGTGCGGAAACGACATGCGCAGAGTGGATCAGGGTGTGGAGGTTTTTCAGAAGCTCGGAGGAGCGGGTCGGCTGGAGGATGTCTACAGATATGTCCAGCCGACGGCAGATGAACTGCAGCCACCAACTTGGCGCGAGGGCATCTGCGGCAGGATCTACGAGCATTCTTCGGATGCAGGGCTGGCGCTCAGGGACAACTTGTTCGAAATGATAGCACCAGCCGACTTCGAGGCCTGTGAGGAGGCCGCGCCATGAGCCTCCTCACCACCATCGCGTTCAGCATAACCACAGCTCTACCAGCGCTTGAGGTTCCGTCCGGGCAACCGGTTGAGCTCTACGAGGTTCTGATTGACGAAGTGGGGGCTGATACCTGGCTGCGGTTCAGGTTCCTGGCGCCGGAGATCGCGCGGAAGGGCGGGAGCGTAGATTTTGCGCAGGCGGAACCCGATCTTGAGCATTTGTGTCAGGCGGTCGCTCTGCCGTATCTCGCCGAATACGATCTGGCGCCCGAGTTCGTCTCGGTCACGCTGCTGGATCGTCCGGTCGAATTCGGACGGTCCGATCCCGACGCGACACAATTCATCGATGTCTTTCGGATCGCGTCTGGCACCTGCATCTGGGAGGGTTTGTGATGCGCCCACAAGATATGGTGGCAAACGGTGCCGTTCGGCGGAAACCTGCGGCTTTGGAGTCACAGCAGGGCGGATTGGCGCTGCTCACGTTTCTTTTGACAGCTGTATTGCATATGGTGACGCCGGGCGGTCGTTTTGGCCGTCTCGCTTCAAGAACGGGCGGCAATGTGGGCACCACATCCTCGCCCGGCAAATATTGTGACAGGAGATACAGATGTCGAAGAGCATCAAACTGCTTGCGACTTTGGGCTTCATCGCCCTCGTGGCTGCATGTGCAAGAGAGCAGGAAGAATTCGTCGTTGTCGACCCGGAGCCGATCTCGACCGAGCCGACATATAGCGGCAAGTACAAGTAACAGCTCAGCAGGGCGGACCTTGGGGCCCGCCCTGGCTGGCGCATCTTTTTCACGGTGGGATGCGCCATGTTGAAACACCGCGGGTTTCCCGGCCGTCTGCCGGGCACGGACTATCATTTCACGCTTCGCCGATTCAATCCCCGCGGTGTCACGCCGCTGACAGAACGCGTGCGCTTCAAGGACAGGAAGCCTGCGGACAGACGTGCCGATGCCGCTTTTTTCCAGGCGCTTTGGGATCACTTCGGCGCCGAGCCGTTCGAGCGCGGTAACCTAGATGCAGGCAGGTTGTCATGGCTCTTCGGGCGCGAGGTGATTCCCGCTACCGATCCTTTCGATCCGGCGGACTACGAAGCGATGCTCGTCATCGACGAGCGCGTCGCGCGCCAGTCATTTCCCGAAGCGTTCGAGGGGTGATCGGCATGAATTTGCCTGTATGCACATCGGAACGGCGGACGATGGCCCATTTGCCGGTACGGCTCTCAAAAACGGTGGATAATTCAACCAGTGCGAGTATTGTGATTGCTGCAGCCGCGCGCGAATATCCCCGCACCGTGTCTGTGTACACTATTCGTACCCCTTCCCCTGGCGGGCAGTACGGCGCGGTTGCGTTCGGACTGCCCGCCTTTTTCGTGGCACAGCCCGAGGCGCTGGAACAAAGAGGCGCTCCCGGCGTTTACCGGGCGTCAGCAGCGAAAGAAGAAGGACATACATCATGCCAGTCAGAAGAGCTATTCTTACACTCGCCGCCTGTGCAGGGCTTGCCGCCTGCGGTGATACGCTGGGCGAGCAGGCCGTCGGAGGTGCCGCCATCGGTGCAGGCACGGCCGTCGTTACCGGCAACAGCGCGCTGCAGGGCGCGGCCATCGGCGCGGCCGGCAATGTTGCCTACTGCCAGCTCAACCCCGGCAAGTGTAACTGACCACCCGCCAAAAACGCTCAATCCAGATTTCAACGCCGCGCGTGCAGTCCACGTGCGGCGTTTTTCATGCTTTGCACATTTTCCACTTCGCACTGCCAAAAGGACACCGCATGTTCAATAAGATCCTGATCGCCAACCGGGGCGAAATCGCCTGCCGCGTTATCAAAACCGCTCGAAAGATGGGGATCAAACCCGTCGCGATCTACTCGGACGCGGACAACAAGGCATTGCACGTGCAGATGGCGGATGAGGCGATGCACATCGGTCCGCCCCCGGCCAACCAGTCCTACATCGTGATCGAAAAGGTGATGGAGGCTATACAGTCCTCCGGCGCGCAGGCGGTGCATCCCGGTTATGGGTTCCTGTCGGAAAACGCGAAGTTCGCCGAGGCTCTGGCCGAAGCCGGCGTCGCCTTTGTCGGCCCCCCCAAGGGCGCCATCGAGAAGATGGGGGACAAGATCACCTCCAAGAAGATCGCGCAGGAGGCGGGCGTCAGCACCGTGCCCGGATACATGGGGCTGATTGAAGACGCGGATGAGGCGGCCAAGATTTCCAAGGAAATCGGCTATCCGGTGATGCTCAAGGCCTCTGCCGGCGGGGGCGGCAAGGGCATGCGGATCGCCTGGAACGACGAAGAAGCGCGCGAAGGCTTCCAATCCTCCAAGAACGAGGCCGCGAATTCCTTTGGGGATGACCGTATCTTTATTGAGAAATTCGTCACCCAGCCGCGCCACATCGAGATTCAGGTGCTGTGCGATGCCCATGGCAACGGGATCTATCTGGGAGAGCGGGAATGCTCGATCCAGCGTCGCAACCAGAAAGTGGTGGAGGAGGCTCCCAGCCCGTTCCTGGACGAGGCCACGCGCAAGGCCATGGGGGAACAGGCCGTCGCCTTGGCGCAGGCCGTGGGCTATACCAGTGCAGGCACGGTGGAATTCATCGTCGATGGTGACAAGAATTTCTATTTTCTTGAAATGAACACCCGCCTTCAGGTGGAACACCCGGTCACCGAGTTGATCACGGGGGTCGATCTGGTGGAACAGATGATCCGCGTCGCCAACGGTGAAGAGCTCACCATCACCCAGGCAGACGTGACGCTGACCGGCTGGGCCATTGAAAACCGTCTTTATGCTGAAGATCCGTACCGTGGGTTTCTGCCCTCCATCGGGCGCCTGACACGCTATCGCCCGCCGATGGAGGTTGCCGCCGGCCCACTGTTGGAGAACGACAAGTGGCAGGGGGAGGCGCCTTCAGGTCCGGCGGCGGTACGCAATGACACGGGTGTCTATGAAGGCGGTGAGATCAGCATGTATTACGACCCGATGATCGCCAAGCTTTGCACCTGGGCGCCGACACGGGCCGAGGCAATCGAGGCGATGCGCGTGGCGCTCGACAGTTTCGAGGTCGAGGGCATTGGTCACAACCTGCCGTTTCTGTCCGCCGTTATGGACCACCCGAAATTCGTGTCCGGCGACATGACAACGGCCTTCATCGCCGAAGAATACCCCGATGGCTTCGAAGGTGTCGACCTGCCGGAGGCGGAACTGCACCGCATTGCAGCCGCCTGTGCCGCGATGCACCGGGTGGCGGAAATCAGGCGTGCCCGGGTTTCGGGACGCATGGACAATCACGAGCGGAAGGTCGGATCGCTTTGGAATGTGCGGCTGCAGGGGGAAGCGTATGACGTCACCATTGCAGCGGATCAGGATGGATCGACCGTGTCGTTCGAGGATGGTACGGAGCTGCGCGTCTCCGGCGATTGGACGCCGGGGGATCAGCTGGCGGAAATGACGGTTGCCAATGCGCCGCTGGTGCTGAAGGTCGGCAAGATCAGTGGCGGTTTCCGCATCCGGACACGCGGGGCAGACCTGAAGGTTCACGTGCGCACGCCGCGCCAGGCCGAGCTGGCCCGGAAGATGCCCGAGAAACTTCCTCCCGACACCACCAAGATGCTGCTGTGCCCGATGCCGGGCCTGGTCGTGAAGATGGACGTGGCCGTCGGTGACGAGGTGCAGGACGGCCAGGCGCTGTGCACGATCGAAGCCATGAAAATGGAGAACATCCTGCGCGCCGAACGCAAGGGCGTTGTGTCGAAGATCAACGCCGCCGCCGGTGACAGCCTTGCCGTCGACGATGTAATCATGGAGTTCGAATAAGCCTCATGATCGGACCCGGACGCGATAAACCCTTGCAGGATCAACGCTCTATTGCGCGGTCTTTCTGCTCGCGGATTTCGCGTTGGCGCATGGGCATCTTGTCTATGCTGCGGCTGATTTCCCGAACGTCCCATGGGAACGGCTTGCGCAGTTTGACACCACCGTCCTTGCCGATGATCACAAGCATGAACCCGCGCGGGCGCAGCTTGGTGCGCAGATCAGAGCGTGCGTCGGGGTCGGTGTCGATAATGACCACCACGTCCCGTTCCACCAATTCGTCGGGGCGCTGTTGCAGCAGGCGCATCTGTTCGGCAAAGGCAGGATTGTCTTCGCTGTCTGCAAACACGACGACAGGCCGGTTTTTCCACTTAAATTGGTTCAAATCGACTTCTTCCATCGTCACGAACAACTCTGTTTCCGGCTCTGCCTCTGCTGTTTGTGCAGCGGTTCCATTGGCAAAAAGGCAAGCCAGAACAAGGGGTAATATCGGTTTCATCGAGTCTCCTGTCTGGTCCAATATAGGCTGCTCATTCAGATATGCGATGGGCAATGCGTGGATATTTACCATTAAATTCACAGCAAGAGATTGTGTGCAATGAAGAGGGTAACCCCAGCATTCAGGCCGGTCGGGGCGGCAGTTTCATATCGGGCCAGACACACCATGGACGTTATCCTTCATGTTGGTGCGCATCGCACCGGGACCAAGACATTTCAGGACTACCTGCGACGGCACGCGGAACCGCTGTCGGAGGCGCAGGTGGGATATTGGGGACCGGGCCGTACGCGGCGTGGTCTGTTCTCGGGTCTGGTACCAAAGGCGGAAGTTACCAAGGGGCGCGATCTGCGTCGTCGCGCCGAAGGTCGGGTGCAGTTGCAATTGACCGCAGCGCGGGCGCGCGGGCTCAGGACGCTGGTGATCAGCGATGAGAACATGATCGGATCGATCCGCGAAAACATCCGCACCGGCAGTCTTTATCCGGCGATCGGGGAACGCATGGCCCGTTTTGCACGCGCTTTTGAGGGGCAGCTTTCGCGGGTGATTTTCAGCCCACGCAGTCTTGAATACTATTGGGGCTCCGCACTCGCTCATGGCGTGGCGCTCGGACATGCGGTGCCGGAGCGCGAGAAGTTACAATGCATCGCTCAGTCGCGCCGGGGCTGGCGCGACGTGATTGCCGATTTGGCCTGTGCGCTGCCCGAGGCAGAGATCCAGGTCATGCCGTTCGAAACCTTCGCGGGTCGTCCGGAGGTGCTGCTGGAAAAAGGGGCCGGGGTTGCCGCACCGACGAATTCGGAACGCGGCTGGCTGAACCGCGCACCTACCCTGCCGGAGCTGCGGCGGGTGCTCGCCGACCGCGGAGAGGCTGGCGGGACCTTGCCGTTCGGCATGGGGCGTTGGAACCCCTTCACGCCCGAAGAGACCGCCGCCCTGCGAGAGACCTATGCGGATGATATGATGTGGCTTGTCGCCGGGGCAGACGGCCTTGCCACACTGACAGAGGATGAAGCCCGGACAAGAGCAGGACAAACACTGCCGGCCGGTGCGCAGACAGAAGGACATGGTGATGAGCACGAAGAAAGACCAATGGCGCGACCTGGCTGAGGCGGAACTGCGCGGCAAGCCGCTCGACGAGCTGACGTGGCAAACGCTGGAAGGCATCGCCGTTCAACCGCTCTATACCGCTGACGATATCGCGGGTCTTGATCACTTGGGCACGGTCCCCGGAGAAGCTCCGTATACGCGCGGTGTCAAGGCGACGATGTACGCCGGTCGTCCCTGGACCATTCGCCAATACGCCGGGTTCTCGACCGCGGAGGAAAGCAACGCCTTTTACCGCCGCGCACTTGCCGCCGGTCAGCAAGGTGTTTCGGTTGCCTTCGATCTTGCCACGCATCGCGGCTACGACAGCGATCACCCCCGTGTGGAAGGGGACGTGGGCAAGGCCGGTGTGGCCATCGACAGCGTGGAGGACATGAAGATTCTCTTTGACGGCATCCCGCTCGACAAGGTTTCGGTCTCGATGACGATGAACGGCGCGGTGATCCCGATCCTGGCGAATTTCATCGTGGCGGGGGAAGAGCAGGGGCACGATAATTCCCTGCGGTCGGGCAGCATCCAGAACGACATCCTCAAGGAATTCATGGTGCGCAACTTCTACGTCTACCCGCCGGAGCCCTCGATGCGGATCATCGCGGATATCATCGAATACACCTCCGATCATATGCCGAAGTTCAACTCGATCTCGATCTCCGGCTACCACATGCAGGAAGCGGGGGCGAACCTTGTACAGGAGCTCGCCTTTACACTGGCGGATGGGCGCGAATACGTCCGCGCCGCCATCGCCCGCGGCATGGATGTGGATCGCTTTGCCGGACGGCTGTCGTTTTTCTTCGCCATCGGCATGAATTTCTTCATGGAGGCGGCGAAGTTGCGCGCGGCCCGTTTGCTCTGGGCGCGGATCATGGAGGAGTTCGAGCCGAAGAATCCCAAATCCTCGATGTTGCGGACCCATTGCCAGACCTCAGGCGTGAGCCTGCAGGAGCAGGACCCCTACAACAACGTCATCCGCACCGCCTATGAGGCGATGAGCGCCGTGCTGGGTGGCACGCAGTCCCTGCACACCAACGCGTTGGATGAGGCGATTGCACTGCCGACTGAAAATTCCAGTCGCATCGCCCGGAATACGCAGCTGATCCTGCAGGAGGAGACCGGTGTGACCAATGTGGTGGACCCGCTTGCGGGGTCCTACTACGTGGAGAAACTGACTGCCGATCTGGCAGATGCCGCCTGGAAACTCATATGCGAAGTCGAAGAGATGGGCGGCATGACCAAAGCCGTGGCATCGGGCATGCCCAAACTGCGCATCGAAGAAGCGGCGGCGCAGCGGCAGGCGGGTATCGATCGCGGCACCGAGGTGATCGTCGGGGTCAACAAATACCGTCGGGACAGCGAAGACCCCATCGACATCCTGGATATCGACAACGCGGCGGTGCGGGAGAGCCAGATCGCGCGATTGGACAAGATCCGCGCCACCAGGGACGAAGCGGCCTGCACTGCCGCGCTTGATGCATTGAGCCGGTGTGCCGCAGAGGACGGGAACCTCTTGGCTGCAGCGGTTGAGGCGTCGCGCGCCCGTGCGACAGTAGGAGAAATCAGTATGGCAATGGAAAAAACCTTTGGCCGCCACCGCGCGGAGGTCAAGACACTGGCGGGTGTGTACGGCGCGGCCTATGAGGGGGACGAAGGGTTCGCCGCCATTCAGAAGTCGGTCGAGGCATTCGCCGAGGCCGAAGGCCGCCGTCCCCGCATGCTGGTGGTCAAGATGGGGCAGGATGGTCACGACCGCGGCGCGAAGGTGATCGCGACGGCATTCGCGGACATCGGGTTCGACGTGGATGTGGGCCCGCTCTTTCAGACCCCGGCCGAGGCTGCCCAGGACGCGGTCGACAACGACGTGCATGTGATCGGGATCAGCAGTCAGGCTGCGGGGCATAAAACACTTGCACCGCAACTGGTTGAGGCATTGAAAGAGGCCGGGGCAGAGGATATCCTCGTCATCTGTGGCGGCGTCATTCCGCAACAGGACTACCAGTTCCTGTACGATGCAGGGGTCAAGGCGATCTTCGGACCCGGCACGAATATTCCAAAGGCCGCGCAAGACATTCTGTCGCTCATTCGCGCGGCCAGACAGTGAAGCTCTGGAATCTTAAGGGTTGGCATCCGATCCGCCGGTTATGGAGTGCCATGTGGAGCAAAGACTTGAGGAGCGGTGATGCTGTTTGATCACGTTGCGATTTCCGGTGAGACGCTGCAGGAGGCCCGGCATTTTGTCGAAGACGCCTTGGGGGTTGCCCTGCAGCCCGGCGGAGAACATGCGGCTTTCTCGACCCACAACGCCCTGCTGGGCCTGGATGAGGGCCTCTATCTCGAGGCGATTGCCATCAATCCTGAGGTGCCGGGCCCCCCGCGTGCCCGGTGGTTCGATCTGGATCGTTTTTCGGGAACCGCGCGCCTGACTAACTGGATTTGCCGCACGGAGGACATCGCCGGAACCCTCGCGATGCTGCCTGCCGACATGGGCACGCCGGTGGCCTTGCAGCGCGGAGACCTGCGGTGGCGTATGGCCGTACCGGACGACGGTATTCTGCCGTTTGACAACTGCGCGCCGGCCCTGATCCAATGGGATACGGCACTGCACCCCGCCACGATGCTCACGCCCTCGGGGGTGCGGCGGCGGCGTCTGAACATTCGACACCCGGATGTCGCCAATTTGCAAGCCCGTCTTGCACCTCATCTCATCGATGACCGGCTCCGTTATGAGCGGGGGGCCGCGGGGTTGTCGGCTGAATTCGACACGCCGCACGGCCCTCGCCAGATCTCATGAAAATCCGCCCGGCGGCACCGGAAGACGCAGCAGCAATCGCCGGGATCTGGAACGGGATGATCCGGGACACGCTGTCCACCTTCACGACGGTGGAAAAATCTACTGTCGAAATAGGGCACCTGATTGCAGAGCGTCAGGGCGCGTTTTTCGTTGCAGAGAACGCGGCCTCTTGCAGTGGCTTCGTGACATTCGGACGTTTTCGGGGCGGGCCCGGCTATGCGGCAACGGTGGAGCACACTGTAATCGTTGACCCCGAAGCGATTGGCCGTGGCCTGGGGCGACGTCTGCTGGAGGCCGCTGAAGACGCGGCGCGCGATCAGGACAAACATGTGATGGTCGCCGCCATCAGCGGTACCAACACCCAAGCGCAGGCATTTCATGCGCGGATGGGGTACAAGGAGGTGGCGCGGATGCACGAAGTGGGGCGCAAGGCGGGGCAGTGGCTCGATCTTGTGCTGATGCAGAAAATCCTCTGACGCGGCGCTTCGCCACCTGACTTCCCCCGGCCCAGCGGCTAAGCTGCGCAGCATGTCGATCTGGTCACGTATATCTGATGCGCTCGCAGCGCTGGCCGCAGGCGAAGGGCTGTCCAAGGTCTTTGACCGTCTGCGCAGCCCGCCGGAAAGATCCGTGGCCTTTACCATTGCGGTCATCGCTCTGGGCGCCAAGATGGCAAAGGCCGACGGCCAGGTGACGCGGGACGAGGTTACGGCTTTCAAGGAAGTCTTCCATATCGCGGCCCAGGATGAGCAGGGAGCGGCAAAGGTCTTCAACCTCGCCCGGCAGGATGTGGCGGGATACGAAGAATATGCGACCCGGATTCGGGACATGTTCTCCGGGCAACCCGAAACCCTGCGCGATCTGCTCGAAGGATTGTTCCACATCGCCATGGCCGACGGCTTTTATCACCCCAACGAGGATGCGTTTCTGGAGCGGGTGACGCAGCTTTTCGGGCTGCCCAAGGCAGAGTTCGACCGCCTGCGCCTGCGTTTTGCCCCGGAGGCACGGCAGGACCCCTATGCGATTCTGGGTGTGACACGTGACACACCGCCAGAGGAGATCAGGCGTGCATGGCGACGATTGGTGCGTGAGAACCACCCCGACGCGATGATCGCGCGCGGGGTGCCTGAGGAGGCGATGCAACTGGCGCAAAAGCGGATGGCGGACATCAATCGAGCCTGGGACGAGATTGCCGGTGCCGAGGCCTGATGCGGCTCGCAACCTATAACGTCGAATGGTTCACCTCCCTTTTTGACGATGACAACAAGTTGCAGCCAGACGGGGCGTGGTCCGCACGCCATAACGTGACCCGTGCAGAGCAGGCTGCGGCCCTGGGGCAGGTATTCCAGCGGGTGGATGCGGATGCGGTGCTTGTTGTCGAAGCGCCGGATGCCAGCGGCAAACGTCAGACCGTACCCGCGCTCGAGGATTTTGCAGATCATTTCGGCCTCCGCGCGCGGACTGCCGTCATGGGGTTCATGAATGATACGCAGCAGGAACTGGCGCTGCTTTACGATCCCGATATCTTGACGGCCCGGCACGCTCCGCGCCCGGGCACCGCCACGGTCCCACGTTTTGACGGAACCTTCGAGATTGATCTGGATGTCGATGCGACGCGGGATCAGGTGCAATTCTCCAAGCCGCCGCTGGAATTGGAAATCGAAACCGCGTCAGGTGTGGTCTTCAACGTTATCGGTGCGCATCTCAAGTCCAAGGCCCCACATGGCGCCCGCAGCAAGACCCACGCAATGAAGCTCGCGATTGCCAATCGGCGCAAACAGCTTGCGCAGGCGATCTGGCTCCGCGCACGGATTGACCAGCTTCTGGTGGAAGACCGCTCCCTCATGGTCATGGGGGATCTCAATGACGGCCCCGGGCTTGATGAATTCGAGGGGCTCTTTGACCGCTCCTCGGTGGAGATCGTGATGGACGGTCCGGGTGGCGCGCTCTTCGATCCGCATGCCCGGCAGGCACTCAATGCCCGTCTGGGGGCTGCCCCGACTTCGGCGCGGTTCTGGATCAAGCCGGAGAAACGCTATCTACAGGCGTTGCTCGACTATGTGATGGTCACGCCCGATCTGCAGGCAAGGGGCGCGACCTGGCGTATCTGGCACCCCCTTGATGACCCCGAATGCTGGGCGGAGGCTTCGCTGCGCGATGCGCTTGTCACGGCGTCGGACCACTTTCCCGTCACCGTCGATCTGGACATCTGACCTCGAAGAATCGGGTCAAACCTCCTATATTGCGGATATGAAAAGGTTTCTGATGACTTTCGTGGTATGCCATCTCTGCGCCGCACCGCTTGCCGCGCAGGAGGAAGAGCCGCCGTCGATGATGGAACGTGGTGCCCAACAGTTTCTCGAAGGGCTGTTGCTGGAAATGGAGCCCGCATTCGAAAGCATGCGTGGTTTCATGGATCAGATGGGGCCGGCTCTGACTGATCTGATGAGTGAGATCGAGGACTGGTCCGTTTACGAAGCCCCGGAGGTCTTGCCGAACGGCGATATCATTATCCGCCGCAAACCCGACGAGGAGACGACGCCGGAAATCCAGCCTCAGATCGATCTCTGACTTGTCCGGCGGAGTCTCTTGATCTGAACTTCTGCACCCAGCGAATTGGCCAGAGACATGAGCCGCGCTTCCGCAACTTCGCCGAACAGAGGCACCATGTCCGGCGTCAGCCGCAGGTGCAATTGTTTCTTCTTTGGAAACCAGCGCAGCGTGCCGCGTTCTGCATCCTGCGTCATCCACAGCATGGATCCAAACCGCATGGCCTTGCCAAGAACTTCTGCCTCAAGCTGCATTTTCTCGTCGATGAGCCCGTAGAGTTCTTCGAACCGGGTGCCTTCACGCTTGTTGGAATAGCGGTGCAGCAGGGCGAGCCCCAGAAAAACGCGTTCCGAGTGTTTCAGACCACCAAGATTAGCCCGGGTCGCGTTGTCGAAACAGGTTTCCGCGCGGTAATCGGGATGCGCGCGCCAGCTGACGTCGTGCAAAAGGCAGGCCGCCTTGATGAGACGGCGGCGGGCCTCTGGAACGGATCGGAAAATGGGATGGATGAAGGCGTAGAGCATCTTGCCAAATCCGGGCATGCGCGCATCTTTGGCCTCTGCAAAGCGACAGGCTTCGATCAGCGGATCGCGGTCGCGCAGTCTCTGAGGCATCTGTTCATAGAGCATGCCTTCGCGGATACCGTAGCTTGAGATCGCGATGTCCTTGGGGCGAAACGTCTTGACCAGCCGCCCGAGTACTTCGGCGGCCAGGGGAACGAGGCTCATCCGCGCCGATGAAATGCCGCAGGCGGCGCGCACCTCGTCGAGGTTGGATTGTTCGATGAATTGCACGGTCGCGCTGACGCTGCGGGCGGTCATGCGGTACTCGTGCAGGACGTGCAGCGGGTAGTTGCGACGGTACATGTCGATCCGCGCAATTGCGCGCCATGATCCGCCAACTAGGAACAGGCGGTCCCGCTGGGGGCCCATGACATCCTGCAGCCGCAGCATGGTCTCCTTGATATGGGCCTTGCGCGCCTTCTTGCCGCCCTTGATTTCCTGCAGTTTGAGCGGCCCGAGCGAGGAGGTTACGCGGCGGCCGACCCGGCCATCGGAAATCTCGGCCAGCTCCATCGACGAGCCGCCGATATCGCACACCAGACCGTATGAGCCCGGCCAGCCCAGCAGGACACCCTGTGCCGACAGGCGCGCTTCCTCTTCGCCATCTATGACCCAGATGCGCAGCCCTGTTTCGCGCAGGACCTCTTCGCGGAATTCCGGCCCGTCGCTGGCGTCGCGGACGGCTGCGGTTGCGACGACTGTCAGCTCCGGCAGGCCCATGCCCTGCGCCAGATGCTGAAACCGGCGCAGCGCGTTCAGCGCGCGGACCCGGCCTTCGGAGTTCAGTTTGCCGCTTTCCGAAAGACCCGCCCCCAGGGCACACATTATCTTTTCGTTGTAGAAATAGGCAGGTGATCGCGCGGCGCCGTCAAAGACCACAAGCCTGACGGAGTTCGATCCGACGTCGACGACGCCGACCCGCGCCAATGCGCGTGCACTGGGGTCTTGAAAGAGTGGGCGACCAAAGAGCCCCGCGTCCGGATGGTCCACCTGCACCTCGGCGGGTTCGGGCACTTCGGTTGCTTGGTTCATGCAGACTTCCGGCTTGTGGTGGCGCTACCCTGCTCAATAATTAGCTATGGGTCAACTTGCCCCGTCTGGCAAGCGTCTCGTCCAAAAGCAGAGAGGTTTCGTCAGTCCTCGGTATGCGTCAGCTTGGGCACGTCGGACGCCCCTGCCGATCCCCGGCCCGACAGGGACGGGTTTTCCATGAAAAACCGGTGACAATTGAAGGCGAAGGCGCCTTCGGGCACGGGCGGGCGTTCGAAACTGCCATCTGGCCCCATGACCCAGCTTTGCGCCACATCTGCCAGGTTTGCCGCCATGATCTGGCTCACGATTTGCGCCTTGACGGTCGCATTCTCGATTTCCACCAGCGTTTCGACCCGCCGGTTGAGGTTGCGCCCCATCCAGTCGGCAGAGGAGATGAAGACCCGTGCTTTCTTGTGCGGTAGCCCTGCGCCATTGCCAAAGCAGACGATGCGTGAGTGTTCGAGGAACCGGCCGACGATGGACTTTACCCGGATGTTGTCGCTCAACCCCTTCACACCGGGCCGCAGGCCGCAGATGCCGCGGATCACCAGGCTGATTTTCACACCCGCCTGCGAAGCGGCGTAAAGGGCGTCGAGCACTTCGCTGTCGAGCAGCGAGTTCATCTTGGCCCAGATCACAGCGGGCTTGCCGGCGCGGGCGTGATCCGCCTCCGCCGCGATCAACTCCAGCAGGCGCGGTTTCAGCGTTGTCGGGGAAATCGCGAGATTATCAAGGCTGTCGGGTTGTGCGTATCCGGACAAAAAGTTGAAAATCTTGGTGGCATCCCGCCCCAGCCGCGGATCGCAGGTAAAGAGCGACAAATCGGTATAGATCCGGGCCGTGATCGGGTGATAGTTGCCGGTGCCGTAATGGGTGTAGGTCACCAGCTGACTGCCTTCGCGCCGCACCACGGTCGAAATCTTGGCATGGGTCTTGAGATCGAGAAACCCGTAGACCACGTGAGCACCTGCGCGCTCCAGCCGCCGGGACTGCCGGATGTTGGCTGCTTCGTCAAAGCGGGCCTTGAGCTCCACCAGCGCCGTGACGGATTTGCCATCTTCGGCGGCTTCGCACAGGGCTTCCACGATCGGGCTGTCCCGCGAGGTGCGATAGAGTGTCTGTTTGATGGCCACCACCTGCGGATCGCGCGCCGCCTGCTGCAGAAACCGCACGACCATGTCGAAGGTTTCATAAGGGTGGTGCAGCAGCATGTCCTTGGACCGGATCGCCGCCAGCATGTCGCCGTCATGATCCGTCACCCGCTCCGGCACACGTGGCGTGAACATCGGCCAGAGCAGATCGGGCCGCGCGTCGAGCACAAGCTCCTTGAGGTCGGCAGATCCGATCATCCCATTGATTTCGATCACTTCTTCCTGGTCTACACCAAGCTCTTCCATGATCACGGATTTCAGCTCCTTGGGTGCGCCGGAGGAATGGGTCAGCCGCACCACCTCGCCCCGGCGGCGGCGCTTCAGGGCGACTTCGAACTCGCGCACGAGGTCTTCGGCCTCTTCCTCGACTTCGAGATCGCTGTCGCGCAGCACGCGGAATTCAAAGTGCGCCTTGAGCTTGTAGCCGGGGAACAGCCCAGAGACGTTAAGAACCAAAAGTTCTTCCAGCGGCAAGAACCGGTGATGTCCGTTTTCCGCAGGAAGAGCCACGAAGCGGTCAATCTGGGCCGGAATGGGCAGCAGCGCCTGTAGCGGCCGCTTGTCCGAGATGCGTTCAAGCTGCAGGGCCAAGGCGTATCCGGTGTTCGGGATGAAAGGAAAGGGATGCGCCGGGTCGATTGCCAGAGGGGACAGGACGGCAAAGACCTGTGTCAGGAAGACATCTTCGAGATACTTGCGATCTTTCGCGGTCAGGGATTTGCTGCGCAAGACGCTGATGTTTTCCTGTTCCATCTCCTTGAGCAGCTCGACCAGCACTTTCTGCTGTGTCTCCATCAGGCGGCGCGCGTTCTCGTCGATCAGTCTGAGCTGCTCGCTGGGGCTGAGCTCAGCGGCGGCTGGCGTTGTGTTGCCCGCATGTGCGAGTTCGCGCAGACCGGCCACGCGTACGGTGTAAAACTCATCCAGATTGGCCGCAGAAATGGACAGAAACCGCAACCGTTCCAGCAGGGGAACACGCGGGTTCTCCGCCTCCTGCACGACTCGCCAGTTGAAACCAAGCCAGCTGAGCTCGCGGTTGAAGAAGCGGGTAGGTCCTTCCGCGTCGAGATCGGCAATCTCGGCCCCGGCGGGAAATTCGGCAGTCAGGAAATCGGCTTGGGTCATGGAGGCCTTGTGCGCGTCGAGTGTAAACTGTTTGTGACAGTTATCGCGCGACCGGAGGACCCTTGTCCAGCAGTGGGGCTGCAAGTGTCCGTGATAACGGGCGTTTTTGTGCCAGAGAGGCTGCGTCAAGCGCCTCCACGACCTGCCTTGCCGCTGCGAAGGACCTGTCCATTCGGCGGATCAGATAGGGGATCAGATCCGCCTTAGGCGTAAGCTGGCGGTCGGCGAAAAGCTTGGCGAGTACCGCTGCGAGCAGCGTATCGTCCGGCGGCTCCAGGGTCGCGGATTGGGCGCCCGCGATGCGGCTGGCGAGATCGGGCAGGGTGATGCCCCAGTCGCGGACCGCGCCGCAGCCGGTCAGCAGGAGCGCATGCCCTTCTGCCAGCACCAGATTGTGCAGATGAAAAAGGGCCGTCTGGGCCTCTGCCAGCGGTGCGATGTCGGGCACGTCTTCGACCGCAACCGGGCCTTGGGCGAGATCGGGAATATCCAGCGTTGCAAGATCGCTGGCCGTGATGATGCGCGCTCCCGTGCGCGCGGCCCAGACATGGACGAGATGGGTTTTGCCCGATCCCTCCGGCCCGGTCAGCACCAGCTTGTCAGATGTGGCGCTTTCGATCAGAGCGACGGCGATTGCATTGGACGGGGCGACCAGAAAGTCCGCCCGCCCCAGCGCCGGAACGCTTGGAAGATCAAATCCCAGTTGTTCCGGCATGTCAGTCCTCTTCGTGCCCGGAGAGGCCGCGATAGAGGAGCGAATCCTTGTACTGCGCCACGGCAAACCGTGCGACAACCCCGATGGCGGCGGCAACGGGGACGGCGACCAGCATACCGACAAAGCCGAATGCCGCACCAAAGACAGAGAGCGCCAGAATGAGCCAGACCGGATGCAGGCCAACCGAATTTCCAACCAGCTTCGGCGTCAGGATGTTGCCTTCAACGACCTGGCCGATCACGAAAATACCCGCCACCAGCCCGATGGAGACCCAGTCTCCCCAGAACTGGAAAAGCGCCAGCCCGATGGCAAGCGCGCCCCCGATCAGGGCGCCGAGGTAGGGTATGAATGTCACCAGGCCCGCAATGAAGCCGACCACCAGTCCAAACTGCAACCCGACGATCATGAGGGCGATTGCATAGTAGGTGCCGAGGATCAGGCAGACGGTCCCCATGCCCCGGATGAAAGAGGCGAGCGTGGCGTCGATGTCCCTTGCCAGATGGCGGATGGTCTCCGCATGATCGCGGGGCAGCAAATCATCGATCCGTGCCACCATCCTGTCCCAATCGAGAAGCAGGTAAACGGAGACCACGGGCACGATCACCAGGAGCACGACCACGTTCAGGATCGAGGCGACCGAGCTCAATGCGGTTTCCAGCAGCTGCGCACCTCTGCTCTGGATCGTTTCGCCCAGTGAACTGATCGACTGGCGCAGGGTGGAACTGGCATCGAGCAGGGATGGAAACCGCTCGGTCAGAAAGGCCGTGATGCTTTTGGCGTATTCGGGGGCGACGTTGACCAGCTGCAGGGCCTGATTGGTCAGTGTTGGAATGACCAGAAGCGCCATGAGGACGAAGATGAGAATGCCGACCACGGTGATGAGACCGGTGGCTGCCACGCGGCTCAGGCCAACGCGCTCCAGCCGGTCTGCAACCGGATCGAGAAAATAGGCGATGGCGCCCCCCAGAACGAAGGGCAGCAGGACATGGCCCAGTGACCACAACAGGATGAAAAAGACCGCTGCCGCGATCCCCCAATAAAGCAGTTGTTTTTGCACTGGCAGGGCCATCACATGCTCCGATGCATCGTTCTTTCGGTGACATCGCCCATGCGGACCCGTCTTTCAAGGCACTATCTGGCAATTGCTTTGTGCAAAGCAACCACTTGCTGACACGCCATCCGGCAGCACACCAGGCCCGATAAACAGGAAAGGCCCCGCCGAAAGCGGGGCCCGAAAAAGCGCTCTGAGGCTTTAGTGGCAAGCGGGGCGGGTGCCCGGCAGCAGCACCTTGTCGACCACATGGATCACGCCGTTGTCCGCCTCGATATTGGCAATGATCACATTGGCGCTCTCACCCGTGCCATCCGCGATGGAGACACCGCTTGCGCCCTTGCTGATGCACAGACGCTCGGAGGCCAGAACCGGCTTGAAGTAGTTTGAACCGTTCGGGATCATTTCCGCAGTGAGCTTGCGATCATCCACGTGATAGAGCAGTACATCCGTCAGTTGCCCCTTGTTTTCGGGCTGCAGCAGAGTTTCCACGGTGCCTTCGGGCAGTGCCGCGAAGGCATCATTTACGGGCGCGTAGACGGTAAACGGGCCGGGGCCCTGCAGCGTTTCAACCAGGCCTGCCGCGGAAACGGCCGCTACGAGTGTCGAAAAGCGTTCGTCGCCGGATGCGATTTCAACGATGTCTGCGGCCTGCGCGGCCGTGCCGAGGGTGAGTGCAGTTGCGGCTGCAGCTGCGATTTTGCGGAAATGAGTCATGGTTCGTACCTCCTTGAAGACCATTATGTCCTGAGTGACATGCAAGGCTTACGCGCCGCCGGATTGCCCGGATCAGCATGCTCGCGCTCTTGTGAGAAACGTGTAATATTTGCACACGTCTTGATCGCAACGCAGCTAGCCGTGTGGAATGTCTCGATTATTCGCCTTGGTTGCATTGCCGGTTTCACGATTGCGGGCACTGCTGCTTTGGCCTAATCAGGACGCATCCGAGACTTGAAAGGACGTTCCATGCGCCTGACCCGATACTTCCTGCCTGTGTTGCGCGAAACTCCTGCGGAGGCGCAGATCGTCTCGCACCGGCTGATGCTGCGTGCCGGGATGATCAAGCAGAATGCTGCCGGGATTTATTCGTGGCTGCCACTGGGGTTCAAAGTGCTGCGCAAGATTGAAAACATCGTGCACGAGGAACAGGCGCGCGCCGGACATATCGGGATGCTCATGCCAACCTTGCAGCCTGCGGATCTCTGGCGTGAAAGTGGGCGTTACGACGCTTACGGCGACGAGCTGCTGCGGGTGCGTGATCGGCACGACCGGGACATGCTCTACGGTCCGACCAACGAGGAGATGATCACCGATATCTTCCGCAGCCATGTGGGCAGCTACAAGGATCTGCCGTTGACGCTCTATCACATCCAGTGGAAGTTTCGCGACGAGGTGCGTCCACGGTTCGGTGTCATGCGGGGCCGCGAGTTCTTCATGAAAGACGGCTACAACTTCGATCTCACGAAGGAGGACGCGCTGCACGCCTACAACCGCCACCTGGTGAGCTATCTGCGCACCTACGAGCGCATGGGGCTGCAGGCCATCCCGATGCGGGCGGATTCAGGACCCATCGGGGGCGATGACACGCATGAATTCCTCGTGCTGGCAGACACCGGCGAGTCGGAGGTTTATTACGACAGTGCCGTGACCGATCTGACCTTTGGTGATCGCGAGATTGATTACGACAGCGTGGAGCAATGCGCCGGTGTCCTGGAGGAATTCACCTCCAAATAC
>ERZ1740065.223-NODE-223-length-27757-cov-4.749838_pt1 | contig 27757 bp, 18 predicted proteins | sample MGYA00581738_ERZ1740065 | MGnify/ENA primary metagenome ERZ1740065 (study PRJEB43018, sample SAMN04849749) | marine metagenome | isolation source: floating plastic debris | place: Pacific Ocean | collected 2008-09-01 | study: EMG produced TPA metagenomics assembly...
CACCTTTTCCTCCGTTGGGTTTATCTTGATGAGCCAACTGCCGATCTGGACAATCCGATCCGCGTTGAGAATGGCATCCATAAAGGCATCGTCAAATTCGCTGTCGGCCCCTTTGATGGTACCGTAACTCGGGAAATTCTGCTGTTCGGTGTAATTGATGATGACTTCCTCGGCTACACCGTCCAGTACCACCTCCACAGGATCACCATCAGGGTTATCGCTCATGTCTTCTCCATAATCCACAATGGATTGGTAATACTCCAAAGACTCAAAAGCCAGCACTCCATTTTGAATCGACAATTGGTCCGTCCTGATTTCGGACATGATTTGCTGGCGCAACAATTCTTGAGCATCGCGCTCTGCTTCCATTTCGGCAAGCATCAGTAAGGCACCCTCCTCGGTCAAGATTTCTTCCGATTTTAAGGGAGGCAGATCAGCCTCAAGCGAGGTGTTGGGTACGGGATTAATCGTTTCTTTTTGGCAACTCCATAGCAAGCAGCCAAAGGCGGACAGTAGTAACCATCCGAATGATAGTTTTTTCATCTTTAATTTTTGTTTTAGTGAGTAAATTTAATAAGGCGAGTTGATGTTGCGACCACGCCAGTTGGTAAATGCCCACTGCAAACCGGGGCTTTGATAATCAAAAATGGCACCGCGGGCCCTTACGAAGAGGTGGTAGCCATTGAGGTTGCGGCTACTCGAATAAAAGACCCAGCGGATGACCTGGTTTTTGTTGGTAATCGTTTGCTTGTCCCCCGCCGGGTGGGTACCGATGTGTTTGCTTCGTCTACAGGGCCGACGCCGACGCCAGGCTTCGGGCCCCTTGATTTGCATGGTAAAATACATGTTGTTCAAGTTGTTGACAGGAGTTGTAAACCGGGCTTCGGTGACCATGCGAAAATAAATGCCGTAGCGGCGGAAAATGATGCCCGAGAACATTAAAATATCAGGATTGACCAAGTACTTTTGGCTGTGCTGATTCAGCCCACCAATTCCCCCACAACCCCGATCCTCGGCCAAGTTGCCGACCTCCAGTTGGTACAGTACGTCATCGCCGATCCCGTGCGTCACCAGGCCATTGCCACTCTCGTTGAGCAGGCTTTCGTAAGCATCCGTCGTATTCGCATCGATGGTCCAGACCGTTTCCTGTAAATAGTCGATCTTGATCAACCAGTCGCCAATCTGGACAATGCGGTCCTCGTTGAGAATGGCGTCGATAAAGGGATCTTGAAATTCGCTGGCCGTACCGTGGATACTGCCGTAGCTGTCAAAATTGATGGTTTTGACGTACTCTTCGATGACCTCCTCAGCGATCCCATCCGCAATGATCTGCTGGGGATCCCCATCGGGGCTCTCCTCGGTCATGTCGTCCCCCAAGTCAACAATGGATTGGTAGTACGGGATGCTTTCGAATACCAACACCCCATTTTGGACCGACAAGCCACTGGTCGACACCTCGGAGCGTACCTGGGTTTCGTAGGCGGCGAGTTCTGCCTCAAATTGATCAGAAGCTTCCATGGACTCCCAAAATTCCTCTTCGGTCAGGGTCTCCCCATCCGAAGACAGTGCCAGACTCCCTTCCTCAGCCAAGGGTAAAAGTTCGGAGCTTTCTTTTTGACAGCTCACCACTAGGCAAGCCAAAGCTATGGATAGCGCGAGCCATCCGAATGACATTTTTTTCATCTTTTATTTTTGTTTTAGTGAGTAGATTTAATAAGGCGAGTTGATGTTGCGACCACGCCAATCCGAAAATCCATATACAAACCCGAGCGAAGGATGATTTAAAATCACCGCCCGAGCTCGGGCGAACAAATGAAAACCATTCAGTCCTCGGGAGCCGGAATAAAATTTCCAGCTGTAATCCGTATTTCCAAATCCCATCCGCTTATCCCCCGAGGCGGATCGCCCGATGTGACGGCTACGGCAGGGGCGCCGCTTGCGCCAAGCCTCAGGGCCCTTGATCTGAAGGGTCAGGTGGATGTTATTATTGGTCGGTGGGAAATAGTTGCGGTATCCCGCCCCGGCGTGTAAATCAAAATAAATCCCAAAGCGACGGTACGTGACAAAAGTATTCAGGGTCGTCTGGAGGGGAATAAAGACCTTGTTTTCTTGAGGGTACAAACCACTGCTGATACCTCCACAACCACGGTCCCTAGCTAATCCATCATTAGTCAGTTGGTAAAGAACATCATCCCCCGTAGAATGGGATTCCACTCCTTCTCCAGATTCTTGCAACAAGCCCTGATAAGCATCCGCATTGGTGGCGGGTACCGTCCAAACCTTTTCGTCGTTCCGATCGATTTTGATCAACCAACTACCGATTTGTACGATGCGATCTTCGTTGAGAATGGCATCCATAAATTCCTGATCGAATTCACTCGATTCCCCGTGAATGCTACCGTAACTTGGAAAGCCATTGGCCTCGACGTAGTCGATGACGACCCGTTCGGCTACCCCGTCAAGTTCGACCAAGATGGGGTCCCCCTCCAACGCTTCGCTCATGTCTTCTCCGTGGTCGACGATGGACTGGTAGTACTCCAAAGATTCGAAGACCAGTAAATTCCCATTGATGCTCAATTGATCGGTAGTGACCTCCGATAGAATCTGCTGGCGCAGCATTTCCAATTCTTGCTCACGCGCCTCCATCCCGGGCAGTTCCGCCAGGAACATCTCTTCCGTGTAAATTTCTTCTTTAGCAACCAGATTCAGGATTTCTTCCGTAACCGGGGGGGCTGGTGCGAGGGGTTCTTTTCGACAACTTACCATAAAGCACCCGATGGTAGCCGATAGCAATAGCCATCTTAGTGACATTTTTTTCATACTAAGTTTTTGCTTTTAATGGAGCCCTACCTTGGGTTTGGTACTGGCATGGGATCACCAGTGGCCACCGGGTGATGCCATTACCGAGGAGTTTTCGGGTCATTTTCTTCTCCTCCGAATTGCAATTCTTAGTAACTTACATAAATGATTCGCTGGGTTGAGGGAGAGCTTTGCTACTTCCTGATGGGTACAAAGCTAGGGGGGAGCACCAAAAAATTAGATTACATTTTTTTCGCCCTTTCCATCACCAGTTGCCCTAGCTCACAAGTGAACTACGGCTTGAGTCAGGAGCGTCCCCCACCTCGAATGGCTAAAGTTTAGCACCACAGTGCCGCTCCCCGCAATCATGAGATCAGGGACGGGTAAATATCGCATGGGCTTCGTCCCTAACCGTTGAGACCATCGGTAGCGAGCGATTTAACTGCTTTCCGTTTTCTGGGGTCTCCAGAACAAAGTCAATAGCGATTACAAATAAACCCCACTTTCCGCAGCGTACGCTCCGGCGACTTAGCAGTTGAGTTGGTGTAGATAAATTAACACCAAAAACCCGCTGGCGGGAAATCCACCAGCGGGCTACGGACAAGTATTTTAGGTTGGGCGATCCTATTTCACCAACAGCTTCTCGGTAAGCAATTCTTTACCAATGCGCAACTCGACCAGGTAAACGCCCGCGTTTAGCAACGCCACGTCGATGGTCTCCGTATAGCGGCCATTGCCGGGTTGCTCACCCAAGTCGGCCCCCAGCACCTGACGGCCACTGAGGTCCAGGATCCGCCAGCTTACCCGGGCGTCTTGGTTGCCAATGTCGTAAGTCATGGTCAGCAGGTCCTCCACGGGGTTGGGAGCGAGGAAGGTTGGAGTGAGGTCTTGCTGGCGAAGGCTGAGCGAGGGTCCGCCGCCACCGAGGTTACTGACGCCCCCCGGAGCAAAGACAAAACGTTCGCCGCCTTCCGCACGACCGGTACCCGCCGTCTCTTGGATCAGGTCGAGTACCACCTGCTCCCCTTCGGCAATATCGGGCAATTCGAAGCTAAAGGTAGCCGCGTAATTGGCCCCCATGGGTAAGAACAGGTTATTGATCCGGGCATTTCGATTGTTGAGCTGGAAGGTGTTGGCGTCGATTCGTTCCACGCCCATCAACTCCGCATTCAAGAAGGCTTCGAACAAATCGGGATCCGTTTGGATAAATACTTGACCACCGCGATCGAAAAACGGCCGGTCGATCTGCTCCTCAAAACCCAGATCGTGGAAGTGCAGGTCTACCATCACCGGCTCCAGGAAGTTCCCCCGGATAAATACACTGGCACCGGGCGAGTTACCAAGGGTCGCATTAAAGACGCTGCCGTTTTTCCAGGCGATGTTGTTGTTTCTACGGACGTTCGGCGAAATGCCAATCCCCGTTTGCTCATTAAACATCGGATCGGCGGGCGACAAAATCCGAGCGGCCAGACAGAAGTGGTGGATGTCGGTGGAGAAATCAGCTGGGTTGGGGGGATACCAGGGAATCTCCGCGATGTACGTACCACCGGGACCAATCGGGGGGATGGTAACGGTGTTGATCAGATCGCCGTGCAGTACCGAGCCGATGGTGTAGTTGTCCCAGTGTACGGGCCAGACCAAGCCGGTCGAGGCTTTGCTGAAATAAACGGCCAGAGTGGCGCAGGGGCTGGTGACCGTACCGATGTTGGTGACACGGACGTAGACCCCGTTGGGGGAGAACATCTTGTATTCGGGATTCTCGTGTCCAGTCAAACCGTCGAGGTCCTGGCGGATCCAGATGTCTTCGCTGATCCACATCGGGCCCGTATCGGGGTTGGGCTCTAGTCCGATGTCAAAGGGGCGGTCGCGGACGATCAGGTCAAAGTTGCCGCCCGTGGCGGGTAAGGTCGCTACGGCAGCGGCGACGCAAGCATCCGCATCTACCAGACCGTAGCCCGTCTCGTTGAACCAAGTCCCGTTGGGGCGGCCCGCCGTGGTGGCGTAGGCGTAGCCCCCCACCTTACGAGCGTTCTCTTCCAGCATGTCTTCTACCTCATCGTGGTCCAAGCAAGAGTTGATCGACAGGATCAATCCAGCAATACCGGCTACGGCGGGGCAAGCGGAAGAGGTCCCGTTAAAATCGGGGGTGTAGTCGCCCGGATCGTAGCCCGCCGTTCCCTGACGGTCGGTCGTCGAGATTTTTACCCCCGGTGCCATCACGTCGATCTGAGAGCCAAAGCTACTGCCCCAGAGCTCCAGGTCGCAAGAAGTGGGGCTTTTGCGTTCGGCACAGGGGCTCATCGCCGCTACCGCTACGATATCGGCATTGCTACTGGCGGGGTAGATTACCGAGCTGTTGGAGTTCCCCGCCGCGAAGACGACCACCGTACCGAGGCCTCCCCGACCGGAGTTCAAGGCCGCGGTGATGGCGTTGTCGATAAAGGCGCTGGACAGGGCATTGGAACCCCAGGAGTTGCTGATGACGTCGGCACCGTTCATCCAAGCCCAGTTGATCCCATCGGCCAGCTCCTGGCGGACGTTGGGGGTAAAGGTCAGGGTGTGGCTGATACTCATGAGCCGGACATTGGGTGCAATACCGGAGACGCCCCGGTTGTTGTCGCGGGCCGCCGCCACAATCCCACCGCAAGCCGTACCGTGGCCCCCGTAAACGCTGGAGGGCGAGCTGGCCGTGATGGTGTTGTAACTCTGGGGCCAGATGTTTTGCACGAGGTCGGGATGATTGAGTTCGATGCCATCGTCCAGCACGGCCACCACGATTTCGCGCGAGCCCTGGGTGGTTTCCCAAGCGTCACAGGCGCGCATGTCGGTACCAGTGGTCCAGCCATTTTGCCCGGTGTGCTCCAAGCCCCACTGGTCGCCGAAGAGGAGGTCATTGGCACTGAGGCCAAAATTGCCCACCATGAGGGAGGGTTCGGAAAATTCAAAGAGACCGGATTCGTAAAACAGGTTGGCCAGGTCCAGGGCGTTCTTGTCTCCGCGCTGGTCCACTTGGAGGGTGTACCACAGGGGCATGTACTTGTTTTGCCCCACGATCTGGGCCCCATTGCCTTTGCACTGTTCGCGCAGCAATTGGAGGTCCTCCTTTTGGCGGAGTTTGACGTAGAAATACTGGGACAAGCCCACCATGTCGTCGTCGCCCAGCTTGAAGAAGGGAGACGCCCAGTTTACCGTGGACTCGGACTTGAGCCCTTCGACACGGTTCAGGTAATCCTTAAAGCCCAGGGACTGACGCAACTGGAGAATGGCCCAATCGCGGCCCTCACTGACGCTGGTTCCCGCCACCGGACGCAGGGAAGAAATGGACTGGTCGCGGTCCAGTTGGATGACGTCAAACTTATCTCCCAGTGCAGTGTTGAGGTCAGCAGCCGAACGTTGGCTGCCCTGTAAGGTCACGTAGATGTATTGATCGCTCAATTCGAGGTCAACCTTTTGGTCGCCGTAGTAGTAGTAATAATTGCGTTGGGCCTGAGTTTGGAAAAATAGGCCAAGTAGCAACAGCAGTAGCGTTATTTTCCGTAGGGAAATACGGGTGGGGGGAGTAACTCGATGGAGTATTTGGTTCATAATAATGGTTATTTAGCTTTGTTATCCCGCTGGCAACCCCAGGCCAAGTCCAGGACATAGCAAGGGAGTACCAAACGGGGTTTGGTATGGGGATGATACGGAAGCAACACACGGGCACAGCACGGTCTACCAGCAGTCCGGACATACTGGTAACGGGCGGATGTACGCGCATCAGTTCACAAATGGTAATACGATGTTTCGAGGTAAACGCAACCGTTTAGGAGGCCATTACCTTTTTAATGCGTCTTACTGTTTGGATAAATCTGGGAAAGTACGTGAGAAAAAAATAAGGGTAAATCTAAGGAGTCTTTTAGAGAAGCATTGCTGGAACAAGTATAGTTCTTTTATCCAAAAAATGCAAATGTGTTTGGGCATTTATTTTATCCCCACGGGAAAAACGAAGGAATCAAAATAGCATCAAAAGGGGACCTTAAAAAGGTAGCTTACGCTGGTAAAAGTACCTACCTTGCCTTTTTTTTGGATCACCAATAAACTCAATTGCTCATGGACCTCACGATGCTACTCGGCAACCTCGCCGCCTTCCTGACCACCGCCAGTTTTTTGCCACAGGCCATCCAGACCATTCGGACCCGCGATACCCAAGGCATCTCTCTTTCGATGTACGTGATGCTGGTTTGTGGTTTGATTTTATGGACGGTCTACGGCTTGCTCAACGGCTTGCTGCCCATCATTCTGGCCAATGTGGTCACCTTCTTTTTTGCGGGTACTATTTTGATCTACAAGTTGCGCGCGACCTATGGAAAGTCCTCCCGGAGTCTCAAGCAATAATGCCGCGACCCCAGAGATTATTGCACCACCAATTTCTCCGTCCGCCATTCCGCTCCCACCCGCAGGGTGAACAGGTAGATACCCGCCGACAAGCGGGCCACATCGATGTTCTCCACATAGTGGCCATGGGCCGCTCCTTGGCCCAGCTCGGCCCCCAGTACCTGGCGCCCACTCAAATCGACGATCCGCCAGCTGACCGAGCCCGCTTCCGAGCTCAATGCGTAATTTAAGGTCAACTCGTCAGCTACCGGGTTGGGAGTAAGGAAGGAAGTGACCACCTGGCGCTCCCGCAGACTCCACTCGGGTCCACCACCGCCAATATTGGCTGCGCCATCGGTGGCGATGACGAAGCGCTCGCCCCCTACCATCTGGCCGGTCGCCGTCTCCTTTTGAATAAAGTCAAATATCACCCGATCACCCGCGACGTATTCGGGCAATTCAAAACGAAAAGTAGCGCTATAATTGGCCCCCACTGGGAGAAAAAGCTTTTTGACCAGCGCCTCCCGATTGTGAATGCGGAGGGTGTTGTTTCCGTCCAGCTCAATGCCCACCAAACCGGCGTTCATCAAGGCTGCGTAAAGCTCGGTATTGGTCTCAATGAGTACCTGCCCCCCCCGATCAAAGAAGGGCTCCGCGATGTTTTCCCCAAAGCCCAGGTCGTGGAAGTACAGATCGACCCAGGTGGGCTCCAGCCGCGCCGACCGAATAAATACGCTGGCCCGCGATTCTGGCGAGTTCCGCAGGTCACCGTGGAGGATGCTGACGTTTTTCCAGGCGATGGTGTTGTTGATCCGAACGTCGGGCGAGATGTTGATGCCCAGCTGTTCGTTGTACATCGGATCGGCGGGCGATACGATTCGAGCCGCCAAACCAAAGTGGTGAATGTCGGTCGAAAAAAAGATGGGGTTGGGAGGGTACCAGGGCAGCTCGGCGATGTAAGTACCACCGGGGCTAATCGGGGGAATGGTCACGGTATTGATCCATTCACCGTAGGGGACCGATGCGATATCGAAGTTGTCCCAGTGCGTGGGCCAGACCAAACCGGTGGCGGCTTTGCTGCAGTAAACGGCTAGGGTGGCGCAGGGGCTGGTGGTTGTACCGGCATTGGTGATGCGGACGTAAACGCCGTTGGGGTCGTAAAGCTTGTATTTGGGGTTTTGGTGCTCCGTCAAACCATCGAGGTGCTCCCGGACCCAGATGTCATCGCTGATCCACATCGGTCCGGAATCGGGATTGGGTTCCAGTCCCGTATCGTGGGAACGGTCGCGGAGGAGGAGGTCACCATTGCTGGCCACCGGCAGGGTGGTCAGTGCGTCGGCGATACAAGCCTCGGCGTCCCCCAGGCCGTAGCCCACTTCGTCGTACCAAGTCCCGTTGGGTCGCCCGGCCACGGTGGCGTAGGGATAGCCCCCCACCTTGCGAGCGTTTTGCTCCAGTAGGTCCTCTACCGCATCGTGATCCAGACAGTAATTGATCGAGAGGATCAGGCCGGCGATACCCGCCACGGCGGGGCAGGCGGCGGAGGTGCCTCTAAAGGCCGGATTGTAATCGCTGGTAGAAACGCCCGCGGTACCCCGATTATCGGTAGTCATAATTTTCACGCCCGGTGCCATCACGTCCACTGGGGCGCCAAAGCTACTGCCCCAGTTCTCCAAATCGCAGGAGTAGGCACTTTTGCGCGCGCCACAGGGGCTCATCGCCGCCACCGTCACGATGTCGGGGTTGCTACTCGCCGGATAAATGACCGACCGATTGGTATTCCCCGCCGCAAAAACGACCACCGCCCCCAAGCCACCCCGACCGAAGTTGAGGGCAGTGGTAATGGCGTCGTCGATATAGGTACTGGCCAGGGCATCATCGCCCCAGGAGTTGCTGATGACGTCGGCACCGTTCATCCAGGCCCAGTTGATCCCGTCGGCCAGCTCCTGGCTGGTGTTCGGAGTAAAGGTCAGGGTATGGCTGATGTCCAGCAAACGCACGTTGGGCGCGATACCGGAGACGCCCCGACTATTGTTCTGAGCGGCGGCGATAATCCCCGCACAATTGGTACCGTGATGACCGTAGACAACGGAGGGTGAGCTGGCGGTGATGGTATTGTAGCTCTGCGGGAGGAGGTTTTGCGTGAGGTCGGGATGATCGGGATCGATGCCGCTGTCGAGTACCGCTACTACGATTTCGCGCGAGCCCTGGGAAAGCGCCCAAGCGCCACAAGCGCGCATATCATTACCGACGGGCCACCCATTTTGCCCCGTATGTTCCATCCCCCACTGATCGGGAAAAAGGGGATCGTTGGCACCGAGGCCAAAGTTGCCCACCATGAGGGAGGGTTCGGAAAATGCGAACAGCCCGGATTCGTAGAACCGATTGGCCAGATCGAGGGCGGTCTGATCCCCTCGGCGGTCCACTTGCAGGGTGTACCACCGGGGCATGTATTTGTTTTGACCCACAATTTGGGCGCCGCTGCCCTTACACTGTTTGCGCAGCAGTTGGAGGTCGCCTTCATCACGCAGTTTGACGTAAAAGTACTGAGACAAACCCACCATATCATTTTCGCCTTGCCGGAAGAAAGGAGAAGCCCAGTCTACCACGGTCGTGGCTTTGAGCGCTTCGATCTGGCGGAGGTAAGCTTGGGTATCCAGGGATTTACGCAGGCGAATAATGGCCCAGTCGGGACCTCCACCGGCTTGGCTACCCGCTGCCGATCGAAGGGCCGCGACGGATTGATTTTGATCCAGCTGGAGTACCTCAAAGTCGTCTCCCAGTGCGGTTTTGAGATCGACGGCCGAACGCTGACGGTCGGCCTGGGTAAGGTAGATGTACTGGTCGCTCAATTCCAGGTCGATCCTTTGTTCGCCGTAGTAATAGTAATGATCACCTTGGGCGGAAGATTGGAAAAACCAACCAAGTAGCAATAACAGTATTGCACTATCCCGGAAAAAGACACGGGAAAAAGAATATCCTTGACTTATTTGTTTCATCGCTATGAATATTGTGCTTGACGATTAATTGACCAGCAATTTTTCCGTTCGCCACTCCGCTCCCACCCGCAGGCTCAGCAGGTAGATGCCCGCTGGCGAGTGGACGCACAAAGGAGTGGGTGGATGGGTGATCGGGTGCATAACTATGGGGATGGAATGATGCAGCGAAACCAATTCCAGTACTGGTGCGCCGGAAAGTCAACGCTGATGGCGATCGGCTCTTTTTTGACCGGGTGGACAAAGGACATTTGGTGGCAGTGAAGGTAAATACCGCCGTCGGGATGGGTTTCGCGGTGGCCGTATTTCCAGTCCGCCACGATGGGACAACCCATTTCGGACAGTTGTACGCGAATCTGGTGGGGCCGGCCCGTGAGGGGCTTGACCCGAAGGAGGTAGTGGCCGTCCATTTCTCCGGCCAACTCGTACTGGAGGGTGGCCTTTTTGGCCTTGGCCGTTCGCCGACCGGTTTGGGCGTAGGCCTTCACCGAATTCTTCTGGGGGTCTTTGAGCAGGTAGTGGACCAATTCGCCATTGATGGGTTGGGGGCGCTCGGCGGTCACGGCGTAGTAAGTCTTTTGGATTGCACGCTCCTGCATGAGCTTGTTCATCCGGGTGAGGGCCTTGCTGGTTCGGGTAAAGATCACCACGCCACTCACCGGCCGGTCGAGTCGGTGGAGCACCCCCAGGAATACCTCCCCCGGCTTTTTGTAGCGAATCTTCAAATAGGCCTTGACGTACTCGCTCAAGGGCGTGTCGCCGGTGGCGTCGCCGTGAACCAGCCAGCCCACCGGTTTGTTTACCGCAATGAGGTGGTTGTCTTCGTAAATTACCTGGAGGCCACTGATGTCGAGCATGGTTTTTAATTTGCCCAAAAATACATTTTCTTTATGACTCTCCGTTTAGGTTTTTCGCCCTGCCCCAACGATACCTTCCTCTTCTACGCCCTGATCCACCAGCAAATCGATACCGAAGGGCTGCGCTTCGAGGTCCGCTTGGATGACGTCGAGGCCCTCAACCAAGCGGCCTTTCGGCGGGAGTTGGACGTCACCAAACTGAGCTATCACGCCTACACCAAGGTTCTCCCCCACTACGTTCTCCTCGACTCGGGCAGTGCCCTGGGCAACAATTGCGGCCCCCTACTCATCGCCAAGGGCTCCCGTAGCGTCGACGAACTCCGCACCGGCCCCATCGCCATCCCCGGCAGAAACACCACCGCCAACTTTCTCCTCAGCCTGGCCTATCCCCAAGCCCAAAACCGGCGGGAATACCTTTTTTCTGACATCGAAGGGGCCGTACTCCGCGGGGAGGTGGTCGCTGGGCTCATCATCCACGAAAACCGTTTTACCTATCGGGAAAAAGGCTTGCACAAGATCGTCGACCTGGGCGAATTTTGGGAATCCACCACCCAACTGCCCATCCCCCTGGGAGGAATCGGGATCCGCCGCAGCCTTCCACTCGACGTCCAACAAAAGGTCAATCGGGTGCTCCAACGCTCGGTCCGCTACGCTTTTGACCACCCCGAGGCCACCAAGCCCTACGTCCGAGCCCACGCCCAGGAAATGTCCGAAGAGGTGATGTTCCAGCACATCGATCTGTACGTCAATCAGTACACCGAGCAGCTCGGTCAAAAGGGCCGACGGGCAGTGCGCGAACTTTTTGCCATGGCCCAGCGTCAGGGGGTCCTCGCGCCCTTCCGTGAAAGCCTGTTTTTACCCGAGGTTTAGCCGGGATTATTCCGCTGGATTTGTCTTGAATTTCCTTCCAGACTACTATATTTGCCCAGCTAAAATTTAATCCTAACCCGAGAGCCACCTCCGGGCCGACTCTCGTACTAAAACCTCTGTAACTATGATCATTGGTGTACCTACCGAAATTAAAACGAGTGAGAATCGCGTAGCGCTCACGCCGGCTGGCGCCCTGGAACTCACCAAGCGCGGCCACCAGGTATTCATCCAGTCGGGTGCGGGCGAGGGCAGTGGCTTTTCGGACGAAACCTACCTCGAAGCGGGTGCCAAAACCCTGAAGACCATTGAAGATGTGTACAAAAAAGCGGAGATGATTATGAAGGTCAAAGAACCCATCCGCAAGGAATACAGTCTGATCCGCAAGGACCAATTGGTGTTTACCTATTTCCACTTCGCCAGCTACAAACCCTTGACCCGGGCCATGATCAAAAGCGAGTCGGTCTGCTTGGCTTACGAGACGGTCGAGCTGCCCAGTGGGGCGCTGCCCCTGCTGATTCCGATGTCGGAGGTAGCCGGTCGGATGGCGGTACAGGAAGGTGCCAAGTATTTGGAAAAGCACGTCAAGGGGCGGGGCGTACTGCTCGGTGGGGTACCCGGGGTATCGCCCGGTAAGGTCCTGATCCTCGGTGGTGGCATCGTGGGGACCCAAGCGGCGAAGCTGGCGGCGGGACTCGGCGCCCAAGTGACCATTCTCGACATCAACCTCCAACGCCTGCGCCACCTGGCCGACATCATGCCCGCCAACGTCACCACCATGTATTCCAACGAGTACACCATCCGCCAACTCATCCGCGACCACGATCTGATCGTCGGAGCCGTACTCATTCCCGGAGCCAAAGCCCCCAACCTGGTGACCCGCGAAATGCTCAAAGACATGCGCCCCGGTACCGTACTGGTCGACGTAGCCGTAGATCAGGGAGGCTGTATCGAAACCTGTAAGCCCACCACCCACAAAAAGCCGACTTTCGTCATCGACGACGTCGTCCACTACTGCGTGGCCAATATGCCCGGTGCGGTGCCCTACACCTCCACCATTGCCCTCACCAATGCCACCCTCCCCTACGCCATCGAACTGGCCAACAAGGGCTGGAAGAAAGCCTGCCAGGACCGCGAAGACCTACGCCTGGGTCTCAACATCATCAACGGCAAGGTGGTCTACAAAGGAGTGGCCGACGCATTTGATCTGCCACTGGAAGATGTACGGGAATTTTTGTAATTTGAATGGTCGAGAAGCATTTTGAACCAATAAAACCTAAAATTCATGATTGAGGAAAAAGTGTCGAATTCGCAGGAATTGATGGCGCTGGAAGGCCGCTACGGTGCTCACAACTACCACCCCCTACCCGTGGTGCTGTCGCGGGGAGAAGGCGTCCAAGTGTGGGATGTCGAAGGTAAAAAATACTACGATTTCCTGTCCGCCTACTCGGCGGTTAATCAGGGGCATTGTCACCCCAAAATCGTGCAAGCCCTTAAGGATCAGGCTGATAGCCTGACCCTGACCTCCCGGGCTTTTTACAACGACGTACTCGGTCGCTACGAAAAATTCATTACCGAATACTTTGGCTACGATAAGGTACTGCCCATGAACACGGGCGTAGAAGGGGGCGAAACGGCGGTCAAGCTGTGTCGCAAGTGGGCCTACGAGGTAAAAAAAGTGCCGGCCAACCAGGCCAAGATCATCTTTGTGGGGGGCAACTTTTGGGGCCGTACCCTAGCGGCGATCAGCAGCTCCACCGACCCGTCGAGTACAACTGGCTTTGGCCCCTACATGCCGGGCTACGTCATCATCCCCTACAACGACCTGGACGCCCTGGCCAAAGCGCTGGAAGATCCCAACGTGGCGGGCTTTATGGTAGAGCCCATCCAGGGGGAAGCCGGAGTAGTCGTCCCCGACGACAACTACCTGGCCGATGCCTACCAAATGTGCCGGGACCGCAATGTCCTCTTCATCGCCGATGAGGTGCAGACCGGTATTGCCCGTACGGGCAAGTTGATCTGCTGTGACCACCACGGCTTCAAGCCCGATATTCTGGTGTTGGGTAAGGCCCTTTCGGGAGGCGTTTTCCCGGTATCCGCGGTACTGGCCAACGACGAAGTGATGATGGTCATCAAGCCGGGCGAGCACGGTTCTACCTTCGGTGGTAATCCGCTGGGTTGTGCGGTGGCCATGGCGGCACTGGAGGTGGTACGCGACGAACAACTGGCCGAAAATGCCGGGCGACTGGGCGTACTGTTCCGGGCGCGGATGCAAGCCTTGATCGACCAATCCGATTTGGTGAGTCTGGTCCGGGGCAAGGGGTTGCTCAATGCCATCGTCATCAACGATAGCGAGGATAGCGACACGGCCTGGCGCATCTGTATGGCCCTGCGCGACAATGGCCTGCTGGCCAAGCCTACCCACGGGAACATCATTCGCTTTGCGCCACCCCTGGTTATGACCGAAACCCAGCTCGGGGAGTGCTGCGACATCATCGAGCGGACGATACTCGAATTCGAAGCCTAGGTCCAGCGCCACTGCGGACAACAAGTGAAAAATAAAAAGCGGCCTCCGACGGGGGCCGCTTCTGGTTCTGTGTTTATTTATCCTAGATTATTTTCGTGTAGCGTCGGGACTCCCGGGTCAATTTTTTCCATTCACTGATGTCTTCCACCTTGAGGCCAATCAGCCCGATGGTACTGCCCGCCAGGGGCCACAGGTCGATTTTGAGCGTACGGTGATCGCCGTAGCGGGTGGTCAGTTCCCACTCCAGGCTGTTGTGTTGGTGTCGTTGCAGGCGTTGAACGTGTTCGTGCCAGCGCTCGATGGCCCGGGCGTCGGTGAGGCCCAGGCTGAGGCCGGGAAAAAGGTCTTCCAGTGCGTAGGCATCGCAGTGGAGCAACTGTAGGAAGGCGTGGTTGTAATAGGCCAAACGGGCCAGATTCGGGTGATACAGGGCGTAAGCCGTCGGTGCGTGGTCAGCAAAGTGGGCGAAGGAAGGGCTTTGGTCGGTAGGTTTAGTAGGTTTGGTAGGTGATTTGGTTAGAGTGTGCGGAATCATGATTAAAGCATTTATGGAGGAAATTTTGGAATTTCAGCGGGGCCACGGGCGGGCCGTATTCTTGGGGTCGTGGAAAATTTTTATCGGTCCGGCGTACTGGAGATACCGGAAATTTCGTTTACCCGTTTGTTGCAATAGTCGATGGAAGAATCAAGAGGTTATACATTAACCTTTCCCCAGATGTCTCTATATAAAATAGTACGGAATCGAAAAAAAAAGGTTACAAAAAGCAGCGGCAAAATAGTACTATGGTGACGTATTGAAATAGAATTCGTCTCATTGGTGTGTTAATTTTTTTATAATTTCGTCGCAATAACACAATCGTGGAATCAGTTTGATGGCTTGTGAAAGGAAAGGCAGTCAAACTTTTTCGAAAACACCAATTTCAATTGATCTATGCAATTCAGAAAGATTCTCCTGTGGCTCCTCCTCCTGACGGCTTCCTCCGGCCTTTTTGCCCAACAAACGGCGGTGTATACCGAAGCGCAAGCCGCCTACAAAACCGGCCTGGAATATTACGAGCAAAACCTCTTTGGGCTGGCCCAAAAGGAATTTAAACAAGCCCTCGAACTCCTCCAACCCGTCAACGAGCCCGAATCGGAATTGCTGCGTACCAATGCCAAGCTGCACTACGCCAAATGTGCCGTCCGGCTCGACAAGCCCGAGGGAGAAAAACTCATCCTCGATTTTGCCCGCGAACACGATCCCGAACCCATCGCCACCTCCGCCGTGTTGGAGATGGCCAATTACTACTTCAACGATCAAAAGTGGGACAAGGCCATTCCCCTCTTCAAGCAAATCGACGGCACCGCCATGAACAAGGAGCAGCGCATGGAGCTCAAATTCAAACTGGGCTACTCCTACTTCGTCCGGAAGCGCTTCCGGGAGGCGCGGCCACACTTTCAGGCCGTCAAGGGCATTCCCAGCGATTACGCCATTCCCGCCACCTACTACTACGGGATGACCGCCTTTTACGAGGGCCGCTACTCCGAGGCCATTACGGCCTTTAAGCGGGTGGAAAGCACCAAAAAATACCGACCCCACGTTCCCTACTACATCACCCAGATCTATTTTGCCCAGGGCAAGTACGACGAGGTGATCGACTACGGCATTACCAAAACCAAGGACCGTACCCTAAAGAAGCGGGCCGAGATCAACCAACTGGTCGGACAGGCCTTTTTTGAAAAGGGCGATTTTACGGCCGCCCTCCCCTACCTCGAATTTGCCGCCGAGAATTCGAATAAGATGCGCAAGGAGGACTTCTACTTGCTCGGCTACGTCCAGCACCAGGCTGGCAAATACGATCGGGCCGCCAAAAATCTGGAACAGCTCAACGGCATCAACTCCAAAATGGGACAAAACGCCATGTACATGCTGGGGGATGCGCAGGTACAGTTGGGGAAAAAGAGCGCGGCGCGCAATGCCTTCCGAGCGGCCAGCAAGATGAACTTTGACCCCAAAACCCAGGAGGATGCCCTGTACAATTACGCCAAGCTCTCCTACGAACTCAATTACGGTCGGGAAGCCATCGATGCCCTCCGTCAGATTCCCACCACCTCCTCCTACTACCTGGAGAGCCAAACCATGATGAGCAATATTTTCCTCAATACCCGCGACTACGAAAAGGCGCTGGGCATTTTGGAAGGCACCAAAGACAAGACGCCCAAGCTCAAGGAGACCTACCAAAAGGTGGCCTACCTCCGGGCCCTGCAATTGATCAAGCAGGAGGACTACGTCGCGGCCAAGAACCGCCTCAATAAATCCCTCACCTACCCCATCGACAACCGCACCAAGGCCCTGGCGATTTACTGGCGGGGAGAGATCGCCCACCTGACCAAAAACTACGGCGAAAGCATCGGCGAATTCAACAAATTCCTCAACCTCGCCAAAACGGTCAGCAACCTGCCCGACGAGGCGAGCACCCACACCGCCAACTACACACAAGGCTACAACTACCTCAAGCAAAAAGATTACAACGCCGCCCTGGGCTACTTCCAAAGCTCGATCGGAGGCATCAAACAAAACCTGGCCTATATCGACAACAACTACGTCACCCGGCAGGTCCTCGGTGATGCGACCCTCCGGGCGGGCGACTGCCTATTCAAGCGCAACAAGTACGACAGCGCCATCAAATACTACAACGAAGCGGTCAACAACCGCTACGCCGGCTTTATCTACGCCCTTTACCAAAAGGCCATCATCGAGGGCCTCCGGGGCAAGACCACCAACAAAATCCTGGCCCTCGACAACATCGTGGAGGATTACCCCAGCTCAGAATACGCCGACAATGCCCTGCTCCAATTGGGCATCACCTACCTCGAAATCGGCAAAAACGAGCAAGCCACCCAGCCCCTGCGTAAGCTGACCTCGGAATATCCCAATTCGCCCCTGATGAATCAGGCCCTGATCAAACTCGGTTTGATTACCTACAACCAGGGCAACTTGCCCACCGCCATCAATTACTACAAGCAGGTCTTTTCGCACAATCCCAACGCCATCGAAGCCCAAGCGGCGCTGACGGCCCTGGAAGAAATCTACGTCGATGACCTCAGCAAACCCGACGAATACTTTGCCTTTTTGGAGACCGTCCCCGGCTACAGCGTGGAGGAGGACGAAAAGGAGGCGATCAATTTTAAAACCGCCGAGTCACAGTACGAAAATGGCAATTACGAAAAGGCGATTACGGCCTACACCAATTACCTGCGCAAATACCCCCGCGGTCGCAACCTGCTGACGGCGTACTACCACCGGGGGGAATCCCACGGCGTGCTCAAGCAGTATACGGAGGCCCTGGCCGACTACGAATTTGTGATCCAGAAGGGCCCCAGCCGCTACTACGGCAAGGCCCTCCAAAAAGCCGCCATCATCGCTTACAATTTCAGTCAGGACTTTACCAAGGCCTTCGACCTGTATACCCAGCTGGAAAAGGCGGCGCAGGATGACGATACCCGTTTTGAAGCCCAGCTGGGCGCCCTGCGCTCGGCGTACCGGTCCAACAACAGCGCGGCGGTGCTCCGACTGGCCGATGCGGTGGCCAACCACGCCAACAGTACGGACGAGCAGAAGGCGGCGGCGCGTTTTTACCAGGGTAAGGTGGCCTTCGATCAGCGCGATTACGATCGGGCCCGGACGGCATTCAACCAGGTGGTCCGTCTGAGCGACGATGAACAGACCGCCGAGGCGCGCTACCTCATTGCTTACATCTACTACCTGCAAAGGGATTTGGATACCGCCCAGCAGCTCTGTCTCAACGCCAATAACGAGAGTTCGAATTATCCCTACTGGGTGGCCAAAAGCGTCATTTTACTCGCCGACATCCTGGCGGAAAAGGGAGATTTGTTTAACGCCCAGGCGGCCCTCGAAGGACTGATTGAGTACTACGATGAGGACCAGGAGTTGGTCAATATCGCCCGGGCCAAACTGGCCAAGATCAAGGAGCAATCCGCAGCGGGCAGCCGCATTGCGCCCGATGCGCGCGAAGACGTCCTGGAGCTCGAAGAAGAAAGCGATCCCGAGCAGTAATTCCCTATTTGTTGAACGCAAAGCACGGCGACCTCACGGCTGATAAAGGCCTTTTCTTCAATTAGGGACTACCCCGCGTCTCCGCGCTGTAAAATCATAAACGATGACTAGCATCCAAAAAATCCTATTGATCGGTATCCTTTGCCTAGTAGCCCATTCGGCTTGGGCCCAACCCAACCTGCCTTCGGAAGAAGTGGAAGTAATCAAAGATTTCGAGGCTAATTTGGAAGAATCCGAAAAATTGGTGGTCGAACCCGGCCTGCCCCCCCTCGATACCGCGAATAAAAACCTGGTGTACGACATCCCCTCCCGGACGGTCAAACTGGAATACCTACCGCCCAAAATTCGCCCCTTGGCCATGCGGCGCCAGCGCACCGAAAAGACTTACAACGGCTTTGCCAAGCTCGGGGTGGGTATCCCCAATTCTATCCTCGGCGAGCTGGGTTATCACATCTCCGACCCAGAACGCTACTCCTTTACCGGACGGCTGCACCACCACTCGGCCAATAACGATCGCCGCCGCGAAAATCAGCGCTTCGCCAACAGCGGTGGAAGGCTCCAGGGCGAATACTACCTCGATAGCGGTTTGGCCGTCGGGGGTTACCTGGGCTTTCGATCCAATCAGGTACACTTTTACGGCTACGATGACGAAAGCGTTTCCTTTACCCGCGATGCCGTACGCCAAAACTGGAACCTCTTTGACGTGGGCGTCAAGGCCTACAATGGCGAGCGAACGTTGGGGGACATCAACTACAACGCCGCCTTCAACCTCTACCGCCTCACGGACAATTACGCCGCCGGTGAAACCGGAGTCGACCTACAACTGGGAGGTACCAAGTGGTTTGACGACAAACACCCCCTCAGTCTGACCATCATCACGGATTTTACAACCTATGACGATACCGTGAAGCAAAGGCTGAACAACTTCTTCTTCCAACCCAACTTTACCTTCCACGGCAATGGCTTTAAGATCAAAGCGGGGGTCAATATTGCTTCGCACAACGATGATTTCTTCTTCTTCCCCGATGCCGAAGTCGCCGTCAACATCGTGGGCAATCGGCTGGCTGCTTTCGCTGGCGCCGGTGGGGGCCTCCAAAAAAACAACCTGCGCAACCTATCGGAATACAATCCTTTTATCTCGACCTTCGCACGGCTAAATCTGCAAAACACCAATTACTTTCACTACTACGGCGGATTGCGGGGTAGCCTTGGCATCCTGGATTACCAAGTCGAGGCGGGCTATAAAGATGCGCGCAACCTCGCGCTCTTCCTCAACGATCCGCAGGACTCCCTCCGCTTTCAAACCCTCTACGATACCGTTCGAATTTTCACCTTCAAGGGAACGATCACGGCCGAACCCATCGAAGGCCTACGGGTCATTGCCTCGGTGGGTCAAAACATCTACAACCTGGAAAAGGAAGACAAACCCTGGCACCTACCCGCCCTGGTGGTCAACCTGGGCCTGCGCTACCGCACCTTTGAAGACCGCCTCACGCTCAAAGCCAATGCCTTTATCGAAAATGGCGTCCCCTACCTCACCCCGGAAGGCGTAGCCGATAATCTCAATGCCCTATTCGATCTGAGTGTGGGTGCGCATTTCCGCTTTAGCCAGAATTTTGGCGCCTTTCTGGACCTCAACATCCTGGCGTGCAACAACCGTCAGCGCTGGTTCCGCTACCCCGTGTACGGAATCAACATTTTGGCGGGGGTCACGGCGCGGTTTTAGGTTAGGGATTGCGCTACCGGTAGTACTCGTAGGCATAATCTACTACGCCAATCAGCTCGTCGTCGAGATAGCTGCGCAAGCGAATGGGGCGGCCCGCGACGTGGACGAGTACGCGCCGTTGGTTTTCACTTTCCTCAATCCGCTGCCACAGCTTCCCTCCCCGGTAGCGGTACTCCGTGCTGTCCAGACGATCTTCGAGGGGGTAGTGCTCGATCTCGCGGAGCAGGCGGCCCTGCCGATCGTACCGAAAGTACTTGACCATGCGTAGGCTTTCGCCCGCATTAAAATGCTGGGAATAGAGTAGGAAACGTCCGTCGTAGTGGTGGCGGATGATTTCGGTAAATAGCTGCTCTCCCTTCCGCGCGCCGTTCACGGCGTAGTGATCGATCTGCTCCCGCAGCAAGCGATTTTGGCCATCGTAATGAAAGCGCGTCCAGCGCCAAAGTAGATGATTGGCTGCCAACTCGCCACCCCGGGCAAATTCTTTCTTTTCCACCAGACGACCCGCGCGAAAGTAGTCGCAGGTTCGGTAGGTTTTGTCGTGGAAGCTGCGCTCGGAAATGTGGAGATCGGGGCGGTACTGAAAGGTGGTTTGGTACTCTACGCCTTCGATCCATTCGGTGCATTGTAGGGGGCGGTTTTGGGAGTCGTAGGTGTAGGAAAAAACGCTGTCGTCATCGCGGAAATCCGTATACTCGATCAGGTTGCCCCGCTCGTCGAAGCGGCTGATAGCGGCTTTATGCGGTTCGCCATCGAGCCGGCTACGTTGCCATTCGACGATTTGCCGAACCCGCTGGGGCAATTCGGGCGCCCGGTCAAAGGGCTGGGCAACACTCAGGGGGAGCAGGAACAGCTGGAGGAGTAGAATTTTAGTAATTTTCAGCATGATTAGGATTATACGGGGCAAAATAGGCATAAATGCCAATCCATGAAAACATTTGAGGAAAGCGGCTGGCAGTTCCAATTTGCGGATCACTGGGAGGTAATCCCCTACGATCGACACCGCTACTACCGCTACCTGAGTGGGCACGGCCTCAAGGGCATCGACTTTTTGGCCTGGAATCGGCGGGAGGATCGCTTGCTGCTCCTGGAGGTTAAAAACTTTGCCCCACAGGATTGGGAAGGCCCCAGCCCCAACATGACACGGGTACTGGCAAACCCCGAGGCCTACGCCGAGCGGATGATCGAGAAATTTAGGGACAGCTTGCGGCTATTTGAAATCATTCACCGCTACCGCGCGCGCCAGTGGGGCCCGCGCAACTACTGGCACTTCCGCGATCACTGGATTCCCCCGCGCTGGCGTACGCACCTGCCCCTCTCCATTTGGGAACGCGCCTACCGGCTGAGCCAGGGCTCCGGAGCCGCCATCTGTCTCTGCCTCTGGATACAGCTGGCCGATGAAGTGGCCCGGTCCGAAGCCCAGCACTTTAGGAAGACCCTGGAGCACACGCTGCAACAAGGCCTGGCGAAGGATGGTTTTACCTTCCTGCTGGCCAGCCCCCAGCACCCCCTCACCGACATTCAAATCCGATTGGCGCACTGAGGCCCCACCACATCGCCCGTGGATTTGATGATCCCCCACAAATATCCAAGCAATCATGAGAGGGAATTGGCCAAATGTCCTATCTTACGCCTCATGTCCAACATCAATTACAACGGTCAGATTTCCCCCGCCGAAGAGGCGGTGCTCGGCCCGGACAGCCGCGCTTTTCGCTACGGTGACGGATTGTTTGAAACCATGCGCGTATCCGAGGGAAAAATCCTCTTTCTGCACCGCCACTGGGAACGATTGGTACGGGGAATGGCGTTTTTGGGCATCCAGTCCCCCGAAGCTTGGAGCCCCAAGTTTTTCCAGCTGCAGTGCCTGCGCATCGCCCCCGACCGCGGCGAACACCGGCTCCGCACCAACCTCTGGCCGGAGGGCGCCGGCAAGCACCGCCCCCTCGATCACCGGGCCGCCTATCTGATCACTGCCGAGGCCCTCCACGAGCCCCCCTACCCCCTCAACGAAACCGGCCTGCTGCTGGGCAGCTACCACGAGGGCAAACTCGCCGCCAACCCCGTCGACCGCTTCAAAACCCTCAACCGGCTGCCCTACGTCCTGGCTGCCCACTGGCTCGACCAACAACCCTTTGGCGGTTGCCTGCTGTTTAACCTCTACCAACGCCCCGTCGAAGCGACCTCTTCCAACCTCTTCCTCATCCGCGACCGGCAATTACTCACCCCCACCCTGGAGGAGGGGCCACTCGATGGCGTACTGCGCTCGGTCGTTCTCGACATTGCCCACCAAGTCCAACTGGAGGCCATCGAAAAGCCCATCGAAGAAAGCGACTTGCTCCAAGCCGACGAGGTTTTTCTCACCAACAGTATCCAGGGGATAAAGTGGGTGGGTAGCTACAAAAATATTACCTTTGGCTGGACTCGCACCCAAAAGCTAAGCGAGTACCTCAACTTCTTTGTCCGATAAAAACCAAATGACGATATGCAAAAAATCCTAGTGGCCAACCGTGGTGAAATCGCTTTGCGCGTGATGAAAACGGCTCGAAAAATGGGCATCAAAACGGTAGCGATCTATTCGGAAGCCGATCGCCACGCCCCCCACGTAGCCTACGCCGACGAGGCGGTACTGATCGGGCCGCCCCCCTCCAACCAGTCCTACCTGCTGGGCGATAAGATCGTGGCTACTGCCCTCGAACTCGGTGTGGATGGCATTCACCCTGGCTACGGATTTTTGAGCGAAAATGCGGCCTTCGCCCGTGCGGTCACTGCGGCCGGCATCACCTTTATTGGCCCCAGCCCCGAGTCGATCGAGGTGATGGGCTCCAAGCTGGCGGCCAAGGATGCCGTCAAGCATTACGATATTCCCATGGTACCCGGTATCGACCAGGCCGTGGAGGATCCGCAGGTAGCCATTAAGATTGCCCGGGAAATCGGCTTTCCCATTCTCATCAAGGCCTCCGCCGGTGGGGGTGGAAAAGGCATGCGGATCGTCGAGCGGGAAGCGGAATTGGAGCAGCAAATGGAACGGGCCATCAGCGAAGCACTGTCATCCTTTGGAGACGGGTCCGTTTTTATCGAAAAATACGTCAACCAACCCCGCCACATCGAGATTCAGGTCCTGGCCGATCAGCGGGGCAATACGGTACACCTCTTCGAGCGGGAATGCAGCATCCAAAGACGCCACCAAAAGGTCGTAGAGGAAGCCCCTTCAGCCGTGCTGAGTCCCGAACTACGGGCCGCCATGGGAGCCGCCGCGGTCAAGGTCGCCCAGGCCTGTGATTACGTGGGGGCGGGCACCGTAGAGTTTCTAATCGACGCGGATCACAATTTCTACTTCTTGGAGATGAACACCCGCTTGCAAGTGGAACATCCCGTCACGGAGCTGATCAGTGGGGTGGATTTGGTCGAACAGCAAATCCGGGTCGCTCGGGGAGAGGCCCTGCCCTTTGCGCAGGAAGACCTGCGGATTCAGGGGCACGCCGTCGAGCTGCGGGTATACGCCGAAGATCCCATGGAGGGCTTTCTACCCAGCGTGGGGACCCTATCCGTCTACCAGGCCCCCCAGGGGGCCCAGGTACGCCTCGACGATGGCTATACCGAGGGAATGGACATTCCCATTTATTACGATCCCATGATCGCCAAATTGATCACCTACGGCGCCACCCGGGAGGAAGCCTGCCACTACATGCGCCAGGCCATTCGCGATTTCCAAATCGAGGGAGTGGCCACTACCCTGCCCTTTGGCGCATTTGTCTTCCAACACGAGGCCTTTCTCGGTGGCCAGTTTGATACGGGATTCGTCAAGCGGTATTTCAAACCCGACCTGATCCGGGAAGAACGCCGCGAGGAGGCGCAGGTAGCGGCCGAGTTGGCCCTGTGGCTGTACGAATCGGAAAAAGAACAGTTGAAAGTTCCCGAAAACAACAGCGAGCACTGGGACCAACGCTAGTGCGTACTCACTGCTCGATGCGAACCAACTTGAGTGACTCGGTCGGTAGGCCCATGGTTTGCAGCAAGCTTTTGGTACGCTGCAATTCCGTGGCGGCTTCCTCCCGATCGGGAAAGAATAGGTCAAAGTAGAGCAGGTAGTCGTCTGCTCCCCCTTCAAAACAAGCCCGCCACAGGATATTGGCCGTCAGCCCCCGTTCTGCCAAGTCCGCTACCCGCTTGCGCGCCGCCGCCAGCGGCGTCAACTGTTCGTACTTCACCAGAAACAAGGCCCCTTCGAAATTGCGCAAACGCTCGCAGTCGTAAATGATTTCTCCACCCGGCGCAGCCGTTTGTGCGGGTATGGCTTCTCCCACGGTTCGCATGATCCATACTTCATCCACCTCCCGAATGGGAACGGGCTCCTGCGCCACCTCCAAGTAGGGCTCTTGGTAACGCCCCTCCTCGATCAAGGCGGCGGAATCGACCAGTACGTCCAGCGTCTCCAGGGGCCCCTCGGATACTTCTTGGCGCAGGGTGGGACCGTAGACGCGCTCGTTGACGTAGGCCAGGGGGCGATCCTTGAGTTGGCGAATAAAAATGGTAAGGATCAAGCCGAGGGCAGCGGAACACAGGAGCATTTGCTTGTAAAAAGAACGGCGAAAACGCTGGAGGGAATCGTTGTTGCGCACCCGACCAAAGATTTGATCCAGCAAATTGCGACCCCGATCGGATAAGCGGCGGCCCCAACTGCGACCCCGCAGGTATTCTTGCTGGACCAGCCGCATCAAGCGCCGTTTGTTGCTGAACACTTCCCGGCGAGCGGGGCTGATGAGTAGCTGGACGGACTCATCGCGCTCCACGAGCAACAAGCCCACTCCATTGCGCACGCACTGGCGGCGCAATTCGTCGAAATAGGGATCCTCGGAATTGGGAAAGATCGAATCGGCGATGGCGATCCACTGCTCGTCGGCGTGGTAGCGTTTGAATTGTTCGATGGCGTAAATGTAGCGGTAGCGCGACCAATTGCGCACGGTAAAACGGTAGATCCAAAAGCCCACAAAACCCGCCGCCAGCAGCACGCTCAAGGTAGTACCGATGCCCACTTGACGGATCGTAAACTGATCCCAGATCAAACCGTAGGCGTAGGTGGCAGCGGCGGTGATAAAGCCCGCCGCCAGGCTGTCCCAGAATAGGACCCGGAGTTCGGGACGGAACTTGACTTCCTCGTACAAGTACTCCGAAGTAGCCTCAAAGGTGGCGATAAACAACTGATTTTCCTCCGTCACAAACTGCAGCTGCCCATCGGCGATGATCCCGCCCGCTCCCTGGAGGTCCAATTGGGAGGTCGTGGGGCCCACTCGTGGCCGGAACTTGTAGTGCGCTTTGAGAAAACGCAAGCCCGCCGATTTGATTTTATCTTCCGTCAGGGGCATGGGGCGCGGCGGTTTGGTGAAGGGCGGGTTTGGCCCGCTCCAATTGTTCCCACAGGCGGATGGTCTGCCTGGCCTCCGCCACGTCGTGGACGCGGAGAATGCTGGCCCCACCCTGCAGGGCCACCATGTGGAGGGCGGTGGTACCGTTGAGGGCTTCGGCGGCGCTGACATCGAGGGTTTTGTAGATCATCGACTTGCGGGATAGACCGGCGAGGACGGGCAAGCCAAGGATGCGGAAGGCAGAGAATTCGGCCAGCATTTGGTAATTGTGCGCGATGGTTTTGCCAAAACCAAAACCGGGGTCGATGACGATGTCGTACAGTCCCATTTCGCGCAATTGGCCTACTTTTTCGATCAGGAAATCGAGTACCTCGACGGTTACCGACTCGTACTGGGGCGCGCTTTGCATATCGCGGGGGCGGCCCTGCATGTGCATGAGGATGTAGGGGACCTTTAGTTCGGCGAGGGTGGGCCAGAGTTGGGGATCCATCTGCCCGGCGGAGATGTCGTTGATGAGCTGTACGCCTTCCCCAACGACGGCGCGGGCGACGCTGCCCCAGTAGGTATCGACCGAGAGGAGGGCTTGGGGAAAGGCCCGGCGAATGCTGCGGATGGCGGGTAAATTGCGCGCCAGCTCCACTTCGGGTTCGATGCTGGGGGCCCCGGGGCGCGAGGAGGCCCCACCGATGTCGATGATGGTCGCTCCTTCCGCCAGCAGTCGCTCACAGTGCTGGAGCACCGCTGGCTCACTGGCGTAAAACCCACCATCGTAGAACGAGTCCGGGGTCAAGTTGAGGATTCCCATGACGCGGGGTTGGCTCAGGTCGAGGAGGGTACCGGCGCAGTTGAGACTGGTGAGGGCATTGATCATGGATCAAAAATAGGGGATTGTGGGCAATATCGGGCAGGATTGGGGGAGGAATTGGGCGAATAAAAAAGCCGTATTTCCACTGGGGCAACACGACTTTATCTTCACAGAAAACTAACTATTTTTCTTTTGGTGTACCGTCGGCTTTTACGCGTCGGTTTTCGTTCAACAAGAAAACGAAACTTTCGGAAAAATCGCTGCTCGGCGGATTTTTTCTCAAAAAATGGCCGTAATTTTGTCAGTACCATCCTAAAACCAAGCTGCTGACCTATGTCCAAAGCCCCTCCACCGCCTCGTTCGGGAAGCACTATCGGCCGCCTGCTGATCTACGCGCTTTTCATCAGCGTCGGGATAATTTTGTTGTACAACTATTTCCGCCATTCGGAGGGAGGAGCCGCATTTGGCAACTATACCTCGGTACCCAAAGAACTACAGATCAACTACTTGCCCGCCGATTTCACCTTCGATTTGGACGAAGAGGCAGCCCTGGCCATTCTGACCAATCCCCACCGCTACCGCCGCGAATTTAACGAACTGGTCTACGATGTTAACCGCTCCATCCTCCTACACGTCGCCCAACGCATGGGCTTGCCCGATAGCGTGCGGATTCAGCTGATTCCCAAATACGAAGAGCACCACCCCTACCTGCGCCAGCTTTACTTCAACGACTTTGTCGCCATCAGTGATACCACCGCCAATCTGTACGAAACCTGGTACAACAACGCCAATAGTGGCGCCCTCGACGTCTTTCGGGAGGTGGCCTCCAAATACACTTGCTTTCTGGTCAACCACGTCTTGATGGGCTTGGTCGAATCCCAGGGAGGCAAGCTCTACGTCAAAGGCAGCAAGGTCGATTCGCCCTGTGGCATTGCCCTCACCGAAGCCCTCCGGCCGATGATGGAACGGCTCCAGGAACGGGCCGCCGTGGCGGACTTTAGTCGCTCCAAAGGGTTGCTGGAAGAAAAGGTGGAGCGGATGATCGCCGAATTGGCGACCATGGAGGTCCGGGATAAAAAAGCCATCAACAAACAGCTGCAAACCAAAATCTGGGGCTACGCCGTTTCTTCCACCGATATTGAAGTATCCGCCATCAGCGTACTCAAGGTGGGCTTCAAACTCAACGATTATTTCGACATTGACCTCGACCGGAAGCGAAAAACCCTGAGGGTCACCCTACCGGAGCCCGTTATTTTGTCGCACGAGGTGTATCCCAAGATCGACAAGCTGGACATCGGCTGGATGCGGGAGGTAAAGGAAATGGACCTCAATGCCAATTTTAACCACCTCCGGGCCGAATTTCGACGCGAAGCCCTGGAAAGCGACCTACTGGCGCAATCCAAAACC
>ERZ1740065.224-NODE-224-length-27621-cov-11.724733_pt1 | contig 27621 bp, 20 predicted proteins | sample MGYA00581738_ERZ1740065 | MGnify/ENA primary metagenome ERZ1740065 (study PRJEB43018, sample SAMN04849749) | marine metagenome | isolation source: floating plastic debris | place: Pacific Ocean | collected 2008-09-01 | study: EMG produced TPA metagenomics...
GGGAAGGAAAATTTGGTTCCAATTCGATAGATTTCTACCGTAAGAACGCGATTACGGCAATATCAGCTATCGAGTGGTTCCAAACGATACGTGGAACACATGTCGCGAATCCACCTAAAGAAATATCTGCCTGAATGTCCAATCATGTGAATGGCATCAACTTATAAGAAACGGAAACTAGATCTTTTATGCTCTAGAGCAATGAAAGCATCATCAACTAGCAGCCATTTGTTGTACTTCAGGATCCATCGATTCCAGCTGAGTCGGCTCGAAAGTTGAGGCAGAATCAAATGCCTCAGGTGTGCCAGTGGGTTTTATGCATGGATTAGACCAGGACTAAACTAGAGTAAGAGAGGACAACTCCATGCGCAATATTGGCACGCTGGCCGCTGTGAGAAGACGTAATGTCACTTTTTCTTGCTTTGCACTAGTTGAGGCACGATGTTCTGTAGTACTTAGGAAGAGGTTAAAACAGCTTTAATATATGCAACAGACCATAGTATAACCAGACTAGCACAATCTCCTTCTCACTGCATAGCCCTTTTACTTGCCGTATGCTGTACACAATACTATATATTGACCTTCAGGCTTACTTACCGCCATCTGACTTGATTGATTTGTATCACTCAGAGACTTGACTTCAGTTCTATCGCATGCTCTAAAAATTGAGGTAGCTCCCTACTGTGCGGATGTCATATGTATATCGAGATGAAAAGCTTAGCGATTGATCATGGATGACTTTGAATGACCAAGATAAAGTGAATCTAATCAGGTTGAGAGAGCTGTTCTCTCTTTTCAAAAAGACCATTCACCAGTGGTAGGTGATCATGGTGTTAATATACATGTCAATCATTTACTTCATCCAATCACATTTCGCAATACATGTTTTGTCCTACATAGAAAGCTGTTTTCTTACATCAAAAGATCTCATTCATTAGTTTTGAGAGTGATAACATTCACACACCCATTGGTCCTTTACTCCATCATAGTCCTCCAATCATATCACTCACTCTATGTGAGGACAAGTGCTACTGCTGATCAACCAGGAAGTTTCATACCCGATCCGAGTCACCGAATGAATCAGATGTCCGATTTATTAGCATCAACCGTCACTGGCTGAAGGCAGGATTGAATTTTTTTACTCACAACTACCTGCGCTGACATGGAAACCTGCTTCATATTGCTTTTCAGCTTGCTGACAGCATCAACAGGTACTTGTTTGCCTCAATGTGGAAATTTCAATGCTAATTAGCACTTTCAACTCCATAGTCTTCATGAACCTTCTCTAACATGGTCGCTTCCTTTACCAAAGATATCATCGGGTATAAGAGAGCACATATTGAATTCTAACTGAGTACTGGTGGATGAAGTAGTGATTGGGCCACGAATGCACTGACAGCATGACTGCAGTGCTGCCGAAACTTAGAAAACAACGACTCTTCTATTTTCATAAGCGCCGGTGTTACTCTCGTGCTATGCCGATGCTATCTCAGCTGGCTTAACTGCAGTGAAGGGTACCATCTGTGAAATAAAGAGGGCATCATACTGGCATAGCACCGGCATACGGCAACGTAACACCGGCATATGGCAACATAACACCGGCATACGGCAACGACTCATGCTGATAGGAGAGTAAAGAATGCAAAAATAGCACTCGGTGTACCGTTTACTGTGATCATTGCTGGTTCCTCACATGTCAGACGTTCAGATCGGCTTGATATGGTACCATGGCCCAAAGCTGCCACCTCTGTTTTCAAACATCAACTGTTACAGAAAAAGGTTTTTGTCATTCTCATGGCGATTTTTGAGCACACTCCTCGCCAATCCATACGTGTCCACGCTAACTCCTGCTTACTCTCGCACCTATCCGCACTCTCTCTCACACACTGCCGCTCAAACACACACTACCGCGCGGGCTGATGTAAGAATATCAGCAGGAGAACGACAAAAGCCCACAATTTACCACTTCTGAAGCAGCAATCTCCTATTTTACACAGAATTCAACACCTAATAATCTGTAATGTTTTAAAGACACAATATTTACCACCTCATAAACAGACATCTTCTATCTCACATAAGAGTTGTCTCTTCATATGGAAATACCTGTGATGTGAGGGAAAACCTGCTAGTATTAGAAACCCCCCCTGATACGGCGTGATATACCTATACGAGAAACCACCTCGTACACAGAATGCTACCTAAAACAAAATATAAGGTCCTATATAAGTAGCCATTTGCCTATCAGAAGAGTTCACAATTGCTCACGAAGATAGTAATACTACAATATATTATCTATTGATGAACAGCTTGATTGAATTTGTCTTTTGAAAGAGAATTTTTTTCGCTCTACTGTGTACATACTCGGCAACATCAGTTAGTGCCAATATCACAGCGCAGTATCGCCGAGTTCGCCCTGATAACGTCATCAAGCATTCAGCAAAATACTAAGAAATAGCGGCTTACTACTCAGCTCTATAACAACGAGAACAAAGCTACTAGTGAGAACTTTCCTAAAAAAATTGTTTGTTCAACATAATTGAGTGCTAAGTATTTTTGCAAGATCCTTTTTTTCCGCGATTAGCTATTTTCCCCCTCCTCAGTACTATCATTTTAAATTTATAACCTGTAGTTCCATGGCTTTCTTGCTTGTCTGATATCTCTAAACTTGTGAGTGGAAAAATAGCAAGTTGGAAAGCCACGGAACTACAGCTTATAAATTTGATTTTAGCTGATGTTGCCAAGTATATACATAGTAGAGCAAAGGAAATCCTCTTTCAAAAGACAAATTCAATCAAGTTGTTCATCAATAGATAATATCTTGTAGTATTACTTTCTTCATGAGCATTTGTGAACTCTTTTGATAGGCGGATGGCTACTTATATAAGACCTTATATCTCGTTTTAGGTAGCATTCTGTGTACGAGGTGGTTTCTCGTATAGGTGTATCACGCCGTAGTAAGGGAGGTTTCTAATACGAGTAGGTTTTCCCTCACATCACAGGTATTTCCATATGAGGAAAAAATCCTGTGTGAGATAGAAGATGGCTCTTTATGAGGTGGTAGATATTGTGTCTCTAAAACATTGCAGATTATGAGGTGGTGAATTATGTCTGAGATAGGAGATTGCTGTTTCACAGGTGGCAAATTCTGTCACGGGTGGTGTTTGAAAATAACGGTGGCAACTTTGAGCGACAGTAATATAGCCCATTTGGGGTTGTCACTGAAGCTGTGATAGGTCAAACTCAAGCGCTGACGCTTCCCTGACATCATAACTAACTGTTTTACTGATCACTTGTACACATCACATAGTGACAGGTTTACCTTGTGACTGGAAAGTCAGCAGTGAGGGTCAGAAGTTGATACCCAGAATATCACAGGCCCAGAGTGTCACTGGAGTCACTCTGGATGTGTGTAAGGAGAGATGTGTCAACGAGTCATCGGCTCCTTGTGTGGCAGTCAACTACATGACAGCTGATAGCGGGTGTGAGCTACTGCTGGAGAGAGAGTACACTGCTACTGTCTACGGTACTGCAGGTTGGAAATATCACCTACGACCAGCCTGTGCAGGTAGGCCTTCATCAGTTGATCTTTTTAATGACCTATTTCTGAGGGAAACTGTTTGATGGTAAGGAATATACATATGAATTACATGCAAATAGTATAATTTACAATAGGAGACAAATCGTACTTTTGTGGCAGTAGCTGACCGGATTCCATCATGCAAAAATTCAAGTACACATATCTCATCCATCCAACTTCCCATCGATGCGGCTGGGATCAACCATTATAGGTTGGGCATGCTCCGCCATCCACCCTGATAGTAAGAATAATGAAATACCACTTCTAAAATTGGGCAGCTATTCAGAACTTTAAATCAAGCTGGTCCCCAAATTTCCCCTCATAGATGGGGTATGAGTTGGTGCATCATTTTCGGCAATTTTTACTCTCCTGTCGGCAGGCCCGCCAAGTGTTTCTCTGGTGTGATCGACTGCTTAACTCTGTTTGTACGCAGTACTTAGGAAGGCTATGGAAGTTGAAGTATCAGTTTTCGATGAGGTACTCCCTCACCCACTATGGCTTCACGTGGTAATTGTCCACTTTCCCTTTCAAGGCTTTTTCAAAAACAAAAAGGGTAAATAGTTTTTTCAGTTCAATTAGGCACGCCGGGGCTTTTCAGGTTAAAGCCTGGCGCAGGGTCCAGGACCAATACTGGCAAAACACTGGAACAATACCTGCAAAATACCGGATTGATACTGGTATGATACCGGTAAAATACCCGCAATCTACAGGGCCTCAGCTCTGAGAAAACCTCAGGTGCTATAACTGGTGCTTAGGAACACCGGAGAACTAAATGTGACAAGTATTTTCTATTTCCCTTTCAGGACTTTTTCAAGAACAAAGAAGTCTTAAGACTTCCTAGGATTTCTTCGTAGAGTTCTTCAAGAACTTTCAGCACAGGGAATAAACAATTAATATGCACAGGGCTCACACTATGTGCACCAATGAAAATTGATCAGAATTGATTATATGTAGAGGCTAGTCATGGCATCAATTCAGCGATTCTCCTCTTGTTCTGTGAAACAGCTAAATGATCATCAGTGTGGTTTGTCATTTACGTGTAGTTAAGAGGCAGCAGCAAAAAATAGTAGACTTTTGTGAATTGTGATGCTACTATGGTTTCCAAACACAACAGAGGATATGAAAATATGTACTAATAGACTTAAGTAGAGTTTACATTACCTGATTATCGCACAGTCGGATTTGCCCGTTTATTACGAAAGCTGAGCACAAGTGTCTGAGATCCTTTTACCCAGCTTGGGAGCCATCACCCGTTACAACGCCAGTGTTGTTTGCTCATTTGACCATGTGACGGCTGAGAAAGCTGATCATATGCTAGCAACTTCTACCCTAGTACTAGTAGTGAGCTTTTCTCTTGACCGAAATCATGTACTCTCACAGACAGTCTATCAGCTGTTCTTTTGATTTAAATAGCAGTCTATAAATATTGAAACATTGATCATACCTGAGGAGGTTGCTATAACTAGAAATCAGCGTAAAAATGGTTTTTCCTTGACTTATTCACCAGTTTAAAGAGCAGGACGCTCTACCGTCGATCAGATGGGATGCCTTAAAATCATTTACATGGATAACGGTCTCAATTCAGAGGTTTTGTGACAAGATGAGACCCTACATTAGCCGCTAATATACTGCGATATAAGTAAGCATATCCGCTGAAGAACAGCTAGTTTGCGACAAGTTCTTTCGGCTCTTGGTTGATTTATTACTGGTATGGCTGGCTATATACAATATATACAATATTCACCTTTTTTTCCAGATATTTCACCTGGAGTCACGCCAGGTACAATCCAGAGTAAGCACTACAGAGTCAGACGAGATTTGTTCCTCTTCCCATACCTGACAATACCAGTCAGTGGCTACTTGGTGGCATGGCAGTACTACCAGCTGTCACATGATGACTCATGGGGAGACACACATGTCACAGTGTGGAGGTCCGAGGGAGACAATTACCACCTCATCTCTGACATCATCCTATCACCTGACAATAAGACTGGTGGACCACGATTTCAGTACGTTCACAATGAGGTGATAAGAGTAGAGCAGAGAGACTTTATCGGTATTTACGCTACCAGTAAAAACTTCATATCTATGAGCCTCGGGGACTCAAGTCAGAAAACAGCCAAACAACTCCATCACAGCATCATTTACACGGGTGAATCTAGTTTATCAAAAACTAAGTTCAATGCAGCAGGAAAGAGAGATGTATCTCTCAGAGGTTTCATTGCTGGTGGGTATATCAACCAATGACCACTCAGTGACAGTCAGATTTCCGAATTATGTAAATAAGTGGTTTCTAATTCTCTCCAGATTACATTAAAGTAGAAACCGCCCCCACAGCCACTCATTCTCCAGACTTGTTGCCGGGTCAGATCAGGTTGTCGTGGTCTCCTCCCGAGTATGGAGACTACAAACCTGCTGGATACGTGATCACCTGCTCTCACCTGCCAAACCTGACACTGAGTGTCAGATGTCATGACGAAGTTGTTCCACTGGAATCAACAAACCTGGTGATTGAAGGCAGAGATGTCTATACACCGTTCTACGTAGCAGTTCAGGTGGTGAGGAACTTCAACGGTGAAGAGATCATAGACAAAGTGCCCTCACCCACCAGCTCTGTAGTGTGCGCAGGTACAGAGATATTGCATTCGCTTGGGCAACATGGAATGTTTTGGTGAAAATGCTGAATGAGAATTATGTTGAATAATATGTGCAATATAATGTAGTATAATATACGATATTATTATATGTGTGTAATATGATAATATGCTAATCCTTCATTTGAATGCAAAACAGTTTTAATTTGACGATGTGTCCACAACAGCCCTGAAAGTATTGTGCAATAACTAATATGTACTTTTGAGCAGTTGCTTGCAATTGCCTTTTCGTGACTCAATTTTTTGCTCGTTTTGTTTTGGTCGGAGGGAAGTTTCTGAGACCAAAGGTCATTGAGTGCAATAAACTGAGTTGTGAAAATGTCCATGCAAGCAGTTGTGAGCGATTGCGGCAACTGCTTGAGAGCACATGAAAGGAATTGTGGGGCAAAAAACAGCAATTATGGACAGAGCGATGGTAAAATCACAGAAGTCAAACAATCACGTTTCATCACGAGCCAGTTTGTCTGCTTTGCAAACAAAAACTACGTATTTTCCAATGAGAAGTTGATTTCCGATAATTTTCTGCCTCAGCCGGTCGTTGGGTGCAGTTAAAGAGCTCTTTCTTATCGCCCTATTTGTAGAAAGGGATGCCTGGAATACAACTAGCCTTGAAATCCAAGACGATGACATCATCAAGCCAGAAATCAACCGCACAGTGGTTATATCACTTGGAAATGTAAGTTTTATTGTTAAACTTCATCCAGGGGTAGAGATTAGGGCATGTTTTCCTCTTTTGTTGGTAGGTGTGCCTAATCATGAGTGCCGGTGTTAAACTTAAACTTAAGTGCAGCGAAAGTATGCCAAGTGCGGACTAAGTGTGAACTAAAGCTGGCTTAAAACTGCCGCGCATAAATAGGTGCGTGTAAGGACATAAGAGTAGACAATGCCGAAGTTTGTATGTGTATAAACATACAGAGCACCCTTACCTCATTATCAATGGATACTCATCTATACTTCCTCTCACTTCTTTGGTTTTACCCGATTACATGTCAGAGCAAAGTGATGGATTGTTCCTCATCGCTGTTAACATTGCCTTTCCTTCCACTTAATCATATATCAATCATGCTACGTCCTATGAGTATGCTAGTATCTACAAGTTTCAGACTGTCAGCGATGACAAGTGCTTGAAGTCCCTAAGACTGTCAGTGGAGAGTAAGCCGGCTGGTGTTGATGAACAGTTTGAGGACTCGGCGACAGTGTCTGGTGGAGACATCAGCTTAACTCTGCCTCAGGGAGCAACTGTCAACTTTCAAATCCAAGCAGAACTGCAGGACGGTCATTCTTTCGTAACCTGGAGGTACTCAGGATTCAAGACTAGGACTGGTGAGGACTAGGTTATACCACTTTGCAAATTCCTTCAACAAAGCCAAGTATCAAGCTCATTAGTGAGTGTAAACGGCCCGGATTCAGGGCTAGGACTGGTGAGAGTTATACCACTATAGTAATAACTGCAACAAGGCCAAAAATCAGGCTAATTAATGAGTAACGCCGCATTTTAATCAAGTTTTTGGTGTGTCTATGCGAAGAAATGTTTGTGTCGGTTTGATGCTACATGATCAGTAGGCTCGGAAAGACATGGTGGCTACACAGAGCGACTGGTCGACCAGTTATATAACATATGTTCAACAAGCATGATCATAGTAAACGGAGGGAGGTGCAGTGGCTGTCACTCCTACACATGGCTCCAGTGATTACGCAACCATTAACTAGAAACAGACCAATCAGAAAGCGCATCTGGACCTAGCTTCGTCGCTTAGATTTCAACCATGTCCAAAGTGTGTTGTTTAGCATAAGTTGCCTCGATGCAGGGCTGCCCGACGCTGTGGTTGACTGCATTGCTGGACTAAATGACGCAAACGTCGCTCTGTGTAGCCATGGCTTAATTCTAAGATTAACTAAGATTAATTCTTTACTAGATGAATTTGAAAATTTCAAGGTAAATTTCACTGATAAACGGATAATGATAAACCACAAATATCTATGAACATGTGCTATGCCATATTCATATAAGCAAACTCAACACAGGTGAAGAGACGTTACATTGATTTCAACATCAGCTGCTGCAGTCGGTAGCAATGATAATGTTGTGAATTCTATTGCTCTGAAATTAGTTCACAGTGGCAAGATTAATTTGAGATTAACAATATTAATCAGAAGAATAGTTGGTCAATTAAGATTAATTATTTTGAAGAAGTGCAGCACCATTAACTAGTGCAAACGTCTCTGCACCAGTTCTTTGACAGCCAATGGTGATATTGTGACTAAATTTATTCTGCCAATCAGATTTCATTATATATGGCATCATTAGATTTTCAGGTGCACTTCAAATACTTCATTAGTCTGTTATTTCTTCGTTCAAAAATAGTTCAGTTGTTACTTTACCTAATTTATTCACAAAAAAATTGCCAAAAATAGCTCCAGATGCTCCAGAATTCAATGTGACAAGGAATCAAAGTTCGGAAGCTACTGTTTACATACTGAACCAGCCTGAATTCAGCGGCACAGAACAACCCGGCTACCAGGTAATGACTCTATTCCATTTTAATTCATAATTTGATGGAGTTAGTCAGTAAAATGCGTATTCCAATGTCAAGGTCGAGTGTACTGGATCAGAACCGACTACACATCAGTCAACTGACGAAACGATAACCATCCAGCTGTTTAATAGCGGAGAGTACAACTGCACTATCAGAGCTCAGTTCCCGGACGGCGGATATGGATATGAAGCTCTATTCCTTATACCAAAATTCATCGGTAAGAGATTGATTCAAAGTAATGAACAAACTATGGGAAAATCCTAAATATCAGTACTGCTTCCAAGTGATGAAGTTTACTTCAATTCAAAAAATAGCCGTTCATGCAGGCAATGGGCTACTGTAGACTGGAATTATTTTGCGCTTAATAATATTTACAAAAATGCCGAGAAATGTCAATGGAAACAATTTGATGGTTGAAAAATGTTTGAGAAAATTCATCACAACTTTAATCACTATACAACCATTGAAGGGTTTTGCTATCATGCTTTTGCAATTTTGAACAGTTGCGAATATGGGAGAAAATTTACTCACAAATGAATCCCAGTTTACAGTATATGGCAAATAGTTCTATTGATATCAACAGGTACACAGACATCACCATCAAGGTCGTCACAAGTGGTAATTCTATCAACTGAGCCACAAACATCAGTGACCTCGCCGCCAGGGTCATCGCAAACAATCGTTCTATCGACGGTGATTCCGGTTCTAGCAGTGGTAGTGGCTGGAGCCTTGATTGCTCTACTCATCATCAGGTTGGCTTTTATTGCCTGATTCAATATTGTGTGAACTTTTCCTTTCATGAAATTAGTATCCATGTGGAGTTTGTTAAAAAAAGGTGAAATCACCTGGTATATCCATGCACACCCACTCACTTGATGCTGTAAAAGTTCAATATATCAGTAGAATAATACTAAGCCATGCCGTTTTGAAGGAATCAAGCAAAGAAAGTTAATCATCTGTGTTGTCAGAGTGACGCTATAGTCACTATGACGATAGTTTATACATAAGAAACTATGTTGACTATAGCGCCACTCTGATGTCACAGATGATTAACTTTCTTTGCTTGATTCCTTCAAAATGGCATGGCGTAGTATTATTCTACTGATATATTGAACTTTTACAGCATCAAGTGAGTGGGTGTGCATGGAGATACTGGGTAATTTTTACCTTATTCAAGTGGTATGAACGTAGACATTTTGTGCGAACAGTTCTTAGGGAGGTTCACACGTAGCATAATACACTGGGTGGAGTCAGAGCAAAGTGGGTGAAGTCATCATAATGCGGGTCAAATTTTGAGAAAAATTGTCGTAAATAGCTTGAAGCATAAGAGAAGAGACTATGATTATAAGTTAAGAAGCTTTCTAACTTTTGATTCAGATGTTCCCAATAGTTCTGATGTTCAACAGCAATAATTCATCATGCAGAGTAAACTTGGTTAAATAGATTGACCCAAAGTTTGATAAACACATTACTAGACACGCCGTAGTAATATTGACCCTTGGGCGTCTTTTACTCTCTTATCGGTAGGCCAGTTTCATAAGTGCTGACATTAAGCCGCTGCTACTAAAGCCAACAATTGCAGGCTAAGCACAGACTTTACTCAGCATAATACCTGCGCATGATTCCGTCACGCCTACCTATATGCCGACACTTTCACTACCACTGGTGCTGGGTAACCTTTTTCTGCAGAACTTGTGCTGAAGTTGGTTAATTCATCTGTTATTTATAATCTCATGCAGGAGGAGAAACAAAGAGATCAGAAGCTCTAGCACAGCTGATCAACATTACATGGGTAAGGAAAGGTAAATTTTTAAAAACGATTACAATAAACTTGGTTCACCTTTACTAATTTCGCGCAACAAATTTACACAGGGTCAGGTAAGATGTTAGGCTCATTCATTCTAGTGAAACTAGTTTACAATGATTAAACAAAAAGAGAAACTAATAATCAACTTTTTTATAAAATCATTCAACTAATCTGAGTGTCTGCATGAATGGCAATGAATGTTCTATTAGCATTCATTTGAACGTGTTGAAGCTCCCAACGCAACAGATGATATTGTAATTGTTGTGCTCAGTTTGGTCAACTGTTCTAATTCTCTTTGAAATTGAAAATTTGTCTGAAACTGGTCGCTCATGCATAAATCTTTAAGAAAAAGCCGTTTTACATAGTGTTTGCCATTAGTAACATGTTCATAATTGAAAATTTAGCTATTGTCAAGAAGTTGAGAAAGCTCACAGCAATGGAGAATAGACAAAACATACCTTCTGTCGGGTCACTCTGAAAAATGAGGTAGCCGTTGTTTGTGACTGCTCTGTTTCTTTCAAACCTATCAATCTGTCACAGCTATACATGAGAGATGCTAGTAACAATTTGAGCGTCTTCAGAGTTATTATTGCATCACATAAGTGAGAGCGCTGGCCTTGACGGAACACCCATTGATTACGACATCGCATCACCCAACAACTACCGATGGCCGCTAAGTGATCGCCTTCTAAATAGGGTCTGCTAATTCATCTGGTAGTAATGGCAAGTAACAGCCACCACAGCGTACTAAATTTTGTTATAATCTACAATAAAGTGTTTCTTATTCATTGAGATGCTTCATTCAAATTGGCTTCACTTCCAAAAAATTCATTCTTCCAGAAGAATTTATTGCAATAAAACCTTCAAAGTTAGTTCTGTAGAAAACATACAAAGAGCAGTAGCTGTAATTATAAGACGGTGTGTCAACAAAAAGGAAACAAGAAAGATGGGCCAAGAGAGGCTCAAATCAGATTTGGACTTGCGGCTTTTCGGCATCTCAGAAAGAGAAATAACAAACGCCTTGTGAGTTAAACCAGTAACTAAGTGTGAACTGAAGCAGCTAAAGTAACACCAGCGATTTACAAATCAGCGCCGTTACCAATAGGATAGTAAAACACCCCAAAGATGCCAAATGCCGCTCCAAACGAGTATAATTAATAATTAATAATTAGGCACCGGTTTCAAGACTTTGTCAGTTAGGCAGGCAATCGACTGCTATTTTAAAGCAATTGTATCAGTAGCTTTCTGAGTTTCATGAACCGACTGCAGTGCAGTGCCCAGTTATTGCTGTACTTCATTCAGGCAGTGGCATCAGAGGAGCTCTGAATATTATAGATGGGCTCAACAGAGAGGAAATGAATGATGATCACGTATATGACAAGATAGGAAGTGGAGAGATCGGACCTGAGTATGAGGAGATAACTCCTAATGTCAATCCTCAATCCGGGTTGCAGCACAAACCTACTGGCTGCCATTATGAGGTATGAGGGTAACTATTCTCCTCATATCACTCTATCAATGGTTCAACTCTGTAATTTATGGCGGCCATTGCCGTTTCCCCGCTCTCTTGCTGCTCAAAATGAAAGGTTTCAGATATTTTAAAAGTTCTCAAGACTTCCTCAAGACATTTCAGTACTTAGTGAAGAGTTGTTGAGGTGGATTACTTCAAGAACTTTTAGTGCGGGGATAATATATTACTACCCAGGAGGCATTGGGCTGTCCTAATGATACCGCTGCGATATCAAAGTACTGACCTTGCCTATAGGGCGGCGCTCCCTCACAAGTCCAGTCGATAATATTTAATAGTTTGACACGCTCACCAGAATTTTTTACGTGTTTAGCAATACTTTTGTATTAATCATCTACTATACTATATTAGTTTGACATGTTACCAGAATTTTTACAGGTTTAGAAATATTTTCATATAGTTAATTTACCTAGGACTTTGGCATCTTTTACCCTCCTATTGAGAGGCGCACTGGTTTCGTAAGTGCCGATGTTGGGCCGGTGCTACACTGGTATTAAGCTAGAACTGAAGCCAGAGATAGCGTGCTGAGTGCGGACTAAACCCTGCGTAATATCAGCGCATGAAACCGGTGCGCCTACTGATAAGACAGCAAAAACTGCTGACCTTTAAACCTGCGCGAGTAAAAAAGAGCAAAAGTTTTCATACGAACCTCATACTTAAGGAATTGTCTTCTCTCTGCACTCTAATAGTCAGCTAGTGGGAACAACCCTAATGCTGTAAGATGGAATGCTGATCCGAAACGTATTACAAGATTTAATAGACAAATTTACACGACACATGTACAGAGTTAGGCTTCCATGTACCTCCCGATGTCGATACCGATGCCGATGCCGATGCTGTGTTCACAATGCCACAATCTAATAATTCCTATCTTTCAGACCATCGAATCTGCCGCTTTTCCGATGAGTTCAAAAAATCTCCCAGACACCAACAAGGCAGGTCAATATATGAACTACCGCACATGTACGTACCTCACACATACATTATATGTACATAGTTCAGCAGACAACTTACACTAGTTGAGCGATGCAGAAATCGAGAAATGGGCATATTCGATCATCTGGCGGACTCAGCCTACATGCTGGTCTTAGCTGACTTCAATACATCTTACAAGCAATCGGGCTAGTCCAGGAAACTGATCTGCATGTATACCTAAATGTTTTAGGCTCTTTAAGGCTGTCCAGTCTTGAGTCTTGCTGGTTTCTCTTGATGTCACTCTGTTACAGCTGGAGTTGTCATACCACCTCACACTGAGCCCAACAAGAATCAAACAGCGTACATGAATGTGAACCTACCATCGGTAAGTGTAGAGCTAGATATAAAACCGGAATTACTGGAGTCTGAAATGGTTAAAATTGATTATGGCAACTTGATTAATATCAAGAGAGACAAGTACATGTACACTGGCTCTAAAACATCCATGCACCGAAGGATTGCTCAACATAACACCAAATACCGAGTTGGGAAAAGTCACCATTTTCAAAATTCAATTCAAGTGTGGCGTCTCTATCTTTGGAACTTCAATTCAAGTCCCTACATGTGGACATCAGCAGTTGAGAGTCTTAAGTCAAGTCGACTCTATACAAGTGATTTGTTTGAAGTTGAAGTAGAAGTCAAGTTATTGGTGTTCAATTGAGCTCGATGTAATTTCAATTGTAAATAGGGCACAACCCGCAATTCTAACTGGGGCTTTTGCACAAATACTAAAATTAACATTATGAAACCGTATTAATCGATAGCAGAACTTTACATTATTCTACTGCATCTAAGAGCAATTAGGTCAGTAAGAGTAAAATCAGTTATGGATGCGCGGTGTGACCTCATCATAAGCCCCTCATGGCGGAAGTAGCTGGGTAAAGGTTATCGCTGGAGGTTTCATTGTCAATAGAATACAGATGTCAATTTCTTACTAAAAAACCACACAGATCTGTAGGCTTAGTCATGGCAGTCTTTAAACTTGCTGTTGCTGTCCTGCCTGCAGTATTAGGAACAGGACTATTAGCTGCGGCGCTGCTGTTTGAGGTTCTCAGATGTTTTCGCGGTGAAATACTTATGAGTATTCCACCTCTGAGCACATCAACGCTGTTGCTGTTGCCAACAAGGGTGGAATCCATGGCGAGTATCTCACTGATCAAGTCAAATGAAAGTCAAGTCTTGGTTACTACAAGTGTGAAGTGAGCACAAATGGTCAATTTAGAGCCTTGAGTGCAACTCGGGCGTATTAAATAAGCTAGAATTCCCAGCTCTTGTCAAATACAGCTCCACTCTATTGGCTAATGCAGCAGATTCATTCTTCCCGCTATAACTGTCACATACTCAATGATTGGACCGTTATAGCTGCGTGACTTCCTCTCTCTACCGTGTTGCTAGTATTCTACTCTCAGGTGGCACACTCAACATGACCATGAATAAACAAAAATAATGTACATTCAATGACTTTCTCTGCTTCTATAGGACCATTTTCATCAATCCTGTTCTTTCTGTAGGAGGGTGAAGATAAAAGGCAAGTATTTAGAGAGGATCGAGGTGAGATAGAAATACAGGGCGGTTTTTGCGCTCCTATCGGTATGCACTGCCGGTGGTACGCACAGGTTTTACGCAGGCTTTGGTCCACCTTCACTGAAACTAAACCAGTTTGGCATTGTTTATTCTTCTATCAGTTGGTCTAATGGTTTTGAAAAAAGTGGGTGCTAAGCATAAGCTAAAGCAGGCTTCAGGCTGGCGAAAGCATAATTAGTTGCGTAACACTGGCGCATAATTCTGGAGCGCCGCCTGATAGAAGAGTAAAAGCTGTCGCCAGCTGCAGTACACAGTTAACACTAGCATTTTCCGGCATGATGCCATAGTGATAGGAGAATAAAAAAAATATCCACCAAATAACATTTCTGAGATCGGGCAGAGTTTTCAATAACAATTTGAATGATGACCAAGCCTCATAGAGTTTTTCCTTGTCCTTAATTTAATTCATATCTGGGAATGTGTAACTCTTCATCGATGAAGAGTAAAATACTGACACTCAACTATGTAAATTTATTTCAGATGGAACATCAAGACGACGAGAGACCCCAGCCAAATGTAAGACACGAGATAAATTATGCCAAAACCAGTATTACGATTGTTTACTTTGCTGTGCTCATCTCTCGCGTAGTTACACCTCCATTCCTGATACTGACATTCCCGGAAGAAGACTATGCCTTCCATTTCATGGATGACACTGTCGACACATTGACAACCAAAATATCCGCGGAGTTCAACACTCAGACGGAAATCGTGATAAAGAGAGGTAATTGCTCCTTCTAAATCATATTGCTGATCTTCACATTGCTTGTTGTTAGCCTCGAAAAAAAACGCATCAGTATTTTATGTTTCCTTGCCCTCAACGTTTTTGAAGAATTCTTCAAGGATTCCTGAATAATTCTTAAAGGAGTCTTGAAGAACTCTTAGTAGCTCTCAAAAAATTATTAATTTTACTTCGATACTTCTTACTTTGAACAATTTTAGGTCGGTGAAATAGACAACATTGTTTTTAAATAACCTCGAGGGAAAATTCGCCTCACACAGGCTCTACGATAGTTGTACAGTGACTGTACTAAAACTCTACCACGAACTATGATTCTACTATGTTGATACTATGACTGACTGTATAGTGATCACAACCACACATTGTCTTCACACTGACCCTATATCTCACTGACTTCTGTCGCTGGGCCTGGAATTCATGCTGCAGTAAAGGTTGATACCATACACGCGGATAATCTTGATTTCAGGCAAAAAGCGATTGGCAAAAGGAGTACCTCTGACCCCGGCGATGATGGATGGACTGGAAATCATTGTGAATGGAGTCACTCACAGAGTCTCCTCTGATACAGACAGCATATGACTCTATAAAAGGGGTATGTTAATAACATGTATGGAGTATGGAGTGCTGTAATAAATAAATATGTCACCTCACAGATTTTATAAGGGCGTCATCAAGTGCTCTGGCACTACCCTAGGTTGCTGATCAGATTGTCAGTATTATATTCATCATGATGAGCGTCAAAAGCTTCCTGCAATAATAGGTATGCAGCATCATGTTAACTGGATTAGATGCTTTGTTAAGATGGCAACAAACTCAACAATTTAGCTGCCAAGAGGAGTGTATGAGCAAATCTTTGTATGCGCTGAAGAGGCAGCATTGGTGTACTTGAACATCAACAACTAAGCAACCTTAGACAAGCTCAATGGCATTCTTTACTCTTGTATCGGTAGGCATGCCAAAATCATACACCGGTGTAACGCCAGCTTTTATCTGCACTTTTTATGCTTGTGGCGGACTTAAGCCGGCTTTAGTCTAAGCTTAACATCGGCATTTACGAAACCGGTGCTCCTACGGATAGAAGAGTAACAACTACCAACTAAACAGTAGGATTAAAGCCTCAATTGACTTGCAGGGACATCTGGTCTCTAAGGTAGTTGGTAGTTGGGCTTCTGTCATTCTCTCATCGATACGTGTGCATACGGCGTGTGCGGAGCATGCGCGCATGAGCAGGAGTGTGTACGAAAATCGACAGGAGAATGACAATAGCCGGTGGCTGTCTGTTGCTCCTAGCACATCTCGTGAAACGAAGTCTTGAAGAGTTTCTAAGAAATCCTAAGATTTCTGTTATACTACACTTTTCCAACGATTGTTAAATAATTCTTTAACATTTCCCTAGATATTCATGAAAAATCATTCACAACTTCCAGGGCGGGATATAGAAAATGACCAAATATCCTAATATCATAGCATCCACATTGAAAATCACCGAGATGAGTTTATTCCCCATCCGCTTAGTCTTTTGCAGTCTAGGATTTGTATCGGCAACATCGCTGAATTCGTATTCCAAGGTCATTTTTAGGTTACAACGAGAGCGAGTGATCCTTCCGGTTATATTATCATCACATCTTACATATTCTCCGCCATTCATTTCATCCCACGATGCTGGAAGGAAGACATGAAGACGTAAAGGCAGCACGACTGAGTATTAATACTGATATCACGATACAGCAGATGTAACTTACCCTAACTCGAATCAATAATGTCCCCTCGCTTTTTTGTGATGGCTCTAAATTCTACATACTAACTCAAACTGTCACTTTAATGTCGGACTTGCGCCAGCAAGCTTTGATGAAACATTCACTTGACAGTAAGAAATGAACTAAGGAATAGGTCTATCCTATTTCTGCTCTTATCCTATATTCTTGTTAACACATACAGGTTTTGTCATTCTCCCCTCAATATGTGTGCATGCGGCATATGTGCGGGAGTGCGCATGCACATCAACAGAAGGATGAGAAGAAACCTCACATACTAACACATGACTATATCAATGGTAGCAAGCTTTAATAAAAGTGAATAATTATTTCATTTATACGCCTACTGATAGAAGAGTAAAAAAATTCCAGCCACTAAAACTACAAAAAAGGTATTGGAAAATTCCAGTGCTGCACCTCCAACAAATGTTTTGCACACTCAGAGTGGGAGCTAGCTATTACAGTAGTACATAGTGGGGACAGCTTGTTTGCACTCTTAAAGATCTAGGTTGCAGCGTCGGCCATGCATTCAATAAACGTTTATGATTAAGCTGTGAGTGGGCACATCTACGATGTTGAAAGTGGAGTGAAAGTGGAGTGAAAGTGAAAGTGAAAGTGAAAGCGAAAGTGAAAGTGAAAGTGAAAGTGAAAGCGAAAATGAAAGTGAAGGTACAGATGTGTCTGACATGACTGAAGATGAATAAAACTCACTGCATCCACTTTTGAACATGCGCGTGGATCTATACTTCCACATGCACCAATTAATTGTTGCTGGAGTTGATCAGTCTGTTAGTGGCATACCTATGATCGATTTGAAGTTGAACACTCATGCCAGTCGCCAAGGAGTAAGCTTTAATTCTGTCATGCATTACTGTAAACCTAATCCCAACAAAAGGCGGCTTTATTTCATGTGGGTTATGAATGATCAGACTCTCATCATGGCTGGCTTCTAGATTGAACACCCATGAGCTTGAATGACAGCGATAAACCCATTCTAACCAGGATGAGAAAGTTCTTTTCTCCAAATTCAAAGAGACCGTTAATGGGTGTTTTCAGTCATAAAACTTGCATGCCTACTCACCATAACATCTATTATACTGCTCCAATTGTGTTTAACTATTCACTTCCCATGCGTGATGACGAATGCTGCTGACACTCAAACAGGAAGTTTCTTATGCTAGTCATGACACTGCAGCTTGGACTCAGACGTTAAGCTCAGTAGCATCAGCCTCCATTAGGCTTGGTTTTGTCACGGATAAGCACCTGCATAAAAATGGACACCTGCTTCATATTGCTATTCAGCTTGCTGACAACATCAGCAGGTACTTCTTTCTCTCACTTCACTGCAGGCCACAAAATAACAACACTGATCGATATACAGTTTCAGCTTTGCGGTGTGGCATAAGGTTACTGATATTCTTATTTGACTCAGCTTCACCTCCCGAGTCATTGGTTATCCTTATCTTTGTCTCATCCGCTCTGCTGCCACAATCATACTTCCACTCGCGAATAGAAAGTACAGCAATGTTGCTTGTGAACCACTTATGCTGTATACCAGCTGAAAGGATGACAGAGCAGTAAGCGGCATGGATGCAGTTCTTACTCTGCAATAAATTAACTATTGCTGTGCAGTTATACTGCCACCGTAGTTGTGAGCAAATTCTTAGAGTCAGCTTAAAATAAATTGCAGGTCTCATATCGACCATGTATATTTACACGTGTTTTTAATGTGGCTATGAGCATTGTCTACGCTGTAGATAATTTGTCTCTAGCGCTGCTGTCCATTAGTCCGTCCTATCCTAGAGTCCTAGAGTCCTATAGTCCTAGAGTCCTAGAGTTTGTTGAATACCATCAGTTCTTGACATTCTTTACTCTTCTATTGGTAGGCGCGTCGAAATCATGCGCAGTGTTACACCGGTATTACGCAGGCTTCCCCCCACACTTATTATACTGTTGCTACTCTTAAGCTTGCTTTAGTCTAAGCTTAACACCAGCGTTTATAAAAACCGGCACGCCTACTGATAGAAGATTAAAACATGCCCAGTTCTTGAGTCAGTGTCATCAACTAGTTACAATACATCTGTGCGGGACTCATCTCCCGTCTAGACTACAGTGCAACTGGTGGCATACGAAACAGTCACCCAGGGGCTGACTACGTCGAGGGGAATCATATACATCACTCATTGCTCATCGTACTCTTAGTGCGGTGTAATTCAGTATAATGTGTAAGATTGGTGCTGGATCTGATAGGTCGTACACAATACAACACAATACAATGCGATCCAATACAATACAATACAACACAATATGATACAATACTAAACCAAAAATACAATACAATGCGATCAAATATGATCCAATAAAATACAATGCAATACAAAACAATACTATACAATACTAGACAATAAAATACCCTGAGCTGCTAGGAACCCTGCGATACAGCTCTAGAACTCTTTGGTTTTAGTAGTAGATCCATATCCTTGATAATATTTTGAGCTTAGATCAAATTAAATTAAAAACATCTTCACCACTTAGGATGCAGTGCGTCGAGTTTTATGTCATCTGACCCTTGTGAGGGAGTTGCATCATGTTGTGCTTCCTTGATTGCCCCTGAGATCTTGCTCAAGTAGCAATGCTCAAGTTTCTTGAAATTTCGTCATTACCTCCTATTTTACTGATCACTGATATATATCATACAGTTACCGGCTTACTGTGCAACTGGGAGGTCAGCGTTGAGGCTCAGAGGCTGGTACCCAGAATATCACAGACACGGAGTCTGACCGGAGTCACTCTGGATGTCTGTAAAGAGAGATGTGTCAACGAGTCATCTGCTCCGTGTGTGGCAGTAAACTACATGACAGCTGACAGCAGGTGTGAGCTTCTCCTGGAGAGAGAGTACACTGCTACTGTCAATGCTACTGAGAGTTGGAAATACCACCTACGACCAGCCTGTGCAGGTATACCTAACTTACATTTAGATGCTCTTATTTAGGCAGTGAAAAAATATGGCTTTTGTCATTCTCATGTCAATTTTCACGCTTACTCCCGCTGAATCCTGCGCCTATCCGAGCTTACTCCCGTTCACCCCAGCTCACTGCCGCACACATGACAAAAGCCCAGATTTTTTACTGACACTTGAGTTTCTATCACCTCTAAATTTGATGCCAAACTATGCCATTTCTTACTGTTTCTTTCAACCAACTCCACTTTTAAGATGACGAAAACCAACAAATGACTCTTCGTACCTAGTTCCTTAGTCTTGCTGCAGTTCATCTCACGTCATACTCATTAACAGGTGCATTAAACCATCAACATTTTATGGCACACTGTGATGGACAGTAAAATTTAACGTACCGGGCATTTTTGCACACACTTATCATGCTTCCGCCGCACTTAAGCATAACACAGGCATTTACAAAACCAGAGCCTGCCTACCAGTAGAACAGTATAACATTTTTTTGTCATTCTTCTGCCAATTTTTGCGCTCACTCCCATGCCTTTCCGCTCTCACTCCCGTTCACTGCCACTCACTTCAGCACGTGCTAATGTACAAATATCTACGGGAGAATGACAAAAGTTGTATAAAATGCGGTTGCTACATATCCAGAAGACCGCATAAATGTTTTCTGCTGATTTTGATGGTCAATGTATTACTTGATAAATCTACTCCCTTTCCCTTTCAATCAGTTTTTTATTCTAGATATATCATCCAGAGGTTTACCGTACTTTCTTGTTATATGATTCACCATACAAAATATACCTTAGGATAGTTCCTGGTACTTTTAACGAGTCGCTCAGCAGTATTGTCAATATGTTATTTTATATGGAGCTTAGCAAGCCTAATTGTCACTCATAGCAATCCGTTATTGTTACAACCGGTATCTTTTGCTGTGATTCTTTAGACTGCAATCAATCCCACTTTTACAGTAAGATAGAAGCAAACCGTTATTCCTTAGGCGACAATCAATACTACAGTACTCATTTTGATTGACTCTTTAGGATTCTGGTTGCCGTGGAAGACAGATGGAGATGTATATCTGAGTCAGGTGCGCACAGTCAAGGCTACAGAGCCAGGAGATATGGAGGAGTGTATGAGCAGTTGTCTCAACTACAATGACACCACTGGTACAGTCTGTCGAGCATTCAATGCCATGCACAGCGGGATGTACTGCTCCTTGAAGGCTAAGAGACCAGGAGATGATGATGTGGAGGTGAAGAGCAGCTCAAGCTGGTGGGTGATGAGTCGACCTGACTGGTACCTGGGTGAGTGTTATGATGTCACTTGAATGTTTCATTTTCTGATTTAAAAAAAGCCGTCACTACCCAACGTATCCATCAACAGAGAAAATGGTGCAGGCTAAAACAACATGAAGTTAGTATTGCCTAAAAATACTCCATTAAATTATTTAAATTATTACATTATTACATAATTAAATTATTACATCATTACATCATTGCATTATCAAATTTAGGGTTCTCCCCAGGATTTGAATCCTAGTGTGCATTCACAATATCTGCCTAAATGGCACCTTGTGGAGCACCTGAGCAGAGCAAAGCTAAGTGCTGGCGGCGCCGGGCTGGTTGTGGGTATGGGATAATCTGTTGCATATTATATAACTTGTCGCTATGGCGACTGTAGCAGCACTCTGATATCACAAACCCATCAATTTCGTCTGCTTAATTCCTCCAAACTTACATACCTTATGCCAATTAGTTCACCTGAATATTAAAGTTCTTCAGCATAAAATGATTGATTATATGGATAAAATAATAGTATAAAATATATACATATAATATAAAATTGAATGAATAATAAACTCCTCCAAGCATCAGATTACTGATTATATGGATATAACTGGTGGTTACAGCTCCGGCTAAGCTGGGCTGAAATCACCAAAACACATCTCTTTGCTCAATTATTTACCCTCAAAACGCATTTACTTTGATACTGATCTTCACCACCAAACTAGGTGAGCTCGATGATACGCTGACTAAATAAATTACAAATATTAGTTTGGTCGCATCAGGCAGAGGAATGGTAACATTGAGATACCACCCAGAACTGCTATAAAATTCTTCAAGATCTTGAAACTCTTGAAGACACTTTGCAGAGTTTTTAAGACCTCCTAAAACCGCTTGAAGAAATCTTAAAAATTCTTCGAGACATCTCCAGATTTCGTTATAAAAACATGGCTCCTGATGCCTTTTCCTGTTATTTTTGTCTTCTTCTGACATAAAGCTTCTACAAGAACCACCTTTGAACTGATCAGGGACTGTTGGGGAAATAGACACATGCATCGATAAAATAGATTGTTATTTCCCCCACCAATAATTCCCTCAACAACTAGTCTTCAGAAAGGCTAAGATTTTGACAATTCCAAGACAGTGAAGAATTTTTAAGTGGTTTTCAACAATTTTATTGCCCAGAACTTTGACAAGATTAGTTGAAAGTTCTCAAAAAGTCTTTGATAATTCCTAAGAATCCTTGAAAAAGTCTTATGAAGTATTTAAGGGTTCTTAAGAACCATGCAAGAAATATTTAAAAGTTTATTGGAAAAAATATATAACTATCTACATCCAACGCTGATGACTCATAGAAAAAACTTATGGATGTGAGCTCTATCTTCAGATACTTCACCCGGTGTCACCTCAGGTACAATTATGGAGAGTAGCACAAACCTAATAGGAACACTCTTTCTGTTCCCATACCTGACAATGCCTCTCAGTGGTTACTTGGTGGCGTGGCAGTATTACCAGCTGTCACATGATGACTCATGGAGAGACACACATGTCACAGTGTGGAGGTCGGAGGGGGACAACTACTATCGCATATCTGATATAATCCTCACCCCTGATAATAAGACTGGCGGACAACGATTTCAGTACGTTCACAATGAGGTGATCAGAGTGGAGCAGGGAGACATTATCGGTGTTTACTCCACCGGCAGATACTTTATCTGCATTACTTCATCTGACGGCAATCATACTATCCTAAAAAAGCTCAGTATCGGTACTTACCAAGACCAGCCTAGTTTACCTAAAGATGGATTTAGTAATGTCAGATTGTGGAATATATCACTGAGAGCTTTCATTGCTGGTAAGTAAATTAACCAATCATCATTCAGTTATGATCTGACAAGACCAGACACATGCGGAACGACGATTGCCTAAACAGATGGTTCCTAATTGCCTCTAGACTACATCGAAGTGAAGACCGCTCCCACAGCCATCCATTCTCCAGACCTGTCGCCGGGTCAGATCAGGTTGTCGTGGTCTCCTCCTGAGTATGGAGACTACAGACCCACTGGATACGTGATCACCTGCTCTCACCTGTCAAACATGACACTGAGCATCAGATGTCACAATGAAGTCGTTCCACTGGAATCAACAAACCTGGTGATTAAAGGCAGAGATGTCTATACACCGTTCTATGTAGCAGTTCAGGTGGTGAGGAACTTCAATGGTGAAGAGATCATAGACGACATGTCATCTCCAACCAGCTCTCTGATATGTGCAGGTGAGGGGATAGCGAATAAGCATTGACAAACGTTAACATTGTTTGATGATAGCTGCTGGAAAGAAAATACGTTAAAGCAATCAGCAAGCAGCCATCAGCATGCAGTTTAGGTTAGTTCTGCGTCTGAGTAAGGGAAAGTAGCTCAATCGGAGTAGGAGATAGCTCAGCAGTAGAGCCTGCACTTCGAGACACACAAGTGTTTAGAGGTTGTGGGTTCGAATCCCACTGAGTACTCCTGCTCGGCCCTTGTGCCACAGGTGTGCTCTGACCTGACTAGAAACTGAGAGCAACCTCGCGCTGCATATGGCAGCCTTGCCCTTAAGGTACTTTATTTCTTAGAGCGCAAGAATTGAGATGGACTCGCGATTTCAACAAAACGATAAAAACAATTGCATCATTCCATAAACCCTCATATTTCATCTTTTGGACATTATTTATTCACATATATTTCACCAATTTTTCAACTCACACTAGCTATCATCACCACAAGAATGCATTCCTCCAAAGTCTGCATCATAGTTGTATTGATTGTACAAATAAAGCAGCAGATTACTAACAATTTCCGACAGTTTGCTGCCTCAGTTGGTCATAGGGTGTAGTTAAAGAGCTCTTTCCTATTGGCCTAATTACAGAAAGAGAGCAGTGGAGTACTAACAGCCTCCAAATTCGAGACGACGACACCATCGAGCCTGGCAAGAACCGTACAGTGGTTGTATCACTTGGAAATGTAAGTTTTATTGCTAAACTTATCCGAAGTCAGCAGGTTTACAAGCAGTGTTTCCAGCCCCTAAGGGCAAAATATCAGAGTATATCAGCGATATAAAAATCACACCCCCACATACTGCCTTGAAACCCACTTCATGGCCTTTATTTCAAATATAACTATTATAATTTCAAATACCATTAGTCGGCTTCTATGGGCCTGTGGTGCACACAGACCCCAACTAGATGACTTGATGTAGTAAATTAGCTGCCTCGAAAGTTCAAAAAGTCAAAGATATACGAGTAAAATTGTAGGGTTAGCAACGCTGTTTACAAGTCATCAGCCTCCTGTCATTATTAGTCAATACTCTTTGAACTGTTTTCCCCTACGTGCAATAATCGTGGGTTTCTTGTTACGCGCAACAAATCGACATATCATCATATATTGCTGTGAATAGTGTACAGAATTGAAAGTAATTTTTTTAATTTATTCACTAATTAATAGGGATTAATAATAATTAACAACTGTTATTTATTTAATTTATCAATTTATTAATTTATTCTAAGAAACGAAAAAAAGCTAGTTTTACTATATTGGCACAACTTATTGCGTCACCAGAAAAGGGACATGATTGATAAAATCCAACGAAAGTGAGCGTGGTTAATTTATGGTTTAGTACTGTGAGCTTATCTGGTTCATCAAAGATCAATATGGAATTGATCTTTAATAGAAGTGATCGTGTTATTTAAAATTAGTTCTGAACGAGCAGCAATGCTGCCTGGAGTCTTCACTGCTGTGAGTGGAGAGAGATTATTTGTCTAGTTTATGACCGTGTGTTGCAAGTCTTCTCATTTCATTTATCTAATATCTACTAAGTAATACCTTCGGAGTCTATGGTGCTCAACATGTTTCAGACTGTCAGCAATGACTGGTGCTTGAAGTATCTAGTGCTCTCAGTAGAGAGTGAGCCGGCTGGTGATGATGAGCAGTTTCAGGACTTGATGTCTGGCAGAAACATCAGCTTGACGCTACCGCAAGGGGTATCTGTTAACTTTACCATCGAGGCAGAACTGGAGGATGGTCACTCCTTCATAATCTGGAGGTACTCTGGATTCAGGACCAAGACCGGTGAGGCTTAGATTCTGTTAAATTCGAAAATCACAGGTAAATTTGCACCTTCACTACGAACTTTGGATAACAGTTGCAGAAAATGTCGTTTGCCAAAGCATGATTTGTCTTGAAAACGCTTATTGTAGTTTCTGTCACTAAAGGGTTGAGTGTTACTGGTGCTGGTTGAGTGATATAGCTAATTTATTTATATTCCAAACGCCAACTGCCGTAAAAACTGTTAAAGATAAGGTGATGATTAAAATGGATTTACAGCATGGTACAATTACATGAAAATTATATTAAAGAAACGTGCCTTTTGCCACTTAGTGACAGGCTATTAGTTAGAAATATGTGAGAAGAGAGGAGTGAATGTATGAATGAGATGAAGGTGAGACTGGGAGACTATACCAATTATAATTTGTATAATCTGTTTACTTGGGCTCTAAGGTGCTCTCTGAGTCACACTTATAGAAATTTTGACATTTTTATTTTTATGTCGGCGTTCTCTCTCCGCATTGAGTCTGCACTCAAGTGCGAGAGATTGAGGGCAAACTAAGTGCGCCTAATCTAAGTGGGACAAAACCAAGCACACCTGAATTAAGTGCAGAAAAATGCGGATGCATACCGACATAGATATAAACGTAAAAAAACCCCAAATTTTCTATGCACACAACGTTTAAAGTTCCTGATAGTTGCATTGGATAACAAAATTTATATGATAGATACCGTAGCTTTGAGTGGGTCTAGAAGACTAGTTGGCATATTTTCACCTCCTAGCCTTTGGCAGATTCTGGTCAAACTATAGGTCTCCTTAAGGTCCCAGTACAGACTGCCCACCTGGTCATTCCAGGAGTTTAGTCTTCATGTATAGTCAGACATTCTTAGGCTGCTTCAGACTGACCTGATTTCTGCATACTGCTTAATGCTTGTTGTTCTTAAGACTTTCGTACCATTTAAACCGAGGTCAACTTGATCTATCCACAAACCAAAACCTTCCTGGGGGAGGGGGGGGGTTCCCCAGACGCCCTGCAGGAGAATGAAGACGCCCTGCGGGGGCAGACATCCCTCCAACACCCTCACGGCCAGTGAATTTGTTGCTACAGCCTTGCACATGTTCAAATTGAAGTTTCTCCACAAGCTGCCCTGCAACCAGCATACCTTGGCAATGCCACTCTGAGAATGAAGAGCATAGCTCTGATTCCATCCAGTTATAGAACACCTCTAACATATTTTTTGTGAATAAGGGGCATAGGTTCATATATTTACCACTTCAAAGTATACAAAGGTACGTACAAAGGTACATACAAATATGTTGCTGTTTAAACTTAAACAGCTCCTGTGGCTCCTGAAGTAAGTGTGAACCGGAGTCAAAGTTCAGAAGCTACAGTTTCCGTACTGAGTCAACCTGAATCAAGCAACACTCAACAATTCAGCTACCAGGTTTGTGATTATTTTTTCAGTGTGCCTGCGATTGCTCGCATGTACTCCACAACAGTTGTCTGTAGTTTCCCAGCACATGCGCTTTCATAACAAAATTTGTTGTCCATGTTAGTTGCTTGGTTGGGCCTTTCTAGGTCTGAAAACCAATGTGAACTGTGCTGTTTGTGATTCCTACAGCTGACTGTAGGGTTTTCTGTCACCTCCAACTGGCTGTGCTTGCATTTCATTCTGGTGCAAAAAACATGGCAGACTGTAGAACCGGACTTGATAGCGACAGATATGTTAGCATTTCGTTCAAAATCATCAATAAATAAAAATGATAGCAAACTAACGGCAGCGATCCCATAAATGGGAAGACAACTCCTATATAAATTATAACTGGCATAGTGTCGATGGGGAATTTCAGCGATCATTTTTTGTTGTTATTTTTGCGGCCATTAGACCGTCGCTATCGAATCCGGTTCCACAGTTCTGCCCTATTTAACTCATCTTAAGGTCTGTGAGTGCATTGAGTTTTTGGTTAGCCCCACTTGCTTTTTCTTCATGCGGTTATGTACTAATATTTGTTGAACACAGTGGGAGGGAGTGGGGGGGGGGGGAGAGGGAAAAAAAAAAAAAGAAAACCCATTTTTTTATTGTTAATGCACATTTTTTAAAACACACCAAAATTTTCATAAAAAAATAAAAACAGGG
>ERZ1740065.225-NODE-225-length-27621-cov-7.980012_pt1 | contig 27621 bp, 28 predicted proteins | sample MGYA00581738_ERZ1740065 | MGnify/ENA primary metagenome ERZ1740065 (study PRJEB43018, sample SAMN04849749) | marine metagenome | isolation source: floating plastic debris | place: Pacific Ocean | collected 2008-09-01 | study: EMG produced TPA metagenomics assembly...
GTCGTGCGGCTCGCGGACACAGCGCAGTCCCTGCTCAACGGATTGGGCCGTGGCCACCACAACGAGATCGGCGGCGGCATCGATACTCGCCGCGAGTTCCTCAAGTGCCAGGCTGTCGTCCTCGACAATGAGGACTCGAGCCCGAGATGCCGCTGCAGTGGCCATGCCTCAGGCTAACCCCGTACTTCGGGAGGCGTCACCCCCAGATTCGTGGGTAGCGGCGGCGGTCATGATGCCCGTCGTGACCACGACCAACGTGCCGCCGCCCGGCGTCGAATCGATCGTGCAGGTACCGCCTAGTTGATTAGCGCGCTCGGAGAGGTGGCGTAAGCCGCGCCCGGGCTCGGCATCGAGCGCGAAGCCACGTCCGTCGTCCCGAATGCACAAGGTCAGGTGCGTATCGGTCGCTTCGGCCTCGATGTCGACGCGCGAGGCCTGTGCATGTCGGACCACGTTGTTGAACGCTTCTTGCAGCAGGCGGTAGAGCTCGAGCCGCCAACGCGGGCGCACAGTTTGAGAGGCACGCTCCAGTGACAGCTGCCAGTGAGGGGTGACACCGTTGGCGATGAGCCAGGGGTCGACACGCTCGCGCAGGTGTTCGAGCAATTCGCTGAGCGTTTGCGCGGCATTGTCGTCGATGGAATCCATGATCCAGCGCAGGTCGGAGAGACTCTCCTCGAGGTGGCGCTCCATGTCGTCCTGGCCGCGCCGTCGCGCCATCATGATAAGCCCTGCGAGCCTGCCGCCGACGCCGTCATGCATATCGCGCAGAATCCGCTCGCGTTCGCTGCTCACGGCCTCGCGCCGAGCGGCGTCACTGGCCTGCTCATGCAACACGACAAGCTCGCGCTCGCGCGCACGCACGGCAGCGCGCAGACGGCGGTTGTGCAGGCGCACGTCGCGGAGCGCACCTCCATATTGCTGGGCCAGCATCAGGCAAAACGCGAGTACGACCGGCAATGGCGCGAGATTGGAGAGCTGTAGCTTGATCTCGGTCCCCCGCAGTCCTGCCTGGACGTCGTGCAGCGTCAGGACGAAGGCACCGGCGAACAGCGCGGCCACCCAGGGCTTCAACGGATGCCAGGCGCGAAGCATGTAACGCGTGATCAGGTAGATCGTGGGGATGCCGACCACCAGCGTAGCGACACGCGTGAAGGTATCCGCGCGGAACAGGCCCCAATAGGCATCGCGCTCCACCTCCCAGCCTATCCAGAGCAATACGGGAATCACGGCCAGTGGCGCCCAGACCAGCAACCGCGCCGCTTTGTGCTCGACGAGCCGCGCCGCGAAGGCCAGGCAGGCCATGGGCAGAGTCAATGATGCCGCGTAGTAGAGAAACAGCCGCAATGTGTCGTAGTTCGGGTCCGTCCAGAGAAAGAACACATTGCGGGCCGTCGCCGAGAGCGCGATCAGGGAGAGCCAGCCAAACAGCGGCGCCCGACCCGCGATGGCGACCGTCAGCAGTGCAATGAGCACGAGCACCAGGTAGACCCCGCAGCTCCAGACAAGCACGTCACGCGACAACCAGTGCGCGAACCGCCAGGCGGGTCGCAATGTCTCGGCGCTGCCGACGTAAAAGGGTGCCAGGTCGTGGAACAGGCGGCGGTCGGTACCGACGCTGATCGTCAGCGTATTGGCGCGTTCCTGGACCAGGTGCGGTGGGAGTTCGAAGTACGCCGGCTGGAACAACAGCCGGGCGATCGGTGGTGTCAGCGTACCGTAGTTCGCGACGGGCACACCGTTGAATCGGGCGATGATGCTGCCCGCGAACTCGGGCAAGAACACCGCTTCGGGAACCGGGTTCGGTAGTGATACCTCGAAGTGATCGAAGCAGGGTTCTTTGCTCGGCGCGCAGCGCCGACGCGGCAGCGTGACGGGTGTCGGTACGGCGCCCACAGCGGGCGGTGTCGCATCGCCCGACGTCACGCCCATGACATCAGTAATGGGCTGCGACCTGGGTGCAAGCGCATCGGCCGCGAAGAATGCGGGGGCCAGGAATGCCGCGACGCAGGCGAACGCCAGAAGGGCTTGCAGTGCGCGCACTGCATGTGGCGTCACGACGACGTCTCGCGTCATCGACAAGCCGGCGGTGTCACTCATGCCGGTACCGTTTTGCTGACCTGGTTCACAGTTCCACTACCCACCCAAGAGCATGGGATGGGTCGCCACCAGACGTCTACCGATACTGCGCCACGAGCCGGTTGGCATGGCAACGCCGCGCGCCGGAAAACGTATTTGGCTACCCGAGGATACGAGCAGTGAACAGCAAAAGAAACCTGGCGGTCGCGTGTGCGCTCGCCTGCGCAGGACTCGTCGGTTGCAGCGGCAGCAGCGGCAACGGCGTACAAACCGGAACGCTGGTGGGTGCACCGGCAAGCGGACTGAGCTACAGCACGGAGACACAGAATGGAAAAACCACTGCCGGAGGCGAGTACCAGTTTCGCGCTGGCGAGACCGTGAGCTTTCGTCTTGGCGGGCTGGATATTGGCAGCGTGTCCGCGACCCCATCGCTGACTTTGCCCGACGTGATGGGCGTTAACCTGCCTGCTGACGGTGACGCGCTGAGCGACGCGCTTTACAGCGACGCGTTGCCAACAGCCATGGATCGACTGGTTAATTTCGCGGTGCTGCTCGAAAGTCTCGACGCCGACAGTACGCCGGAAAACGGTATCGAGATTACTGCCGACGTAGAGACTCTCCTATCGTCCTCTTCAATCCGTCTCGATATGCGTTTTGACGACTTTGCGCGTGGCGGCAATATTCGAGACGGTCTGGGATTGCCTGGGCTGCTTCGTGCTGGCGCCGCAGAAGGTCTCTTGTCGGCGCGGCCCGTGGCTGCGAGTGGCCCGTCGTTGCAACGCATCTACGGGCTGCAGTCTGCGCCGTTTTCCGCGCAGGCATGGACGCTGCGACGCGATGACGACGATGCGGATGGCGTCGTCGATCGTGCGCGCGACATTGCGCGATCGCCCATCGGCCGTGTGCTGCGTGACGACTATGACAGCAATGGCGACGGTGTCGTCGATACGCGTTACGACTACACCTACAACGACAATAATCAGCAGCTGGGCTACACGCGAGACGATGCCGCCGACGGGATCATCGATTTGCAGCGTGCGGTCGAGTACGACGCCTTTGGCACGCTGATCCAGTATTTCGAGGAAACGGGCGCCGGAAGTGTCATTCGGAGTGAAGTCTCGATCTATAACGCGGCGGGCAAACTCGTGAGTCTGGCCTTACAAAACTCTAGCCTGGACCGCGTCGAGTATTGGACCGTTGATGACGACGGTCTGCGGTCGACCTACGAGCTCGATGAGGACAACGACGGCCAGATCGACATCCGTGCGCTGCTGACTTATCCCGCGGGAGAAACTCGCAGCGATCGCTGGACGCGTCAGGATCGTGATACGAATCTCGACGGCAGCGCCGATATCGTCATAGTGCGTGAATTCGATGCGCTGGGACGAAAGACGCTGCAAACCAATGATACGAATCTCGACGGACTTCCGGAGTATGAGGAGCGTCTGACCTATGACAGCGTCGGTCGAATCACGGACTATGCGCGGGATAACGATGGCGGTGGCATCGACTACGCGTATCGCTGGACCTATGCGCCAGATGGCCTCACTGCGACTCGCGAGACGGACAGTGATGGGGATGGCGTCTATGAACAGGTACGCAACCAGAGTTTCAGCAGCATGGGTGACCTCGTGCTCGACGAGTACGACAACGACGGCGATGGGCAGGTGGACTCGCGAAATGTCTACACCTACAACTCGGCAGGGCAACGTACAGAGCGAGCGCAGGATACGAACGCCGACGGTAACGTCGATCGTCGCTACGTCTACGAGTACGATACATCGGGACAGCTCGTGCGCGAGACCCTCGACCGATTCGATGACGGCGTGCTCGACAGCATCACCGAGTACGCCGGATTCGTTACCGTCACGGTAGCCAATTACCTGTGACGCGCGTGGCCCGGGTCGGGCCCCGGATGTCGCAGGACGCGGCACCCGGGATCCCGACTCGGGAACTCGCATTCAGTCGAAGGCGCCGCACACCTTTGAGAGCCCCCAGACCTCGTCGTTGCCCTGGCAGATCCAGTAGGCGAGGCCAGGCAGGTCGTTGACACCGATGTGAAGAAACACGTCGTCGCCCGCAAAGTCGCTGCTGTCGAAGCTGCGCACCCCGTAGCTCAGGCGAATCTTGTCGCCAGCCAAACCGGCAGACACGGTCGCCCCGAGGTTGTGCTCGCGCGCACCCGGTTCATCCGTCCAGGTGTAGGTGTACGTGGGTCCGACGCCCACGCTGCTGAACAGTGGGTTGCTGAAGCGCCGCGTCATTAGGGCGCTGACCTCAGAGAACTCAATCGTCTCGTTGTCGAAACGTTGCCGGAGCCAGGGCGCCACACGGAAATCGACCTCGTAGTTGCCGCTTGAACGCCGCCAGGCTGGGTTCAGGTAGAGCGCGAGTCCGCCGTTGCGCGCATCGATGGCGGCCTCTGCGGGCAAGACGCTCGCGAGCCAACGCCGCTTCGCACGCTGCGGGACCGCCGTTTGGTCTTCAAGCCACCCCGTTCGCTCGGCCATGGCCGTTTCCGAGGCCAGGCCACCAACGGCGAGCGCAGGCAGTAACAGGCCGCTGCCGGGGGCCGTATCGATGCCATTAGACTCGCGGATGTCGACATCCGCCTTCTCGAGTGCGAGGAGCTGCGGGATCATCGATTCCGCAAGCGGGTAGAACCAGGTCGGCACGGGTCGTGTCGAGAGCGCGAGCATGCGGTTGAGCACGGGGCTCTCGCCCGGAGTGAAGCCACTATCCGCTTTAGCGAGCTGGCGGACGAAACTCACAAACGGGTCGCGACCATTGTCACGCGTGTCCGATGCCGCGAACTGCAGGGCCCGTCCTACTGCGGCGAGCTCGTTGGCGGGCATGCCCTCGACGAGCTCAGCGGTCCAGGCCCATGCATTCAGGCGGCAACCGACTTGTGTGCCCAGAATGACGGCGGCGCCGCACTGTTCGAGCGTCGCCAAATGGTGCATGACCACATTGGCAGCAGGCGCGGTCTGCCGGCAGGTGGCGATTGTTGGATCATCCGGGGCGCAGAGCTGCAGATAGGCGAGCTTTGCGCGCGCCGCACGACAATCGTTGATGCCGACATGATTCCCGAGATTCGTTACGCATGTGAGTTCGGCGGCGCCATAGACGGCATCGTAAACGCCTGCGTAGTAATCGTAGTCGCGGAAGCGCACGTCGAGGAACGCAGCGAACGCAAACAGAAAGTCACCCGTGAGTGTGGTCAGCCGCGTCGGTTGCAGCAACTGGAGCGCTGTGTTCGGCAGATTCGGCAATGTGCCGTCGCGCCAGTCATTACGCATGAGCTCGTCGTAGAGACGGTAGCCGCGTGCCGAAGAGATTGACCCGCCGAGAAATCCGAGCTGCGTGGACATCCCTTCAGGGGGTTCGCCTACGATGGCGATCGTTCGATTGCGTGTCTTCTGCTCGAGGTTGGCACGGTCTTCCAGCTCAGTCGCTGTGCGGGCGGGCGCGGCCGTCGGGTCGCACAGGGGCTGGAACGGTTCGTCGGGGTGAAACGGTACGAGTCGGTCGCCGGGCGACACGATGATCGGCGCGTTGACGGCCTCACGCTGCTGTCGACCGCTGGCCTCGACGAGCGTGTCGATCGTGCCGACGAAGAGGAGCGAGTTGGCTGCGTTCTCTACCAGCTCAAGCCTGTGGTCGACGTGCGGTGCACCGCTTGCACGGAAGCACTGGCGGACCTTGATGACGGTTTGCGGCGGGTTCTCGCCGCTCAGTGTCGGACGGGCAGCCCATAGCACGAGATCGAGTGAATCACCGGGCTCGGCAAACTGCGCGGCTTCAAACTGAAACGTGTCGCGCGCCGGGCGGCGCTTGACGGGATCAACTTTGATGTAGCGCACGGTGTCGCCGGGATCACGCATGCGCAGCTCCGACAACTCCCGCACAAGCTGTACAGGGTCATTGTCGAAGACGCCGCCATCAACAAAGCGAGAGCTGAGGCGGCGGTAGCCGTCGGGGCAGCGACCGCGGGGGTCTTCGTCGCTTCGGTACTTGTCACGCCCCGGTGAGACTGCGCGCTGCCGCTCGTTTTGGAACAAGCAGTAGCTCAGCTTCATGGGTGAGAATGCAACAGGAAACGCCGACGATGCCTTGACTGCGTCGAAGACGGCCGCCAGCGAAATCGGACCGTTATCGATTTCGTCGGACGCGCCATCGTCGATGTAGATCACGCTCGAACGAAATGCCCGCTCGCGCAATTCCTCCGGGCTTGGATTGTTGAAATTGGGTTGGTCAATATCTTCGAAGTGACGAATCTCAAGCGCGCCCGTGTTGAGACCGCGCAGGCGCATGGGCAGCAGCAAGCGCTGCTGACTGATGTCGACGCCCGCGTTGGTAAAGAGCACGGGCTTGTCGCGCGTCAACGAGACGCCAAAGCCAACTTCGCAGCCCGGCGAAAAACGCCGCGCGCGAATGGCGTCTCGGACATCATTCTCGACGTGGCGCATCGCGGCACGCGAGAAGCCCGCCTGGTCTTCGTCGAGCTGGTCGTCAAGTGGTTCGTGCGCGAGCAACTCGTTGATGTCGATGTAGCGCCAGGTGTTACGGAAGAGGTTGTCGTCGAGCGTGTCGGAGCCCGGGCCCAGATCGGGACGTTCCGTGCACCAGATGAGGCCGGCAAGAAAGCCGTTAACGGCCCCGGCCGAGGCGCCAGCAGCCGCGTAGAGCTCGGGCTCGACCGTCGCCTCAGGATCGTCACGCAGATCCTTGAGCAGCCGGAGCAGCGCCCAGTTCACGCCGGCTTCGTAGGCGCCCAGACTGACGCCGCCGCGTATCACCATCGAGAACGGGCGCTGCCGGCCCGGGGCAGTGCTGCCCGCATTGAGCGTCGCGGTCATCGCGTCGCGCAATTCAGGGTTCATCGAGGGCGGGTCGGCTTGCACCGCGGCCCCACACGAAAAGCCGAGCACGGCAACAAGCACGCGCATTGGCGTGCGACGGGACTGCCAGACCATGTCTCCCTCCTGGCCGCGCTGCGGCTCCTGGTCCTGTCAGGTCACTGTCGTGAGGTTGTAGCACATCCCGCCTGACGGGACGCTGGCAGCATCAGGCCTCGCCCGAGAGTTCCCGCCGCAGGTACTTCGGCAGCCGCTGGAGGATGATGCCGTAGGCGTCGCGCAGCAGCGCTTCAAGCTCCGCCGCAGAGAGTGGGCACTCGGCGGGATTCACCTGCACCCACTTCGCGCGCGCGAGATAGGGCGCCGGGATGATGCCCGGGATGCCCGTCAGCTCGAGAAACCGGTCGTCATCGACCTTGAAGGAGTAGCGCGCATCTGCGGCGTCTCCCGTGACGGCGAACATCTTGCCGCCGACTTTAAACACGTGGTTGTCGCCCCACTGCACGATCTCCGTGGCTCCGCGCAGCGTCGCGCAGAACGAACGGACCTCGGCAGCGTTCATGAACCTACTCGACGGTGATCGTCACGACCTCGGAATAAACGGGCGGGTCGTGCGGGATGTGCAGGTGGTCACCGAAGAGCAGCTGCAATTCGTACGGGCCAGGCTCAAGTGCCAATTCGGTCTCGGTCTGGCCACCGCCAAAGTGAACATATTGATCTGATTTCGGGATGGGCAGGCCGAAATCCGGCAGAGGCGCGTTGATCAGCAGATGGTGGTGGCCACTACCTGGCGTGTTGTCGCCGGCCGCGATGACGGTGATGTTCTCAGCACCAAACTCGACCGTGAACGGCGAGGAGACCGTGGTGCCGTCCTCGGGCGCGATGATGAAGGTGCGCGCACCCTCGGGCGCCGCTGTTCGGGGCAGCGCCGGCGCTGCGGCCGCTGGCTCGGGCTTTGTAGGCGCCGCAGATTCGGCTTCGGGAGCGGGGTCCTTGCTGCACCCGGCAGCGGTCAGTGCGGCGGCGGAGACGAGAAGGGCAATGGTGTGGCGCATCGGTGAGGCATCCTTTGAGGGCTGACCGCAGGTTAGCGCCTGTACCTGTTTTCGGCTAGTCGGCGTCGAGAAAGCCACCAACACTTTGAATGGGTGCCTGTCGGCCACGCGTGGTCACCCAGGCGGCAATGGCCGTTCTTTGCGCGTCCACGCTGGCACCCGGCAGCGCGCCCATGGCTTCGAGACCGTCGGAGGCCGACTCGAGCGGCACGCTGCGCAGCCCGAGCAGGACGAAATCGTGTTCGAGCCTGCGGCCGCGGTTTTCACCGGCTTTGACCTCGGTGGCGAGATCCATGCCCAGGATGGCGATGTGCAATGTGTCAGCGGCGACGCCCTCGGCAGGTTCGAAGCGCGCGGAGAAGCGCTCGCCATCACTTTCGATGGACAAGGCACCGACGGCCGCACCTCTGCTGCGACCCGGCCCGCCCAGACGCCAGCCGCGCCACTCCTGTCCGTTGCGGAACAGTCCGGGCGTGTAGACCACGCGGGTGCCGCCCTCGTGGGCGTAGCGTCGCTGACGATCGCTGTAGTCTCGGCTTGCGAATCGGTCGGGCCAGCCAATGTCGTCCCAGTAATCGACGTGTAACGCGACAGGCACAAAATCCTTCCAGAGTCCGGGTGCCGACTCCAGACCGCTGAGGTAGCGATCGGCGGGCGGGCAGCTGCTGCAGCCCTCGGAGGTGTACAGCTCGACGAGCGTGACGGGTGCAGCGCCGCTCTCGAAGACGCGCGTCGTTGACGCCGCATTGGCGTTGAGGTGGAGGGTGGTAAGCAGCAAAACCAGTCCGATCGCGGTGCGCATGACAGACTCCTGAGAAGGTGACACTGGGAAGACCGGACTCTGCGCCAGGAGATTACGGGCGAGGGTGGCGCCGGTGTCACTGGCTCCTTACCATCATGGCCATGAGACGGGGTTGGTTCATCTTGTTGCTGGTTGCCGCTATGGGACATGCCGAATCGGTGTCTTCGCCTGACGGTCGGATTACGGTCGCCGTGACGCTCAATGATGCGGGCGCCCCGCGCTACAGCGTCACCTTTGGCGAGATCGCCGTCGTCTCTGATTCCGCGTTGGGGCTGTCTTTCGCTGACGCCCCCGATCTCGTGTCGGGATTTGAAATTGCATCGGCTGAAACGCGCAGTGCGGACAGCACCTGGGAGCAGCCCTGGGGCGAGCGCCGGACTGTGCGCGATCACTACAACGAGCTGGCGCTGACGCTGGCCGCAGCATCACCTGAGCGCGAGTTGGTGATTCGCATTCGTGCGCACGACGATGGCGTGGGCCTGCGCTACGAAGTGCCCGAGCAGCCGGCTTATGAGGCGCTGGTCGTTACTGACGAGCTCACAGAGTTTCGAATGCCGTCCGACGCCCGCGCCTGGTGGATTCCGGGTCGCGGCTGGAATCGCTACGAGTTCCACTACACCGAGAGTGTCGTCACCGACCTCACGCTGGCACACACGCCGGCCACGTTTCGACTGGCGGACGGCGTGCACGTGTCCCTGCACGAGGCGGCGCTCGTTGACTACCCCGCCTATGTGCTCGAGCAACGCGGTTTCGGCGCACTCAAGACGAATCTGACGCCCTGGTCGAACGGCGACCTGGCGCGCGTCAACGCGCCCTTTGCCACACCCTGGCGCACGATTCACCTGGCCGCCGATGCCACGGGGCTGATCAACAGTGACCTGTTGCTCAACCTGAATGCACCCAACGCACTCGGTGATGTGTCCTGGGTGCGTCCCGGCAAATACGTGGGTATCTGGTGGGAGATGCACCTCGATATCGCGACCTGGGGTTCGGGCGACCGACATGGTGCGACCACCGAGAACGCGAAACGCTACATCGACTTCGCCGCCAACCACGGCTTCGATGGCGTACTGGTCGAAGGCTGGAACACGGGCTGGGATGGCGACTGGACCGCGAACGGTTCTGTGTTCAGTTTCACGGAAGCGTCCGAGGATTTCGACATCGAGGCAGTGGCGGGCTACGCGCTCGAGCGTGGCGTTCGACTCATCGGGCACCACGAGACCTCAGGGCACGTGAGCAACTACGAGTCGCAGCTTGATGACGCGCTCGATCTGTACGAGCGCCTGGGCGTGACGCAGATCAAGACGGGCTATGTGGCCAACGGTGGTGACCTGCAGGTCGAGGACGACAGCGGCGAACTGCGGCGCGAGTGGCATGACGGGCAGTTTGCCGTTGGCCACTTCATTCGCGTGCTCGAGGCTGCCGCGAAACGGGGCATCAGTATCAACACGCATGAGCCCGTCAAAGACACAGGCCTGCGCCGCACCTATCCCAACTGGATCACGCGCGAGGGCGCCCGTGGCCAGGAATACAACGCGGCCTGGGCCGAGCCCAACGCACTCAACCACAATGCCACGTTGGTCTACACGCGGTTCCTGTCGGGTCCCATGGATTTCACGCCAGGCATCTTTGACCTGATGCACCAGGGTTCTGATGCGACGCGGCGCGTGCAGTCGACGCTCGCGCACCAGCTGGCGCTCTACGTGGTGTTCTACAGCCCGGTTCAGATGGCTGCGGATTTACCCCAGAACTATCTTGCGCGCCCCGAAGCCTTTCAGTTCATCAAGGATGTGCCCGCAGATTGGGAAGAGAGCATCGCCATTGCAGGCAGTGTCGGGGAGTACCTTGTGCAAACGCGACGCGAACGCGCCGGCGACGACTGGTTCCTGGGCGGCATCACTGACGGGACGGCGCGCGAGGTGCGCGTGTCGCTCGGTTTTCTGTCGCCGGATACGCGCTACGAAGCCCAACTGTATGCCGACGGCGCCGACGCGCACTGGCAGTCGGCACCCTACGAGATGGCCTTATCAACGCGTGAGGTGACCGCGGGCGAGACCCTGAGCCTTCGCATGGCGCCAGGTGGCGGTGTTGCTGTGCGGTTTCGGCGACTGCCCGCGGGCGACGAGTAGCGTTGTAACTGTGACGGGCATCGGCGGCAGGGCTGCCGGCCTGAGTTAGGGTCACACACTGTTGTTGGGTAGCAAGGGTCGCGCATGTTGCGGGTCGTGTTGTTACTGGTGTTTTTCTGCGTACCCGGTGCCCGGGCTGCAGACGTGCTCGACGAGCAGGCGTTTACGGAGCGTTACGCCGCGATGCTGGTGTCGAGCTACGAAGGCGCCAGCGTCGAAGTCATCGGGCCGCTTGAGGTTCGTGTGAGCGGCGTGGGCGAAGAGAGCTCGACGAGCTTTCTTGATAATGCCTACGGCGTCTATCTGTCAGACCCTGCTGAGCTCGAGGGCGTGCTGCAGCGATTCGTCGATTCGGTCGGCGCCATGATCGCTGACGAAGACAATACGGGCGATCTCGCCAGCCTGTTCCCGGTCATCAAGGACATGAGTTACATCGCGCAGGTGCGTGAGGTCATGCGTACGACAGAAGGCGCTGACCCGGACGCACCGTTCCCCCTGTATTTCGAGCCGCTCAACAGCGATCTCGTGGTGATGTACGCTTTCGACTCCGAGGCATCGATTCGCTTTGCCTCAGGCGAGGACATCGAGGCGCTCGGTATCCAGGGCAAGGAGCTCCAGATTCGTGCGCTCGACAACCTGCTGGCCTACCTGCCGGAAATCGGTCGCGAGGGTGACGACAGCCTGTCCATGATCTTGGCCGACGGCAACTACGAAGCGTCGCTGCTGCTCTACGACGAAATCTGGAGCCGCGATGTGTTCCGCGTCGCGGGCGATATTGTCGTCTTCGTCCCCGCGCGTGACGTCGTGCTTGTCACGGGCAGCGAGGACGAAGAGGGCCTGGCGCGTGCCCGCGGCCTGGTCTCGGAAAACGACTTTTCCTACGCCATCTCGCCACATGCCTACGTGCGCACGGCCGACGGCTGGGCGCGCTTCGAGCCCTGACAGCGTTTTGCGGGCATCCACGCGGCCCGTGCCACCGAACACGTTAGCGTCCCCCCTACTGGAGCTGACGATGCGGTGGTTAACGATGCTCGCGCTTGCGACGAGCCTGCTGGGAGCGCCGGCTATGGCGATTGAGGAACCGGAATTCGAAGTGCTGGCGAGCACGGACGACTACGACATTCGGCGCTACAGCCCCTACATCGTGGCTGAGGTCGACGTTCCCGGTGACCAGCGCACCGCGGGCGGCCGCGCCTTCCGCGTTCTGGCGGGGTATATCTTCGGCGACAACGTGCCGGAGCAGAAGATGGCCATGACGGCGCCTGTGGAATCGGCACCGCGTGGCGTCAAGATGAACATGACCGCGCCCGTTGAGGCTGTGGCTACTGATGACGCGGGCTACACCTACGCCTTTGTCATGGAACGCAAATACTCCATGGACTCACTGCCCAAGCCCAACAACCCGAGTATCCGGCTTGTGCAGCGCCCCGCGCGCACCATGGCGGTGCGGCGGTTCTCGGGGCGCGCCAACGCGGTGAGCTTTGAGCAACGGCGCAAGGAACTGATGGCGGCACTGGAACGCGATGCCATCGTGACCCTGGGCCCTGCTGCGCTGGCCCAGTACAACGCCCCGTACACGCCAGGGATCCTGCGGCGCAACGAGGTGCTCGTAGAGGTGGCGTGGCCGGAACAAGCAGCCGCGTCCACTGACTGACGCGATCTGCGTGACCCGCGAACCCGGCGGTCAGCGCGTGATGATGCCCTGCGCGTTCTTGGGGTAGTCGTAGCCAACGACACACCGCGCGGCATAGGCGAAGCCCTGCCAGTCGTCGACATCGGCCTCGAGCGTGATCATTGCGGCCGTAGGCATATCGCCCGGGAGATCATCGCTCAGGGCATTGGCCAGGTAGGACATGCCCGGGTTGTGGCCGATGACAATGATGTTTCGAAACGTGGGGTCCTGGTCGCACACCGTTGCCATGATCTCGTCGGGCGAGGCGAGGTAGAGCCCGCGTTCGCGGTGAATAAACTCGAGCGGGAAGCCGACCGCACGTGCAACAGCGCGCGCGGTTTCCGTGGTGCGACGTGCGGTGCTGGCCAGGATCAGCGAGGGCCGAATACCGCGCGACTTGAGCCGCTGGCCCATCTCGGGTGCATCACGCTCGCCACGTGCGTTCAGTGGTCGGTCATGATCGGACAGCGACGCATCGTCCCACGACGACTTCGCGTGTCGCATGAGCGTGAGCGAGTGCGTTGCAAGCCCCATTGTCAGTACATCATGCCCGTCTGAAGCCGTGCTTCTTCGCTCATCATCAAGTGATTCCAGGGCGGATCAAATGTGAGTTGCACGTTAACGGATGCCACCGTGGGCACGATGGCCACTTTCTGCTCGACGTCCTGAACGATGATGTCGCCCATGCCGCAACCGGGCGCTGTCAGTGTCATATCAACCTCGACGTCACGGCCACCCTGTTCGTTGGTCGTAACCTCGCACCGGTAGATGAGGCCCAGCTCAACGATGTCGACGGGGATTTCGGGGTCGAAGCAGGTTTTCAGCTGGCGCCAGACAATCTGTTCGAAGTCGTCATCACTGATGCCTTCGGGTACCTCGGGCGGTTTCACAGGGTCTTTGCCCAGGGCATCGGCGTCCTTGCCGTCGATACGGAACAGGCTGCCCTCGACGTAGACCGTGAAGTTGCCGCCCAGCCCCTGGGTGATAAAACCCTTGGTGGCCTTGCGCAGGTTGACCTCCATCCCGACCGGGATGATGACGGCACGCACGTCGCGCTGAAGGGTGAACGGTTCGGAGTCCTGGGAGAGCATTAGGGTCGCTTATTCAGTGGTCACAGTTTCGGCGTCTTCGGTGAGCGCGCCATGAACGGCCTGCCAGGCCAGCGTCGCGCACTTGACGCGGGTCGGGTAGCGGCGCACGGCAGCCAATGCCGCCACGGGTTGCTCGGCGAGCTCGGCGTCGAGCGCCTCACCATCGCTGCTGGTCAGCATGTCGTGCACGCGCGCGATCGTCTTGACGGCATCACAGCAGCTGCAGCCTTCAAGCATCTGCGTCATCATCGATGCCGATGCGACGCTGATGGCGCAGCCATGGCCTTCGAAGCTCAAGCCGTCGACGCGCTCGCCATCAAGCGCGATGTAGACCTGCAAACTGTCGCCGCAGAGCGGGTTGCTGCCTGACACCACGTGATCGGCGTCTTCGAGCCGGCAAAAATTACACGGCTCCCGCGAGTGCGCGAGCACCTGGTCACGGTACAGTGCTTCGAGATCCGCACTCATTTGAATAGCTTGCGCACCGTTGCGAGCGATGCGACGAGCGCATCGATGTCGTCGCGGTTGTTGTAAAACGCGAGCGAGGCCCGGGCCGTACCCGGCACGTCGAAGCGCTGCATGATCGGCATCGCGCAGTGATGACCCGTACGCACGGCGACGCCGTGGTGGTCGACGATCGTACCCAGGTCATGCGGGTGTACCCCATCCATTAGGAATGAGACCACGGCGGCTTTGCCTGGCGCCGTGCCGACGATGCGGACATCGCCCTGGGCCTCGAGCTGCTCGGTCAGCACGTTGAGCAGCAGGTGCTCGTAGCGCGAGATGTTGTCCATACCCACGCCCTGCAGGTACTCGACGGCGGCGCCGAGCCCAACGGCGCCCGAAATGTTGGGCGTGCCTGCTTCGAATTTGTAGGGCAGGGTATTCCAGGTGCTCTTCTCGAGCGTCACGGTTTCGATCATGTCGCCGCCGCCCTGCCAGGGTGGCATGGCGTCGAGCAGCGTCTCGCGACCCCAGAGCACGCCGATGCCCGTTGGGCCGACCATCTTGTGGGCGCTAAACGCAAAAAAGTCAGCACCCAGCGCTTGCACATCAACCTGCTGGTGCGGGACGGCCTGCGCGCCGTCGACGACGACGGTGATGTCGGCTGCCTTGGCCGCAGGAATGATCTCGTCCAGCGGTAACACGGTGCCCAGTGCGTTCGATACAGCGCTGATGGCGAGGATGCGCGTGCGGTCGGTGAACCTGCTCGTGACGTTTTCCGCCGGGACCGATCCATCATCCTCGACGTGGGCCACGATGAGCTTTGCGCCCGTGCGCTCGCAGAGCATTTGCCAGGGCACAATGTTGGCGTGATGTTCGAGGTGCGTGATCAGCACCTCGTCGCCGGCACTGAGCCGTGGCCCGGCGAAGCACTGGGCGACCAGATTGATCGATTCTGTCGTGCCGCGTGTGAAGACCACCTCACGCGTGCTGGCACCGTTGATGAAGCGCTGCACCGATTCGCGTGCGCCCTCGTAGCTCTCGGTCGCGCGCTGGCTCAGCGTGTGAACACCCCGGTGCACATTGGCGTGATCATGCGTCTCGTAGTGCGTAACAGCATCGATCACAGGCTGCGCGCGCTGCGACGAGGCGGCACTGTCGAGAAAAGCCAGCGGGTGACCATTGACCTCCTGCACGAGCGCTGGGAAGTCGGCGCGATACTGCGCCATGTCACGTTCAAAGTGGTCTTCGCGGGCCTGTTTCGGGTTGGCACTCATGCAATGAGCTCCAGAGCAGAAAAGTCGGGAATCTGGTCGGCGACAAGCTGTTCGGCGGCGATGCGCAGGACATCGTTCTCGATGCCCGTCAGCACCTCCCGGCAGAACGCGTAGGTCAGCAACTGAATCGCTGTGGCCTCGTCGATGCCGCGCGAGCGCAGATAGAACAACGAGGTCTCGTCGATCTGGCCGACCGTGGCGCCGTGCGCGCACTTGACGTCATCGGCGTAAATCTCGAGCTCGGGCTTGGTGTCGATTTCGGCGTGATCGGAGAGCAGCAGGTTCGGGTTGGACTGCGCCGCGTCCGTGCCGTCGGCGCCCTTGTGCACAAACACCTTGCCATTGAAAACGCCGCGGCTGCGATCACGAAGAATGCCGCGATAGTCCTCACGGCTTATCGTGTCTCGGGCGACATGATCGACGCGCGTGTGGTTGTCGATATGTTGTTTGTCGTTGCCCAGGTACACGCCGCGCATGTCGACGCGCGCGCCGGGACCTTCGAGTCGGACGTTGAGGTCGTTGCGGACCGTTTTGCCGCCCGCATCCACGGTTACCGTATCGAGCGAGGCGTTGTCAGCCAGCGTCGCTTCGATACGCGTGACCTGCAGCGTCTCGGCGCTGAGTGCCTGGAGGCGGCGCAGGTGTAGTGTGGCGGCTTCGGCTAACTGAACCGCGACCACGGTGTTGTGCATGCCCGCACCGATGCCGTCATTGGCGAAGTGCTCGGCGATGGTCAACGACGCGCGCGGCGCGAGTTCCACGGCCAGTCGAACCTGGCCCAGGGAAGACGGGGCGGCCAGCGCGTGCACGATGTGCAGAACACCGTTGACGGACACGTCTTGGTCAACCTGCAGTGCAAGATCGGCACCCGGCAGCGCGGCGTTAATCAGGGCCAGCGCATCGTCGGCGCCCTTGCTGGCCACGGGCGTTCGCGTTGCTTCCAATCGGACGCCCTCAGGCAGGCGCGTCAGCGTGTCATCGAGTACGCCGTCAATGAAGACCAGTCGACCCGCGCCTTCGAACGTATCGGCGCGCTGCGCCACGCGCGCACGCGCGGCATCGATGTCCGCTGCGGGCGTCGCGTCTGTCAGCGCGGCGATGGCGAACTCGGCCAGCGGGGCAGCCTTGGTGTACTTCCAGAGCTCGCTCTTGCGCGTGGGCAGGCCACTCGCAAGCAGCGCGTCGAGCGCTTCGCGTTGGCCTGCGCGGCCCGCCTCGCGGGCATCAAACGCCTGTTCGAGTGCGGACAGGTTCACGCGGCCGCTTCCTCGAGCACCCAGTCGTAACCCCGTGCCTCGAGTTCGAGCGCCAGCGACTTGTCACCCGAGCGGATGATGCGCCCGCCCGCCAGAACGTGCACAAAATCGGGCTCGATGTAGTCGAGCAGGCGCTGGTAGTGCGTGACGAGTACGAAGGCGCGGTCGGGTGAGCGCAGTGCGTTGACGCCTTCGGCAACGACCTTCAGGGCGTCAATGTCGAGGCCCGAGTCGGTTTCGTCGAGCAGGCACAGGCGTGGCTCGAGCACGCTCATCTGAAACACCTCGTTACGCTTCTTTTCGCCACCCGAGAAGCCTTCGTTGACACCGCGGTTGAGGAAACCGGCATCCATCTCCATGGCTTTCATCTTCTGGCGCGCAAGCTTCATGAAGTCGACAGCCGAGATTCCGTCCTCGCCGCGCGCCTCGCGCACCGCATTGAGTGCGGCCCGCAACAGGTAGGTATTGTTCACCCCGGGGATCTCGACGGGGTACTGGAAGGCCAGAAAGACGCCCGCATGCGCACGTTCCTCGGGTTCCATGTCGAGCAGGTCTGCGCCATCGAGCGTTGCGCTGCCAGCGGTAACTTCATAGTCATCGCGCCCTGCAAGCACATTGGCGAGTGTGCTCTTGCCTGAGCCGTTGGGGCCCATGATGGCGTGCACCTCGCCCGCATTGACCGAAAGCGAGAGGCCTTTGAGGATGTCCGTGCCTGCGACGCGCGCGTGCAGGTCGTTGATGTCGAGTAGTGCCATGGGTGATCCGTTCCGTTATCCGACCGCGCCTTCGAGGCTGACGTTGAGCAGGGCCTGCGCCTCGACAGCGAACTCCATGGGGAGTTCGCGGAAGACGTCTTTGCAAAAGCCATTGACGATGAGGTTGACCGCGTCTTCCTCGCTGATACCGCGCTGGCGGCAATAGAACAGCTGGTCGTCGGCGATGCGCGATGTGGTGGCTTCGTGTTCCACCTTGGCGCTCGCGTTTCTGACTTCCATGTAGGGGAAGGTGTGCGCGCCGCACTCCTTGCCGATGAGCAGCGAGTCGCACTGCGTAAAGTTGCGTGCGCCCTTGGCCTGCGGCAGGACTTTCACGAGCCCGCGGTAACTCTGGTTGGCGCGGCCGGCCGAGATGCCCTTGCTGACGATCGTGCTCGTCGAGCCTTCGCCAATGTGGATCATCTTGGTGCCCGTGTCTGCCTGCTGCAGGTTGTTGGTCACGGCAACCGAGTAAAACTCGCCCACCGAGTTCTTGCCGCGCAGGATGCAGCTCGGGTACTTCCAGGTGATCGCGGAGCCCGTCTCAACCTGAGTCCACGAAATCTTGCTGTTGTCACCACGGCAGTCGCCGCGCTTGGTGACGAAGTTGTAAATGCCGCCTTTGCCGTCCTCATCACCCGGATACCAGTTCTGCACTGTTGAGTACTTGATCTCGGCATCTTCAAGCGCCACGAGCTCGACGACCGCCGCGTGCAGCTGGTTTTCGTCCCGCATGGGCGCCGTGCAGCCCTCGAGGTAGCTCACGTGGCTGCCTTCATCGGCGACGATCAGCGTGCGTTCGAACTGCCCTGTGTTGAGTTCGTTAATACGGAAGTAGGTCGAGAGCTCCATGGGGCAGCGCACGCCCTTGGGGATGTAGACGAACGAACCGTCACTGAACACGGCCGAGTTGAGTGCCGCGAAGTAGTTGTCGCTGCGGGGGACCACGCTGCCCAGGTACTTCTGCACGAGTTCCGGGTGTTCACGCACAGCCTCGGAGAACGAGCAAAAGATCACACCGGCTTCGGCAAGCTTGTCGCGGAACGTGGTCGTGACGCTCACGGAATCAAATACGGCATCCACGGCAACGCCTGCCAGTCGTGCGCGCTCGTGCAGTGGAATACCGAGCTTGTCGTAGGTCTCGAGCAGCTTGGGGTCGACGTCGTCGAGGCTTTGCGGCTTGTCGGCATCGCTCTTGGGCGCCGAGAAGTAACTGATGGCCTGGTAATCGATTTTCGGATAGTCGACATGGGCCCATTCGGGCTCGGCCATCTGCTTCCAGGTCTCAAAAGCCTTGAGGCGCCACTCGAGCATGAAGGCGGGCTCACCTTTGCGCGCGGAGATGGCGCGGATGACGTTTTCATCAAGGCCCGGCGGGAAGGTGTCCGACTCGATGTCGGTAACCCAGCCGTGCTTGTATTTCTTGTCTACAAACGCTTCGACTTCGGCGTTGCTCGTGCTCATGGGTGAGACCTGTTGTTTAGTTACTTGCGCTGACGGATCGCGGCAAATGACCGCGACGAATCGCCATGGGTTGGATTGTGAGCGTCCTTGGAATACCACGCCCCGTGCGCAGGTCGTCGAGGCTGACACCCTCGAGTGCTGCACGGATGGCGCGGTTGATTTCCTGCCAGGCATTGCCCAGCCCGCACACGGCTTCGAGATCGCAGGGTTGGTCGGATGCGCAGTCTGTGATCGCGACGGGACCTTCGATCGCGTCGATGATCTCAGCGGCACTGATGTCGGCGGCCGAGCGAGCCAGGGTGTAGCCGCCGTTGCTGCCGCGTTGCGACTTCACAAGGCCAGCGCGAGCCAGCCGCTTGAGGAGCTTGCTGACAGTTGCACCACCAAGTCCAATGCGGCTCGCAATATCGCCCGCGCTTGTGGGGGCTTCCGCAGCAGCGCCCAGCTCCGAGAGGACGAGCGTGCCGTAGTCGGTCATTTTGCTGATTCGAAACATCTCAGAGCGCGCGCGGAGCGTGCCGTCGCGGCCTCGGTGACGAAAACAGCACCATTTTAGTCCTAATTAGAAATCCTGTCATCTTGAAAGCGCTGATCGCGGCACCCACCTTGGCTGTGTTGTTATAATGTTGCGGCATATCGCACCGCGCCAGCATGCCAATTCATCCTCGTGAACCCGACCCTGTTGCGTTCTCGCGACACGGCTACTCTGAACCCGGATTTACCCCATGAACGCCGATCACATCGTCGAAATTGAGGATCTGCACTACGCGCGTGGCACCCGTCCGATCTTCAGCGGGCTGAACCTCAATATCCGGCGTGGCGAGGTCACGGCCATCATGGGCCCGAGTGGTACCGGCAAGACGACGCTGCTGCGCCTGATCACCGGTCAGCTTGTGCCCGACCGGGGTCGAATCCGCGTGGATGGCGAATGGCTCGCGGGCCTGCGCCGCGACGGCCTCTACGCGCTGCGTCGCAAGATCGGCATGCTGTTTCAGAATGGCGCGCTGCTGACGGACCTGTCCGTGTACGAGAACGTTGCATTCCCATTGCGCGAGCACTACGAGCTGCCAGAACGCCTGATCCGCCATATCGTGCTCACGAAACTGCATGCGGTCGGCTTGCGAGGCGCCGCTGAGATGTTGCCCACGGAGCTGTCGGGCGGCATGGCGCGTCGCGTGGCGCTGGCACGTGCCATGGCCACGGACCCGCGCATACTGATTTACGACGAGCCGTTCGTGGGCCTGGACCCCATTTCGATGGGCGTCATCGTGCGTCTCGTGCGCCGCATGAACGATGCGCTGGGCATTTCCTCGATCGTCGTGAGTCACGATGTTCAGGAGATCAACACGGTCGCCGATTCGAGCTACCTGATCTCCGAAGGCAAAGTCGCGGCCAGCGGCAGTCCCGACGAATTGTCCAACGCGCCGTCGGAGCTCGTTCGTCAATTCATGCACGGCATGGCTGACGGGCCTGTGCCGTTCCATTTCCCGGCGCCCGACTACACGTCACAGCTCATCGGCAACGGCGAGGGCGACGACGATGCGTGATCTGTGGGAAGCCTTCACGGGGTTTCTGCGCACCTTCGGCGCGCTGCAGCTGTTCCTGTTGCGGCTCATCGTCGAGTCGCCGCGCGTTCTTATGCGCCCGCGGCTCGTGACGCAGCAGATTTTCAACGCCGGCGCCTTGTCGCTCGTGCTCATCATGGTGTGCGGCTTTTTCGTCGGCGCCGTGATTGGCCTTCAGGGGCATTCCAACCTCGCGCGCTTCGGCAGCGAGGACATCCTGGGGCTGTTCTCCGCGCTTTCGCTCATGAAGGAGCTGGGCCCCGTGATCACGGCGCTGCTCTTCGCTGGCCGTGCGGGCACGGCGCTCGCCTCCGAGATCGGGCTCATGCGCACCACAGACCAGCTTTCGGCTATGGAAATGATGGCCATCGATCCCGTGATTCGCGTGGCGACGCCGCGCTTCCTAGGCGGCGCCATTTCAATGCCGCTGCTCACGGCCATCTTCACAAGCGTCGGCATCCTCGGTTCCTGGGTCGTCGGCGTGCCCCTGCTGGGCGTCGATGCAGGCGCCTTCTGGTCCCAGATGCAGGCCGGCGTCGGCACGGCAGACGTCTGGGAAGGTATTCTTAAGAGCATCGTGTTCGGCCTGGCGGCCAGCCTGATCGCCGTGTGGGAGGGCTACAATGCCATCCCGACAGCGGAGGGCGTGGGGCGCGCCACAACGCGAACGGTGGTGATCACGGCTGTGGTCATCCTCGTGTTCGATTTCATGATCACCGCCATGGCGATCAGCTTGGGGTAAGACAACATGCAGCAAACAAAGACGGTTGAGATCGGCACGGGCGCCTTTGTTGCCCTGGGCTTCGCGGCGCTGTTCTTCCTGGCGACACAAACCACGAGTATCCAGCGTTTCGAAGAGGGCAGTTACGACGTCACGGCCCGTTTCGACAACATCGGTGGGCTCAAAGAGCGGTCACCGGTCGCCATGGCGGGCGTTCGCATCGGCCGTGTGGAGTCGATCGTGTTCGACAAGGACCGCTACGAAGCGATCGTTACATTGCGCATCGACAGCCGCTACGACACGCTGCCCGAGGACTCGGACGCCAGCATTCTCACGGCGGGCCTGCTTGGCAGCCAGTATGTGGGCCTGCAGCCGGGCGGCAGCGACGTCTTTTTGGGCGATGGCGATCGGTTGGAATTCACGCAATCGGCCATTGTTTTAGAGAACCTTATTGGCAAGTTCCTGGTCAATTCTGGTGAGGATTGATTTCGGACAGGGAGTAACCCCATGAATACACCCCGGATTTCGCGGCACCGTAGCCGTTTCGTGGCCGCTGTCGCGGGCCTGGTGCTGGCTGTGGCTGGCGGCAACGCCGTCGCAGACGACGAGCCCATTGACGTCATCAACAGTGCTGTGGATGCGCTCAATACGGGCCTGCAGGGCCAGCGCGACACGCTCGCTCAAGATCGTGCGGCGCTGATTCGCTTTGTTGACGGTCTGCTCGCGCCCCGGTTCGACCGCAACTACGCCGGTCGGCTCGTGCTCGCGCGCCACTGGCGCGATGCAACGACAGAACAGAAAAAGCGATTCATTGATGGCCTCTACAACAGCCTCATCCGTCGCTACGCCGACGGGGTGCTCGAGTTTGAGGAAGACCTCGTTGAGGTGCTCGAACCGCGGGCTGGTGACAACGATGAAAAGCGCGCCACCGTGCGCACCGTGGTGACGATCGGTGGTGGTGAGACAGTCCCGGTGAACTACGGCCTCGTCAATCGCGGCGACAACGGCTGGAAAGTCTTCGATGTCACCATCGAGGGCATTTCCTATGTGCGTAACTTCCGCGCTGAGATCGACGAAGAAGTGAAGCGTACGAGCCTCGATGCGGTCATTACGCGTCTCGAGACCGAGGCCGCGGAAGCGCTGGGTGAGCTTGACGAAAGCGACGTGAGTGCGGCGACCGCCTCAGGATCGTGAGCACCGCGGCAGAAATCGTTGAGGTCGGGGAGGGTCGCTTTTCGCTAAAGGGCGACCTGACCTTTGACACGGTGGCCCGGCTTCTGGACCGCGGCACCCGCCGCTTTACCGAGCACAGTCGTATCATCGTGGACATGGCCGAGGTTGATCGCACGGACAGTGCGGGACTCGCGCTGCTCATGGAGTGGGTGGGTTGGGCCAACCACAGTGTCCGCGAGATTCGCTACGAGAACGTGCCGGAGCGTCTCGTGAGCATCGCCGCCATTAGCGAGGTCGAGGGCATGCTCGAGGCGGGCGAGCGCTGGACGGGGTTCATCTAACGCCGACTTGCGCGCTAAAGGTCGTCGTCGAAATCGTCCAGGTCGTCGTCGAAACCTTCCTCAAGCTCGAAGTCATCAAGCGGTGGGTTGCCGTCGTAGATCAGGAAATTCCTGCGCTGCAAATATGCTTCGCGCAGGAAGATGTAGGGGTCTTGTGATTCCTGCAGCTGGCTGTCGAGCGGCAGCAGGCTCGCGCGTCCGGATACAATTTCGAGAATCGCCAGTTTGTCGCGCACGCTCGAATTATCAATCAGGTTGCGTCCGTGCAGGCTTTGGTTGCCAAAGATCATGACGCCGTCGCGCAGCGTGCTGGGACCCAGGAAGGGAATCATGATGTAGGGGCCACTTGGCACCCCCCAAACGGCCAGTGTCTGGCCCAGGTCTTCGTTGTTTGCAGGCATGCCCATGGGGGTTGCCACGTCGAAAATTCCGGCAACGCCGATGGTCGAATTGACGAGGAAGCGCCCCGTGTCGCTGAGGGCAGCCTTACCTTTGCCCTGCAGCGCATTGCTCACAATAACGACCGGGTAGGACAGGTTCGAAAAGACGTTGCTGACGCCGCGCTCTACGGGGTCCGGCGTGATGAAGCGGTAGCCACGCGCCACGGGCTTCAGGAATATTTTGTCCACGCCGTTGTTAAACGCGAATATGCCTCGGTTGAGGCCTTCCCAGCTGTCCTCGGTGGGCACCGTCTGGCTGGTGGCGCAACCGCCAAGCAATCCCGCACACAGCGCAATGAGAACGGCGGGCCGGCGAAGCATTTGAAACATGGGGGTCTTCCTTGCCTGTGATGGGCGCGGTGGGCGTCGCTTGAGTTCGTATTACCGGGTCGCCGCAAACGAAGGACGCTCGTCACGCCGCACCTCGAGCTTCTGCTCTTCGGAAAGGTACTCGCTGACGAAGTCCGCGCGCGCGAGGAACCGGGCCCGCTGGATGGGTGTGGTCTGCTGCAGATTGGCGCCGCGGCGCAGCAGCACGACAGCCTGCACGAGGTTACCCGTCATGATGTTGTACTCGGCCATGTAGTAGTGAGCCTCTGCGATCTGCTCGGCCTCGATCGCTGCGCGCGCGATGAGCCGCACCTGTTCGGGTGTCGGCGGTACGTTGTTGAGCAGGTCGAGCAGCAGCTCATGCGCCTTGCCGGGCTGGTTGGTTTCCAGCAGCACCTCGGCGTGGCGGATGGTCAGCGGTACGTTGCGCGGGAACAACTCCTGCGCACGCTCGAACGTTTCGAGCGCCGCGACTTCATCGTCGTTCGCGGCTTGCGCCAGTGCGAGACCAATGTGGTAGGCGATAACTTTGTGCTGGCCTTCGATGAGTCGCTCGAAGATCGTCTCGGCGGTCTCGGGTCGGTTGGCGCGCATCATGGCCAGCGCGCGGCCGTAGTCATTGGCGCGCGTGGGCGTCTCGCCCCGGGGCAGCGCAAAGTGCGCCTGGGCTTCCTCGGGCGTTTCAGCGAAGAGCGCCTTGGTGCGGGCCTTCATGAGGCCATAGCTCACGGTGTTCGAGGTGGCCACATCCGGATAGCGGGCCGCGCGCGCCTTGGCCTCGGCCGTGCGGGACGACGACACGGGGTGCGTGCGCAGGTACTCGAACTGCACCTGCCCGCCGAGGGTGCCTGCGGTGCGGCGTCCCATCCGGGCGAAAAAGTCAGCCATGGCGTTGACGTTGAAGCCGGAGGCGGCCAGCGTCGCGATGCCTACGCGGTCGGCTTCGTATTCGTAGCCGCGCGTAAAATTGATCTGGTTCTGCGCGTCCACGGCCTGCGTGGTGGCGATGGCGCCTTCGAGAAACTCGCCGCCGGCGCCCGTCGCCGCACCGATGGCGATGGCACCGAGCATGGCCGCCATGGTCGCCAGACTGGCACGTGAGTTGTCGTGGATTGTGCGGGCGATGTGGCGCTGCGTGACGTGCGCGATCTCATGCGCCAGCACGCTGGCGAGCTCGTCTTCGTTGCGGGTGAGCTGAATCAGGCCCGTGTGGATGCCGATGAAACCGCCCGGCAGCGCAAAGGCGTTGATCGTCGGGTCGTTCACGACGAAGAACTCGAACTGGTAGTCGCCCGAGTTGACGTTGCCCACGAGCCGGTGCCCGAGATCATTGATGTACTCGGTGAGCTCGGGGTCTTCGATGATCCGGCCCTGCTGGTGGAACCAGCGCATGATCTGGCGCCCGATGCGTGCCTCTTCGTTGCGCGGCAGCAAGGCGTCCGCGGGGCTGCCGATGCTGGGCAGCTCGAAGGTCGACTGCTGCGCCGTGGCTGTGGGCGCAGACAGGGCCGCCAGCACAATCACAGTCGTGCTTGCGAGAGTCAGCAGCGTTTTCCGAAGATAAGCCATCATCGCCTCAGACCCTGCCACAGAGCTCGCGTTCCCCGGCAAGCGCGCCTATTTGGCGCCCTTGTTGAGGGCCTTGGCAGCCTCGAGGACGGCCTCGGCGTGGCCCTTGACCTTCACCTTGCGCCATTGCTCGGCCAGCTTGCCGTCGGCGCCGATCAGGAACGTCGAGCGCTCCACACCCATGACCTTGCGGCCATACATGTTCTTTTCCTTGATGACGTCGAAGTACTGGCACAGGGCTTCATCCGGGTCCGAGATCAAATCGAAGGGCATCTCGTATTTCGCTTTGAACTTCTCGTGGGATGCAAGCGAATCGCGAGAGATGCCGAAGATGACCGTGTTAGCGCGCTTGAACTTACCGTTCAACTGAGAAAAATCGACGCTTTCGTTCGTGCAACCCGGGGTGTTGTCCTTGGGGTAGAAGTACAGCACGACCTGCGTGCCACGCAGGGACTTGAGGTGCACCTCAGTGTCGCTCGTGGCCGGGGCTTTGAAGTCTTTGACGACGCGATTCAGCGCAGGTCCGCTCATTGGGGGGGTACTCCGATGGGATTAAGAATTCAGGTCTTGATGGGTTCGAGGATGCCGTCGATGTTCATGTGGTCGCAGAACTGCAGGAACTCTTCGCGCATCTGGGCGATCGAGAGGCTGCCCGGAACGCTGACCGTCGCCTGGATACTGAACATGGGTGCGCCCGTGTGGGCGGCCGGGTAGCTGCGCGTCGAGAGCTCCGCGATTTCGACGCCACGGCTGGCCAGGAAACCGGATACGTCCGAGACGATCCCCTCCTGGTCCAGGCAGATCACGTCGACCGCGTAAGGAATGAGGGGCTCGCCTGCGGGTTTGTGACGCGTCTGGCGAATTGTGATGGACAGTTCGCTGGCCGTCGCGAGCGTCTCGAGCGCAGACTCGAGCTTGCTGATCGTGTGCCAGTGGCCCGCCACGAGCAGCAGCATGGCGAATTCACTGCCCAGCGTGGCCATGCGGCTCTCGAGGATGTTGCCCTCGTGGCGGCGAATGACCTCAGCGACTTCATGGACCACGCCGGCGCGGTCCTGGCCCATCGCCGAGATAACGAGTAGCTGTGACATAAGCTCTGTCAGGCCCCGGGGCCCTGTGCAACAAACGACCCGACATTGTACGCGGAAAGCCGCTTGCCGCGAAGCTGGCTCAGCGGATACACTTTCGCACCTTTTTGGCGCGGAGCCCCGCATGTTTTCAGGCAGTTACGTCGCGATCACGACGCCGTTTACGGACGGTGGCGCGATCGATTACGACACGCTCGAGCGCCTGATCGACATGCACGCCCAGTCGGGCACGGCGGGGCTCGTCGTGGGCGGCACCACGGGCGAGTCGGCGACGTTGACGCGGGATGAGCACGCGCGGCTCGTACGTCGCTCGATTGCGCTCAACGCAGGCCGCATGCAGATCATCGCAGGCACGGGTTCGAACTCGACGGCCCAGAGCATCGATCTGTCCCAGGCGACGGACATCGACGGCGTCGACGGCTTCCTGCTCGTGGCGCCTTACTACAACAAGCCGCCGCAACGCGGGCTGGCCGCGCACTTCACGGCGATTGCCGATGCCGTCTCCAAGCCTGTCATGCTCTACAACGTGCCCGGTCGGACGCAGAGCGACCTGTTGCCCGAGACGCTGGCCGAGCTCGCCGCGCACCCGCGCATCGTGGCCATCAAAGACGCCACGGGCGACATCGAGCGCCTCGAGGCGCAACTGACAGCCTGCCCGGATGACTTCCTGTACTTCAGCGGCGACGATTTCACGAGCTGCGAGTTCATGCTGCGTGGTGGCCACGGCGTCGTGAGCGTCACGGCCAATGTCGCGCCCGCGCTCATGGCGGAGCTCTGCACGCTTGCCTGTGGCGGCGACAAGAAGGGCGCACACATTATCGACGCGCGTCTGGCTGCATTGAACGAGGCGATGTTCGCGGAGTCGAATCCCATTCCCGTCAAATGGGCCCTGAGCGAGCTGGGCTACGGTGACGGGTCTCTGCGTCTGCCCCTCGTGCCCCTGGCCGAGGATCGGCACGCCCAAGTCATCACAGCGCTCAAGAACGCGGACTTAATGTAATGCAACGAATCCTGATTTTTTCCCTGGCCCTCGCCGGGATGGTGCTCGGCGGCTGCGGCACAGCCAACCCCTGCGAGTCCCGCGTTGATTACCAGCGCGCTTCAGAAGCCCAACCGATCGAGGTACCAGAAGGCTATGATGCGCTGCCGCCTGAGGCCCGGCTCGATATCCCCACGGCATCAACGCCGCCCGACGTCGATCAGAGCTGCCTCGAAAAGCCACCGCGCTTCTTCGAGGAGGGGGAAGGCGAGGACGGCGCCAGCTGATTCACAGCGCGCACTGACAAAACGGAGAGGTGGCTGAGTGGTTTAAGGTGCTCGCCTGGAAAGCGAGTGTGCGGTGATACCGCACCGGGGGTTCGACAAAACGCATCGCGTTTTGGACGCCCGCAGGGCGCCCCGAAGGGGTGAGAATCGACTAGAGTCGATTCGAATCAATCCCTGAAGTGACAAGATTCGGAGAGGTGGCTGAGTGGTTTAAGGTGCTCGCCTGGAAAGCGAGTGTGCGGTGA
>ERZ1740065.226-NODE-226-length-27603-cov-5.560440_pt1 | contig 27603 bp, 30 predicted proteins | sample MGYA00581738_ERZ1740065 | MGnify/ENA primary metagenome ERZ1740065 (study PRJEB43018, sample SAMN04849749) | marine metagenome | isolation source: floating plastic debris | place: Pacific Ocean | collected 2008-09-01 | study: EMG produced TPA metagenomics assembly...
CGTTTCTCCCGATCCGCAGCCGGAATCCTCTTATCAGTTTCCTGATCCCGAGCCTGATATTCCCGAGCCCGATACACCGACACCTGACCCCGATGCAGAGCCGGAGATGCCGGAGCCAGAGCCGGAAACACCGGACGTTGTCGGCGAAGGGCCAGACTCGGACGACAACACCTTCGCGCAATTGCAATTCTTCGTGACGGGTTTCTTTGCAGCGCTCTTTGACGAAGAATTCACATTCACCTGGGATGGCGGGGATGACGGCGAGCCGCAGACGATCACCTTCGACGTCGACGAGTTCTTCGAAAGCCTGTTCGACACTCCGAACGGCGATGACGGCATGGACCAGGGCGACGACGACATGATGATGGCCGATGAAAACGTCGCGAGCGAGGACGACACCGGCTTCCGCTTCGTCGAGGAATGGGACTGCCTGGCGTAGTCACGCAACGACCCGCTCCGTCGCTGACGGGGCGGGTCACCATCGGTCGGACCGTTGCGTTACGTCACCGGCAGGGCCGTTGTCTTGAATACGGTCCTGAGCGCGAAGCTTGACTGCATCTGGCCCACGCCCGGCAGACGCGCCAGATACTGGCGGTGAATGCGGGCAAAATCCTCGGTATTCTCAGCCACGACCTTCAACAGGTAATCCGCCGTGCCCGCCATCAAATGGCATTCCAGCACATCCGGGATTCGGCTGACTGCCTTCTCGAAGGCATCCAGTACCTCATCCGCCTGCCCCTGCAGGGTGATCTCCACAAAGACCGTTGTCGGCACGCCCATCTTCCGGGCATCCAGCAAGGCCACGTAGTCGCGGATGTAGCCGTCTTTCTCCAGCCGCTGTACCCGCCTGTGACAGGCCGACGCCGAGAGATTCACTGCCTCACTCAATTCCGCATTTGCCATGCGCCCCTTGCGCTGCAGCGCTTTGAGAATACGGCGGTCTGTTGCATCGAGGCTCATTGGCGCAAAAATCTCCTACATCTGTCCTGCTAGACGCCAATATATTCGGATCAATACGCAATTGGCGAGCCATCTTTGATGCGACATTGCGTATCCGCTGTTGTACTCCAAACGCAAACATTTGGTGGAGGAGACACCCATGATCATCGGTTGCCCGACAGAAATCAAACCACAGGAATTCCGCGTTGGCATGACGCCCAACGCCGCGCAGGAAGCCGTCAATCACGGGCATGACGTGCTCATCCAGGCAGGTGCCGGTGCAGGCGCCGGGTTCGAGGATGCGGACTACACAGCAGCCGGCGCGCGCATCATCGAAACCGCCGCAGAGATTTTCGCCACCGCGGAGATGATCGTGAAGGTCAAGGAACCGCAGGCCGGTGAGCGCAAGATGCTGCGCAAGGATCAACTGCTCTTTACCTACCTGCACCTCGCGCCGGACCCAGAACAAACCCACGATCTGCTCGCCTCCGGCGCCACCTGTATCGCCTATGAAACCGTGACCGACGACCGCGGAGGGCTACCGCTGCTGGCCCCGATGTCGGAAGTGGCCGGGCGTCTGGCGCCGCAGGTTGGCGCCTGGACGCTGCAGAAAGCCAATGGCGGGCGCGGTGTTCTGATGGGCGGTGTGCCGGGCGTGGGGCCTGCGCGGGTCGTCGTCATCGGCGGCGGCGTTGTCGGGACCCACGCCGCCAAGATTGCCGCGGGCATGGGCGCGGATGTCACCGTGCTCGACCGCTCCCTGCCGCGCCTGCGCTATCTCGATGACGTCTTTGGCGGGACGTTCAAAACCTCTTATGCTTCGGCGGGCAACACCATCGAACTGGCCCGCGCCGCCGATATGATCATCGGGGCGGTGCTGATCCCCGGGGCCGCGGCCCCGAAACTTATCAGCCGCGCACAGTTGAGTGAGCTCAAGCCCGGGGCTGCGCTGGTCGATGTAGCCATCGATCAGGGGGGCTGCTTTGAAACGTCGAAAGCCACTACGCACCAGGACCCGATCTACAATGTCGATGGCATCATGCATTATTGTGTGGCGAACATGCCGGGCGCGGTTGCGCGCACCTCGACCATCGCGCTTGGCAACGCCACGATGCCCTTCATGCTGGCGCTGGCAGACAAGGGGTGGCGTCAGGCCTGCACCGACGACCCGCATCTGATGAACGGGCTGAATGTGCATGCGGGCCAGTTGACCTACTATGCGGTGGGCAAGGCTCTGGGCATTGACGTCATTTCCCCGAGTGTCGCCATCAAGGGCTGACCGGCTTGGCTGGCATGCGTCCCTCGAAGAGGGGGCGCAGAGCGTGAATGCGGGACGCGGCGAAATTGGTGAAAGTGGTCACCTTTCGCGTCCCGCGCAAATCGGCATGCGTTAGCACCCAGAGCGGGCGGAAGGGAAACAGCGACACCCGCGGCAGGCGTTCGATGTCCGGTTCCGAATCCCCTATGAAGCAGGGCATCCGCGTTGCACCCAATCCGGCCCGAACCCCTGCCAGGGCGGCATACATGTCATCGACCGTCAGCGTCACCCGACGATGCGGCCAGGCCTGTTTGAGCGCTTCCGGCGGACCGGGCCAATGAGCAAACCGGATCCAGTCCAGCGGCTGCGTCGGATCTGCGCGCATCCGCTCTGCCTGTTCGCTTGAGATATAGACCGCGGCCGCCTGGTCGGTCACACGCCGTCCGACAAGCGTATCACCCGGCGTATCGGAAATGCGAAAAGCCACATCCGCTTCATGGGCAGCGAGGTTGAGCTGCCGATTGGCCGCAATGATCGTCAGATCAATTGCCGGGTACTGCTCCTTGAAGTCGCGCAATATGCCGGCGAGAAGCCGCTCGACCAAGAGCTGTGGCGCGGTCACGGTCAGCGTGCCGCTCAACTCCTGATCCCGTGCGCTGAGGCTGCGGCTCAGATCGTGGCTTGCCGTTTCCATCCGCTCGGCGATCTGCGCTGCCTCCAGCCCGGCATCCGTGGGCCGATATCCTCCCGGCGCCCGGTCAAACAGGCGCGCACCCATCGCCGTTTCTGCCGCCGCGATCCGGCGGGACACCGTCGCATGGTTTACCTTGAGCGCACGCGCCGCGCCGCTGAGCCCGCCGTGTCGCACGGTTTCCAGCACAAATCGCATGTCATTCCAGTTCAGCGCCATCCGATCATTTATGCACATTGGATTCGCAATGTTGAGCGGTTTTCGTCGAACGAAGACGATCTTATTCTTCAGCCTGTCAACAACAGGAAAAGGACGGATCGATGACCGCATATGCTTTTGTCACATTGGATGTGACAGACCCGGACAAGCTGGCCGCCTATCGCGAAGTGGCCGGTGACGCACTTGCAAAGCACGGGGGAAAAGTGCTGCAGGCCTCCGGCTCACCATCCGTTTTGGAGGGGAATATCACCGCGCCCCAAATGGCGGTTGTGCTGGCATTCGACACGCGCGAGGGGGCTGAAAACTGGCGGGCCGATCCGGAGCTGACCGACACCCACGCGCTGCGTATGGGATCCGGCCGCACATCGATCACCTTGCTCTAGCCCGGCAAACGGGAAAACCCGCGCCGCGTCGGCGCGGGTTGTGTTTTGAGTCTGCTTTCGGGATCAGAACCCGATGAAAACATCCGCAAGCGCCATGAAGAGCGGAATGCTGAGGATCGCCACCGGTGTGCCAAGCCCCGTCGACGCCCCCACATAGGCCGAAGGGTTCGCCTCTGGCAGTGCGCCACGCATGGTCGGCGGGCCCGAGATATCAGAGCTCGACGCAGCCATGATGGAGAGCAACACCACGCCACCTGCAGAGAACCCTGTGAGGTGATGCGCCAGCAGTCCCAGACCGCACCCCATCAGACCATGAATGATTGGCGCCGTCAGCCCGTAGAGAACATAGGCGTGGGCGACCTTGCGCAGTTCGGACAGGCGTGACCATGCCTCCATGCCCATGACCAGCATCAGGATCGACAGAAGACCGCGGAAGAGAGGCTCGTAAAAGCTCTGGTACACTGCCTCGGGCCGGGCAAAGAGACCGATGGCAATACCAAGCAGCAGGGCCGAGATTGCCGGGCTGCGAAACGTATCGACCAGGATGCCGCGCACGACGTCACCATCGAAGCCGCCGCCGGAACCCTGCCCGCCGCCAACGGTCACGGTACCTCCGGATTGCATGGCAGAGGCCGTCCGCCGCTCTGCGCTCATCCGCGCCAGAATGATTGCGGTCACCAGCGCAGCGATATCCATGAAGGGGTAGAGCGCGCCGATGAACCCTTCATAAAAGCTCCCCTCGGCATCCAGCATCGCCATGCCTGCGGCCAGCGTGGAGGCGGACACCGCGCCAAAAAGGCCAGCGGTCGCCATGCCGTCCAGCTTCGACACGCCGCGCCAGCGGGCGAGCGTGCCGCTGCCCAGCAGCACAATCGCAATGCCGACTGCCGCTGCACAGAGGGCCGGCACGGCCAAGGCGATGAGATCAGCCTCGCGCACCGAAATGCCCGCGCCCAGTCCGACTTTCAGCAAGAGCAGCATCACGATGAACTTGTAGACCGGGTCCGGCACCTCCAGCTTGCTGCCAAGTGCCGCAAGCATCATGCCCCCGAGCAGGAATGCCAGCGTCGGCTTTTGCATCTGCGCCAGCATCGTGCTGGCAATTTCGATCACGATGTCCATCACCGTCTCCTTTATTGTGCTCAGCGTGATATGGCGCAGCGATGGCGGGAAATAAAATATATCTTTTTTGATTAAACGTTCTATTATTTAGAACTATGGATACACTCAATTATCATCACCTCCGGTACTTTCGCGAAGTGGCGCATGACGGGAACCTGACCCGGACAGCGGCGCGGGTAAATCTGTCCCAATCCGCTCTGTCCACCCAGATCCGCACCTTGGAAGAACGTTTGGGTCATGCCCTTTTCGACCGTGTCGGCCGGCAGCTTGTCCTCACCGAAGTCGGGCAGATCGCGCTCGATCACGCTGACCGGATTTTCGGAACGGGAGAAGAGCTGCTGGCGGTGCTCAAGGGGGCAGGCGATGCGGCACCACCGCTCCGGGTCGGAGCGCTTTCAACCCTGTCCCGCAACTTCCAGATACGGTTTCTCCGGCCGGTTCTCGGATCGCCGGAAACGAATGTAATCCTGAAATCCGGCAGCGATACGGTTCTCTTCGATGCGCTCACCGCACTGGCCCTGGATGTCGTACTCACAACCGAGGCCACAACCGGGCCGGATATGACCGCACACCGGATTGCCGAACAAACCATTGGCATTCACGGCGATCCATCGCGCATGCATTATGAAACGCTGCCGGAGATGCTCGCCCGGGAGCCGCTCATCGTGCCAACGGACAATTCGATACGGACCGGATTCGATAGTCTGGTCGCGCGCCTTGGCGTCGCGCCCCGAATTGTCGCCGATGTGGATGATATGGCAATGGTGCGCCTGCTTGCACGTGAAAACGCGGGGCTTGCAATTGCACCGTCGGTCGTGCTGGCCGATGAAATCGCATCAGGTCGCCTGATGACGGCGCCGTTCGATCTCAACATCGTGGAGAGTTTTTTCGCAGTCACCGTGCGCCGCAGTTTCCCGCACCCGGTGCTGGAAAAGCTATTGCAAAGCCCGCTGCAGACGTAGCACCACCCACCGCTGCAAAAGAGGTGGGTGTGCAGGTTTCCGGTTCAGTTTACTTCGACGTTTTCAGCGCGTCGCGGATTTCCAGCAGAACGTCCAGCTCGGAGGGGCCTTTTGGCTCTTCGGGCGCTGCCTCTTTTTCCTCTTCTGCCGCGTCCTTGATCCGGTTGACCATTTTCACCAACAAGAAAACGACGAAGGCCACGATCAGGAAGTTGATGATCGCCATCACGAATTTGCCCACCGCAAACACGGGCACACCAGCTTCTGTTGCAGCTTCAATAGATGCGAAAGACTCTTCTCCCATCACGTAGAACCAGCCGGAAAAGTCGATGCCGCCGGTGAACAGCGCGATGATCGGGTTGATCAGATCGCCAACCAGCGACGTCACAATCGCGGTAAATGCCGCGCCGATGATGATGCCGACGGCCATGTCCATGACATTGCCCTTGGCGATAAAGTCTTTGAATTCGTTGATCATTGATGTCCCTCACGCTGTCATTATGGGCTTGCTTTGCGCATTTTGCCCTATGTGCGTCTGTTAACACATTGCTGCGCGCTGGCGAGACTGTTTTTAGGGGGAATTCCGCCTAACTGTTACCCGCAATACGCAGTAGGAGATACAAAATGGGCGATTTGTCCGACTTCAAGATTAACGACAGGTGGCCCGCAAAGGATCCCGGCGTTCTGCAACTGTACTCATTTCCGACACCGAACGGTGTGAAGGTGTCAATCGCGCTGGAAGAGATGGGCATCCCCTATGAAGCGCACACCGTGACGCTCGCGGACACCGATGTGAAAAGTCCCGAGTTTCTGTCGCTGAACCCGAACAACAAGATCCCGGCAATCATCGACCCCAATGGGCCCGGTGGCAAACCGCTGACCCTGTTCGAAAGCGGCGCCATCTTGATCTACCTGGCGGAGAAGTCGGGTAAGCTGCTTGGTGCCAATGCTGAGGATCAGGCCCATGTCATCCAATGGGTGATGTTCCAGATGGGCGGTCTGGGGCCGATGTTCGGCCAATTGGGGTTCTTCTACAAGTTCGCGGGCTCCCAATGGGAGGACAAACGCCCGCAGCAGCGCTACATCGATGAAGCGAAGCGGCTCCTGAACGCGCTGGACGGCGCGCTTGCGGGAAAAACCTGGATTTCAGGGGACTACTCGATTGCCGATATCGCGATTGCGCCCTGGCTCCGGGCCCTGGACTTCTATGGTGCGAAGGAGGCGGTTGGCTTTGCGGAGTACACAAACGTAGCCGCCTATCTCGAGCGGTTCCTGGAGCGCCCGGCGGTCGTCAAGGGGCTGCAAATTCCACCACGCGAACCTGCTTAGCGCCTGGGCAAGGGCGGCCTGAAGCCCGCCCTACCTGCTGCAGGACAGGTCTGCACCGGATCGCTTCTGTCGTGTCGGCGGATGGCTTTCCGGTCTACTGCGGCAGTTTGCTCGTCAGCACGTAGCGGAGGATATCGACGACCTGATCCGGTTCCTGCGCCACCGCCAAGGCTGCCGCATCGACCTCCTTCAGTGCATGGGCATGGTCGGGCCCGTGCAGGATGATCAGGGACTTACCAAGCGCGGCAGCATAGCCTGCGTCAAAGGCCGCATTCCACTGTTTATATTGATCCCCAAAGCGCACGACGACCACATCGGCGTCGGAAAGGCCCTTGCGCGTTCGGATTGCGTTGACCATCGCCCCTTTGTGATCATGCCAGTACTTGTCGTCTTCCGCCCCAAGGATCGCCACACCTCTATCATCGCTCGCCGCGTGATCTGTGACCGGCCCGTCGAAACGGACGTCGAGATCCGACGCGCCTTTCATGATCTGATCACGCCAGTCGGTATGAATTTCTCCCGACAGATAAACCTTCAACGTCATGGTTTCCTCCTCGTCGCAATTAGCCCTGTGCGCGGCTGACGGACCGTCCGGCGTCACCTTATGAGCTTAGCCGCGCAGCACGCCCCCGGTCGCCTTCGTTACCTTCTCTACCACTTTGGCACTGACGGCTTCGATATCCGCATCCTTGAGCGTGCTGGACTGTGGCTGCAACCGAACCGTCAGAGCGAGCGATTTCTTACCCTCGCCCAGGCTCCCGCCTATGAATTCGTCGAACACGCGCACATCTTCGATCAGCGCCTTATCTGCCCCCATCGCTGCATTGACCAGCGTCAGCGCCTCGACCTCCGCATCCACGACGAAGGCAAAATCACGCTCGACAGCCTGCAGATCGCTGATTTCCAGAGCCGGGCGTGTCGCGCCGGCCTTGCGCGGCAGCGGCACTTCTTCCGGCCAGAGAGTGAAGGCCATCGCCGGGCCCTTCACATCCATCGCCTCCAGCACACGCGGATGCACTTCGCCAAAGATGCCAAGAACCTTTTTCGGCCCCAGGCAGATCATGCCGTGGCGCCCGGGATGCCAACACTCGCGGGCACCCCGCAGGATCTGAACACGTGCAGGCGCACCCATGGCGGCCAGTATCGCTTCGGCATCCGCCTTCACGTCATAGACATCCACGGGCCGCGACGCCCCGTGGACATCTTTCGGCCCGTTACGCCCAACCAACAGGCCGCTCATTTGCAGGTGCTGATCCCCCGGCTCGCCCCCGTGAAAGGCAGGCCCAACCTCGAAAAGCGCCAGATCTGAAAATCCGCGCGCCTGATTGCGCGATGCGGCCTGCAACAAGCCGGGCAACAAGGCAGGGCGCATATGGCTCATGTCGCTACTGATCGGGTTTTCGAGCTGTGTCGCATCGTCTCCGCCACCAAACAGCGCAGCAGAGGCCTGATCGATGAAGGTGTAGGTCACACATTCATTGTACCCCAACGCCGCGCAGGTGCGACGCGCAATGGCTTCCCGCCGTTGCAGCGGGGACAGGATCGGTTTCGGCACACCATCCGTCAGGCGCGGCAAGGGGGTGCCCTGCAGCTTGGTCAAGGACGCGATGCGGGCCACCTCTTCCACAAGGTCGGCTTCGCCCTGAACGTCAGGCCGCCAACTTGGCACATGTGCCATGTTGCCTTCCAAAATGAAGCCCAGCGAGGTCAGCGTCTGACGCTGTTCGCTCTCGGGAATGTCCATCCCCACCAGCGACCGGACCCGCGCGGCATCCAGCTTGTAGGCGCGATCCGTATCGGGGATTTTGCCCGCAACGATCACTTCGGACGGCTCGCCGCCTGCGTGATCGAGGATCATGCGCGTGGCATGCTCGATGCCCAGCGGGGTCCAGGCGGGGTCAATGCCGCGTTCGAAGCGATAGCGCGCGTCCGAATTGATCTTGAGCGCGCGGCCTGTGTACGCTGTCCGCACCGGGTCGAAATAGGCGGCTTCGAGGAAAACGGTGGTGGTATCTTCGGTGCAGCCCGATGCAAGTCCCCCCATGACACCGCCGATGCTCTCCACCCCATTGGCATCCGAAATCAGCGTCATCCCTTCCGCGAAGGTGTATTCCTTCTCGTCGAGCCCGACCAGCCTTTCACCCCCCTTTGCGCGGTGCACCCGCAAGGTGTTTCCGGCAATCTTGTCTGCATCGAAAACATGCAGCGGGCGGTTGCGGTCGTAGGTGAAGAAATTCGTCACATCCACCAAGAAGGAAATCGGTCTGAGCCCGATGGCCCGCAAACGGTCTTGCAGCCAGTCCGGAGACGGACCGTTTTTCACACCGCGGATCACACGCCCGTAAAAGACCGGGCATTGCTCAAGCGTATCGCCGTCAATCGTAACGGTCACGGGACAATCAAAGGCGCCCTCGACCGCCTCCACATCGCGTTTCCTGAGCTTGCCAAGCCCGCGCGCCGCCAGGTCGCGGGCGATCCCCCGCACGCCCAGTGCATCGGGGCGGTTGGGCGTGATCGCGATCTCAATCACGGGGTCGACCTTGGCCGGATCATGTTCCGCCAGCCAGTCAACAAAAGACTGCCCGACCTCGCCCGACGGCAATTCAATGATGCCATCATGCTCGTCGCTCAACTCCATCTCGCGCTCCGAAGCCATCATGCCGAAGCTCTCGATCCCGCGGATCTTGCCGACGCCGATCGTCGTGTCGATGCCCGGCACGTAAACACCCGGCTTGGCCACCACCACCGTGATGCCTTCACGCGCGTTGGGCGCGCCGCAGATGATCTGTTTGACCCCTTCATCGGTGTCCACCTGGCAGACCCGCAACCGGTCGGCATCGGGATGTTTTTCTGCCGATTTCACATAACCGATGGTAAAATCACGCAGGCGCGTGCCGCGATCCTCCACGCCCTCCACCTCGAGCCCGAGGTCGGTCAGCGTGTAGACAATCTCATCCAGCGTAGCAGATGTATCCAGGTGGTCTTTCAACCAGGAGAGCGTGAATTTCATGAGGGATCACCGGCACCAAATCATTTCCGCGCCCTGATATCCCAAAGCGTTCTGGGGGGAAAGCCATTGCTGATCCGACCCGGGGCTAAGGGTAGGACACCGGCAGGCCAAGAAGCTCATCGAGTTGGCGCGCAAACCAGCCGTGGGGAATGAAATGCCCGCCGGGATGCGTATCAAGCCGTACATCACCGCCGGCACAGACCCAGGTCGTCCGCTGGAAGGTCAGGAATTCGCGGGCATTCCACGGTCCATCATCCAACCCCGTTCTGCAGTCGAAGGCGTTTCGCCACAGCTGCACAGGATAGGTGACATCGCCCCCCGGACCCATCGGGAAATCCATCACCGTATCCGCCAATCCATGCACATGGCGGACCTCTGCGGGTGCCTGCGGGCATGTTTCGGTCTGGCGCAGGGTTCCGGAGACGGCGAGCAAGGCTGCCACCTCGGCCCCATTTTCACAAACGTATCGCCAGGCCATCGCCGACCCGAAGGAATAGCCCGAGACATAGATGCGGGCGCGGTCGATCGGGTAGCGTTTTGCCGCGTCCTCGATGACGGCGGCGGCAAATGCCACGTCGGCCGTATCGCTATCCCAGAAGTCCCAGGTTTTGCGCAGCCCGTTGGGGGCGAGCAGCAGAACACCACGCCGCCGCGTGGCGCCGGAAATGCGCTGGTGCCGAACTGGCAGGGACCCGGTCCGTTGCCACCCGTGGAAATGCAGCATCACAGGCAGCGGCGACACACCGTCCCAGTCATCCGGCAGTTTCACATGATAGGAGCGGTCCCCAAGCACGCAGGGAATGTCCGCGTGGCAGGCCGCTTTCGATGGCCCCATAGCGCTGGCGGATTGTGCAAAGAAAATGAATGGAAACAGCAGAATAAGGCGATAAATCATGGCCGCACTCTACGCAGCCCCTGCGCAAAGTCACATCACATCCGCGTAAGACAACAGAGTACCCGGCTCAGTCCTCGTCGGCCTTGTGCTGAATTGCCCCCAACCACCGGTCAACAAGCAAAATCGGTGCCAGCACAACTGTCCACCCCGCGGCATTCAAAACCGTGAAGACGATCTTGAGATCGCGCGGCATGTCCGACAGCCACATGAAAACATGTGCCACAATGATGAGGCACAACATGACCGCCACCAGCATGATGCGGAAACCCCGGTCGGGCGTGTTCTCTTCCTCTACCATAGCGGGAATTGTAGCACGCTTCCCACGGCGCGTCGACTTTTACCTGCTCAGCCCGCCATGCAGGTTCGGCTGGTCCAGACTGGAGAAGCCGTAGTGCCGCAACCATCTCAAATCGCTGTCAAAAAACGCGCGCAGATCGGGCACGCCGTACTTCAGCATGGCAATCCGGTCGATCCCCATGCCAAAGGCAAACCCCTGCCAGTAGTCGGGATCGATTCCGCCTGCTGCCAGGACCTTGGGGTGCACCATGCCGGAGCCCAGGATCTCCAGCCAATCGTCTCCTTCGCCGACCTTCAGCGTCCCGCCATCCCACGAGCAGCGGATATCGACTTCCGCCGATGGCTCGGTAAACGGGAAATGTGAGGCGCGGAACCGAAGATCCACACCATCCACCTCGAAATACGCCTTCACGAACTCCTCAAGCACCCATTTGAGGTGCGCCATGGAGATGTCCTTGTCGATCGCCAGACCTTCGACCTGATGGAACATCGGGGTGTGCGTCTGGTCATAGTCGGCACGGTAGACACCGCCCGGGCAGATGATCCGCAGCGGCGCGCCCATCTTCTCCATCGAGCGTATCTGAACCGGCGATGTATGCGTCCGCAGCACATGTGGCGGGCGGTTGTCACCCTCCGCGCGGTGCATGTAGAAAGTGTCCATTTCGGCGCGGGCCGGGTGATGGCCCGGAATATTCAGCGCGTCGAAGTTGTACCAATCCGTGTCGATCCGCGGCCCCTCGGCAACGGAAAATCCCATTTCAGCAAAGATCGCCGTGACCTCTTCGGTCACCTGGCTGATCGGGTGGATCGTACCCTGACGCCGCTGCCGCGCGGGCAGCGTCACATCCAGCCACTCCTCGCGCAGCCGCGCGTCAAGCGCGGCATCCGCCAGCGCCGCCTTCTTGGCAGCCAGTGCCGAATTGATCTCGTCTTTCAGCGCATTGCGGGCGGGGCCCGCCACCTGCCGCTCTTCCGGCGTCATCCGGCCAAGTTCGCGCATCTTCAACGCAACTTCGCCCTTCTTGCCCACAGCCGCCAACCGGATCGTTTCCAACCCGGCCTCATCGCCAGCTTCCGCAATCTGACCCAGATATTTCTGCTTGAGATCGTCCATCTCTGCCTCGTCCTTCACACGTGCGCCGGTGCTAGCAGAACTGAGGTCAATTGCAAGACGGGCCTTCGGGGATCGAAGCGCGTCCGTGGCCGCCTGGCCAGACCCCCTAGCCTCGCCGTGCGGCGATCAGCGCAGCACCGTGCGCAAAAAGGCCTGCGTGCGTGGCACTTGCGGCTTGGAGAATATCTGCGCAGGCGGTCCCTCTTCGAGGATGACACCCGCGTCCATGAAACAGACGCGGTCCGCCAGTTCGCGTGCGAAACCCATCTCATGCGTGGCGAGGATCATCGTCATCCCCTCACCGCGCAACTGGCGCAAAACGTTCAGTACTTCGCCAACCAGTTCCGGATCGAGCGCTGCCGTGATCTCATCGAACAGCATGATTTCCGGGCGCATGGCGAGCGCCCGGATCACCGCCACGCGTTGCTGTTGGCCGCCGGACAGCTGATCGGGGTACTTGTGCATATGCTGGCTCAATCCAAACCGCTCGAAAAGCGCCTGGGCGCGGTCCTGACCGGGCTCCCGCAGCACCCGGCGCGGCGCGAGCAGCACGTTGTCAAGCGCAGACATATGCGGGAACAGGTTGTAAGACTGAAACACGATGCCGATCCGGCGGCGCACCGGCCCGAGATCGAGCCCGGGCTCCGAGATGTCCACCCCGTCCAGCCAGACGGACCCGTCATCAATCGGTTCCAGCTGATTGATACAGCGCAGCAGCGTGGATTTGCCGGACCCGGACGCCCCGATCAGGCAGACCATCTCGCCGGAAGCGACCTCCATGTCGATGCCGCACAGCACCTGGTTGTCGCCAAACGACTTTTGCACGCCGCGCAGGGCCAGCTTAGCTTCGGGCATCACGGTCCCTGTTCAGCAGATGATCAGCATAGCGCGTGGCGGGAACGGTAACGCACAAAAAGATCACGGCAGCCACGACATAAGGCGTGAAATTCGCCAGCAGGCTTTTGTAGATGCCCGCCTGGCGCAGGATCTCCACAGGTCCGATGAAGGACAGCAGCGCCACGTCTTTCTGCAAAGCCACCAGCATGTTCATATTCGCCGGCACAACCCGCCGGACAGCCTGCGGCAGGATGACGTAGCGCATGGTGTCCCGTGGGCTGAGCCCCAGACAAATCGCGGCATTGCGTTGACTGGCATGAATGCTCTCGATCCCGGAACGCAAGACCTCCGCAATGTAAGCGGAATAGGTCAGCACCAGCGCCACTGTCCCCCAGATGTAGGGTGAATTCCAGGGTCGCGGCAGGCCCAGCCCCGGCACGCCAAAACCGATGAGATAGATCGTCAGAACCACCGGCACACCGCGAAACACATCCACGTAGACGGCGCCGAAAATCCGCAGCGGGAAAAGCGCAGGCGCCTGCGCGCCCCGCGCCAGGGCGATGGCCAGTCCAAGCCCGAGGATCAGCGGCACCGACCAGGCGAAAATCATCACGTCGATGAGGAACGCCCTGAGCATCGTCGGGAAGGTCTGTACGAAGATCCCGCCATCGAAGAAGCTTGCCTTGACGGCAGTCCAGCCTGGTGCCAGCGGCACCAGCACGACGATGGCGACAAGCACAGCTGCCGTACTGACACCGGCGACGCTCAGCGCACGCCGACGCTGCGCTGCTTCATATGCCTGCCTGCGGTTCATGCGCTCACTGGATCAGTGGCACACCCGTGGCCTCCTGCAACCATTCCGCCTCTATGCCTGCCAGCGTGCCGTCTGCCTTCAACGCGGCCAAAGCTGCGTCGACACATTCCTTGAGCGGGTTGCCATCTGTCATCAGCACGCCGAAGTGGTCGGGGTTCGCACTTTCGTCAGGCGCGAATTGACCGAGAACCTTACCGCCCTCCAACACCACCGCCGACAGGTAAAGTGCGGTGGGCAGGTCGAAGAGCGCGGCATCGACCTGCCCCGCTTTCATCGCCTCGACCACATTGGCGTTGTCATCATAGACCAGGGGGCTGGCCTTGGGGGCAATCTCTTCCATCACCACGGGCAAGGCGGTTGTCGAGGCGACAACACCCCACTTCAGCGCCTTCAAGGATGCCATGCTCGCATCAATACTGTCACCGCCCCGCACCAGCACCGCCATCGGCGCGGTGTAATAAGGCTCGGAAAAATCGACAACCTTGTCCCGCTCCGCCGTGATGGAGAACTGCTGCATATTCATGTCAAAGTCCTTGGTCCCCGGCTGGATCGCCTGATCGAAAGACGTGCGCGTCCAGACCACGTCCTCTGCTGCGAACCCCATTTCCGCGGCCAGCGCATAGGCCACGGCCGCCTCGAACCCCTTGCCGCTCTCCGGCGCGTCATCGATGACCCAGGGGTAATACGCCGGGTTTCCCGTCGCGATCGTCAGTTTGCCTTCGGTCAGCGTCTTTCCCGCAGAGCAGCTTTGCGCCACGGCCGCTCCGGCCAGCAGCACGGTGCCCAAGGCGGCAGATGTCAGAAGTTTAAGCATGATGATCTCTCCCCGTTTGTCGGTAGCTTAACCCGGTTATCTCCCTAGCAGACCGCACACGCAAGCCTGCAGCGGGATCGCCTGTGACAGGATCACGGCAGCGCTCGAAAATGCGGCTACTGCGTCTTCCAGCGCCGGTGCACCCACAGCCATTGGGCCATATTGGCCCGGACCCGCGCCTCGAGACTATCGTTCAGCGCCTGGGTCATCTCTTCCGGTGTGCTGTGCGGGATGGGTGCTTCCAGCACCATCTCGAAGCTCATCCCGTCGGGCTGCCGAATACTGTAGCAGGGCACCAAAAGCGCGTCATAACGCAGCGTCAGCTCCGCCGCCGAGAGAGCCGTATAGGCGGTCCGTCCAAAGAATTTCAGCGGGGCACCGGATGACATGTGCTGGTCAATCAACAAGGCGATTGCGTTGCCGGCCTTGAGGAACCTGACCATTTCACCCATGCCGCGGCGTCCACGCAGAAACAGCGGCGTGCCCACCTGGCTGATCCGCGAGACATAAAAATCGTTGAAGCCGCGATAGTTCATCGACCGGTAGAGACCGCCGATCTTGTGACCACGCTGGATCAGGATGGATCGCGCGATGTCGTAATTCCCGAAATGCCCCGACACCACGATGATCGGACGACCGGCCTTGCGGGCCTCTTCCACGGCCTCGATCCCGTCCCCCGTTATCGGTGTTTCAGTTGCCGTTTTCACAAGATCCTTGGGAGAGAAAAGCTCGCAGAGGGTCCGGCCGATGTGATCAGGCACATCGCGCGCGAGTTGCTCTTTCTCCGCTTCCGGCATGTCCGGGAAAATCAGGCTCAGATTGTCCCGCACGCGCTGCCGGTAGCCGATCAATGGCCCGACGATCCGCGAGATGACCCAGCCACCCGCAGGCACCCGCCACCGGTAAGGCAAGAGCGTCAGCGAGCGGATGATACCGATAATGATGGCACTGACGACCCGATCCTTGAGATCGATGTCTTCATCCGGATTGGAAGGGGATTTGCCAGTGGCTGCCATTGCGCTTTCGCGTTTGTTCGACTGCGGCGGTTTTACCATGTCATACCGGTTGCTCAAGGCCCGTTGCACACCGGCTCTTCAAACCTTCTGAAAATCAGCCTTCCGACACGAAAAAGCCGCCCCGTCAGGAGCGGCTTTCACAGAGCGAGCGGCCTGCCGGTCAGGCGGCCAGCGCGTCCTGCGCCTGTTTCACGATGGCGCCGAAGGCTTCGGGCTCATGCACGGCGAGATCGGCCAGAACTTTGCGGTCCACCTCGATACCAGCCAGCGACAGACCGTTGATGAAACGGCTGTATGTCAGCGCTTCGTCATGGCTGCGCACGGCGGCGTTGATCCGCTGAATCCACAGCGCGCGGAAATTGCGCTTGCGGTTCTTGCGGTCGCGGGTGGCGTATTGGTTGGCCTTGTCGACGGCTTGGCGCGCGACCTTGAAGGTACTCTTGCGGCGACCATAATAGCCTTTGGCGGCCTTGATGACCTTCTTGTGACGGGCGTGGGTGACGGTTCCACCTTTAACTCGGGACATATCGGCTCTCCTTGATCAGCGGTCGTAGGGCATGAAGCCCTTGACGATTTTGGCATCCGGCGCGGACAGGGTTGTTGTCCCGCGCGCATCCCGGATGAACTTGCGTGTCCGCTTGATCATCCCGTGGCGTTTGCCAGCCTGACCAGCCATCACCTTGCCGGTGGCCGTCACCTTGAAGCGCTTCTTGGCGCTCGATTTCGTCTTCATCTTGGGCATTTCCGTCTCCTGTCTTTCGGGTCGGTTTCCGCGCGACTCGGCATGCCACATGAGCCGGACGCGCGATAAGAAGCTGCCCTATAGGAGGTTGCGCTTGCCTTGGCAAGAGAAGATGCGGTGCAAAGATCTCAGGGCAGGTATTTCACGAATACATTCACAAAGGTCTTTGGCAGGGATGCGGCGGTGTAGCCCACTTCGGACGTGGCGGCCGCGTAGACGATTAACCCCGTCGCCAAAAGCACGGTCAGGGCCGAGGCGCGCGGCGGCCTGCGATCCACTAGTGCCGAGTAGATCGAAATGATCGAAAACACCCCAATGATGATGCCCAGCACCATCGCTGTATCGGCATCCATAGCCTCACCTTCCCGTTTTTCCCCGGGGAAAGGTTACTCCGGATCGGTACTGAAAATCAAACGTTCGTCACAGGGTGCAACCCTGAGAATATTTGTGCTCCCGGGCACGTTGAAAGGCACCCCGGCGGTTACCACGATCTGGTCATCCGGTCCGGCATAGCCCAGATCGCGCGCGGCCTTGGCCGAGGCGACAACCGCCATCTTGAAACGCTCCAGCACATCGGTGATCACACAATTCGTGCCCCAGGTCAGGGTCAGGCGGCGCGCCGTGCTCTTCAAAGGCGTCATGGTCAGGATCGGCACCATTGGCCGCTCGCGCGCGACCAGCGCCGCGGTGGTCCCGCTCTGGCTGAAGCAGCAGATGGCCTGAATGTCCGTCTTCTCCGCAATCTCACGCGCCGCCGAAACGATGGCATCGGCAATCGTGGTGCCGGGTGCGTCGCGTGACGAGGTCATGATTTGCGCGTAGGTTGGATCCTGCTCCACCTCGGTGGCCACGTTGTTCATCGTCGTAACGGCCTCGATCGGATAATCCCCCGCAGCGGATTCCGCGCTCAGCATGACAGCATCCGCCCCCTCGTAGATTGCCGTCGCCACATCCGAGACTTCGGCCCGGGTGGGCATCGGGCTTTCGATCATGCTTTCCAGCATCTGCGTGGCCACGATCACCGGCTTGGCGGCAGACCGGCATTTGCGCACCAGCCGCTTCTGGATCGGCGGCACGTTCTGCACCGGCAGTTCCACGCCCAGATCGCCGCGTGCCACCATGATGCCATCGCTGACCTTGAGAATGTCATCGAAGTTCTTCACCGCCGCCGGCTTTTCGATCTTGCTCAGGATGGCGGCGCGTCCGTTGGCCAGGTCAGAGGCCTCCAGCACGTCTTCGGGCCGCTGGACAAAGCTCAACGCCAGCCAGTCGACACCGAGATCGCAAACGAACTCCAGATCTTTCCGGTCCTTGTCCGACAGCGCGGCCAGCGGCAGCACCACATCCGGTACGTTCACGCCTTTGCGGTTCGAAATGACGCCCCCGGCGATCACCGTGCACTCGGCGAAATCCGGGCCACAATCCTCCACTTTCAGTCGGATTTTACCGTCGTTCACAAGCAGGCTCGCACCCGGTTCAAGGGCTGCAAAGATCTCCGGATGGGGCAGGCAGACACGGCTGACGTCTCCGTCAGCCTCGTCGAGATCCATTCGAAATTTCGCGCCCTCCTCCAACATCTCACCGTCTTCGTTGGCAAAGACGCCCACGCGCAGCTTTGGGCCCTGAAGGTCGGCGAGAATGCAGATGCTGCCGCCCGTGTCTTCTTCGATCTGCCGGATGATCTTGTGCTTGGCGCGGATTTCATCATGGCTGCCATGGCTCATGTTCAGGCGAAAAACATCCGCACCGGCCGTGTGCAAGGCGTGGATCGTCTCGTAGGTCTCCGAGGCCGGCCCCAGCGTGGCCACGATCTTTACATTGCGCGTGCGTCTCATGATCAATCCGTCCCTTTAATTTGTTACCGCTAACGGGTTTGCGCACCTTATGTCGCATGATGCGCTGCAGGGCAACTGCGCCGATCCTTTCGCACGATAATAAAACCTTGATGACATGTTCGATGCTCATGCCGCAAGCACAGGTACTGCGGTTGACAGCGGCGCCTGTCGCCCCAATCTTGATAACACACTCAGAGGAGCCCGCCCCGTGCCCAGCCAGACCGAGATCGAACTCCAGGCCGCCGCCTTCCGCCGTCTGCAGAAACACCTGATGGAAGACCGTACCGACGTGCAGAACATCGACATGATGAACCTTGCCGGATTCTGCCGCAATTGCCTCAGCCGCTGGTATCAGGAAGCTGCTGCGGAAAAGGGCATCGACATGGGCAAGGAGGAAGCCCGCGAACTCTTCTACGGCATGAGCATGGCAGAGTGGAAAGCCAACTATCAGACCGAGGCGACCGGCGCCCAGCAAAAGGCCTTCGAAAAGGCGTTCGAGGAGAACGTCGGAAAGGGCTGATCAGGGCGCGGTCGATCTGGCCGCCGAGATCGGCCAGCGCAGGGCCGTCCACAGCGGCAATACCCTGGCACGGATGGTCCCCAGCGGCCTCTCGAAGACGGCCGCGAAGGCGAAACAGACTGCAAGCGTCAGCGTCAGCAGCCAAAGGTCATAGGCCGGCAGATCCTCCGGTAAAGTCGCGTCGAGGAGATGCAGCGTGGGATAGTGCATCACATAGATGGAAAAGCTCGCCCCTGCGATCCAACGAATGGATCGCACGGACATGCCCTCTGGCCGCGGCGCGCGCCGATCGGTAATGCTTTTGACCCCGGCCAGGTGCAGAGCGACGCAAACCGCGATCACCATGTTCCACAACACCTCATCTGAATAGCCCAGCAAGACGTGGTGGTTCAGCGGGGCAAGTCCCTCGGTCGTGACATCGGTCAACAGTTGCGGCAGGCCTGCAACTTTCAGACCAATCAGCAGCACAATGCCCAAGATTGCGCGTGCCACATCGGTTGCTCTCGATGCCTGTTCGGCACGTGTGCTGTGCCAAACCAAAACGCCCATGAGCCACGCGGGCAATAGCGCCAAAATGGGTAGCCCGAGAAGCAGCACGAGCAAGGCCAGCAGAACCCAGCGCAAGGCACCGCGCAGAAAGACAGCCGCACCGAACAGCATGTAGAAGCCAACCTCATAGCTGAGCGACCACAGCGGCCCGTTTGTCCCAAGCCGAACCCGATCCCAGAAGCCCTGCCATTCATTGGTGAAGGTCAACCCGCGCAGAAACATCTCCGACACCGGAACCGGGTTGTAGAACCCCGCTGGATAAGCGTCCGGCCGCAAGGCGGTCCCGATGGCATCGAATAAAACCGTCAGTACCAGCGCCGGAAGTACCACAGACCACAGCCGCGTCAGGCGGTTGAAGGCAAAGCGCTCCAGCGTGCCGTCACGTTTAGCCGCATAGGCGATAACGACGCCCGACAGCACAAAGAACACGATGACCGCATCGCTGGCGATATTGATTTCACGCAAAAAGTAATAGTCGCCGCGCGTGAACCGGATATGCGCCATATGCCCGAACAGCACGGTGATTGCAGCCGCGGCGCGCAAGAAGTCCAGCCAGATCGAAAAGCCCTGCGACATGACAGGGTCGGGGAGCTGTGCCCTTGCCTGCGCCCGGGCCGCCCGCTGTTCCTGTATCACATCCCAGCATTCTCGGAAGGGCTTGAACAAGGCTTCGCGCAACGTGTTGTAAGGCTGTGCAATCCGCTTTCCGGTTTCATCAGAGACACCAAAGGTCAGGTCCTCAATCCTTTCTGGCACGTAGAGCGTTCCGAACATCCAGTCCCAGATCGCGAACATCGACCCATAGTTCTTGTTGTGATGTTCGACCGCCACCGAATGATGAACCTGATGCTGAGCAGGCGAAATGAAGATGTGCTCCATGACCCGCCCATAGCTGAGCCAGATGTGGCTATGACGCAGGTTTGCACCCAGCATGTTGAAGAAGACATACATCGCGTTCGCGCCACCGAGGGTCACGATATCGATCTGACCGATCAGCGCAAAGAGAAGTAGGCCCTGAATGGCCCCGACGATGACCGTAATGAGCAGGTTACGGATCAGAGGCTCGACAGGGTGAACCCTCTGCAACGTCAGCGGGGTCAGAACATCCGCGGAATGATGCACGGCGTGAAACGACCAAAGCACTTTCCACTCATGATGCAGGCGGTGCGCCCAGTATTTGCAGAAGTCAGAGGCCAATACGATGATGAGTGTGGCGAGTACGCTCCGCTCCCAGCTGATCGGCGGGACCTCAAAGTCACCGGCCGCCCCTCCGGAAAGCCAGGACAAGACGTAAAACGCCACAGTCGCAGGAAAGAAGACTTTGCTCAGCAGCCCAAAAAAGCTGACGGCGCGCATCGTAAAGAAGAGTTTTATATCCAACACGTTAGAACGGTGCAGATAGACCTTTGCCGGCAACAACCATCTGATAAAAGATCCCCCCGGCATGCCCCGGTAGCACCAGATGCCAAAAGCCAGAAGAATGGTACAGACCAGATAAACCAGCGCGAGCCGGTGGTTCATATTGAAAAATGTCTGCAGCGTGAATTGGAAGTATCCAATCAGCGTATCCATATGTGTCGCTCCCGGCCCATGCCATGGAAACGCTAAATATCCAATTGGGCGACAATGAGGCGTCTGGAAGGAAAAAGGCGGCGAATAGCATCCAGAAGCCACCCCCTCAGAGCGCGGCTTCGACACCTCCAAAACCGGCGCTCAGCAATCGCCCATTCGAGGGCCTTCGGGTTTTATGGGACCTGCCGCATTGCATGCAGGAGACCGCGGATATGGGAGCTCCTCAAAGCAACGAGCGTCCGGCAGGCCTCACACGGCCGCCTTTAGACTTTCTTCGAGGTAGATCTCGCGCAGCCGCGGTGCCACACGCCCCGGGACACCCTCGCCCAAGGCGACGCCATCGATTTCGACCACCGGCATCACGAAGGTGCTCGCAGAGGTGATGAAGGCCTCATCCGCCTCCTTCGCCTCGTCGATGGTGAAGTTGCGCTCTTCCACCTCCATCTGCGCTTCCTGCGCAAACCGCAGCACTGCCGCCCGCGTGATTCCGTGCAGGATGTCGTTGGACAGTGCCCGCGTGATGATCTTGTTGCCCTTCACGATGTAGGCGTTGTTCGATGTGCCCTCTGTCACGAACCCGTCTTCGATCATCCAGGCGTCATCTGCGCCCGCCTTCTTCGCCATCATCTTGCCCATCGACGGGTAGAGCAACTGCACCGTCTTGATGTCGCGCCGGCCCCAACGGATGTCATCGATGCTGATGACCTTCATGCCCTTCTTCGCCGCCGGGCTGTCTGCCAGGCCGGGCTTGTTCTGGGTGAACAGCACGATGGTCGGCTCCGTCGTCTCGGGATCGGGAAAGACGAAATCCCGGTCACCCGGCGCGCCGCGGGTGATCTGCAGGTAGATCATCCCCTCGTCTATCTCATTGACCCGCACCAGCTCGCGATGCACCTCCAGCAGGTCGTCCTTGCTGATCGGATTTTGCATATCGAGCGCATCGAGAGAGCGCTGCAGCCGCACCGCATGCCCTTCGAAATCGATCAGCTTGCCGCCCAGCACCGAAGTCACCTCGTAAACGCCATCCGCCATCAGGAAGCCGCGGTCAAAGATCGACACGGAGGCCTCGTTCTCGGGCAGATACTCACCGTTCAGATACACTGTGCGCATTTTACTCTCCTTGCTCGGGCCTCCGCCCATCCATCCTGTCAGTCGCTCTACCAGAACGATTGACCCGCATTCGCTAGCCCCACAACCCCGCATCTGACGGGTGGACACCTTTTTCATCGAAAACCAGCGGGATTGTGCGGTCTTCGGCCAGCAACAGCGGGCCATCCAGATCCGTGACCATCGCCCCCTGGGCCAACAGAACGGCAGGCGCCATGGCCAGGCTGGAGCCAACCATGCATCCGATCATGATGTCATATCCCAAGGCCCGCCCCTCGCTGCGCAGGGCCAGCGCTTCGGTCAGCCCGCCCGCCTTGTCGAGCTTGATGTTGATCACATCGTACTTGCCCTTGAGCTTGGGCAGGCTGGCCCGATCATGACAGCTTTCGTCCGCGCAAACCGGTACGGGCCGATCCAGACCGATCAGGGCATCGTCTTCGCCAGCGGGCAGCGGCTGTTCGACAAGCGCGACCCCAAGACGCACCAGATGCGGCGCCAGATCGGCATAGACCTCCGCACTCCACCCCTCGTTGGCATCCACGATGATCTTTGACTTCGGCGCACCCGCGCGCACCGCTTCGAGCCGCGGCATGTCATCCGCCGTGCCAAGCTTGATCTTCAGGAGCGGGCGGTGCGCATTCGCTGCCGCCTGTGCCTGCATCTTCTCGGGGCTGTCGAGCGACAGCGTATAGGCCGTGATCTCCGGCCCCGGTGCAGAGAGCCCCGCCAGTTCCCACGCCCGTTTGCCTGCCCGTTTCGCTTCGAGATCCCACAGCGCGCAATCCACGGCATTGCGCGCCGCACCCGCTGGCAACAGGTCCTGCAAGGCTGCACGCGTCAGGTCATCGGGCAGCCCGTCGATCTGTGCGGTCACACTGTCGAGCGTTTCATCATAACGGGCGTAGGGCACACATTCGCCCCAGCCGTCATGCGGCCCATCGGAAATGCGCACGGTCAACACCTTGGCCTCTGTCCGCGATCCGCGACTGATGGTGAACACCTGAGCGAGACGAAAAACATCCCGGCTGACCTCGATATGCATCTCCGCTACTTCTCCGCTCTTCACACGCACACAACCGACGCCCAAGGCCGCTATCAGATCGCCAGCAGCGAATCCACCAGTTTGCCTGCCCCAAAGCGGAACGGATCGGTCGCAGGCAGGTTCATGCGGTCTTCGATTTCCTGCAGACAGGCCTTCGCCGCATCTTCATCCAGTGCCTTGGTGTTCACCGATACACCCGTCACCTGGCACTCGGGGTTCGCCACCCGCGCAATCGGCAGCGCCGTGTCGCGCAACGTCTCCAGCGACGGCAGCCCGTAGTGCGGCAGTCCCCGCATATGCGTCCGCGTCGGCTCGTGGCAGAGGATCAGCGCATCGGGCTGGCCGCCGTGGATCAGCGCCATGGTCACACCGGAATAGGACACATGGAACAGGCTCCCCTGGCCTTCGATGTGATCCCAGTGATCGTCGTCATTGTCCGGCGTCAGGTACTCGACCGCACCGGCCATGAAATCGGCGATCACCGCATCCAGCGGCACGCCCTTGCCGGTGATCAGGATGCCGGTCTGACCGGTGGCGCGGAAATCGGATTTCATGCCGCGCTTGACCATCTCGGCGTCCATCGACATCGCGGTGTACATCTTGCCACAGGAGCAGTCGGTGCCGATCGCCAGCGCGCGCTTGCCGCTGCGCTTCTTGCCATTGGCAATGGGATAAGCAACCGTGGGCACCCGCACATCATGCAGCGTGCCGCCCGATACCTTCGACGCCGCCTGCAGCTCATCCTCATTCCGCAGCAGATTGTGCAGACCCGCCGCCAGATCATAGCCCATCTGCAGCGCCTTCACGAGCACCACCTTCCACTCGTCCGAAATCACGCCACCCCGGTTGGCAACGCCGATCACCAGTGTCTTGGCGCCCGCGTTCAACCCTTCTTCCAGCGTCATATCGGTAAGTCCCATATCCGCACCGCAGCCCGGCAGGCGGAACTGCCCCACCGCGTTTTCCGGACGCCAGTCCTTGATGCCCTGCGCCACCTTCGCGGCAAGCTGGTCCGGTGCATCGCCGAGGAACAAAAGATAAGGTGTCTGGATCATGGTTAAGCCTCCATCAGATTTGGTGCAATTTCCCCTCTTTGCCCTGCAATCACATCGCGAAAACACCCACAATCGTCGCAGTCCCGCAGATTTATTCGAGAAAACCCGAAAAATAGCGAATAATTCAGCGCCGCATGGGATCACCGGTTTCGAATCTGATGCTGCGGCTGCAAAATGCGCTTGCAGCATTGCGCGCAATTTAATACCAATCGCAGCGACGCAATCGTAATTTTATTTCCCCGAGGTTCGCATGAGTTTCCGTATCCAGCCCAGCCCGCCTGCCCGCCCGAACCGTTGCCAGCTCTTCGGCCCCGGCTCGCGCCCGGCGATCTTCGAGAAGATGGCTGCATCAGCGGCAGATGTGATCAACCTCGATCTGGAAGATAGCGTGGCACCGTCAGACAAGGACAGCGCGCGCGCCAACATCATCGCCGCGATCTCGGATATCGATTGGGGCACCAAGACCCTGTCGGTGCGCATCAACGGGCTCGACACCCCCTTCTGGTACAGTGATGTCGTTGACCTTCTGGAGCAAGGAGGCGACCGGCTCGACCAGATCATGATCCCCAAGGTGGGATGCGCAGCCGACATCTACGCCGTCGATGCGCTGGTCACCGCCATCGAGGCCGCAAAGGGCCGGACAAAGAAGATCACCTTCGAGGTGATCATCGAGTCCGCCGCAGGCATCGCCCATGTGGAAGAGATCGCCGCAAGCTCCCCTCGCATGGCCGCCATGAGCCTCGGCGCGGCCGATTTCGCCGCCTCCATGGGCATGGCCACCACCGGCATCGGCGGCACGCAAGAAAACTACTACATGATCCGCGAGGGCGAAAAACACTGGTCCGACCCCTGGCACTGGGCGCAGGCCGCCATCGTCGCCGCCTGCCGCACCCACGGCGTGCTGCCGGTCGACGGCCCCTTCGGTGATTTCTCCGACGACGAAGGCTTTCGCGCCCAGGCCCGCCGCTCGGCCACACTCGGCATGGTCGGCAAATGGGCGATCCACCCGAAACAGGTGGCCATCGCCAATGAAGTCTTCACCCCCAGCGATGAGGCCGTTGCCGAGGCGCGGGAAATCCTTGCCGCGATGGAAGACGCCAAGGCCAAAGGCGAAGGCGCCACCGTCTACAAGGGCCGCCTCGTCGACATCGCCTCGATCAAACAGGCCGAGGTCATCGTGCGCCAATCGGAAATGATCGCAGGCTGACACGCTCGTGACTTGGCAAACCGCTCCCCGTTTGTCCCTATGGGGCAAACCACCCGGGAGCCTGCCATGAAATCCGTCCTCGCCGCCTGCCTCACCCTTATCTGCGCCACGGCCCTGCACGCTCAAACCATCGCCCCGCGCGAAGGATGGGTGGTGATCGGTACGGACAAATCCCACGCCGACCTGCTTGCCGATCTGAAAACCGCCGTCAAAGCCAACAAGATGGGCGTCGTCACACAGGCAGGCCCCACCGGCGCCGCCAAGGCCCGCGGCATCACCATCCCGCAAAACCGCGTCGTCGGCGTTTTCAACAACGACTTCGCCGTACAAATCCTCTCGCTGTCAACGGCGGCAATGATCGAAGCCCCCATCCGCTTCTACGTGACCGAAGAGCCTGATGGCACCGCCACGCTGTCCTACAAGACACCCAGCTTCGTCTTCTCGCCCTACATGGTGGAAGCCGGCCCGGACCTCAAATCCCTCGCACAAGACCTCGATGACCGCTTCGCCCGCATTGCCGAAGCCGCGCGCAAGTGACCTGCTCAACCACCGGCCACCCGCTCCAGCTCTTCATTGTTCCAAAAATATGCATATCCGGAACGCCTGCCACCTTCACGCCCGCTCGTCTTTGGGTGACCCCATCACCACGTAGGAGGTGATTGCATTCACCTGCGGCAGGGCTCCCAGCTTGTCGGTGTGAAATCGCTTGTAGCTGGGCAGATCCGGGCATTCCACGCGCAACAGATATTCCGTCGCCCCGGTAATGTTGTGGCACTCCACCACTTCGGGGGACCGCGCGATCGCCCGCTCGAACGCCTCCTGCGATGCCTTCGAGTGATCGCTCAACCCAACCGTGACATAGGCGGTGAAGCCAATCCCGATCCGCACCGGATCCAGAACGACGCGGTAACCAAGGATCACGCCGGAGCGCTCCAACTCCTGCACGCGGCGCAGACAGGCCGAAGGCGACAGGCCCACCCGCTCCGCCAGCTCCAGGTTGCTGATCCGCCCGTCACGCTTCAATTCCCGCAATATTCGGTCGGATTTATCGTCAATTGCACTCATGGATTGCAGAAGTATCCGATTTCCGCAGCATTACGCAATTTCAATTCATGAAACACGGACGATTGTTGTGTCATGACGTTTGAAATTCTCTCCGCTCTCATCCTCTTCGCCCTCGTCACCTCGGCGACGCCGGGGCCGAACAACCTGATGCTCATGGCCTCCGGCGCCAACTACGGCTTTACCCGCTCGATCCCGCATATGCTGGGCATCTCCATCGGCTTTGGTCTGATGATCGTTCTGGTGGGCGCGGGGCTCGCGCAGATTTTCGACGCCTACCCGGTCAGCTACACGATCCTGAAAATTCTTTCGGTGCTCTACCTCAGCTATCTCGCCTGGAAGATCGCCACCGCCGCGCCGCTCGACAGCACCGCGCATGAAGGGCGTCCCATGACCTTCCTGCAGGCCGCCGCCTTCCAATGGGTCAACCCCAAGGCCTGGGCCATGGCGCTGACCGCCCTTTCGGTCTATGCGCCCAGCCAGACGCTTACCGCCTTCACCCTCGTGGCGGTGGTTTTTGCAACCGTGAACCTGCCCGCCATCACCGCCTGGACGGTGCTGGGCCAGCAGCTTGCACGCGTGCTGACCAACCCGCGGCGGCTGGCGTTCTTCAACTGGACCATGGCCGCATTGCTCATCGCCTCGCTCTACCCGGTGCTCTGGCCCGCGTGACCCACATGTGACGCAGCGTTGCATTGCCCCGCAAGGCCCGTCATATAACGGGAGACAACAAGCAGAAGGTCTCCCATGACCCAATACATGGATTTCGAAAAACCGCTGGCCGAGATCGAAGGCAAGGCGGAGGAGCTGCGCGCGCTGGCCCGCGCCAACGAGGAAATGGACGTCACAGAAGAGGCCGCCGCCCTCGACGTCAAGGCCAAGGCGATGCTGGAGGAGCTCTACAAATCGCTGACCCCCTGGCGTAAATGCCAGGTCGCGCGCCACCCCGAACGGCCCCACTGCCAGGATTACATCGACGCGCTTTTCACCGACTATACCCCGCTTGCGGGGGATCGGAACTTTGCCGATGATCACGCCGTCATGGGCGGGCTCGCACGGCTGAACGACCGCCCTGTGATGGTGATCGGCCATGAAAAGGGCAATGACACCAAGTCGCGGATCGAACGCATCTTCTGCATGGCGCGGCCCGATGGCGACCGCAAGGCGTTCCGCCTGATGGACTTCGCGCACCGCTTCAACCTACCCGTGATC
>ERZ1740065.228-NODE-228-length-27557-cov-13.581376_pt1 | contig 27557 bp, 21 predicted proteins | sample MGYA00581738_ERZ1740065 | MGnify/ENA primary metagenome ERZ1740065 (study PRJEB43018, sample SAMN04849749) | marine metagenome | isolation source: floating plastic debris | place: Pacific Ocean | collected 2008-09-01 | study: EMG produced TPA metagenomics...
CCCAAAACTGTAAATTCACCCCCCCCCACTTCAACCCTAACCCTGTCCCTAAACCCCCAACCCCTACAACCCCCCCCCCTTATCCCCCCCCCCCCCATAAGCAGGCAGGGGACGCCAGCCACTGCAGCATGGCATAATGGCAGCTACATATTCAATTTTCTGTAGAAGTTCCAAAGGTGTGTACTTTTATGTTGTTGGATATTTGGGACACCGCATATATTCGCATCATTTTAGTTCCAATTGCCTGGTGAAGAAGAGGAGTTGAAGCTGCTGGCTGCTGGTCTAGGTGAGCAACAATTCATGCTCCCCCAAACGTGCTGATGGGGTTCAAGGACAAGATAACGTATTCTTATTCTTGTTTACTGGAAATATAGGAGTTTCAGCTTTCTCTTATTACAAACGTACTCTTACTGTTTGCTTCCTTGCTCAGCATCATCCTAAAAGAGTTTCCTTGACTCAAGGGATGTGGCGGCTTCGAGGTCCTCAAGTCGACTCGTTACAAAAAGAAGCTTGTGAATGTGCCAAGGCCAGACTTTGGATTCACAGCTGAGTATTTGGCTAAGGCAGGAGGGGAAAAAGGCCTGCTCTACATAAGACTTCTGCAGAAGTCTGTGAATCATGAGGTACATGTGTGTTAAAAGTTAATATCAGATGATGAACACCGCGTGAAAAATATTTATGTCCAGTGAAATAGAAATGTTGTTCTATATTGTTGTACTATTACTTTCCAGGTATCAACTCAAAGTGATGTAACATCATACTCTGAGTGTGTCACATGTGGTTTGGCGTTTCCGTTTCATGACATTAAACAGCATGCCGATGAATGCGTGTAAGTTTGAGTCACCTGAAAATCCCAAGTTACTGGTGTACATGTTGCAAGTTTTATGTTATTGACATATGAATTGTAGCTAAGATTATCACCCTTATGCAATGTATTAATGATATGATATCATATCTGAGTGGAACGCACCTTGCCTATAATCCATTGGACATCGCTGAGCATAAATACAAACATTTTGTTTCAGAAATGCTCTTGGAATGACAAAGAGACTGAGGAAGAAGCGAAGAGTGAGTATGCTGCCTCAACAGAAATGCTTGTTCATCCATTATCTCACGTAGTTGTTACCATGATGTTATCGGCAAAAAATAATTGCACAGATTGATGACTATGCGTATCTGGATGATCCAAAGGAGTGTGTGATCTACATCCCAGTAAGTGCATGCCTATAAGCGTGAAGCTATTTCCTGTAATAACTTTTTTACATGTCAGCCCATGACTCTTGCTGAAAATGAACACAGCTTTATCGGTGGCAAATTTTCAGGATGACAGGGACAGGGACAGGGACAGCGACAGCGACAGCGACAGCAATGAGTTGGAGAGGTAGACTTGTTCCACTACTTGTTACAACTTTTACAGTTGTTTTGCTTGTTTTTTTGGGGCTTGCCTCTGTTCTTTGCTGTCCAGTGTCTGATTTTGTACCCATGATTTGTAGCTATGATATCCATGGCATCTCTGCCAGATGTTCTGCAGTCACATCCTCATATGCTTGCGGTGCTGCATCAACAGCTTCATCCACGGGAGGTGCTGCTTCCGCAGCCACGCCCACGCCCACGCCACGCTCACGCCCTTATGGGATTTTATTACATTGGCTTTAAAGAAGCCTTGATGGTATTTTGTCTTTTTTGTCTTTTTTGTCTTTACGAGCAAGCTGTGTTGCAGCGACAGGATAAGATAAGGTGTTGGGTGATTCTCTCCAGAGATTACCTCAGTCGCACCCTTGTACGGCTTGAGGAGTGTGCACACGTTCCATGGCATAGACACGGATGCAACCAGCTCCTCTATGTAGCCAACCATCAAAGGGGTCGAATAGTTTTATAAAATGCTGACACAACACACTAATATCTTCGGACATGTGAGCTTCGTTGACTTACCCTCTCGTTTCTTTGCTCGCATAGCACAGCATAGACCTCAGAGTTTTTCTCTAGGAACCTCTCCATCATTTGTGATGATGAGTTCCATCGCGTCTTGCATTCTGCAATCAATCCTTTCAGTGGCTTGTCCATCTGCCTCTGCCTTGCCACAAGTGCTGCCTTTGCCAGACAACTGTGGTGGGCTGGACAGCAATTTTCCTCACTTTAATAGGTAAGCTCTTTACTTCTTGGACCTCTAAAGTCTTTTGGCAGCCAAGTTGATGATGTGAGCGGCGCATATGCAGGTAATATAGCAGTGTAAAAAATGAAAATATCCGGGAATAGCAATACTTCAACTGCCAATAGTTATTTAAGTCGCTGCTTTACTTTACTTCAGCGTGATTAGATATTTAGCTTATAGTAAATGGCGATGATGGTGAGGGTCGGTAATGAGAAGAGCACTAAAGGAGGAACATGTTCACCACTATGGGACTTACTGGTGCATGAATGAATGGTTTTATGACATGAACTTTAAATTATTCAGAAGCAGATTTACTCACCCGATACAAAGGTACCCAGCATCCTTGACACCTTTCACAATTTCAGCCATAGAAAATAACATCAAAGATAACTTTTTCAAAGATAAATGTTTTTATATACTTCGATAAAACTAGTCAGCAGTCTTCATTTACTTTTTCTGTGCCATGTTACACACTAGTCAACAGTACTGGGGTTACAACAATGGCCAGCAGAGCGCTAGATGGCGCGTTTATCAGGTGCTGTGTCTATCTGCCTACATTATCCTGTGAACCAACTGTCTACCACTGCCATCAAAGGCCTGTAGAGCTATATGCGCAACGCAGTTTTGGTCAAAGTAGCATCTCCATTCGGAAGACGCTGATAGATCCTTGCTTTTCCGATTACCTCTATCTGAGCAGAACAGTAATTGCTCAGGAAATAATGTGAATGTGAAGTTAACCATACGCTTCTTTCGATTATGAACTTAAGTGAACTAAAACTGATGAATTGAAACTGCTAGAACTTACGTGGTGAGCTGAAGAGGTCGCAGGCAGAACCGCGTGATGATCAACTGTATCATTTCATCAAGGAATAGGACATCAGGTTTTAGTCTTGACGCAAAACTATAAGCAGCAAATATGAAATGCAATTACTTTAGGCCTCTAACCCATTCCCAGATGATACTGGGGGTGACGGGCGGGACGTAAGATGCTGATAGACAGCGTGGCACAGCAGTGTAAGGTTTTAAGAGGAGTCCTCGACAAATCTGTTGCGGATCTCTAGTTGTAAGCTGCCGTCCTTGTGTATCATGATCTCCACAGAAACGCTGCCTTTGGACAACGCCATGATACAGCAGCATGTATTTGTTTTCTCTATGTCCGGGGATTGATTGTCCAGCAACTCACAGCCTAATATCCACCAATAGATGAGGCAGAGAGTGTTACAGGAGACTTCCGCTGATTGTATACCGTCGGCTCTGCTGCTATTTGAGATTATTGATGGAGGTTCCCGAATCAGACTATCTGACCCCTAACTATCTGACAGGCTAATTGACCCCTACCCGTCTGACAGACTACCTGACCGCTACCTATCTGAAATATTATCTGATCCCTACGTATCTGACAGACGAGTTGGCTGTCAAGTACTCACAGTTGCTACATTTATTTGCCCAATCAGTGGACTGAGAGACATTCCCTCTGGTGTTTTTCCTCCCCTTCTCTTCAATAACGCTTATCAAATCAAGATCTCGCGTTTTACACTGTCATATCGGGAGAAGACAACTCTTCATGCGAATCAGTAGAGCTTTCTTAGACTCTATTATAATCACCGAGGCATTGCAATGAGGTCATTGGTTGCGTCAGTGCTGAGATTATACTTCTTAAATTGTATAAAACTTTGGGCATTTTGTTTTCTTAGGACGGTCAGTGCGCCGGTATTGAGCCGTGATTAGTCCTCTTTTGGCCAGTAGTAGTTTTTCCCGCAGCCCTGATTTATGACAGGAGTTGTACTCTCTTATGCCTGTTTTATATCTGGTTTAAACCTGGTTTAAACCTGGTCTGATCCCAGCGTAAAGCCCTCATGCACGCATCTGTCCCGTATCAGGCATTCTAATACGCCTATATTTCCGAGTCGATCTAGCTCAACTTCATGGATCTTAACTTCCACCAACAGGCTGTTAGTCTGTGAAATTTTTCTACGGTTTTGTAAACTATACAATAAATCATTTCTTGACAACCTGTAAATAAATGAATATTCCATGTGGATAACAATTATGATTTGTGGATAAGACTGAATACAAATATCACAGCAAAATCAGCAGCAAAATCCACTTGTAATGCATGTCTTTAGATCACCACCAATTAAAATTAGAGAAATGATTGGAAATCAAGCTGGAAAAATCAAGGACATGCTGTACAGAGAGAGATGCTCTGGTCACCATAACAGCCTCTCTCTCCGACACCAGAGAGCAGTGACATCAGCAGGCGTCGGTTTGACGGGTCTTCATTGAAAAACCGTCTGATTCTATCGAGCGCCTGTTCGGGATTGACGAGTAGCAGCTTGGGTTCTGTGGCCTGCAATGGTAGAATGATACAAACAACTCTTAGTTTAAACTACTGTCTACCACAATTTTCAAACCAACGTCTACTATCATTGGCAATCAACCGATCACTTATCAGCTGATGCATGGCAAATTTCTGCAGTGTGCTAACACACGCAACTAGATGTACATCGCTCCACCTATCCTAGCTTGGCTTGGTCAAAAATCATTTCACATGTAAATGGCTTCAGGTTTGTTATTATATTAAAACTTATAAGCTTCTGTCATGAGTTAGATGTACAAACCTATTGTACCTTGCTGCCTCTGGAGACGGTGACACCCAATCTTGGTACCAGATATCTAAGTAACACCAGTGCAGTGTCTATGGAAAATCATCTCATGACGAGCTCCTCAACGCTGGCACCAACGCTGGCATTGGCCGACTCCTGTTCCAGTATCATTGGCTAACAGAGTAAACAAGTTTTCAGGGAAATGACATACTCAGTCTACTCAACCTCAGATAGACAGTCGAACTTTCTCTGTCGGTGCAGTACGATCATTGAAATATCAAAACTGTGGCGTCAAAAAGCGTTTATGACGCGTATGATCATAATGATGTTCTGTTGGTGGATTAGCGTTCAAGATATTTCACTATATCATACCAGCATATGAGTTTATTATCTAACTTAGACCCGAAGAAACTCGGTTAGTTGCATGAGCCATTCACTCAGTTATATATAGACATGTAGCAGCCGTTTTACAGGGTATGATCGTATTACTATTCCGTCGGTGGCACGGAGGATATGAATTTCAAATAGTTTACTCTCTCATCTAACTTAAGCCAGCAGAAACTTGATTAGTGACAGAGGCTGTTAACCATCGATTAAGACAATTATACGCCGCTTACCGTTCTCACCTTATCTGGATTTCCGTTCAGCTGCTCTATGATTTTCCTGATTGTCAGTATCCTGCTTTCTATCATCAGCTGTTCATCCATTGATAGAGATGGGAGGATATCCAGCAGCTTCTCCCTCATACTCTCCTGACAGTCAGTCAGCTACTGCAACCGCTGCCTTATAGCACACCATCTGCTGCTGGCGATGCGCCGACTTCTCTGCCCTGATCATTATAAAACCGTTGGTTAGATACGGGGTGCCATTTTCCAATGAAAACACTTACTTACCTCGGGTGGCAAATCACTCCCCATATCCAGCTCCCTGATGAGGTCATCAGCAGTAAAAACTCTCTCCCCAAACAGCATGTTGTCGTGCCCATCTCCATGACACATGACATCCAGTACCAGCAGTCTGCAAAAGCATCAGCAGCAGCAAAAGCCCTGATCTTCTGTTTGACCTCATCAGCTGATTCATCCATCACAACATCGCTCTCCTACAACAACAAATGATCGTTATCGCCGAACCATTGGCTATGGCAGAACTTTATGCTGACTTCACCAATGAGAGATTAGAAACTGAATTGACTGCGTGGTTTATTGGTGTCTTCTCCATCATTCGGATTGATCAGCACATGTTTTTTGGTGGGGGTATATTTACCTCAACCCACCACTGGCTTAAACAACCAGTGGATAACGAATCATCTGCCATCACGCAATGGGAAACAAAAATCAGATTTCACTCAACCAGACGGTACTTGGTGCACACTTACATGGCTGAGAGACTTATAATTGGCTGAAGTTAGAGGAAAACCGGCCGCAAAACATATATAACACAATGGAGAGGTACACCGGGGAGACGTTACGTTCCAACGGCTCGGCTTTACTAATAACGAGACGCAACGTCGCCCCGGTGTACAATTAACTGGGACACTATTGGCCTATAGCCCCGTATACGCAATGCGTCTCTAGTTTATATATTCCTCTAAGGTCTGGGCATAAACAAACAGCTATTCATATTTATTGATGCCATTCAGAGGTTAAAGATCATGCCTCTAATAGTAATGATCAAATTAGAGCACAAAATTCATAGCCTGTCGATGAACGGCTATATATGTGTACGTCAAGTCGCAGTTTTGCGTGCAGACAGTCCTTTGCGACATCTAATTCCCTTTTGTACTCTAGTCTGGTTTTGCTGTTACAGACAATCAGGGCTGATTAGGGCAAGAGGTCAGCGGAGTGAGTCAGCTGCTGAAGATTGTTGGTTGGTGAGCCCAGACGTCTCCCCAGTGATGTCGCCACAGCACAGGTGAATATTACGTATGGATGATTTTCCAGATAATCGTACAGATGATCCACTGACTGTTGCAGTGAACGCCGACCCAACTGTCTCCATTCCTATTCTAATTCTGGCCTGTAATACTACAATTATTTGGTAGCTTGATAATCAGAGTTTCCATATCCCAAACGGAAGATGTCAAAGTACCACCATATCCAAGAATATGTCAGATTACAATTTGCAATACAAACCTGTGTGCCACAGAAGGTGACACAACAAAATCTATGCTCAGATCAGGCATTTGTACCAGAAAGGGATATGGGTGATACCACATAAAGCTGTATTTATCTTCAAAGCCTCAGAACACTTCCAGAAAAGTCCTGAGAACTAATAAACATAGTCGCCAATTTTCTTATGATCACATCAAACATATCTTGGCTATTTGGGGCTCCGTCAATGAAATATTATGATGAAGCAATGCTAGGCCTTTGAGGTAGTGCAATTCGATGCACAACAGGGAGTTTTCCGCCCAAGATTATAGCACTGTTGCAATTAGAGTGGGATGAGCTGCTGCGAGTACCAGTTCTCAGATATTATGCTACATGACATCTTGAATCGTAGATATTTGCAATGTCTGGTAATATTTTAGTGCACCGGAATGATGTCGACACTCACAGCCTTCATCGTAACATACAATAGACACCAGTGACGGGTGCTGCAATCAATAACTTCCTCAGGGTAATAATGTTTACCTGAGGTCACGAGTGGTTACTACACACCACAGCAGGTAGTCTGGTGGTAGCGACACAGTCTCTAGCCTGTAGTCCACAGCCTCTGTGTACTGGGATCCTGAGAGGCAGATCTGTAAGATCACTACCTGCAACAATCAATCTGATATATCAACATCATAACACTTTCAGTTGGGTGACCACAAATTTTCATCCGCTAGCTAAATATCAGATAAAGAAGCAGCGGAAGTGGGAAGAATCAGGAGATATATTAAAATAATGCCCATCCAGCCGACCTTTGGTATGCCATCCCTGTGATTCAGGTTTATCTGTATGATCACGTTCTTCATTGTGTCACCTACAGACAGCCTACTACCGGGACTAGCTGCAGTGTTTATTTCCGAGTCGACCAGAAACACTGCAGCTGGGTTAATGGACTCTGCAAGGCTATTCGACTTGCCAATGGTCAAAGTCTGCAAGAAAAACCATCGATACGCAACATTCTGTCTTCAATATTCAGCACCGTGTGATTGACGGTGAGAGCAAGGAGACAGCAGACCTACTGAGAGTTGATTTCTTTGTGACCAGTTGGTGGTGAGAGGCCGCCATGTTAGAGGAGAGGTCATACTGGATTATTGACGCCAGAGATGTGATAGCATATTGGTTTGAGAGAAGGTGAAGAACTTTCAGCAGCTCGTCACTAACTCGCTCACTGTACATTCTCGGCTGCCATTTACTACGTTTCAAGAATACTTTAGCATTTTCCTTAGAGGGTTTCAAAGCAAGCTCGTAACAAGAAAGCTCATCTGTGACATCTAGTGATTTCACCTTCTTCATTTGGTGGGCTCTTCTTTTCTCTGCCGACAGAGGCTTCAACTTTTCAGCCAAGCAGTGAACCCTCCGGTGCAGGATGAGCATGTGTGTGGCAGTAGTACCATCTTCACCGACTGCAGTGATGAGGTCCTCCAGAGAGTCTGAATCCAGAATGCTGCCAATTAGCAAACTGACTATTCGGGTATCACCAGTCCATGATGCCCATATTAGGAGATCGTCCGCATGACTCCGTAATAAGTGGAGTCAAGTTGACTCATCACACTGCTGCCATATGGTAATGAATACATGACGTCCACCACCTCTCAACGCCTCACTAGCAGCAGTCTGTCCTCTTCTGCCTCTGTGCTTGATGTGCCGTTGTCTTCTTTTGACAGTCAGTCCATCAAGCAGCATCTGTGCCATATCAGATGATTTAGCCCCGTCTAATGGAGTGTTGCCGTCGTCATCAATGCAGTAGATGACAGAGTCTCCGTCCTCAGTGTCAGCGGATCTGATTACCAGATCAGCTACTTCGACTTTATCTTCCAATGATGCTGTGTGTAGTGCAGTCCTGCCCATTCTGTCTCCGTGTTTAATGATATTCTGTCTAGTTTTGTGAGTCAGTCCATCCAGCAGGGTATATACCATAGCGGGTGAAAAGCCTTGTGTAGCAGACTCCCACCATCATCATCGACACAGCGGACGACAGATTCTCTGTCCTCAGTGTCAGCGTATCTGATTATCAGATCAGCTACTTCGGTTCTGCCTCCCAATGCTGCTCTCTGTAGTGCATTCCAGCCCAGTCTGTCTATGTGTTTAATCATCTTCTGTCTAACTTTGTGAGTCAGTCCACTGAGCAGGGTATGTGCCATAGCGGGTGAAAAAGCTCTGTGTAACAGAGTCATACCCTCATAATCAACACCACAGACAATAAATTATCTATTCCTACCATCATCGGACCTGATCATCACATCAGCTACTTCGACTCTGTCTTCAAATACTGCTGCGCGTAGTGCAGTTCTGGCCACTTTGCCTCTGTGTCTGATGAACTGGCGTCTAGTTCGCGGTGTCAGTCCATTCAGCAGTTTCTGGCCATTGCAGATGATCTTGCGTTGTGTAATGGCGTCATGCCTTCATCATCGACACAGTAGATGACAGAGTCTCTCTCTCATCTTCATCGACTGATCTGATTATCAGTTCAGCTACTTCTACTCTGTCGCACTGTGCCGATAAGTGTAAAATAAACTGCCTACTATTGTCGCTGAGTTCAATATATTTCTCTCTAGTTTGAGGAGTCAGTCCATCCAGCAGTGTCTGTGCCATAGCGGGTAAAATAGACTTGTGTAACGGAGTCCTATCATCATCATCAACACAGTAGGTGACATAATCCTTGTCGTCACTATCAACTGAGTTCATTATCCGTGCAGTCTGGCCCATTTTTTTCTGTGTGTTTAATGAACTGCTGTCTAGATTGGGGAGTCAGTCCATCAAGGAGTGTCGGTGCCATAGCTGGTGAAAAAGACATGTGGAATGGCATCTTGCCTTTCTTCATTTGGGAGTGTTCCTGAAACCATGTTGCAGCAGTCTTTTAAACTTATATCATATCTCTCAGAGTAGAATAGGTCAAGGTCATCTGTTGCAGGGATACAGATCTTCCTGCTCCGAGCTTTTATAAGCCAGAAATGCGTGGTATTATTCATAAAGCGACTCATATGAAGCAGCTAATAAGACTTAAGAATTAATTGAGTATTCTGATTGTTGTTGTGTTCCGATCGAGTGTATAGTGGCCACCCAGTGTTTTTTCTACCGTTGCATGCGACGACATAAATCCCTGATGTCCTGTTTCCTTGTTTAGTGAATAATGTACATATCAACTCAATTTTATCGTTCCTGCTTCGACACCGTAACAACCGAGTTCATGAGCGACCGGATACGCTAGCCATCAGGTACGCAAGCGACCAGAAAATATATCAACCTCAGTTCATCAGAATGACATGCCAAAGGGTTGTGAACTACCTTATCAAAGGATAGGGCTGATAGTTTTGTATTGGTACCACAACCATTGCTTATCTTCCCTGCCCAGTCTGTTATGCACTAAAGTCTGGCTACAATATTGCTAACGTCTGCAGTTAGCAAGCTGCGAACTATTTCACTATTTTTCACCGCCCAGAAAGTTTTTGAAAACATGTTTGAAGGTTTATTTAAGAACTCTTCTAGAATCCTTAAAAACGTTGTGTTCTTCTTTTTGAGGAAATTCTGTTTGGGCAAATAAACAACTGGTGCCAGCCTTGTGACAAAGTGAAAACAGTATTCCATTTTACAACGGAAGTAATGTGCTAACTACCTCAGCTGCATAGATATGTCCGACTTGTACATATGATGCACATGCACAAGAAAACGGTATTAGGTGGGAAATATGCTAGATCAGTCAAATCGTATGGCGTAGTTACTAATCGAAGGTAACATATCTTACAATGAAAAATACTTACCTTATCCCCGTTTCATATCCTCCACCGAACAACTGTTGTAGGAGCTGCTGGTATGGGGTACAATGGTAAATGTTGCATCCGGTGACAATGGCAGTGTTAGAAAGTTGATGGACTCACATCACCGTACCTGTTGAAAGTGAGAACACATCTTGTATAAGACTGTCGTGATTTTTTATCAATCTCAGCCACATACTGATGGTTGTGCCTGAGCACCAAAATTCAAACACAATAAAATAAGCCCGTATTCTGTAAAATAGCAAATTATAGCAGCATGTATGGCATAGTTACTAAGTACAACAACATATGACAACAATAAAGTCTTACGTGATCCTGTTCGTTTCTTCCGCGAACAGTTCCTGTTAGCGCTGATACCGTCCCGTGTCGAGGTCTAATTGATGATATCTGCACAATACGGGTCATCCAATCACAGGTTTCGTACCCGGTAGCAATGCTGCGACGCTCTGAGTCGCATTACACAGCTGATAGGCTCACAGCATCTCACCAAGTGTATGCCGACACCGATTTCTCTCAAAGTTCCATAGCTAGTCTCCAAATGAGCTGGCGGCGTGATCGCTAATACGAAAAGTTTGCAGACGCTATTTGATCTCAAAGTTTAAACAACGGGCGTACATACTCAATTCGTTTCCCATAGCTTAGCCTGCAGCTAAATATATTTTCACAGATAATATAGCGAGAGCTAACAAAACACAACTGGGTGGTACTGACAGTGTCCGCTTACAGTTTGCGTCAAAATCAAAATCAAAATCATCAAAATCAGACAAAGCTGAGTTAAAGAGTTAGAATCCTCTCTAACTGCCAATTCATATACCTCTACTGCCATCGCCTCATACAAATAAATATATCCGCTATCAGCAACACTATTCCCCCTCACCTATGCACTGCCTATCTTCTTTCCCTCCCTGTTTTTTCTAGCCTCCTCTCACACTATTCTCACTCATCCTCTCCCTTTTGACAGTGATCCTTACTCTGCGCAGAGAGAAGGCCTTCAGGATGCGTTCGTGAGGCCTGCTCTCCGGCATCGATGTTGGACAAATACCAGTGCAAGAAATGAAAACTCCCAGCACATATCACGCGCCGGCAGGACCAATACCGGTCCAGCATAGGACTAATACCAGCGCAACACCGACATGCTGACCGACAGGAAAATCACAAATCCCAATTTTTTTAAGACGCCGTTTCCTCCAATTGTATGGCCGATAAGAAAACTAACTTACAGGAATACAGCTCTTCAGTACTCAAACGGTTATTTTTGCACAATACTGGCCAGTATGCGAATTCCTATTGGCCAATCTCATTGCATGTACCAGTACGCGTTAAGCGAATTCTCACATCTGATCAGTGGACTGTCGATATTTCTATGCGGATGCCCCTGCGCTGTCTGTATTAACGCTATGAGTATGTACATGGCGGTGATTGGAATATATGGTGTATGTGGTAAACAAGCACCCTACTTCTGCAGGTGGTTCCATGAAATCTGAATAAAATAGAATTAAACAAGCATGCATAGTGTATGTGCAGTTCTCGGTGTTTCACAGCATAGAATAAAACCAATATTCCGAGTTACTCTTGTATTTGCAGTTTAGCTGGTTGATAACTGAGGACAACCAGGACACCCAACTAGATGGATGGTATCAGGTTCCAGGTACTACATTACCAGAAGCAGTGTAGAATACAGCAAAGCCTACATTTTGCATTGCATAGTGAACAGGGAGAGAAGCACAGCATGATTCTATCGGGATGGTGTCACTACTCATGCAAACAGAATGACCGACAGATTTTAAGGGTATAATTCAGTGCTGGAATTGTCTTACCTACAATAAACCGCTTTAATGAACATAATTAGCTTGTTTATTCTGTTACCATTTCTGGTTTCCTATGATTTCGTGTTTTCGAAATACTCACTTTTCGTTGCCAAAATACACTAGTAATCAACATGAAATCAGTTCATACTTGTTTCTAGAGATTCAAATCCGTAAGTACGACAATTCTGTGGGAGGGAACAAATTATACTGGCTTTATTTAAGGTGAGAAAGAAAGACATTAATTGATTAAGAGAATAGTCTAATAGACCAAAATATTAGTAATCTGTGACGCGATAGTTGTCAAGGACGGTCACGCTTGCATTCCGTCATGAAGCTATTCCGCGAGCTGGTAAGAAGTCGCGCACAGAACAGCGTCAGGTTTTTACCGCGAAGGATTAGTTGAATTTTTCTTCTCGTTATGCTCGCTTGAGGGCCACCCAAGACAAAGTGCAGTGTTCCTGTTGCACGAGCGCGCCTCATGTTGGTTCTTGGTCGTCATGGCATACCAGTTGCTGCATTTGCTGATTTGAATGCTTCCGAAGCCTTATGGATACGCAGAGTATCTCATTTAAAGCACCAAGAATGATAGCTATGAGGCTGCAGCATGTAATTTTGAGCAATGGATGCCAAGATTGCCTTTGAGATTTTCCCATCTGGACCCTGCCGTGCGAGATGTTCTTACTTACTGCACGCTCGCTGATCGACTCACCTTCTGCCTCGTAAATGAGTGCTTTACTAACTCACTGTTTCTTTTTAACCCTCATAGAGCCTCAAGCAAATCTCTCACCGTGTTCTGAAGTAAACAGTAATTAACCGATACTCGGTATTCTAGTTAATGAGAGCATAGAATTGATTCCCAGTCAGCTACAGCTCTACTATCACTTAGTCCCGAGTAGAACAGAGGAAGACCTCATTTTTTATTGCAGGTCTCTTTTATTAACATCTATCAAACTATACGTGTACTTAATACAAGGCAATTGTCTCTACGCAATGACTTTGTTGGTCATTTATTCAGCAATGAGACAAGGTATTGATCTCAAGAAGAGCAACTGCTTTTATTGAGATATCATGTTAGTGGATAGTGGTCATTAGAACGACTTGGAGTTGTTACAGATCAGAACCTCAGTCATCGCTATACGTTTACATCAACAGATAACTGAAAGAACCAACAGTACATACAACTACCTACACACGCATACACGGTGCGACCATCTGAATAATGATTGAAAAAACGGTTGTCACCCATGGCTATGACATGAGATTCGGCAGGGATGGCTTTCCCGCACCACTTTGTGTTAAGTTAACAAAAAATCTTAGGATTTTCTTCACCTCTAGCTACCCTCACACATAATCTCCATATAGCAGGGCTGTGCACCTGATTATGCGCTGTGGATGTAACTATAGTTACCTTCTAATAAGGAGGAATATTCCAACGCATTCCACTCAGAGCATTACACAATTTCACTGTCAATCAATTATTGCAATTGAAAGTCAATAGAAACCTTTAGAGTACCTCATCTGTAACAGATCATACCAACGTTGGTCTGTTTCCGTGTTTCCTTAGGATAGTGGTGGGAGTTGTGTCGCCATGATGATTTGATTATTTGAGCAAAATACTATCGTTTGATGACGGAAGCATTTCTATATTAACAGCATCATTGCAATCAGCCAGACAATGGCTTTCCAATGGTTTATAGGGAGTTATCCTACCTATGTATTACGTAATGACAAAAATACCATTTTCGAGATTAACGTATTTATACACAAGGCCATATAGCACTCAACTGCCCCACCGACTCCAAGCCTCATTTTCATTGTTTCATGATTTAGCTCCTAAAACAATGAACATTATCGGAGGATTATTCTGGATTATTCTGAGGAATTTTATTGTCTAAAGGCAGCACAAAAATCTGTCTAGATATTGTCCAACTTTAACAGGAGCATCATTCTCTCATTAATGCACAGTATTTCAGCCCTCAATGTAATCGGATTACGGTGACTGTGATGAGTGATTGTAATGAGTGACGGCTGCTGGTGTATAAGATTCCAAGAGGAGGTTACATTTCTTAATATAGACAATGTTATTGACCAGGGCTGTCACGTAATTGCAAATAATCACCTGACCGTGACGATATCTCAGACTGCAAGTAGCTAATGGTGACTGTAAATTCACGGACAGCTATCTTTTCTCACTCTGTCAGCCTAACATACAATGCTCTATTTATATACAGTAAGAGTTATCTTCTCCCTAGCTCCCTCCCTCCCTCTCTCCATTGCTCTCCATCTCCCTCTATCTTCCCCTCCCCTTCCCCCTCCTCCTCCCTCTGCCGCTGCTTCTGCTTCTGCCTCTCTCTCTCTCTCTCTCTCTCTCTCTCTCCCCTCAACATTACATCTATCTTACAGTTTTTGATTGCTGACACTCACAGCGCTCTTAGCTCCACAGACACAACATTTTCCTGCGATGACAGCAGCTCCACATTTAGAATTTTGTGTTCATCACATTGCAGCAGTTACCCTCAAGGTGAGAGAGATCCCAATGCTCTCTCAGTTCTTCTCAACACACTGACCCATCAAATATCTGCTTACAATCACAGGGTGCATATTCCTACTATGGCAGCAAAGGTCAGCAAAGGTCACCCGCGAGCTGGTAACCAGCGGTAAAACATGCTATCAGTTCTTGTATGCGGCAGGAAACAATGACGGCACGTCTGTGCAAGATGGACAAATCCCAGAGATCATATTCCACGCTTGATTGACCATTCCATCTCCGGCTATCAAGCTGAACACAACTGTGTGTGATTTATTTCACTGGTTTATTGTTGTAAATCAAACAGAGTTATGGTTGACGTAGGAGGATTCTGCCAGCGCTGTTACCGAGTGTCTGCCTTATTTCTCACTCATCCCTCTTACGGTGCCATCTTGTCTCAACTGAAATATAAGGACTTATCTATGGGCTACTCATTGCCTGACAGCTAGTATAATAGTATGTCTGGCCCTCACCTCGTCCAGCTTCAGTTTAGTGTCCTTCTCGATGGCCAGCACATCGTTCATAGTCAGCCCATACCAATGGTCAATCTGACAGAAAGCTTTTCGGTGGAAATTCAAGAGCAGTCGTCTCATGCTCTGCAAGGCAGACTCAATATGTCAGTGTGTACAATGAAGGAGAATCACCGTCCTCACCATTGGAAGGAGAAATGGAAGTCATAAACCCATTCACCTTCTGGATCATATTTTCAATAACTTGCTGCAGTCCACGCCAATTGAAATCGCAGCGCATCAGCTTGTAGGCACACATGACTGGTCTTGAAGTGCTCTGTGTATAGTATAAACAGAAATAGTACTAGGCAGGTTGGTCATTGTATCAGACATGGCGTACTGCCACCTGAATCCACTGCATGAGAAAGTTCTATAAAGCGAAGTTCACTGATTTCAATCTAAATATGGGTGCAGGTACTAACTTCCAGGAGACATTGTTGCTACAATTGTGGCTGTCCTCTCACTACTTATCTCATAATTTTTACTGTCCGCATCTACTGCAGCGTGAAAATACTGAAATTTTATAAATCAATGAGGCTGTACTATATCTCCCGTTACACATAAAATATTTTGCATAAAAATAATTCTTAAGATAGTTTCATACTGCTGGGTATGTGCAGTCTGACTGTCAGGCTTATATCACCTTCCAGTCCTGTGCCAGTGGTCCACGCCCTGTCTTCTCAGAGTGAAACTTGCCGGGATCTTCATCTTCTTTGTAGTCCTAAAGTAGCTGATATATTAGACAGACAAAGCATCAGAGGGTCAGAGCGGCGACAAGTAGATGAATAAGAGAGATAAGAAGGGGACCAGAGTAGGCGGGAGAGTTAAGGAGGGAAAGAGTTGGAGAGAAGGAGTAGGAGGGAGAGAGGGCAAAGGCACGGTGAGAGGGTGAAGAGACGGAGAGAAGGTTAAGGCACTGAGAGAAGCTCACCCGAGGATCAACAGCATCATTGACTATATCAATAAAGACAACCTCTCTGGTTTTCAGCTCCTCTTCTGTCAGACCGTGCACCTGCAATTTGAAACAGAGTTGTTCGACATAGAGACAGAGGTTTGCATAGACATGGAAGTCTTGGTTGACTTCTGTGTTTTACTTATATAACTCCCCTTGTAAATAATGCCCCAGGGGGCTTTTAATACAAAGATGGCTTTTCATACATTAAGGAACCAGAAGAGCGAGACCTATAATTAAATGTTGGGGTGTTAACAAAAAGGAAACAAGAGAGGAAAGCCAAGGGAGGCTCCAATCAGATTTGGGCTTACTGCTTATTGGCACTACGGTTAGAAAGGTAACAAATGCCCTGAGCCTTAAATGGGTAAAACGCGGTGTATGCATATAGTTTGCGCACACTTATTAGTGATTTCAGTGACCAGATATTGCATGTCTGTTTACCGCCCAGTGTTAGCTTGTATCCCGCACTGGTAACCGCACTAAACCGCACTGGTAGCTGCACTGGTTTTGACTGTGTCCCGCACTCTACTGGGATACGAGCGCGCACTTAAGGTAACCGTATACCTCACTGTATACCATACCGTCTTCATGATGTGCCCAAGTCGTATCGCACAAGAACAACTCCTAGTGAAAATTATATAGAATCGCACTTCATTTAGAATCTCAAGACTGCAGCCTACCTTCACTCCTGTGACACAGAAACGCACTTATGGTGTCATTGCCTCCATCGAACACCAGTTTCCAGCCTCATAAACTGATGATATTTATTATTAAACTATGTAACAAAATAACACTAAAAATATGGTAGATTATTTGTACTACAAACAACATGAAACTTGTGATCACTGATTATTAAAATAGAAAGAAAATAAGTACTATGATAACAGGTATTGATTATCAGCTGTGGCATGAGTATTTCTGATGGCTTTAGAATTGTTTTAGCGTTGCGGTTAAACAAAAATAATCCCTTTCGCTTTTGCTGTAGCGATCTACACTGCTCTATCTAACAGCAGAGCATGACATTCCTTTTCCAATTTTGCTGTAAAGCCAACTTGTCATGTTAGCTTTGTATTGCCTCTTCTATGTAGCAACCTAGCTTGGTCTAAGCTTATTCAGCTTGTTATTAAGTTTCCCTGTCACACTGATCAGTTGACAGTGGACAGCAGCACCAATAAGACATGTCACTGACATAATCAGACACTTAAACCGCATAACTTGATAGAAACTATTTTTTATGTACCAATTCCATAACATTTGTCCTGAGGATGACAGCATAAGTGCGGTTCTGTATCACAGGAGTGAAGGTAGGCTGCAGTCTTGAGATTCTAAATGAAGTGTGATTTTATTTAATTTTCACTAGGAGTTGTTCTCTCTTGTGCGATACAACTCCGGCACGTTTTGAAGACAGTACGGTATGCATCGCGGTATACGGTTACCTTAGGTGCGCACTTGTATTCCAGCAGGGTGCGGGATACGGTCACAACCAGTGCGGTTACCAGTGTGGGGTACGAGCTAGCACTGGGCGGTTCACAGACATGTAATATCTGGTTACTGTGATTTCTCTATAACAACAGTAGCTTCAGTTGAGCTGCTGACGTTCGTATACTTACATTGTCGGTCTCTCCACTGTCGGCCAGATAGTGCGTGTCAAAACTCATCATGAAAGCGTCTTTCATATAGTCATTCTAGGGAATAGATCATTATGAACCATGATTGCCATGATATTAGTTGGTGGAAGCCTGTATGAAAGTCAGCTTACAGACAGTACGGTCCTGCAGTATGGATACGCATTCCACGATCGCTCATGGACGCTGACTGCACCAGTAGGAGCCAGTTTTCGTATGATTGTGGGAACCTTACTGGAACATGTAAACACATAGCAACAACTACTCACATCAGGGGGTCATAGATTACGTGTGGAATGAGTGAATAGCCGATGGAATGAAAGTTAACTTGAAACTTCGAGAAGTTTCACCCCGATCTGTGAGATGTTACTTACCTTTCGAGGCGTATAAGCTTGTGTGTATACCTGGATTTGAAAACCTGCCCAGTTTTTTCGCCTGGTATGATTTCCTCCCGTGGTTCATTGATGACAATCTCCACACCTTCACTTCCCCCAGTCTCTTGGAGACTGAATTCAGAAACGGTGTAGCAGTGGCCACGCTGATACTGTGTGAAATAGACTCAGTTCTCACTGTCTCACATCGCCATCACACAGCAGATGAATCAACTGCATGGCCAAAGAGTCAGCCTCTACTCACCTCTTCCTCAGAGAACGGAAGGACAATGCGGCTGAAATTAGATAGGAATAGAGCTGGTGACAGGCAGCCAGACACACAGACAGACACACGCAGACAGGTGGTGGAGTAGTATACTCACTACTCATATATTATCATGTTTGCGGTTAGAAACCACTGCCGAGCTTTGCTATACACAAGCGAACTGTAGGAGACCCTGGGATGAAATGACTAACTCTTCATACCTACAAATTCCAGTGACCCGTGAAACACAGTCAAGTGTAACCAGCAGCCTGCATGTGCCACTAGAACATGTGCTACATCCCTAAATAGGCAGTGCTTATCAAGGGTGGATTCAGGCTATCACAACTGACACTCGAGCTTCAGTCAAAAGAATCTGTCTCAACTATTTTTGGTCAGCTAAGTAGTAAATAGATAAAGAAACCGCGACTGCACTCATCACTCAGCCACACAAACCCCAGTTAGCATCATCAAAAAATCTGTAATGCAGTCAACAGACAGTAAGCTATGGCTACACAGAGCCCTGTTTTGTTGTTTAGAACCAATTAAAGCCAATTACGCCGTGGCTACACAAAGCGATGTTTTAGTTGTTTAGGCCAGAGATGCAGTCAACCACATCGTAGGGCCAGAAAGGTATGGTGGCTACACAGAGCGACTAGTCGACCAGTTATATAACATCTATTCAGCAAGCATGGTCATAGTAAACAAAGGGAGGTTCAGTGGCTCTCACTGCTCATACACATGGCTCCAGTGATTACGATACCACTAGCTAGAAGTCGACCAATGAGAAGGTGTATTTGGACCTAGAGTGGCTTAGATTTCGAACGGGTCCAAAATGCGTCCCTGAGCTTACCGAGCATCAGAAAACAGGTGCCCAACGCTGTGGTTGACTGCATCGCTGGCCTTAATTGGCTCTAAGGACGCAAACGTCACTCTGTGTAGTCACTGCTTAAGAGCATGCCATGTGAGGTAAACCACAGAATTAATTAGTAACTGTAGCGATTGTGCTTGCGCTGGCTTGTCGGCGATTGTGCCTGCGCTGGCTTGTCGGCGATTGTGCTCGCGCTGGCTTGTAGGCGCTGCTTGCGATAGTGTGCACCAGCTAACAATTTTGGCAGCGACAAGCGGAAGACCAATCGTAAGAGTTGACAAGCATTCAACTTTTGCAATCACAGTCGGCGACGCGCAATGGCCTGCGAGCAGTGTGAACCACATGGCGATGAGATCGGCAACAACAATGCTTTGCCAATGTAGCTATTTGTAGCAAAGAAGCTATATTTTATATAAGCACATAATATCCTACACACCTGGAATAATATTCCCAATCATCAGATCCTAATTCTGCAATCAAATTTTTAAATTGGCGTTGCTTGTGTCTTTGTAGCAACATTGGCCTGACCCAGAACCTCCTTCTCTGTTTTCTTAACCTTTCAGCCTTCCTACATTGTCTAATTCTCAATAGCAGTAGAATGCTAACAGTGCACTGGTGGAAGCATCGATTTTCATTACCAGGAGCCATACTCACGCTGGAAACACGCGTGTTTTCTACCTCTCACAGCCGAGCGCAATTATCTCGAGCGGACAATTCTAATAATCACGTGATCAAATTGGCGACAATAGCAATAAGTGTGAACGTGGGTCGCAACAGGCTGTGCGATCACCGGCAAACCAGCGCAAGCACTGTCTCTGCCGACAGTTATGATTTGTGTGACCCAGCCTTTAGTTAGCAGTTTTCCCGATGCTCAGTAAGCCCAGCGATGCACTTTGGACTTGTTCGAAATCTATCTAGCGATGCTAGGTCTAGATGCGCTTTCTGGTTGATCCATTTCTAGTTAATAGTTGCATAAGCACTGGAGCCATGTGTATGAGCTGTAAAAACCACTGCGTCTCTCTTTGTTTACTATGACCATGCTTGCTGAACAGATGTTATATAACTGGTCAACCAGTCGCTATGTGTAGTCACCATAACTTTATGATGCCACGGCTTCATGCAGGCAACAGATGCAAGTTTTCCTTCGGACAGCTACTAGTTGATGACTTGAGCTTCAGTCAAAAGAATTCCTGGATCCGCCCCTGCTCATGTTCTATCAGCAGTTACAGTGTCACAGAGAGTAGAGGTTGACATCAGCGTGACAGTAAGTAAGTCACAGTAAGTAGGTTGACATCGCTCCCGAGCTCAGCATTTGAAGCTAAGCCCTCTATAGTCGATGGCAGCGTGTTATAATGTCATCGGTGTGTCTCAATGCTATATGACAATCAATGATGGCAAGTTGCAGGACCTTGCATACTGGAGTTCAGTTCTTCTGGACGTGAAGAAGCTGTAGCTCAGAACCCCTGTCGCCGCCGGCTAGATTATGTCATATTTGAGCCCAGAGCAGCAAGATTTAAGCAATAAACCACAGGAGAACAGTAGGAAACCAACAACAGCACGGACCAGAGCTCATATCTTTTTTCTATGATGACTGTGTGAGCTATTACACTGCGGTTACTTTTTCCTGCGCAGATCCAAGTGATTAGTGTCACAGAGGTAATGATCAACTTTCGTAGCATTTTACTCACTCGGACAATTGCTTGCTTCCCAGTCCTTTGGTCTCTCCTCTAACCCAAAAAATGCCTAGCTATCATTCTTAGCAGCCATTCTCAGCTAAACCAACGTTTTTATTCATTTATGGTCAAGCTGCATGTCCCAAGACAAGATGGTGTAAATTTGCTGTTCAAATTGAATGTTGTCTTTAAATTCCACTATGATGTAACAGTTACTCGTATTCCATATCGATTGATTTGTTTTATCAGTTGTTTGTCTAGCCATGAGTGTTATCCTTGGTCAGGTGCTGCAAATACGAGACCAGGCAAGGCCAACATTGCTACCATTGGTTTTGCTATCGTTGCCCACAGAGCAATTCCTGGCTACCAGGTCTCTTCAAAAAAAGTTCGTCCTCGCAGATTTCTACATCCCAAAGATCTGTGAAGACAGGATTAAAGTCTAAACTCCCTGAAAATTCTGGAGAGGGTGCCGAGGCGCAATAAGAAACATATCGGACATTAACTCGCCAACTGCATGCGTGTTCTCTCTCTTCCTTCAACTGAGTAGTTGGTTTGTAACCTCTGTAGCATTGCTAAGAATATGACGCTCTGATAACTTTTATTTCTAAAGTGAAGTAAAGAGTAGAAGCTGTGAAATTAGTCACACGAATCACGTAATGTAGTTATATGGTTATTATATTATTATATTATATTATTATTATATTATATTATTATTATATTATATTATTATTATATTATATTATTATTATATTATATTATTATTATATTGTGCTATTATTTTAGTATTATATTAGTTTTATAATAAATGTATTGATTGAATTTTGAAATTTATTTTATTGACAAGCCGTGTAGCAGATACAATTTAATCGCTACAGTAAAACAAAATTTGAAGTTTTCTATTCTTTGCTGAAAGTTGACATTTGGTAACGGGAAAAAACTGTTGAGGCTCTTTTCATACATGGACTCACATTATGATATATTTATTTGTATTATGCGAATATATAATACAATTAGTTATTGTGTACGATATTAGGCACATTTCCCATATAAAATAGATCATTAAATTCCCATATTCTGAGTGACAGTAAAGTAGTCCAATGAGGATTATTATTTATAAATTATAAATTATATAGCGCGTCGTTCAGTGATTTGTTGAATAAGATGTCTGGCAAACATGTTGCAAAGCTTCTAATAAAAGTAAAATTATCGAGTTGTCAAATTCCAAGTGATGGTAAAGCAGTTCAATCAGGTTGTAACACATCGGAGTCAGATGAGGCTATAATGCATTCCAGTCAGATAGGATATACGTTCAGATGGAGTTTGTCTGTCAGACTGCTGATTCTGTGTACATGCTGACACAGGAACGTCTCGTCTCTCAGTCTACCAGCTACATCTGTCATCATTTCCTCTATCTCTACACACTTTGGAGGTGAGTTAACCTCTCCACCCTCAGCAAGCTCCTCGAGATGCTCAACCATAGCACTGAAAAATGTGAACTTTTGTGCCACATTGCTCGGTGCTCTGCAACAAAAGATATTTTACATACTTACTGGCCACTTGACACACCTCACGAATAGAGGAAACCTACTTGCTGTCAGATAGAGTAGAAAACACTACATAGTAGTTGTCAGGCAGAGTCACCGTTCCCCAGCTGTGGCCAGCACCAGTGTGCAAATGGTCATCACTGAAGTTGATAGGCATTTTAGTCACCCTTTTACATGCAAGAACTCCTTTCAGCTCTTCTCTGGAGGCATCAATCCTGCCAGTGTTGTTTCCTCGACAGTACTGGAGAAAGATCACCTGCAACATAGAACACGTCTGCTGTCATCCATTAGAATGTTATCAGATGAGAATATCATCCGAGGGCTTCATATTGCTTTGCTCAGCAGTTTCGATGACCTAACTCTTCTGCCGCCTCCAGGACTGACCTAATTAGGTAGTTGATGCAGTTGATGCAGTGGATCATAAACCAATACATTACTATTACAATTAATACTGGGAACTACGGCTGATTTCAATTTCTAATAAATATGTAAATTTGGGGGAAATCTGCTGTCCCAAATAACTTGTATATACAGCTGCATCGGCCCCGCATCAAATTCCGAGACAATCTTGGCTTTGCAGATTTTTGTGGCTAGTTCACATTAGTAGCGTCTGGTTTGGACACTGCTGCAATTCTAAATCAGCTACTGACACTTGAAAATACATCTAGTGTGATCCAGCTGGCAGGCAAATACACCATGGGAGTTGTGCTCTCCTGATAGAGTCATACAACTATCATTGTGTCCATGATAAATCTCTACCTTAGTTGCAGTATATTCCTGATACTTGTGACGGGCCTTGATTGCTCATTATTTGTCACCTTCAGGGTGCGTAGTGACATATTATACTGCTGACCCAATTGGATCGGTGCTGAGTTCACTGACCTTTGGTTGGGATTTGTTTGCATTATCCAATGCATCAACGACATCCTGTACAGACAGCGGTGTGGTAGTCATCATCACGGTCTTCTGTCTGCTGACACTAGAGAGCAGTGACATCAGCAGGTGCTTGTTTGATGGGTCATCGCTGACAAACCGTCTGATTCTATCAAGAGCCTCTTCACTACTGACGAGTAGCAGCCTGGGTTCTGTGGCCTGTAATGACAGGGGTTTGTGGTGAATGCAGAAAACTTTGAAAGTTTCCACTATTCCCTGTCAGGAATTATTTACAGGTGAGAGATCATCAAGTAGTTCACCTTTCCTCATGCGTAAGATGATTGACGTCGCACTTGAGAAATAAAACAACAGATAATGTTGTTTCCTTCATCTTATCGGAATGGCGGACATTTTCCATGAGCTGTTTTAAGCGAGTCACATCTATGAATCAACAGCCTCGATTATAGGTGAGATATACAAAAGTTACTGACCTTGCTGCTCTTGTCAACAGTGACACCCAAACGGGATGCCAGATATCGGAGTAACACCAGAGTAGTGTCCAAGGAAAGCCATTGCATCAGGAGCGCCTCACCTCTGGCATTGGCTGCTGTTTGTTCCATTGCCTGTGGCTAACAGAGTATGCACGACTAAGAGGTAATATAATGTGCTCAGCAACCCTACTCACAATCAAGTAGACTCTCAGACTGTCACTATTGGTGGTATATAACTAATGAATTATCAACCAACTGGTAGCACCAGCAGCGAGGTTGCACGCAACATACGATTGAATGCTGTAGTAGAGAATAACAAATATGTCACCCCGGCATCAACCATAGAATAGCAGCGCCTCAGTCGATAAGGTAATCCATCCACTTACTGATTTTACTTCATCTCTCCAAATATCTGGATCCTCGTTCAGCTGCTCTTTGATTTGCCTGGCTATCAGCCTCTTGCTCCTTATCTTAAGCTGGTGATCGTCAGATAGAGATAAGAGGATTCCAAGTAGCTTCTGCTTTATACTCTCTTGATGTTCTGTAAACTGCTGCAATCTCTCCCATAATGCATCAGTTCGTGGCAGTGATGCGTTGGCCTCTCTGCACTGACATTGATAAAACCATTGGTAGGATGTTGCAGTGTGCAGTTTCACAATCATGACACTAACTTACCTCTGATGGTGACTCGCTATCCTCATCCAGCTCTCTGATCAGGTCACGTGCAGTAAACACGCTGTCAACAAACAGCATGTTGTCGTGTCCGTCTCCGTGACACATGACAGCCAGTGCTAGCAGTCTGCTAGAACTCTCAGCAGCTGAAAACTCTCTAATCTTTTGTATCACATCATCGGTTGATTTATCCATCACCACATGTCTCTCCTAGAATGAAGCTCGGATGAAAATTGGAAGAAATGAATCAGTTTCTTTTCTCATTCACATATTATGTTGTAGGAGCGACAAGTCTTACAGAACGTTGTGTCAGCTGCATTCATGTTTTTAAAAACTGAACTGACTAGTGGGTTGACACAATATATTCTAAAGTGTAGTGTATTGAGCCTCTCCCCTTCATTCTGGTTTGCCAACAGAGGTTTTAGAGACCATCAGTAAGATTATCTAACACCAAACCCTCTCCTGGCTCTAAGAAACAGCCAATGTTCGATGAACTGGTCCTGAAATGATTTGATCCAGAACTGACAACCACGTCTATAGTCTCATAAGCCAGGACATGCATTTATTGCATATATTCTATAGGCTGTGGACATCGATCGCCAGAATCCAAAAGCAATTTGCCCATGTCATCCAGAGCAACATATCCTGTATTAGTTATGAGAATAAAGCACATAATTCTTTGCCCCTTACTGAATGGTGATACATGAGTACCTTGAGTCCAAGCTGTACATGTAGACAGTCCTGCACGTCGTCTAATTCAGCGTCGTACTCTGGCCTGGCTAGGCTGTTACAAATGATCAGAGCTGACCCAGGTAAGAGGTCAGTAGAGTCAGCCAGCTGCTGTAGGTCATTGGCTGGTGCACCCAGATGTCTCCCCAGTGATGTCGACACCAGACAGGAGATCACAGACTGATGGACTTTCAGATATCTGTACAAATGATCCAGTGACTGGTGTAGAGAAAGTTGGCCTGACTTTCTCAATTCCTGCTCAAAATCTGATCTGCAATATACATAGTATGCCCTTTATTTATTCCTGCATAGATAGAAATTCATTTCTCTCCATTTTTTCAAAGTATCACCAGATGTCTGAAACCTCATCAAAGCTAAATTGGTTGAAATATTTGTTTTCCTCTGGGGTTTCAGAGAATGTCAACTTGTCCGGCAAAATTTTATGTTGGCTATCGAAGTACCAGTTTACTTCCAGAAGAGTTATGGACGATCTTGAAATATCCTTTCAGTTAGCTGTCACTGTTATAGGGCAACAAAGGGCTGTTATGTTGTAGTAGAATAAGTTGGAAATAGAGTGGGCCGATTTCCTGTCACGAGCACGTATTAGAGACATTGTTCGATAAATATTGTTACACAGATAATCAATTGCTGAGGTTCACAGTCACGATTACCATATGCTGGTCGTCAGTAGCGTGCGCTTATCAGCAGTCTCATAATAGGTGCTTTTAAGGAGTAGTACACGTAGCCTCATGTTGTGACCCTCATTGGTTTTAACTTATGTTTTTTAAGCACATTTTCCACTTCACTGTCACAAATTCATAGTGTCTCACCTAAACGAGTGCCTTGCCCAACAAGACTGAGAGTTAATACCTACCTGAGATCACGAGTAGTTACTACACTCCACAGCAGGTAATCAGCTGGTAGCGACACGGTCTGTAGTCTATAATCCACAGCCTCCGTGTACTGAGATCCTGAGAGTCTGAGCTGTATGATCACTACCTGCATAAATCAGTCTGATATATCAATGCTGCCAGTTAGTGACACTTCTACCTTCCCACTCATCATGAGAAGACATTGGGAGAGGGAGAGGGAGTGGGAGGGGGAGAGGGAGCGAGTGAGAGGGAGAGTGAGGGGAGAGTGAGGGGAGAGTAATGGAATGAGTGAGGGGGATATTCAAGACAGAGGAGGGGGCGAGTGAGAGGAGGGAGAAAATTGGTCTGTTTACCTTTTAAGCACTTGAGCGCGTCTGTAGAGGACAGTTTTGCTGTATGACTGGAGAGCGGGAAAGCGGGAGAGTTTATCTTTTTGACAGAAGAGGTCGACACTCATGCCCATATCCATCTGTTTAGTGGAGGCAATCTTGATGCCCCTGATACGCGTGTCGACGCCCTCATCTGAACAGGAAATGAGACAAGTTCAAACTAACCAATCAGCAGACAGCTCACATTATCGAATGTCAGTCAAGTAGAGCACTGACTGGAAGCGATATTACAATGCTATATCACCTACAAATTTATAGTCCTAATACTGATGCATGTAAAAATGCTATTAGTAAAACATTGGAGGATGGAGGTTAGAGGTGCAACTGGGTATCATGGCAATTCAGCACTATATGCAAGCACTATGCGACAACCATTTTCCAAGACGAAGAGTAAGAAAGGTTGACAGTTTCATAGATTGACTATTCTATAATTTGATAAACATACGGGAAAGATGAAAACCGTCTATTACATATGACTTCCGGCCTCGTGGTCCGCTGACTCAGTCATCGGAATAAACATAGACGTAGACATAGATACATAGACATAGATACATAGACATAGACATAGACGTAGACATAGACATAGACATAGACATAAACATAGACATAGATACATTGACATAGACATAGACGTAGATGTAGACACATTGACATAGACATAGATACATTGACATAGACATAGACGTAGATGTAGACACATTGACA
>ERZ1740065.229-NODE-229-length-27508-cov-5.296434_pt1 | contig 27508 bp, 20 predicted proteins | sample MGYA00581738_ERZ1740065 | MGnify/ENA primary metagenome ERZ1740065 (study PRJEB43018, sample SAMN04849749) | marine metagenome | isolation source: floating plastic debris | place: Pacific Ocean | collected 2008-09-01 | study: EMG produced TPA metagenomics assembly...
TAGGCCTCTCGATCGCTCAGCACTTTCGACGTCATTGCGAGCAGTTCCTTGAAGGAGGGCGTTTGGCATGGACACGGAATTTCGCACATCCGCCTCATCCAGTGTCGCCTTGACTGTGGGGCTCACAATATGAGGCCTAATGCCAACGCGAGTGACGCCGTATTCGGTCATCTCTCCCAACAGCGTTGTCGCGTTTGTCGTACCCTCCACGCCAGTCTGATCCGTGTTTGATACCCGTTAACGCGTCATATCGCCGAATGTTCCCACCTGATCGTCACGCGGGGGGTACGCCAGCGCGACCCAAAGCCGCTTTCATCGAACGGTCCCGAGGGGCCCGGAGCGCATCGCCTTCGAGTGAGCGGCAAGACATCTGCGTTCCGCACGCCGCCAAAATTGCTGCGCACCTCTCGGTCATCGCAAGTGGCTGCTGAGATGGCATGACGGGAGGTCTCGGCGCCGGATGAGGGGTGTTGATTTGCTGGCGACGTCGAGCAGGCGGAGCGCTGCGATTGAAGGCGTTTCGTGGCGCAGCGTACAGCTCAAAGTCTGGAGGCTCCATCGCTCTGGAAAGGAGGCGGTTAGCCGCATTTGACGTTTGTGCAGGCGCTTTGCATCACCCGCGGTAGCCCCGGAAAGACCATGGAAGGAGGCGCCCTGACCGTTTCTTGTACTCCAGGTATCTCTCGCCAAAGCGCTCTTCCATCATGCGTTCTTCTCTCGGCAGGCGAATAATGCACATGAGAGCGAAGGAAAGCAGGCCGACCGGCCCTGCAATCCAGTTCGAGATGAGTACCGCCTGGGCGCCACAAATCAGAATGATTGCGGTGTACATGGGATGGCGTATCCGGGCGTAGACACCTTGGGTGATCAGTTGGTGATCCTCCCGCAGTTCCAGCGTCACGCTCCAGTTTCGGCCCAAATCAACGTGGCTTCGCCAGAAAAGCCACAAGCCAACAGCAAGACAGACAAAACCAATCGCGAGCAAGACGGTGAACTGCGCGCGATTGGCAAACCAAAACAGACCTGTGGACAGGTGCACAGCCGGTACCGCCTGCATGCCAAGGCCCACCAGCAACAAAAGCCAGCGCTCTGACGCCGCGTGGTAGGTTTCTTCGGATGCCGTGTTGCTGGCGACGGTATTGTGCGGCGTGCGAATGATATGCAGCAGCATCAGGCCCGACAGCCAGACCAGCGATCCCCAGCCATTGATCGGCATACGCCACAGCAAGATCCCCAGCAGCACGGATGACAGACCCCAGAATATCGCCTGTTGTCGCGCCATCAGTCCGCACCCTGTGCCGTGTTGAGGGCCCAGAACGCCGCATAGCGTCCGCCCTTCGCAAGCAGTTCGGCGTGGCTGCCTTCTTCCACGACACGTCCAGCCTCCAGAAAGGCGATCTTGTCAGCCGCCATGATCGTGCTCAAACGATGCGCGACAGCGACAACCGTACGATCTCGTGTCATTGTCTCCAAGGCGCTGCGCAAACGGTGTTCATCAAGGGCATCGAGTGAGGCCGTCGCCTCGTCGAGCAAGACAAGCGGTGCATCCTTGAGCAACGCCCGGGCAATCGAGACGCGCTGCCGCTCTCCACCGGAGAGTGCGATACCGCCTTCACCCACCTGCGTGTTCATGCCGTCAGGCAGACGCTGCAGTGTGGGTCCCAACTGTGCCATTTCCAAAGCTGTTTTCAGAGCCGTCTCGGAGGCGTCGGGCCGTGCAAGGCGCAGATTGTCCGCAATCGTTCCGTCAAAGAGATAGACGTCCTGGAACACGATCGCGATGTCCTGCATCAGACGCGCGCCGCCGATCTTGCGCAAGTCCACCCCCCCGATCTGCAGCGTGCCTTGTGTGGGGTCAAAGAACCGCGCGATGAGCCGCAACACGGTTGTCTTTCCGGCACCAGAGTTGCCGACCAGTGCCACAAAGCCCTTGTCCGGTACGGTGAGGCTCACGCCTCGCAACACAGGTTCGGTGTCATAGGCAAAATGAACGTTGTCCAGGATGACCGCGTGGTGACCGGGCTCCGCCGGTTCGGACGGGTCCTCAAGGACAGGGGTATCCAAAAGTGTTTGCATCCGTATCAATGTCTCGTCGCAGATGCGCAGTGCGCCCTGCATGTCAGCGGCGGCTACAAGCGGCTCGGCAAAGCGCAGGCCCAGGACAAGGAAGGCCGCCAGCTCGGGTGCGTCTATCGCTCCGCCAAGCACGCGATTGACGCCCGCTATCAGCAATATGGTGAGCCCCGCTTGGACGATGAGCGTGAAGGCCACGAGGCCGCGCGCAACCGTCATCATCTGTGCCCGGGCCGCATCTCTGGTCTCCACAAGAGCGGCGTCGAGATCGGAGTTTTCCGCGTTGACCCGCCCGAATGCACGCAGGACCGGTTGTGCATGGGCGAATTCCACAACGCGGTTTGCGGCCTCCACGGATGCGGCGTGAACCCGTGCGTCGGAGCGGCGGACAAGTGCGCTTGTCCAGATGCTTGCGATGGCTGCAAACGGAACCACGAGCGCGATGGAAAGTGCCAGCCGCCAGTCGATGATCAGCATGAAGCAGAGAACGATCAGCGGAGTGACCAGCGCCGAGAGAATTGGGCGAAGCAAATGCGCGGGCACCGTCATGATCTCGACCACACCCTGGCTGGTGAGGACGCCAAGCTCTCCCGCGCGCGCATCGGAAAACCACCCCAGCGGCAGGCGTGCGATATGTGCGCCCAGCTGTCCGAAAAGCGCCCGCGCCAACGCAACCGAGTTCATGTATCCTGCAAATTGGGTTTTCCATCTGACAGTTGCGTAGAGGGCGAAAACACCCAACAGCATCAGCCAATAGGACGCCGCCGCCTCACTCTGTCCTGTCAGAAGCGCGTTGAGAAAGGGCACCAGCACTGCAAACCCTGTGCCGGTCAGAATGCCCTCGACCACCAAGCCGGCAATCAGTTTGAAAAGTGGTCGGCGAAAATCGCCACCGGCAACGTCGATGAGGCGCGCGATCACTTGGTGCTCTCCATCGCCCCGGCGTTCCACATCGCCGCATAGAGCGGGCTTGTCTCCAATAGAACTTCGTGACGACCACGGGCGACGATAGCGCCGTTTTCCATGACGCAAATCTGGTCAGCGTCGGTGATGTTTCGCAGATCATGGGCGACAATCAGAAGTGTTCGTTGTCCCGCCCAGGTTTTGAGCGCTGCGCGAAGGGCATGGCTCGTCTCCGCGTCCGCAAACGCCAGAGCCTCATCCAGAATGAGGATCGGCCGGTCGGCCAGCAGTGCGCGTGCAATAGTTACGCGCTGAGCCTCGCCACCCGACAAGGAGGCGCCTTGCCCGACGATTGTGTCGTAGCCATCCGGCAATTCCATGATGCGATCATGTATCCGCGCGGTCCGCGCGGCCTCTTCGATCATGGCATGATCTGCACCGAGCGTGCCAAGGGTCAGGTTCTGCGCCAGGGACGCCCGCACCATCTGCACATCCTGAAACACGAAGCCGACCTGACCGTAAAGGTGCTCGGGGTCGATCTGGGGCAAGGCGATCCCCCCGAGGGAGATTTCGCCCTGTGAAGGATCGAGGAAACGGGGGAGCAGCTTCGCGAGGGTCGTCTTCCCGGACCCGGAGGGTCCGACAAGCGCCGTGTAGCTTCCCGGTGTCAATGTGAGCGTGATGTCACGCAGAACGTCCCGCGCGCCATCATAGGTCGCATGGACATTTTCAAAACGTATAGTTGTGTCCGCCGGGCGCGCCATGGCTGTGCCCGTTTCGAGGATTGGCGTGTCGAGCAGCGCGGTCAGGCGATCTGCGGCGCGCCTTGCAAGCATGATCCCCTGCTGTGCGAAAGACAGCGCCAGAAACGGTGCGGTCAAGGCCGGTGCCATGACCAGAAGCGCCAGCGCCTCGACACCCGTGATGTGACCGGTCACCGTCAGAAGCAATCCGAAACCGGATGCAAGCGTTACGCTGAAAAGAGGCGACAGCACGATGTCGGTCAGAGCCGCGATCTTGAGCAGCCCGGCGACCCAGTTCCAGAAAAAGGAGACAAACCGCTCGGTTTGCTCCTGAAAGCGGGAGAACGCCTGATCGCTGCCGCTGAATGTCTTGATCATGGCGATGCCGCTTGCATATTCCACTGCCGCAGCATTCACATCGCTCAGAGCAGCCTCGTAGTGGTCCATGTTTCCGCCGTAACCGTGCATTTGTTGAGCAAAGAGTACGACACCGACAAGGACGGGGATCAGTGCAATAGGCACCAACAGTACATTTGTCCACGCCAGGTAGAGCAGCGCCACAAGGGGCGCTGCAATCGCGGCTGTGATCGACGTATAGGCATGGCCAACCAGGTCATGCATCGCGATCACGTCGTCTTGCATGGCTTTTTTGAGACTGCCAGCCGTTCGGCTGCTGAACCACGACAGGGGGACACGCCGTAGCCGGGCTGCCACGCCACGCCGAATGGTCATCTGCAATTCGGCATCCGCAAAATGCGTGATCCCGCCGGATGCCATCATGCAGATCAGTTTGACGGCAACGGCGGCAGCGGCAAGCCACGCAATGCTCAAGGCATGTGCTGTATCCTCACCGTCCAACAGGGCGCGGGTGATCTCAACCACAGCGATGAAGGGAGCCATGCCGGCGGCGGCCCCGACGGCCTGCACCACGCAGGCGAGGGCGATCCTTGATCTTACCGGTGCGATCAGGCGGGCTGCTGCGGATGGTTTTTTCTTTGTCATGCTGCCTGCACCACAAGACGAAGGCGGTGGATCAACAGGCCAGCACTTGCCGCAATGATGGCGCCGCCACCGAAGGCAGCGGCATATCCGAAGGAGCTGGCGATGAACCCGGATCCGATCATGCCGATCATGGTGAAGAACCAATAGGCGCAGAGGAAAATCGAAAAATCGGTGCCTTCCCGCCCCGGGTTTGACCGATTCATGAACATCAGGTTGGTCATCACGCCGATGAAACTGAACGCGAGGAAGAATGTGGCGACGGACGCGGCCGCATGAAGGCGCGGCCAGGCCAATGCGCTGACCAGCGCGGCGTAAATCAATGCCGCAGTAACAACACTCAAGCCGACGGGTATCATCCGCGCCAGCCCGAAGCGCCTGATACCGGCTGCTGCAAGCGGGCCGCCGGTGAAAAGGGCGATGCAGGTGAAAACCCCGTTGATCAGCCCGATTTCCTCGACCGAATATCCCAAGTCGACAAGGCGGGGTTGCATCATGCCGAAGCCGAGGCCCAGACCCAGCGCCAGGGGGGCTATGAATGTGAGTGTCTGACGGTTCTCTGCATCGCAAAAGAACGAACGGAGCGCTCCGATCGTACCGGGGACCGGGCGCTCATGCGAGGCTTCCGGCAGCATCAGCCCCGGTCCGAGCAGCAGAAGCAGGATTGCGGCCATGGCGATCATGGCACCGGCCCACCCGACAGCGCCGTAGACCAAGAGTAACCCCGTCGCCCCGATCAGTGCGCCTAAGGCACCACCGGCCGGCACAAGGGCTGCAGCCCAGGTGCGATTGGCGCCGTCGAAGCTTTCGATGGTAAGCCCCAGTATCGTCGTGCGCAGTGTCGCGGCACCGATGGAAATCACAAAAGCCAGCACCAGCACGGCCGCAGTCTGGCTGGCGGGCGCAAGGCTGGCACCCAAGAGGGTGAAAACCCCCATGGGCAGAAGCGTTGCAGCCATCCAGAAGCGTCGGCGCGGAAACCCCAGCGGTTTCGAACGATCCACATATGGCGCCCACGCGAATGCAAAAGTGAAGGGGAGATAGACCAGCGCGGTAAATCCGATGATTTCGAGCGGCACACCAGTCTCGCGCAAGAGCACCGGCAATCCAACGGCATAAAACGAAATCGGCATGGCGGCCGCCGCGTTCAGTGCCATCAAGGCGAAGAGTATCCGCATGGCTCTAGAACCTCATGTCTATGCCAAAGCCGATCCTGCGCGGGTCGCCCGGTATGGCTGCAAGGACCGGCGCTCCCGCAGGCGTCGCGCCGAAGACAAAGCCGCTCTCGGCGTAGTCCTCGTTGAATAAGTTATCGACAAAGGCATAGAACTCGGTGTTGCCCCGCTGCCATCCAAGGCGCAGGTCCACAACACCGTAAGAGCCGAGGTCGACGCGGTTCTGAGGATCGACTTTGCGGCGGCCGACAAACTGATATGCCGCACGTGCGCGCAAAACACCGTCGCGCCCGAACACCTGCAGATCGCTTTCGTGCTGAACCGCGAGACTGTAGCTCATGGAGGGTGCAAATGGCACTTCGTTGCCGACTTGGACCGTGGGATCACCGGAAGAAGTGATTTTTGTGTCCAACAAGGCCAAGGCCCCTTCGATCCGAAGTAACGGGGTCGCCTGGAACCCCGCTTCCAGTTCGAGCCCGTAGGTTTCGGTATCTGCATTTTCGATGACCGACTGGAATGTCGTGAAGTCGAAGACCTGAAGATGTTCATCCTTGGTATTGTTAAAGAAAACAGAGGTACCGAAGGTCAAACGGCCATCCAGACCAGTCCCCCTCACGCCGATCTCTGAGGTGTTGGTGAAAGCCGACTCGAAGGCGCTCACTGCGGCGCCTCTTGCCAAATCGCTATCAGCCAACTGGAATCCGGCCGATTTCGCACCCCGCGCCAGGGTTGCAAACGCGGTGATATCCGGCGTCAGATCGTATGTGACGCCAGCGCGCCCCGTATAGTACTTGATCTTGTCCCGATCTGCATCAGCAGCACTGGCTCCAAACGCTCCGCCCGAGTTGTCGGTGAAAATACTGGTGAACGACTTCCTTTCCCGCGTGTATCTCAAACCGCCGATGATGTTCAGACGATCGGTAACAGGAAGAGTGACTTCGCCGAAGATGCCATAGCCTTCGGTTTTGAACGTATTGACGAAGTCGCCATCAATGAAACTCGTCGCGTTGAAGATGAGATCTAGATCGAGATAGGCGCGGAAGGCGGTAACACCGGCCACCCACGAACCGCCGTTCGAAAAGGACCCGTCAAAGCGAAGTTCCTGTGAGTACTGAATGTCGTCATCGCCAATCGCGCGAAAGTCCGCGTTGCGATTCTCGAATGTCTCGGGGGGAAAGCCACTGATGGCTTGAGAAATCAGCCCGTCCGTGTCGTCCGCGGCATAGAGGGCTTCATAGTGCTGGATGCCGGTCACGGAAGTGAGACGGAAGCCGTCGAATTGATGTTCCACGGTCAGGCCGAGCCCCCGTGTCTCCAGCTTGTATCTCGGTATGACATCCACGGCGGCGCGTGGAAAATCCGGATCACCCAGAAGAACACCCTGTGTCGGCGTTTCGTCATAGTCGCCGTAGCGCAGGGTGAGCCGCACGTCTGTCCGGTCGGTTGGCTGCCAAAGGAGCTTTCCGGACAGGTTGAGTTGATGGTTGTCCCTGAGTGCACCGCCGATGGAGGCGACATTCGGGATGTTACCGTCCTGGGTCAGGTATTGGATGCCAAACCGATAGGCCAGGGTGTCCGACAGCGGCCCGCTGGCGATGGCGCGGGCGCGGCCATAGCCTTTTTCCCCAACTTCGAAATTCAGGCGGTATTCGGGCGTGAATTGCGGATCAGCCGTTTTTATATTGATGGCACCCGCCTGAGCGTTCCGCCCGTAAAGCGTGTTTTGCGGCCCGCGCAGCACATCCACACGTTCAACATCAAAGATCGACCGATCCTGGGCGCGCACGGCCAGTGGAATGCCGTCGATGAACAGAGGTACGGAGGTGTCGTCGGCCGATTGCGGAAAGAATGACCCGACCCCTCGGATGTTGGGGACGTTGCTGCCGCGCAACCCTGTGTCGTTCAGGTTCAGACCCGGGGTGACGCCTGCCAGATCAACGGGATCGTCAATGCGCTGCGTCTCGGTTTCTTCGCCACCGATAACCGAGATGCCAAAGGGCACCCGCTGCAGTGGCTCATCCACTTTCCTTGCATCCAGCACGATGGTCCCCAAATCAAAGGGCGCCGGGTCTTCAACAGATTGCGCCGCCGCGGGTGAGATCAGAGCGAGAGTTGAGCAGGTGGAAAGCACCTGTGCGAGGCTGCGAAGAGGACCTTTTGGGCCTGGTTGTCGTGACATGGGATCGACCTTTGAGATTTAGCGGCACTATCGCGTGGCCAAATATCCGAGTCGATTAGTCAGGCTTATGAGGAAGGATCAGATTTGTATTCTTGCGGTTCAATTTCGTCGAACCGAGCCTGGTGAGACGCCAAAACGTTTGCGGAAGGCGGTCGAAAAATTGCTGCCGTGGCCATATCCGACAAAACTCGCGGCTTCCGCAACAGTCCAGCCTTCCTGTCCGATGCCCTGCCGAGCGTGGAGCATACGCATGTCACGCAGATAGGCGATGACGGATGTTCCGAACAGTTTCGGGAATTTTCGTTTGAGTGATGCTGGGCTCATGCCGACTTCGCGCGAGAGGTTCACGATGGTATGGGGGAGAGCGGGTTGGCTATCTATCATGTCCCGTACGAGGATAAGCGCGGCCCGATCACGGACCGATAGCCTGGCATCAACGCTCTGAGCTTCACTTTCAAGCTCGGACACTGCTGTCGCGAGCAGCTCCAACCCGAGACTTTCAGCTTTCAGTCGCGCGACAAGACCGCTCTTGGGTTCATCCATCAATGCCCGCGCGGCTTGCCAGACCCTTTTGGACATGGACAGCCTGCGCACGTCTGTCTGCCGTGTGAGCTGGTCGAAGACTTCCGCCATCTGAGGGTCTGTGATTTTGTCCGGATCGCATTGAAGCAAGAGAGTTTCGGCCGTTTGCCCGCGCTCGATTTCATTGGACAGAATGGCGGTATCCGCAATGTTTACCAAGCTGGCGGAGTATTGCCGCATGCGCAGACCCGATGTGCGGGACAGAGTGGCATCGAACTCTGGCCCGTTCAGCATCATCGCAATCGTCGAGGATCTCGACAGTCGGGCAGCCGCGCGCGCGGCGTCAGAGGCCGCGACGGAACTGGTTAGAATTCGAACGCCATCGGCGATTTCGAACATGTCGATTGAACCGCGATAAACGGCAGGGTTGCTGCCGTTTGCCTTGCTGGAGAGGCCGCCTCTGAAATTGGAATTCAGACGTTGTGCGATCTCATTGACTTTTGCCGTCGAGATTTCGCCCTTTATCGAAAGCGGTTCGTGCTCAACCCTGTGGGAATTGCCGTTTTCCAATTTTTGCGCGTCCATAGGTCATCTCCGTCTTCGGCAAGCTGATCTGGGAAGCATCGCAAGACGGCGTACCTGGATGTGCTGGGTTCGATGTTATCCGTTCCCCGTCGGAACGCCAACCGCACTGCAAGAACCACCTGAAGTGCAAAAAGGATGCGGTTGCCCTGCATGTCTGCCGCCGCGTCCTCTCGGAGTGCTGCAGTTTACCGGAGGGTTTCGCGTGAAGTGTCAGAACGCATTGCAAACCAGCATCGCGATCTCCGCAGATTTTGCAGCGATGGTGTTTTTCTGAAAAGTTGCCGGTCAATGCCCGTTCACTGCGGTACAGATACCGAAAACTCCCACCAAGATCAGACTGACCGCCCAGACAGTATCGAGGTTGAACCACGTCTTGGACAGAAATTCCAACCCCAGCCAAGTGTAGATGATCAGCGCGAGGATGCCACCGGCAATGGTCATGGCTGCAGTATGGGTCACGGCCACCGTGAAAGCTGTTGGCAGGTTCCCTTGCATCAAGGCTTCGGCAGCTTCGTGCCCTGCGTCGATATCGACCGCACAAATGCCGAGGAAAAGGGGAACCAGCATCAATCCCGCTCCTTGGGCATTTGCTGCCAGGTACGACCTCAGTGTACGCCGCGCCGGGTGCACGCGCGCCAGAACGCGCGGGTGTCGCGGGTTGAGCAGCAGGTAAATACCCATCGCAGTGACCAACGCGCCCGCGCCGATCCGAATGTCGGTTTCCCACTCGACCAGAAACAGCATGAGCGAGAAGGGGAGCAGGATCGCCAGCATGGCAAGGAAATGCCCAAGCGCCAGCATGCCGAGCGCCCTTGGCAAGGCGCTCGATCTCTGCTCCATCAATGCTGCGGAAACGGCGAGCGGCCACCCCATGCCGGGGTTTACGCCGTGGTAGAGCCCCGACAGGATGCCGGCCCACCACAGGGCCGCCAGCGTGCTGAATTCAGCGATCACTCAGACCGACGGATAGCAAAAACTGTCCGTCGAACAATCGCCCCCTTCCAGACGGATCTGGTGACTGCGATAGCCTTTCGGAAAGTCGATGTAGAAGTCACTATCGAGCTCGAAACTGCCATCCTCACCGACACGCGCCATCACCATCTGTCCGCCTTCATCGTCCGGATAGAATTGATCGTCCCACGAAGAGTAAAGCGAATTCGTCCAGTAGACGCGTTTGCCGTCCCGGCTGACCTCAACCATCTGGGGCCCGTAGACAAAAGGTTTCCCGTTGGGGTGTTTCGCACCCCTGGCGATGCCGCCCAATTCGATCTTGCCTGCCAGTACCGGATTCATCGGGTCGGACACGTCATATTGGTGCAACTCGCCCAAACCCCAGCAAGAGACATAAAGATACTTGTCATCCAGGCTCAGGTCGATGTCCGTGACCAATGGTGGAACGGCTTCGAATCCCTGCAGGAGGGGCGGCAGGTTTTCCGCCTTTTCCGGGCGCGGATCGATCGTGATTGTCTTCTTGGATTGCCATGTTCCATCGTCACCGCGCCACCAGGTAAAGATCGCGCCTTGCAGATTGGTCGTGTCGACCACGACACCGCAGAAGCCGTAGGATTTGGTCGGGTCATGTGCGGGCCGGATTTCCAGCGCCATCTGGTGGTTCTCGCCAAAATCCATGGTCTGGATGTTCTTGCGCTTGCGCAGGTCCCAAAAATGAATGGAGTGTCCGTATTTGTTGGACAGCAGGTCTTCCGGGACAACGCCGTTCTCGAACTGCGGCGGCAACCCCCATTCGGAGCTGACCATGTAGTCCTGTGGCAGGTTCCACCAGAAGTCATAGTGCTTGTCCTGCTTGCCCCTGTCCATTTCATACCGGCCGATGATTTCGAAGGTCTGGCAGTCCATGATGAAGATGCCCGGGGGGCCATCGGTGCCATCCGCGCCACCACCGCCCAGGGTTGACACATAGATGCCTTCGGGTCCGCAATGGATTGTATGGGGGCGGGAGTAGCCGGTTTTTTCGAAAACCTCTTCCGGCTCGATGATCTTGTGGATCTTTGCCTCGAGCGGTTCTTTCACGTCGATGATGTAGATGCGGGACGAGCGGATGCCGGGCACGATCAGGTATCGCCGTTCTAGAAAAGCGTGGCCGGTCAGGGGTGAGAGAGAGGAAGAACAGGCGTTCCAGCCGAAGTGGTGAAATTCATCCCCCTTCGATGGCACGATGACCTGATGAACAATTTCGCCGTAGGTCTTCGATTTCGGGTTGAGGTCCACCACCGCTATCCCGTCGGACTGCGATCCGTCAGAGCTGAGCATGACCGTGAATGCATAGTTTTCAACCGGCGCCTGCATGGCCAGCTTGGCTGAAGCGTGAAACGTCGGATCTGGTCTTAAGTTCATGTCTTTCCTCCCAAAGTAAAGCATGACACCCGGCATGCGGGGTGTCATCTTTTCCTGTCTGTTCGACCGAAGGCTGCTTGGCGCAGCCTTTTCTGCCCGACCAAGAGGCCAGATGCCCCTTGCGAAAATGTGCCCTTACAGGCGTCCTTTCGGTTAGAACGCACGCCCTTGAGGTTCTGCCTGCCCCAGCCATCCCAATGATCAGGTCGCTGGTGAGTATCTCGACCTCACATGACCGGTCTTCCAGAGGAATAGATACGCCCATGAAAACCGCCGCCGTCGTTTCAGGCAAGTAAGAAAATCAGACGAGAGGTGCAAAGATCTGGTGGCTCAGCCTGCGATCCTCCGAATTCCGGGCTCCGTGCGCTGGTGTGAGGCCCCAACTGGCGGCAGTTTTGCGGTTAAACACCCGGCGCATTTTGAGCGATCGTCAAATGTCACGGATCAGTGTTGGTTTTACCTGCTCATCGCGTTTGCGGTCTGCTCCCGAAGGTTCAGTATCAGTGATCGCAATCCGGTCTCCCACGCAGCAGCCTTGTGACGGTGCAATCTAGCGTGCCGAAACACCCCTGTCCGTGAGACAGGGGCTTGGTTGCGATGTCAGCTACGGCGCAGGGGTGCCGATTTGGAGAGAACCCATCAGAATTGCTGCGCTGCGGCAAATTGCCGTGCTCATACCTGGTCGGTTCATCACTAGGTTCGCCTTATGCTGGCGCTTGTCACCCTTCTTCTACCCTTGGGCTTGTTGATCTTCTCGGTGTATCGCGGGTGGCCGGTGTTGCTTGCAGCCCCTGTCATGGCGCTGCTGGCAGCCCTGCTTGCGGCGGATCCGTTGTTTGCGACGCTGACACAGCGCTTTATGCCGGCAACCGGCAGCTTCGTGGTGACCTTCTTGCCGCTGTTTCTGCTCGGTGCTGTTTTCGGAAAGCTGATGGAAGCATCGGGTGCGGCGATGGCGCGTGCCCGGGCCATTGTCACCGGGCTTGGTCCACAGCAGGCGTTGCCCGCTGTCGTTCTGTCCTGCGCGGTGCTGACCTACGGCGGTGTGTCGCTTTTTGTTGTGGCCTTCGCGGTGTACCCGCTTGCCGTCGCCCTCTTTCGCGAATCCGATTTGCCACAACGCCTGATCCCGGCTGCCATCGCCTTGGGTGCCTTCACCTTCACCATGAGCGCGCTGCCCGGATCGCCCGCAATCCAGAACGCGATCCCGATGCCCTATTTTGGCACCACGGCCTTCGCCGCGCCGGGGCTCGGGGTGATCGCGGGCATCATCATGGCTTTGGGGGGAACCATCTACCTGTCCTCCGTCGCACGCAAGACAGGCGCAGACGGTCTTATGGTTATCTCGAAACCCGCAAGGGTCGACGAGGCCGGATTGCCGCCCCTCTGGCTGGCACTGGTCCCGATCCTGACGGTTTTCGCCGCAAACTGGCTCCTCGCGGAGCTTGTGTTCCCGCGCCTCGATCTCGACTATTTGGCGGACCCGTCCTGGGGCGGGGTGACAGCGTCGCGGGTTATCGGGGTCTGGGCGCTGATCGGGGCACTGACGCTGGCAATTGTTCTCTTGCTGGGTTTGTCGTGGCGGCGCTTGGCCGATCCGCGACAGACGCTTGGCGATGGGGCACAGGCGGCGCTTTTGCCCCTGTTCAACACCGCCGCCCTTGTGGGCTTTGGTTCGGTCGTGGCCGCCTTGCCCGCTTTTGCAGCCGTCAATGCCCTGACAGTTCAGATGCCGGGCGGCCCGTTGATCGGACTTGCCGCCTCGGCCAGTCTGCTCGCCGGGATTACGGGGTCGGCGTCGGGAGGCATGTCAATCGCGCTTGATGCTCTGGGCGCACGGTATCTGGATATCGCCATGGCCGAGGGGATCGATCCCGAAGCCTTGCACCGGATCGTCACTCTGGCGACGGGAGGTTTGGACGCGTTACCGCACAACGGGGCGGTCGTGACGTTGCTGGGGATCGCCCGATTGACGCATAAAGAGGCCTATGGACCGATCTTCGTGGTCGCTGTCGTGATACCAGTCGTCGCGCTGGCCGCGGCCTTGGCGTTGGCCAGCTGGCTCGGATCCTTCTAGCGGAAGGGGGAGCGCGGTTGCGGTTGGGAGCGGTGTTTGCGTCAGCTTCCAACAGGCAGGCATTGCGACGGGTCGAGGCGTCCGAACCATCTCAAGACAGGTGCGAAATCGCGCGCCGGATTGACTATGACGCCATAATCCGCTCAATGTGATGCACTGCGCCAGCCGTCCTTTGGGGCGTGCCAGCCAGATGCATCGCCGGTTGATGAGTTCGGAAACAGACCGGCGTTGCGGAAACTCCATGGATCAAGTCAGAGAACCGGCCCGGGTGGGGCCGTCAGGGGCATTGCATGACTTTCAAACCCAGAATGACGGCCGAAAGACGTGCCATTCACGTGCTGCAGCCGTTACGCTGGCGCCGCTGGGGCGGTGTGGTTGCGGATGTCTGGCATGTGCACGGACAGACCGGCGGCGGGGGGCATTACGTATCGCCTGATCCCCGGCTTGTCGTTTTTCTGGGCGAGCCCGACAACACCATGTTCCTGCGGACCGATCCGACGAAGCGCTGGACCAAGGCAGCGCGTGCCTTTTACATCCCCGCAGGGGTTCCGTTGTGGAGCCGCATCGAGGCTGGCGGCAACTATTCCCATCTCGACCTGCATCTGCAGGCCGGCGCCCTGAGGCGACGCTTGCAGGCTGATGCCGATATCACCGTGCCGCGCTTCCTGAAGGATTCGGCACAGATCGCGACGCTAAGCCGGATGATTGCAGCCGAGATCGAAACGCCGAAACGCCCTGAGCAGGTCGTCGATGGATTGCTGTCCGCCTTGCTGGCCGAGATCTTTGACCTCGGCCCGGATGTGCCGGGGAAAAATGCAAAGGGCGGTCTGCCGCCTTACGTGGTGACCCGGCTGACCGGGCACGTGGCACAGCATCTGCACCGCCGTATCGATGTGTCGGAACTTGCGCAGATCGCGGGTCTGTCAGAGAGCTGGTTCACCCGCGCCACCAAGAACACCCTTGGGATGACGCCGCAGCGGTGGCTCCAGCGGCAGAGGCTGGATGCGGCCACGACACTGATGGCGGAGACCGGGCACGACCTTGCTCAGATTGCCGCCGTCACCGGTTTTTCGGATCAGGCGCATCTGACACGCGCGTTCCGCAACCTGACCGGCGAGACCCCCGCGGCCTGGCGGCGAAGCAGAATAGGCGCGGATCGTTCAAAGCACGTCAGTCTGGTTCAAGCGAATACCTGACTGGATTTGTAAACTATGGGCTAACTGTCTCATAGTGAGGAAAAGACATGCTTACTTCCCCAAGACTGGCGCTGCTTGCGAGTGTTGGTGCTGCCGCCCTGACATCATCCGCCGCGGCGCAATCGACTGCGGATCTGTTCGATCTGGGAGAGATCGTTGTCGAAGGGAGCCCCGACCCCACGGCACCTGTCTCGGGCTATGTGGCGCCAACGGCGCAAACAGCCACGAAATCCGGCAGGCCGGTCCTGGAAACGGCGCAATCCATTTCGGTGGTGACCGGCGAACAGATCGAGGATCAGGGCGCCACGACACTTGGCGACACGCTCACCTACACGTCCGGTGTCTTCGCGCAGCCATTCGGGACCGACCCGCGGGTTGTCTGCCCGACGAGCCGCGGGTTCGACGGCAGCAATGCACAGTAGCTGAATGGTCTGCGCATCCTGCGGGACTTTGGCGCGCCGTCCTTTGAGATCTACTCGCTGGAGCGTATCGAGATCCTGAAGGGCCCCGCGTCGGTGCTCTATGGGTCGGGCATCCCGGGGGGCGTCATCAATCAGGTGCAGAAACGGGCGCAACCGCTCAGCTTTGGCGAGGTCGGAGTGGGGTTTGGCGATCCACAGGCCAGCGAAGCCTTCGTGGACTACAATCACAGATTTTCCGACACGTTCTCGGCACGTTTCACCTCTGTGGTGCGTGACAGCGAGGAGGATATCGCCGAGCTGACCAACACGCGCGGTTATCTTGGTATTGCCACGCTTTGGACGCCGACACCGCAAACCCGGTTGCAGTTCCTGGGATCCTTTCAGCAGGACAATCCGATTACGCCCACAGGTGCTCCAACCAGCCTCTTGGGTCAGGTTGACGCTGACCGTTTGCGGGACTTCTATTTTGGCGATCCAACCGATGATAACAGTGATCGGACTACCATTAATCTTGGCTTCGAATTTGAACACGAGTTCGAGAGCGCCTGGACGCTGAACGCGGGCTTTCGGTACCAGAATTTCGATTGGGACTATCGGGGCTTCTTCGTCCAGGATCCGGTTCCGGACCTGAACACGGTCAACCGTGGCGCCATCGATCAGTTCGAAGAGAGCGAAACCTACAACCTCGATCTACGGCTTAGCCGGAACTTCCAGACCGGCGCTGTCAATCATGACGTTCTGGTCGGGCTCGATCTGCGCAAATACAGCTTCGAGGATGTTTCCATCTTCCGCACGGCGGACCCGATCAGCTTCTTGAACCCTGTCTATAGCGGCGCGAATGTGGGTGCGATCACCTTCACGGGCGCCAACGATCTGGAACTTGAGCAATTTGGTCTCTATCTGCAGGACGAAATGAGTTTTGGCAATTGGCGCGCATCGCTTGCCCTGCGTCGGGACTGGGCGGATCAAAACGGTACCACCTTCAGCAGTCTCGTTGGCACGGTGCAAGTGGTGGACCAGTCTGACACGGCGACAACGGGTCGGGCAGGGCTGCTCTATCTCTTTGACAACGGCATGGCGCCTTATGTCAGTTATGCCACCTCCTTTGATCCCGAGATTGGCTCGAACATTGAGGGCAACCAGCTTGAACCGACAAAGGGCCAGCAGTGGGAAGCGGGGCTGAAATACGAACCACCAGGCGTGGATGCGTTTTTCTCGGCGGCGATCTTTGACCTGACGCAAAGCAATATCAGTGCAAACGTCGTCGAGGGCGGGGCGCGCGGAACACGTCAGATCGGCGAAGCGAAATCGCGCGGTCTTGAACTTGAAGCCTCGGCCAGTCTTGGGGAAGCGTGGAACATTCGCGCCGCCTATACCTACAACGATACCGAGCAGACGCGCGGTGACAACGTGGGCAATGAGCTGCCAAACGCTCCGCAGAGCTTTGCAGGCCTTTGGGCCAACTATACATTTGCGGCAGGCACGCCGCTGGAGAACCTGACACTGGGGGGCGGCGTTCGCTTCATTGGCGACAGATTTGGCGATGACAGCAATAACTTTGCTCTCGATGACGTGACGCTTCTCGATCTGCAGATCGCCTATAAGATCACCGACGACGCGCATTTTTCACTGAACGTCACCAATGTGACCGACAAGAACTATCTGGCGAGCTGCAGCGCCTTTGGGTGCCGTTTCGGCGATGGGCGCACGGTGCAAGCGCGCTTGACCTACAAGTGGTAGCGCGTGGCGCCATAGGTCGCCGGGCACTTCTGGCGGGGCTTGCCGCCTGTGTCGCCGTCCCTGCGGGGGCGGCGCAGCCGCGTCTGGCCGCTATCGACTGGGCGATGCTGGAAACCGCGATGGCGCTGGGGGTCGTGCCGATAGCCGCCTGCGAGCTGAGGCGGTTCCGCACGCGCGCGGTCACTCCCGAGGTGCCGCCGAGCGTCGTGGATCTGGGTCTGAGAGGGGCGACGAATTTTGAACTGCTGCAACTGACACGGCCCGACCTGATCTTGTCTTCGCCCTTTTACCTCACCATCGAACACCGGCTTGGCGGTGTCGCACCGGTCTTGTCCTTGCCGTTTTACACCGATGGTGAAGCGCCCTGGCCCAAGTCCCTGAACGCGCTGCATCGGTTGGCTGCGTGTCTTGAGATGCCGCGCGCGGCGGAGATCGCCGAGGACCGCGCGCTGGAGACGCTGGAGACACACGCCCGTCAACTCGCGCCCATGCGGGAGAGACCGGTTTACGTGGTTCAGATCGGTGACGCGCGCCACGTCCGGGTGTTCGGGCCCGACAGTATGTTCGGCGATGTACTGACCCGCTTGGGATTGCAGAACGCGTGGGACAGGGAGACGCGGTTTTCTTTCTCTGCCCCGGTGCCGCTCGAACGCTTGGCGGCGCAACCCGAGGCGCGGATCGTCGTGGTTTCGGAAGTGCCGGTTCTGGCGCGCCGCGGTCTGGCGCAGTCGGTGGTCTGGAACCGGCTGCCACCCGTCGCGGAAGGTCGTCTGTCCATGATTGGCGAGGTCAACCCTTTCGGCGGTGTGCCCGCCGGGCTGCGGTTCGCGCGGCTGTTGCGTGATGCGCTGCTGAGACCTCGCTGAAGATGCCCGGAAACGCAGTTTTTTTCCCCACCTTTTTTGCTGGCGTGGCGCTGAGCCTTTGGCTCTTGTCTGCCGCCCCCTATCTGGCTGCGGGTTGGCCGGCATATCCCTTTGATCCGGAACAGATGTCTTTCGATCATCTGCTGCTGATCTTCGGTCTGGTGCCGCGCGGGGTCGTTGCCCTTCTGGCGGGCGCGTTGCTGGGGCTGTCAGGGGCACTCCTGCAAACCGTTTTGCGCAATCCGATTGCCGATCCATCTTCGCTGGGCATCTCCGCCGGGGCGCAACTGGCGTTGGTGAGCGCCACCGTACTGGCCCCGGGCTGGCTGATCTGGGGCACGTGGCCCATCGCGATGGCAGGTGCCGGGGGGGCGACGCTTCTGGTCATGGCCATCGGAGCCGCGCGGGCCTTCCACCCCGTCACGATGGTGATCGCCGGCATGCTGGTTGCCCTTCTGGCATCCAGCGTGGCGGTTGCGCTGACCCTGTCGCAGGGAGAGTATCTCTTTTCACTGGTGATCTGGAACGGCGGATCGCTGGTGCAGACCGGATGGGGCCCTGCCGGTTCCCTGGCGGCGGTGCTGCTGATTGGCGCTCTGTGCGCGGCGTTGCTTGCGCGGCCCTTGGGCCTGATGACCCTGGAGGCGAGCGGTGCGCAGGCTCTGGGGCTCAATGTGGCAGTGTTGCGGGCCATGGCTGTGGCGCTTGCCGCGGTACTTGCGGCGAGCGTATCTGCTGCCGTGGGCCTTGTCGCATTCATTGGGGTGGCGGCCCCGGCGGTGGCGCGCGCAATCGGCGCACGCCGGTCCGACCAGCTGTTGCTCTATGCGCCGCTTGCCGGGGCATTGATCCTGTTTCTGTGCGACGGGGTGGTGCTGACCGTCACCGCCGGCAGGCTCGAAATGTTCCCCACGGGGGCAGCAACCGGATTGATCGGTGGGCCATTGCTGCTCTGGCTGTTGCCCCGACTGCGGGCGACGGTTCCGCCACCTGCACGGGACATCCTGCCTCGGGCTTCGCACCCCCGCAGGCTGTTGGTCACTCTGTGTGTTACCTTGTCCATTGGAATGATCGGGTTCGTATTGCTTGGCCGGACGCCCGAGGGCTGGGTGCTGCTGGACAGGGCCAGCGCAGAGATGTTCTTGCCTCAGCGGCTGCCCCGCCTCGCCGGAGCTGCCGCCGCAGGGGGATTGCTGGCCCTGGCCGGGGCGATGTTGCAGCGGCTTACGGCCAATCCATTGGCAGCCCCGGAGGTTCTGGGCGTCTCGGGCGGGGCTGCTATCGGCTATGCGGCAGTGCTTTTTACAGTCGCTTCACCCGCGCCGCTGGTCCTGACCCTCGGGGCAGCGGTCGGCGGGGCCTGTGCCCTGCTGTTGCTGGCCGGGGTGGTTTTGCGCAGAGAGGTGCGGCCCGAACGGGTGCTGCTCGCCGGAATTGCCGTCTCTGCTCTTGCAGCCGCGATCCTGTCGGTTCTCATGGCGGCGGGCACTGCACGATCCTTTGCCCTCCTGGCCTGGCTCAGCGGGTCCGCGACGACGCTCACGACCGCGAGCGCTGCCGCCCTGTTCACTCTTCTGCTTGGGGTGCTTTTCGTCTCGTGGATGATTTTACGCTGGTTGGTGATCCTACCGCTGCGGGCGGACACTGCGCGTGGGCTGGGTATTCCGCTGCCAATGGCCTGGGGTGCAATTGTCGTGAGTGCCGGATTGGCAACGGGGGCGGCCACGCTTTTTGTCGGACCGGTCAGCTTCGTGGGTCTGATGGCACCCCATCTGGCCCGCAGGCTCGGGCTGGCGCGCGCGCAGGATCATGTTGCGGGCAGCGTGCTGATTGGTGCGCTCTTGATGCTGGCGGCAGATTTTGGCGCGCGTATGGCGAGTTTTCCCTATGATCTGCCGCTAGGTCTTTTTGCATCGCTCCTGGGTACGCCCTGGTTGCTCTGGCTCATGATCCGGAGGTCACGATGAGCGCTGTTTTCACCCTCGACAATCTGACGTTTTCAGTGCCGGAGCGCGTTTTGCTGGACGGCATTAATTTCGACCTGCCCGCCGGGCAGGTGACCGGACTGGTGGGGCACAACGGCTCCGGCAAATCCACCCTGATCAAAATACTGGCGCGGCAGATCCAGCCAACGGGCGGCACTGTCACTTTCGAGGGCAGGAACCTTGATCATTGGCAAACCCGTGCCTTTGCCCGCAGGCTGGCCTATCTGCCGCAGCATCTGCCCGCGGCCGAGGGGTTGCTGGTCGAGGAGCTTGTCGCACTGGGGCGTTACCCGTGGCACGGCGCCCTCGGCAGGGCCGGGCAGGCAGATCGCGATGCCGTGGCTGGGGCATTGACTGCCTGCGGTTTGACCGACCTTCGGCAACGGCAGGTCGATACCCTGTCAGGTGGCGAGGCACAGCGCGTCTGGCTGGGCATGATGGTCGCACAGGACGCCGCCTGCCTGTTGCTCGACGAGCCGATTTCTGCGTTGGACATCGCGCATCAGGTCGAGGTTCTGACACTGGTCCGCAAGCTGAGCCATGACAGCGCACGGTCGGTCGTGGTTGTGCTGCACGATCTCAACATGGCGGCCCGTTTCTGTGATCATATCGTGGCTCTGCGGCGCGGCCAGGTGGCATTTTCCGGCACACCCGGCGACATGATGACACCCGAGGTGTTGCAGTGCATCACCGGTACTGACATGCAGGTGCTCGAGCGCACGGGCGGTCTGCCTGTCGCCATTCCCGAATAGTTCGAAGGTTTGCGATGCTGCGCCAGTTCTTTGCCTACTACCGGCCCCACAAGCGCCTTTTCTGGCTGGACTTTGGCTGTGCTTCGCTCTCGGGGGTGCTGGAACTGGCCTTTCCACTGGCGATCGCCGCCTTCATCGACCACTTGTTGCCACGTGGAGATCTGACCCTGACCGCTTTGGCAGCTGTCGCCCTGGTGCTGGTCTATTTCATCAACACCGGCTTAACTTCCATTGTGATCTACTGGGGGCACAAGCTGGGCATCCTCATCGAGACGGAGATGCGGCGACGCGCCTTTGCGCATCTGATGAAACTCAGCTGGTCCTGGTACGACAATGCCGAAACCGGCAAGATGGTCGCGCGCGTTACGCGAGATCTCGAAGACATCGGCGAGGTGGCTCACCACGGCCCCGAAGACCTTTTCGTAGCGCTCATGACTTTCGCCGGCGCCTTCGTGCTGATGCTCATGTTGCATCCTCAGCTGGCGTTGCTGACGGCGGTGATCGTGCCGATGATGATCTGGCTGGTCGCCGTCTACGGCGCGCGCATGACACGTGCGTGGAAAGCGATTTTCAACCGGATCGGGCGTTTCAACGTGCGCCTTGAAGAAGCGCTGGGCGGTATTCGCGTGGTGCAGGCCTATACCAACGAGACCCATGAGGCGGCGCTTTTTGAAGGCGACAACCGTCGCTACCTTGCAAGTAAACTGGACGCCTACGCCATCATGGCAAAGCTGAACGCGCTGCAATACATGGGCATGCGGCTGGTGCAGGTTGTCGTCATGGTCGTGGGAGCGGGGTTCGTCATCGATGGTTCGCTCAGCACGGGCTCATTCGTCGGGTTTCTGCTGCTGGTGGGCGTGTTTTTCCGTCCGCTGGAAAAGATTGCCGCTGTGGTCGAGATCTATCCCCGGGGCATTGCCGGATTTCGCCGTTACCTGGATCTTTTGGCGACTGATGCGGATGTCAAGGAGGCCCCCAACGCCATTGCAGCGCCGCCGTTTCAGGGCAAGATCACCTTTGATGACGTTCACTTTCGCTATCTGACGGACAGGCCGGTTCTGCATGATATCTCACTGACGATAAATCCAGGCGAAAGGGTTGCGCTCGTCGGCCCATCCGGCGCGGGCAAGTCCACACTGATGGCGATGATCGCACGGATTTACGAACCGCAACGGGGCGAGATTTCCATCGACGGGATGCCGCTCGCGGCGATGACGCTAGCTTCGCTGCGAGACCAGATCGGGTTTGTGTCGCAGGAGGTCTTGCTGTTCAGCGGCACGTTGCGCGACAACATCCGCTACGGGCGCCTGGATGCAAGCGAAGCCGAAATCCTCGCTGCCGCTGCAAAGGCCCAGCTTGGCGCGTTAATCGATGATCTGCCGGAAGGCCTGGATACCGTCGTCGGCGAAAGAGGTGTCCTGTTGTCGGGCGGTCAGCGTCAGCGTATCGCCATCGCCCGCGCCTTCCTGAAGGATCCACCGATCCTGCTGCTGGACGAGGCGACCTCCGCGCTGGACCGCGAGACAGAGCGGGAGATTCAAGCGGTGCTGACCGGTCTGACCGAAGGGCGGACAACGCTGGTGATCGCACATCGGATCAGCACGATCCGGGATGCCGACCGCATTCTGGTGCTGGAGGCCGGGCGCATCGTTGATCTTGGGCCGCACGAGGCCCTGTTGCAGCGCAGCGCAACCTATCGGCGGCTGGCCGGGTGAGCTGCCCCACCTGACCCGGAGTTAGTGCGTGACCGTGGTGTCTTCCAGCGCCCTGTCCCTGGGTACCTGACCGGCAAAACGGTGCACGGCGGGGATGACCAACAAGGCCAGCAGCACCGCGCCGGTGTAGAAAACCGCATAGCCGAAGTGCTCCGCCACGAGCCCGGCCAGCAGGCCGAGGCCCATGCTGATCGTGGCATCGAGGCACTGGAACAGGGTGAAATCGACCCCCGCCTGTCGGGGGTCCGACCAGAGCATGAACTGGGTATAGAGGGCCACAAACCCGACCGACATGATCGCCGAGCCGCCCAGAAGTGCTGCGCCGATCAGGAGGGCGTCGGGCAGACCGACGCTGCTGCGCAGGACAAAGAGTGACAGGACCACGGCTTGCCCGGCAAGGGAGGAAACAAGCACCCGGCGCACCCCGAAACTACGTACCAGCGCACCTCCGGCAAAGGCACCGGCGGCGCCGAAAAGCACGCTACTGGCGCCGCTGAGCACACCCACGGTTGCCAGATCGAACCCTTGATCGATGAAGAAGGGGCCGGTGATGAACATCGCGGCCTTCTGAGCCAAGACGAAGAGGCCAACAAGCCAGAGGCCCCGCCGTATCTCTGGGCGTTTCAGGGTCTGGGAGAGGGACGGCCGATGCGGGCGCTCAAGTGTCGCCCGCCTGCGCTGCAGACTGAGCCACAAGAACGGTAGACAGAACAGCGTCACCAGAGCCGTGATGCCCCAGACCCCCCATGTCCATCCGCTGTAGGAGACGGCGATGAGAAACAGACCGCCGCCGATGGCCGCGCCCAGGTAGGCCCCCCCGACCTGTACCGCGTTGCCCCAGCCGTAGCTCGCGCCCGAGAGGTTTTGCACCGCAAACCCATCCACCGCGATATCGACGGTGGCCGTGGCCATGGCGACAACGAAAAGGCAGGCAAGCAGAGGGACCAACGCTTCCGGACCGACAATGCCAGCGATGATCAGGGCGATGACAGCGATCAGCCCACCCAGGAGCATGATCATGCCGGAGCGGTCCTGCCCCGACCGCGGCAAACGCCACCCTTCCAGCCAGGGGGACCACAAGACCTTGAGCGCCCAGGGCAGGATCAGCAGCGAGACAAGTCCGATCTGATCAAGCGGCAGCCCCTCCCGGCGTAAGACCGCGGGCAGACTGCTCCACGTCAGACCGGCGATGATACTTTGCGCCACATAGGCGGCACCGATCGCCGCGATGACGCGGGCAGGGGTGACAGGCTTGCTCATCAGAAGCGTCTGGTCAGGCTGACGGTGACAAGCCGACCTTCGTCGCGATAGCAAAAGCTGCTGGCGCAGGTTGGCTTGCGTGTGTCGAAGAGGTTGCGGACGTTTGCCTGTACGACTGTGTCACGCGCCTGTGGCAGCGCATAGGACAGCGCCAGATCTACATAGGTGCGCGAACTGTTGCGGATCGTATTGGCGTCATCCCCGAAACTGGTGCCTGCGTGGCGGATGCCGCCGCCGATACCCAAGCCTTTCATCGGACCCTGACGCACATCGTACTGCAGCCAAAGTGCCGCGATGTTTTTCGGTACGGCGTTGAGCCTGTTGCCCGCGAAGTTCGCGTCGTCACTACTGAAGGTCACATCCTGATGCGTGAAGGATCCAATCACACTCCAGCCATTGTCGAAATTGGTCATGGCTTCCAGTTCAAGCCCACGGGAGGTGATATTGACCTGTCGGGCTCGGTTCACGCCGGTGGTGGCGTCGAGGATCAGCTGATTATCGGCATTGATATTGAAGAGCGCGGCTGACAACAGGCTATTGCTGCCGGGCAGCTTGTATTTAACGCCGATCTCCTGCTGAACGGCCTCGGTCGGGTCGGCCGGTCGGGTGACGGGCAGGGTCACGTCGTCGTAGACAAGCTGCGGCACCGGCAGAAAGGAGGAGGATACGTTGAAGTAGGGTGTCAGCCCGCTCACCATTTCATAAGAGACACCGATCCGGGCGGACGTTCCCGTCTGATCCTGCGAGCGCATCGTGCCCGCAGCGTCCCGGGAATCGATGTCGGCCTGATCGAAGCGGAGTGACGCAAAGGCTTTCAGCCGCTCCCATGTGATCTGGTCGTGGATGTAGATGCCGATCTGCTCCATTTCCAGACCGCCCTGATCGGCCAGTGGTGTGGCCGCAGCGGCAGCTGGAGACACCAGACTGCGGGCAAAGGCGGAATCGTAGTCGGATTTCGTGACGTCGAGCCCGACCAGCAACTCATGGCTCGCGGCGGCGGTTTCAAAGTCGAATTGAACCATTGTGTCGACCGTCGTTGCGGTCATGTCTTCGGTGTAGTGATCCCAGTTGCGGATGAAACCGCCCAGGCCATTGGACGTCAGACCACTGTATTCCAGATCTGCTTCCACTTCGCTGTGACGGAAATTCTGCCGCAGGGTGACCGTGTCGGTGAAACGATGTTCGAATTCATACCCGAAACGCCACTGATCCTGCGTGAAGTCGTTGTAGTTGGGATCGGCAACATAGATGTCAGAGACTTGGCCCAAGGCCGGATTGACAAAGACGGCAGTGGCCCCGGTGACGCTCTGGCTGATCTCGCCAAGCAGGGTGAGGGTGGTGTCCGGGCCCGTGTCTATCGTGAGCGCTGGCGCCAGGTAGAGCTTGTCGTCCCGGAACCCTTCCAGATGCGTGTCGGAATCCCGCGCAAGCGCGGTCAGCCGGTAGCGCACAGACCCATCTGCACGCAGCGGTCCGGAGAAATCACCCGCGATTTCCCGCCGGTTGTGCTCGCCCAATCCGAACCGCAATTCGCGAAACCGCGTGTCCTTGGGCCGCTTCGATACCAGATTGACAATGCCTCCCGGGCCACTGGCCCCGTACAGCGACGATGCCGGACCTTTGAGAATGGTTATGGCTTCCAGACCGTAGGGCTCGTTTTTGTAGAGCGCCGTTGGCGCATTGTATTGGCGCAGCCCGTCGCGGAAGATGCCGTCGTAAAACGCCGGAAAACCGCGCAGATTAAAGGCGTCGAACCGGCTGTCATAGCCAAAAGAGTAAGGGTCTGCGCTCGACGAGTAGACCAGTGTTTCATTCAGGGTGCGTGGCGCTTGATCTTCGATCTGATCGATGGTGATCGCTGTTATCGCTTGCGGGATTTGCAGCAGTGGGGTGTCCACTTTGGTGGCTTGCCGCCCCCGTTCGACAACATAGCCTTCCTGGACAAGCGTGGTATCGCTTTCCGCCTCGAATACGACTTCGCCCAAGTCATAGACAACCTCTTGCGCGAGTAGCGGAGTGGCGAGGCCATGCACGAAAAAGGTGAGGGTGCAGAGTGATCTGATGGTCATGTCGATTGCCCCATTTTGCAACTGGCGGCTGGGTGCAAACTTACCTGACTCTTTTTGTGGGTAATTGCAGGATTCGCAGCGGAATGAAAGGGGTAGCTGACACGACAGAACCCGGAGCGGTTTGTTGCCGGATCGTGATCGAGATCGGCCTTACGTGGGCAGCCCGGGCGGGGAGAACTTGTGCAACGCGCCCTATTTCAGCCCGGATAGCTCTCATCGGGGTCGCATGGGCCAATTGGTGCCCGAGTTTGGTGCAACAAGCCCTGGTTCAGGGGGTCCGATGGACTGCGCATAGACAAGGAGTTGTCGATAAGAAGAAATCGCAGAGCGCATGGGGGCGAAGCCCCGGGACAGCCAAGTCAGAGTTGCTGTAAGCTTCGCGGTGGTGTGGCGTTCTGACGCATCAATATGCTTGCCGCCACCGAGAAGAAAATGATGATGCTCCAAGACAGGATCAGGAAGGTTTCGATCTGGTACTAAAGGGGGTGATCCCGGCCGGGGCTCACAACCAACGCTTCGCCGCCAGAAATGACTTGGCGATAGGAGACCATACCATCCGCCCCATGGTAATCGTGGATCACCACGTTTATCGGCGTGCCATTCGTCTTGGGGAACTGAATTCTGATCGGGACGTCGAAACTGCCCTTGTGCGCAAAATACCCTGCGTAGGCGTCCAGTGTATCGAGCGGTTGACGTGTCCCATAGGCCGGTCCGTTGCAGACGCTTATGGCCAGCATGGCCTCCATCGGCGTCGTCATGGGCAATCTCTCCGACGGGTGGTGAAACATCAGCGACATCGCTTCAAACCCGGCATCGCGTTCCGCAATCGTCACCGCTGTCTTTGCCAGAAGCCGGTCCCCGATGTCCCAGGTCCCGTCACGAAACTTGGCGAAATCAACCAGTCCCTCACTGTCCGCAAGCGCGTCGCGTGAGACGGCGAAAATTCGCTGGAGGTCACCCGCATTTCCGGCAAAGTAGAGTTCCGTCGCATCCTCGTCGCGATTGACCACGATCGTGAGATCGTGGCCCTTCGCGTTCTGTGCCCAGGCGGATTGCACCGACAGAAAAACCGCAAGGGCGGCGATTGTGCTGATGCTGAACCGCCGGAGCATCACATCAGGCCGTGGACTCTGTCATCAGCCCTGCCTCTTCCGCTTCCTGCCAGATCTCTTCCCAGACCTTCTTGGCGCGGCCGCGCTGTCGTACCGATTGAGCTGCTTCAAGGTTGTCGAGCTTTCCCTCGCCTTCGACAACGATCAGGCCGACCATGCCAACGCTCGCGTGGGGCGTGCACTTGTAGCCGTAGAACCCGGGTTTATCGAAGGTAACCTCGACGTCGTCGTTCAGCTTGCTGTCCCATTCTTCCGTCTCATTCGGGATCATCCCTTCGATCGACGCGCTGTTGTGACCTTTGTCGACGCTCTTGAACAGAACCGTCTCTCCCGCCTGGACGGACAGAACCCGCGGGTAAAATACGAAATTCTGTTTGCGGTCCTCGGGGTGCTTGTTGAGCATCTCGACAACCGTCGGCTCAGCTGCGTGCGTCAGCTTGGGCAAAGCCTGCGACAGGCTGGTTGCGGCAAGACCGGTTAACACGATACGGCGATTAATAGCTGAATTCATACTAGACTCTCCTGAAGGGCGACCATCGCTGGGGTGATACCGGGGGAGGATTTGCCTAGCTAAGAGTGAAGAATAGCATTGATCGACATTTAGTCTACTAAATTAGTCGGATACATGCCAATATGTCGCTACCGGTCCGATCCCGTCGTCCCTTGTGAGGAGAGATGGCGCTCATTCAGCGGAGAATGCGGGCAGACTTGCGACAGGATACCAGCCACTGCTATGCAGCCAGCCAGCTTTTGAAAGGGTAGGAATATGGCTGTCATGTC
>ERZ1740065.230-NODE-230-length-27480-cov-17.266873_pt1 | contig 27480 bp, 19 predicted proteins | sample MGYA00581738_ERZ1740065 | MGnify/ENA primary metagenome ERZ1740065 (study PRJEB43018, sample SAMN04849749) | marine metagenome | isolation source: floating plastic debris | place: Pacific Ocean | collected 2008-09-01 | study: EMG produced TPA metagenomics...
CCTCATCCGTTGCCTGGCGAACGCCACTCACCGGTACTCCTCCCGGCGGCGAACTATCCGCCTCCACCAGTGACTCTTCCTGCTGTTCGGGGGCTATTTCTTGGAGACCAAACTGATCCCAAAGTTCGTTGACTTTAAAGGTCACCCCGATGTAAGGACCATCGTCTGACCGATAGCCACTGCCCCCCAGGGAACGATCGTTGACACTACCAAAGCTGTAACCCACTCCGAGGCGTAGCTCGGGCGTCATGTAGTAGCCGGCTTCTAGGGCAAACCCAACCTCGTCGTAGTTGGTTTCAGGCTGGGTAATGTAGCGGACTTCTCCGGTAATATCCCAACGGTAGGCAAATCGGTGTGTAGCCCTAAATTGCCCCAGGTGAATGGCATTGGTGGAGGTTACGCCCAGGGAATCTAGGTCGGCATTGGTGGCTCGTAGCGCATATTTGCCATAAAATTCCCATCGCCAGCTGGGGGCATAGATGCCTTCCATGGCCAGGGTGTGCTCCTGGATAGAGTCTGAGCCCGCACCCACCAGCAGAGAGTTGGGTGTACTGGATGGGTTAATGGCATATTCGTAGCTCAACAACCCATTGAACTTGTCGCTGTAGGGATTCCGGTAGGCCAATCCCAGGCGCGCACTGGTGGAGCTATTTAGACGATCCGTAATGGTCTGGTTGGCAAAATTGGCATGCTCAAACCGGGCCAGCGTAGTCAAAGCCGAGGAGAGCTTACCGGCGGCCGATGCGGTCACAACGGTGTTGTTGCCGTCCTCAGAGTCACGGTGCTCAAACCGGGCACTGGCTTGAAAAGCCGAGTTATCGGTGTATTCCAACCCCATGGTGTAGGTGGTGCCGCTGACCAACCCCAGGGATGCTGCCGACTGTCCCACGGCGTAGGGCTGGGCAAACCGGGTACCGCCGGTAATTGAGGAAAGACTGTCGCCAAACAGCCGCTGGAAGCCTAAATCTGCGTGTAGACCAGGGCCTAAGTTAATGCGATGGTTTAGCCCCAGGGCACCCTGACCAGTCATGCCGTTGTTGGCACCCAGCACTGAATAACGGCCCGTTAGCTGAGTGTTGTCGGTGAGGTCGTAGTTGACCAGCGCATCGACAGTGGTAAGCGCATCGGGGGTAATGTCATCATCATGGAAGAACCGCTGGGCAAACCTCAGGGTGACCTCCGGCAGTACATCCCAGTCCACACCCACCACCGTCTGACCGGGGTAGGCTTCGTCCTCATCTTCTAGGGCAATGTCTGTTTGAGCCCGGAGGGTGACCCGCTCAGCCAGGGGCCATGTTAGCCCGGCGGAAATTTGACTAGATTCAACATCGTCACCGGTCACTCGGTCGTTGCGATCGCGATAGACCCAGTCCAAATTCCCGGTAAGGGCACCAAACTGCTGCTGTATGCCGGCTCGAACCGTAGTAATAGAGTTATTTACCGTCGCTCCGTCAGTGCGCACTAAGCCCGGATTGATCAGCTGATCCAAGGAAGTGGGAATCAGGTCCTCATTGCCCTGGTTGCGCTCGCGATCAACCTGCACCTGTAGCTGTGTATTTTCGCCCAGGTTATAGCCCAGCTGTCCACCCCAACGGGTCTGACCGGCTCTAAAGCTCGTGGTGGCCGTGTTTCGAAAACCACTGTCGGCTTCCCTAAAGTAGGCTGTTCCCGCCAGATCAGGGGTAATCTGCCCCCTGGCCTCTACCCGAACAGCGGTCCCTTCCTCATCCACCGTTGGGTTATCCAGGGAAGAGCGCGCTAGCTCGGCAATTAGCTCACCCCTATCCCCTAGCTGCACTAGGGCATCGACACCAATCAGGCTAAAGTCCTGGGCACCCTGGTCTTCAAAGATAGCTGAAGCACCCACCCAGCTGGGGGAGTCAAGGCTAGTATCAAAGTTGTACTGCAGCCGACCCCCAAATAGATCACCATCATCGTCATCACCATCTATCTGGTAGGTGGCTACGATACGACGCACTAAGGCCGGGCCAAAAGGGTTGGCGTCCACAGAAGACACCGGACTATTAAATAGAATGGCGCCACGGTCGTAGTCAATGGTGTAGTCCACGCCCCGCGTCAAACGCACTCGCTCAATTACGGTTCCGGGTCGATTGAGTTCTTCAACCTCAAAGAACAAATCCTCACTGCCCGCCAAAACAAGACGACGGGACAGGAAGTAATAACCGCTGGTGCCATCGGGCACGATGGTGTCACGCTGGAGAGCCCGTAAATTATTGGCGTACAGCGCCGTAAGCTGAAGGCCGTTGCCAAAGGTATAGTTGCCCTTAAAGCCATGGAGCTGACGATTTAGAGCGGAAAATTCCTGGGAGAACCGGGAAAATTCTGCCGTATCGTAATCCCCCCACATAAAGAAGTCAGGCTCGTATCCAACAATGTTGGAATCCCGCTCAAAGCGAACGTAAAAGCTATCAATCGAGGGTGTTAAGAAGTCGGTGGTGGAGCTGTCCCCATAGGTGGGATAGGTCTGCTCACAGCTTTGGACATCTCGGTAGAGGCGATTGTCATTACAGCGTTCATTCAGGGCACGATCGCTGTTAAAGGCCGCCGTCAGCAACCAGCTGCCAATGGTACCCGTGGCAAAAATACCTGCATCTAACTCAGCTTCATAATCACCGATATTATCCGGGTCTAAGAAGTCCGCATAGCGTCCCCAAAAATCAGTCGCTCCGGGGCCAAAACGGAAATCAACCACCCCCGTCACCAACGACGGGCGGTAGGCCGTGGTGAAATTAATTTGGGTGTAGCCATCGAGCTCGGCAGCGGGCTGCTGAGCCGTTTCCTCATCATTGACCAAACCCAAGGCTTCACGGGTGGGCACACTAGCCCGAATAGTGGCCCGTTGGGCATCTAGAGGTGACCGCAGCTCAACCTCAAACTCCCCCTGACGAGCCAGCACCTGGAAGCCGCTGCGGTCAATGTCATAGTCAGCACCGATAAAGGTACCGGCGGACGCTGTTAGGGTCACCACCACGTCTTCACGCACAGGCCGTCCTGAAGCATTCAGGATGGAACCCCTTAGCCCCAGCGTGGACCGACCATCGGCAGGGGCAAACGAGTCCCCCGTTGGCACTATCTCAACGGTTAAATCATCCCCAAGTTCATCCTTAATCAGCGGTGGTAGAGAACTGGGGACCTCACGAATAATCGTGCCGTCAATAAATCCTTCAGCTTCCCCAGGATCCTCTTCCACAGGTAGCGTATTGGAGTCGAGCAAATCGCTAGGTAGGTCATCACTGGCCTGGGCCAATAGCTCCAGGGTTTCCACATCCAGCGAATTCACACCCAGCGGGTCAAACGTATTGATATCCGCTAATGGCAGAACATCAGGGCTGACAACATCAGCCGTCGAACCGGACTGGTCTTGAGCCGCGCGAGCCGGTTGCAGCAGTGCGAATACCCCAGTCAATGTGGTGAGCAACCCTAAACAAATCGAATTTGATAACAGACGCATCTTCATTATTAGTTCTGCCCCTCCCCGTAGGTCGGTGTTACTGCAAAGTTCATACGTGCCAGACCGCCTGGTTCTAGGCGCACCAGTCTAGATTGACTGTTGTTTTCTAGACGATAGAGGTTGGGGGCCAAGGTATAACCGGGCAAACTGCTTAGGTCGATAACGCCCACCCGATTGCCCGACACCACGTTAGCCATGGAGAACAGACCGTCTGGGTCAGCAATAATGCGGTTACCGTCATCGAGGTAAACGACTGCATTGGGCACACCGGGCTCGCCACGCTGCTGTTCACCATCAAAGTTTTTGTCCACAAAGACGCGGCCAATGATAGTGCCGCAGTCAGACAGAATGCCAGGTCGGATGGTTAGGCGAAACTCAGCCTGGGCCGTAGGGAAGCCGGGGGCCGATGCACTGGCTACGTTTACACCGGAGCCCCTGACGGAATCAGGTGTCAGGGTGACGGCATAGAGAATTTGAACGCTTGAGCTAGGGGCTAGTGAGTCAAATTGAAAATTTAGCTGTCGTCCCGCAGGGGTAAAGGAGAGCAGCGTTGGTGGCGTCGGCGCGGTATTGACCGAGTCTTCGATATACTCCAGTCCCCGTGGCAGGTTGTCTGTAACGGTTAGGGGAGTGGCGGGAACGTCACTCAGGTTCTCCACCAGCAGCCGATAGATAACAACATCACCGGGTTCAGCGGCAGACTTATCTGCCGTCTTGGTCAGCCTAAGCAGCTGATTGGTATCGCCTGGAACTCCAATGGTCGTTGTGTTTCCTGGAGCAACCACCCTGGGACGATTGGGGTTGCTCGGATCATCAAAGGCTCCAGATGCGGTATTGGTCACCTGAACCTGTGCACTCACAGGCATCACAGGGGTATGGGCGTAAACCAGCAGCGTGCTCATCAGCACGCCCACCAGGAAAAAACTTACAGCTTTAAGCAGATGCCGAACGGCACCTCTAGGACGGTTTTTCAAAACTCTCATGACCCCTCACAGGCACCAACAACAAGGCAAATAGCTATCACCATCGCCCTTTTCCACAAGCAATCAGACGCAACATTCCGTAACTGTTTGCAGCTAGTTCACCTGTGGTCAAAAACACAACCTGACTGAACTGCAAAAGTCGGTAATTACTCCAGACATCCCCTGACCGTAGGTCTGAGAAGAAACACTGATTGCGACCGTCAAACAACTGATAAATCAAAGAAGTTTGCCGTATTTATACGGTTATCTCTATCTCTGGTCAAGGATTATTACACTCTGGTTTGGAAGAGTGCAATACCTCACAACACAAGGCAAAGTTTAGGAGCATATACTGATGCTTACTGAATCAGGAAAGTTTGATAAAAAATTGGAAATTTTCTCTAAATTTTGGCTATTTAGCTGAGTAAATCCATGGGGATCGCTACTGCCATGTCCTGATTTAAGGGAGTTTTACTCTTAATTGAAGTTCAGTTGAACTAACGTGAAGTTTCATTGAAGTTTACGTTTCGCAATGCATGTCGTTACTCCGTAACAACTCTGTGACGACATGCATGTCATCAACCGATTGTCTACAGCAAGGCAACAAAAAGAATCAGCACGTTCTGCCATGGAGAACGTGCTGTGCCGGGTATAGCCTTATCGGTATCTGGCAAATGTCGTTAGCTTAGGGCTGTTTTAAGTTGCTGGCAAAAGTTTTCTACTTCTAAAACACCGCCGGGTGCCAACCGTTTAACAAAGGCGCTGCCGACAATCACGCCATCGGCTCCCCAGGCTTTAAGCTGGGCCGCCTGTTCAGGAGACGAGACGCCAAAGCCTACGCCAATTGGCTTATCGGTAACAGTTCGTAGCTCCTGGAGTAAATCTTGCACACGACTTTCTATCTGGCGACGCATACCCGTTACGCCCGTTACGCTGACTAAATAGATAAAGCCCTGGCACTGCTTTGCGATCGCAACAATTCGCTCCTTGGGGGTGGTGGGTGCCACCAACAGCGTCACCTCAATGCCAATTTCCTGGGCTGGCCGCAGGAGTACCTCCATCTCTTCTAGGGGTAAATCAGGCACCACTAGCCCCCGCGCCCCTGCCTGATAAATATCCCGGAGAAACTGCTCAACCCCCCGATTAAGGATGGGGTTGTAGTAAGTAAACAGGACAATGGGTGCCGACAGCTCTGGTGATACCTCAGCCACCAGTTCTAAAACAGCGTCCAGGGTGACACCCCGTTCCAACGCCCGGGTGGCCGCCGCTTGAATTACTGGACCATCCGCCAGGGGGTCAGAATAGGGAACACCCAGCTCAATCAAACTCGCACCAGCTCGGTCCAATGCTCGCAGGGCGTCTGCCGTGGTGGCTAAATCAGGATCGCCCGCCGTAATAAATGGAATTAGCGCACAGTCGTTGTGATCACGCAAAGTCTGAAATTGAGCTGAGACCGACTTACCCATAGTTTCTGTGTGATATCTATGTAGGACCTACGTATCTGATATGTGGCGTACGACAAACAAGACGGTTAAGACGGCGACTGGGATTTTTTCTCCGCCTCCAGTTCCGCCTGTAGCTGAGCTATCTCTTCATCGGACATTTCGTCTAAACGTTTCTGGAGGACAGCATCCTCCAAGACGGTTAAGACGGCGACTGGGATTTTTTCTCTGCCTCCAGTTCCGCCTGTAGCTGAGCTATCTCTTCATCGGACATTTCGTCTAAACGTTTCTGGAGGACAGCATCCTCATAGTCTTTCAGCTGCTGGTTGTAGGTCATCTTTTGGGAAAACACTCGAGTCAGGTAGGTAAGCACCCAGCCCAACAGTCCGCCCGTAAAAATAACCTGGCTCCAGATGCCGGCCGAAATGCCATCTAATCCTGCCAGAGAGAGGGCTACATACACACCGCCCCCCACCACAAAGACACCCAGTCCGATGCCAATTACATCAATCCGACGCATGGTTAAATCTCACGACGCTGGGGTCTAAAGTTAAGAAAGGGCGATAGCAATAGCATCCCCGGAAAAAATACAAACACCAAGGAATAAATCCAAAGACGCTCTAAGGATGACGCCACATTCCAACGCTGCTTTAAATAAAACAGCAATGCTGCAGGTATAACGACTAAATAGAGACCAGCCAAACCGGCATAAACCGCCAGCGTAATCAAAAGTGAGATATCGAGGTTATCCATAGCCCCTAGGCACACATTACTTCGCACAAGTCATCATAGCGTTCAGGGGGTTGCACAGAATACCAGTTGGTGTTGGAATTAAACAGGTGTTATCTGAATAGTGCATTAGGTCGGCTTAACTCTATGGTCAGCCTGTGGCAAGTCAGATTGATCACCAAACTAGGGGGGCGTGGCGGAATGGTAGACGCTGCGGACTTAGAAAACTGAGCCTTAGCGGAGAAATCTGTTAAGTGGAAGCTCTCAAACTCAGGGAAACCTAAGTCTCCGTTAGCCAAGTTTTTGGTAGGAGATATGGCAATCCTGAGCCAAGCCGTCTAAAACCTATGGGGTTCCATAGCTTAGACGGAAGGTGCAGAGGCCCGACGGGAGCTACCCTAACGTCAAGTCGAGGGTAAAGGGAGGGTCCAATCCTCAAAGCCTGCTTAGCATGGCAACAGCGAAAGCTGTGGGAGGGTGAAAATCCGCTGACCTTAAACGGTCGTGAGGGTTCAAGTCCCTCCGCCCCCATCTTTAAAGGTTTTTTTAACCACGTTATAAGGCTAAAATTTTATAATTTGTCTTTAAGTTTGTACGCTGCGTAAGCAATAGCACGATGCCATTTGCGATCGTTGTCGTACATACGTCATCTAATATCGCTGAAAGATATACTTTATAGGGGATTCACCCGTCCAATAGAACGTATAGTACGGGGCGATCAGTGGTGTTACGGAGGAGGCGCTAAGGGAAATATACTTTTCAAGATGGGTAGTTTCTTGTTACAAAGTGATTATCCGGACATATTTCTTTGCTTCGTCCAAAATATCTATCTATTTTGCCGTGACTGCTAATAGCAAGACCGGTCTTGTACACCAATAATCTGCATGGTTGTTGATAGAGTTTCTGATTCGTTCAATCCTAGACGTCGTCACCAGGACGTTCAGCAGGCACAGCAAACAATCTATGATTTTCTGCTAGACATCGTTAAGGATTGGTCTGCCGAAGACGTGCTTGAGGAATTCAAAGGTCTGTTTTTGCAGCACCATGAAACCGTAAGTGCAAACACGATTCCAGCACTTTACGCCATCTTATTTTCTAACAACGAAAGGGAATTTCACAACACCCTAAAGCGTTCCTGCTACATTCTGATTAATAACTGGGAGGTCGCCCGTGAGTATGGCGCTATCCGAGGATTAATTCAGCTGTTTGCGGACCCGACTATTCGTAAGCTGTCCATATCGCCCACCATCAAGCGATTGCGGCAATGGCTACAGAGCTTTGTGGATAGCGATGACTTTCAAGATCTAAAGCTCTTTGTCGCCAATCGTTTTAATAACGAAGATCCAAACTGGTCAAAACGGTACACGGCCTACTTGCTAGCCCCTCAATATATAGACACCAGCAATCCGCTAGAGCAGCGGGAGGCGGCTAGGGCCCTATCTCAGCGGCTGAGGGACAAATTTAAGTTTGATTTGGCCATGTATACGGCCCATTTTCAAAAGGTTCCGGCCCAGCATCGCCGGGATAACCCAACCATGTTGGGGGATAGCGCCTTACGGGTTATTCGGTCCCTGGTGGCCAAACGAGGCATGTTTAGCCACCGTAACCTGGCCCGGATTTTTCATGAGCAAACCCGAGGTCTGAGCTATGCCAGCTATAAAAATAGTCTGATTGAATATTTGCTGTTTTCCGCCATCAAAACTGATTTTGTGGTGACCCTGGAAAATAAGCTGAGGGAAAAACTGGACAAGCTATACGTCAAATTCAATCAGAATCCTTTGGATCCATCCCTGGCGTTACTGACCAGTAATCGTGTGATTGACTATTTGATGACGGAGGATGCTGAGACACCGTCGACGTTATTTAGCCTGCTACTGACCAATGGTCGACCACTGACGCTGGCCATTGTGCTGCTCAAGCTAATCCTGATTTCTCCAAACTCCCATCCCTATTTAGATGCGCGGATTGCTGATTTGATTCGTTATTACGAGCAATTTCCTCGCGAAGAGTGCCAGTGGATTATCAACTTTTTAGAGATATACGGTGTCACCCTGGCCATTTGCGGTAGCGATGTGCAGTACAACCTGGTGCAGGTGCAGCAAGATACGACTGAAAGTAATGCTGAAACTGCATCGTTGGACGAATACCGTATTTTTTCTCAAATGATGAAGGAACTCCACTGGGCACCGTTGAACCACTCATCAGTAGACGTGAAGGATACCAGGGCCTGAGCCAAACTTTACTGGACTTTAGAAAGAATCATCCAGCTCAGAACGCTGAGTTCTCCAATGGTGGGAATTGTAGGGCGCTGTATATAGGGGTTGAGCGGCGGCAATGGCTGCCCATTGAATGCGTTTCCAGCTAATGCCGTGGTCACGGGCCAGTTGGGCACAGGTTTCATATTCGGGCTGAAGATTGAGGATGGGACCGTTGGGGGTGGCTAAACCGGCTTTCACCTGTACAGTCCCATAGTCTGTCTTGACGGACTGCCAGGTACGGTAAAGGGTCTGCCGCTGCTGGGTGGTTATGCGAACGCCCAAGGTGGTGGTTTCTGAAAACAGCAGCGATTGACAGGAATCGACATGGGCCGGGTCACAAATTACCGTCAGCAACATGCCCGGACGATTTTTTTTCATGCTGATGGCTTGGGTAAACACATCCAGGGCACCGGCTTTAAATAGGCCGTCATAAAGATAGCCAATAGCCTGGGGGGTCAAATCATCTATCTGCGTCTGTAGTTCCACTAGGGCCTGACGATGTCCTGGGACCGGAGACTCTGGGGGAATAGGGTCTGGGTGGTCTGAGTGCTGATGGTCTGAATGCGAGTGGTCTGAATGCGAGTGGTCTGGGTGCCGGTGGTCTGAAGGGTGCTGATGGTCTGAATGCGAGTGGTCTGGGTGCCGGTGGTCTGGAGGATGCTGATGACTTGGGTGCTGATGGCTACGGCTATGGGCCGTGGCTAATGACTGGGGCGCTGTGCCAATCCACAGCCGCAGAATGTTGGGGATGGGTAAATCATGGCTGCCGGCCCCTAGGCCTATTTGCTGTAGGGTCATGGCGGGCGGTGGACCAAACTGCTGGCTTAGGGTGGTTGCGATCGCAGCCCCCGTTGGCGTTACCAGTTCCTTCTCAATGCCGTTGCTATAAATCGGCACCTGGGCCCGTCTCAGCAGCTCTAACACCGCCGGGGCAGGTACCGGCAATCGCCCGTGGGCCGCTTTTATAGTGCCCCCACCCACAGGCAGGGGGGAGCACACCACCCGATCCACCCCTAACCAGTCCAAGCCCAAACAGGTACCCACCACATCCACCAAAGCATCGGTGGCACCCACCTCATGGAAATGCACCTGATCTGCTGGAATTCCATGGACTGCAGCTTCCGCCGCCGCCAGCTCTCGAAAAATAGCCAGGCTCCAATCCGTCACCCTGGGGGGCAGCTCAGCCTGCCGAATCAGCGCCTCGATTGCAGGCAGGTGACGATGGCCGCGAATGGCATTACTGACCAACTTGACCGTAACTGCGGTCGCAGCTTGTTCCTGACGCCTGACTTGAGCAACCGTAAACTCATACTCATCCCTTAGCCCTAGACCTTCTAACCTAGCCAACAGATCCCCTAGTGGCATCCCTGCCGCCAAGATTGCACCGAGACACATATTGCCAGCAATGCCCGTTGGACAATCGAAATAAGCGATCTTTTCCATAGCTTTATAGAATCTCCCCTGAGCGCAGATTTTCCCTACATATACTTCACGCTGGCCTCCCGTAAAACCACCGGACAGGCTCAACCATTCACGTAGCTATTAAATAGTGAAATACGTCAGGGAACTATTAGATTAGTTGACAGCTCATCAATACTTGTTGATGTGTCGAGGATTATCAATTCTCACACAACTGTCACAGGGTCAAAAATAGACTTACAGGATAGACTATCTACTCAACTGTCACAGTCAAGGACATTGCCTTTTATTGGCTGTCATCCTGTTCGAACGGTCTGCCAAACGCTTAAACAGTAAATATTCTAGAGTTATTGATGCCCTATTTATTCGAGCGGCACTCGGTCTAAAAATAGACTTCTTGCCCATTTGATTTGGATACTGACACACTGCTATTTAGATTCGGAATTGAGTCCTTCTACAGTGTAACTGTCCACTAGGGGACAGCCTTACAGCTCCAACAGTCAAATGAACAGCTCCTCGAATAGAAGGGGCGTGCATCACTAAGGGAATTATGAAAGCTCAATCTACCGCTACATCCGTATTAAACCTAACTACTCGTAAATCATCTAATAACGTCGTTCTCCATCCCACGGCTGGTTCTTCCATTCAGCCTCCCAAGAACGACCCTGAGTCTACAAATCAAAGCGAACTGTGTCCTGTTGATCAGGCCCTGGTGAGTTTTCTGGTGAGTTTGATTCAGGAGCAGGTCAAAGGCAGTACTCGTACTGTCAATGCCGTGGCCAATCGTTTGGCCATTGAAGTGGCACGTATTTGCCGCAAAAGTGACCGCATTCAGGCCTCTGGCGAGGTCAATGCCTGGCAGCATTCCCTAGCGGAAAACCGGATTCAGAAGTATCTGGAGTACTATCGTCTGGGCTCTCGCCAAGGCAGGGTGGAACTTCAGAGTCGGCTGAGTGCAATCGCCTATCGCTATATCGCCCCCGCGAAGACCCAGCTAGGCTTCCAGGGACGTTGCAATCTGCTAGAGGACTTTCTCCAAGGCTTCTACATCGAAGTGCTCAAGGCCTTCCGTCGGGAAAACCATCTTGAGGCTGACTACACCCCCAGAACTCGGTTGGAGTTGGCTGAATATATGGCATTCAGCGAGCAATATGCCAAGCGACGGATCTCTCTTCCCGGTTGCTATAACCAGCAGCTGTTGGTACTGAGGGCCCAAAGCTTTGCAAAGCGCCTACCGGCAGAAACCTGTGTGGATATCGAGATGGCTGTTGATTCACCCAAAAGTGATGATGCCGACTCTCGGTCTTCGGCGCTGCAGCAAATTCGTGAGCAGATGGTGGCCGATGTCACCGACCCGGCAGAAGCGGTTCTGCGCGATCGCATTATCCGGGAGCTAGTGGAATACCTCGAAGACCAGGATCAGCCTGCCTGCATCGACTATCTAGCCCTGCGTCTTCAAGATATGGCCGCTTCTGAAATTGATGAAGTGCTCGGCCTGACCCCCCGTCAGCGGGACTATCTACAACAGCGCTTTAAGTACCACGTGGAAAAATTTGCCCAGTCCCACAATTGGGAATTGGTTCACCAGTGGTTAGGCGCTGACCTAGACAAAAATCTAGGCCTGTCTCCTAAAGAGTGGACGGTGTTTATCGGTGAATTAAGTGCCGATCAGCAGCACTTGCTTTCCCTAAAACAGCAGCAAATGCAAGATCCACAGAACGCCACCCCATCAGATGCTGAAATTGCTCAGCAGCTAGGGTGGACTCCCAAGCGAGTACAGCGCCGCTGGAGTCAAATCGTATCCAGTGCGTGGAAGCTTCGTAACACCAACCGTGTTGCTAAGCCTGTCGTTAAGACGGAGAAGTAACCATAGTTGGTGCACATAGCTCACCTATGGTGTGAGCCATGTGCACCACAATCTGCTGAACACCTTTAGCAGATTGCCACAGCTCCTAAGAAATTTCCTTGAGTGCACGTCCAAAGCCTTCGCGTATGCGAAGGCTTTTTTTAAGGCAGGGTGCAGGGTCGAGAAGGTGCAGAGTCAGCGTGTATCTAGATGTTGGCATGACTTATCCATCCGCAGTACGTCCATAGACAGCTATGGACGCGAAAGAAACTAAAAAATAAGGAGGTACAGAAAACGCTATACCTCCTTATTTTTGGTGATTCAGATGATTAACAGTGCGGCCTAATCAACGCCTAGGCTTCTACCGCCTCAGCACCGGTAGAAGGAGGCTCAAACTTATACCCCACACCCCGCACTGTCTGAATTAGCGTGGGCTGATTGGTATCAATCTCAATTTTTTTACGAATCTGGCCAATGTGTACGTCAACGACACGCTGATCGCCCACGTATTCATAATCCCAAACTTTTTGAATCAGCTCGGTGCGTCGCCACACTCGTCCCGGATGGCTAGCCAAGAAGTGCAGCAGATCAAACTCTAGGGCCGTTAACGGCACAAGCTCACTTTCAAGGGTCACTTCGCGACGGATCGGATCGATGGCCAGGGAATTAAACGTCAGGCACTGCTGTTCGGCTGCTGTAACGGGACGCTGACGCTTGAGAATCGCCCCTACCCGGACCTCAAGCTCACCTAAGCTAAATGGCTTAGTAATATAATCATCAGCCCCTTGGTTAAAGCCATGAATCTTATCCGACTCATCGGTGCGGCTGGTAAGCATCAACACAAAAACACCTGTGCGGGACTGCATTTCCTTACACAGGTCATAACCATTGGCATCGGGCAGGTTAACATCCAAAATAACTAAGTCTGGATTGAACTGCTCAAACACAGCCAGGGCATGTTTGCCGTCCTCAGCCGATTCCATTTCGTAGGTCTGTTTCGCTAAGAATCGATGAATAAGATTGCGAATTGCTGGATCGTCGTCTACAACTAAAATTTTGGCAGAGGCCGTGGTCATAATCCTTACACCAAAAAAAATACGAGTCTAGGTAAAAAGGTAAAAATAAATCTGGCGCAGCTGATCCCCGAAAAGATTTAGTCTAGATAGACTGATAAATGGCACCTATTCTAGATTGATCTATTCTTAATAGATCAGCGACGGCATAAATCCTACGGACGTTAGACTGCCCGTGAAGGTATATCTAAAGTCCTATTTCACAAGTTTTCAATAACTTCAGAGAAGTTTTACAGGGCTTCCACACCTTATCAAAGAATTCTGCTAAAAACAGCGGGTCGATTGGCATTCTTGGGATGTCATATACAGGTTTACTGAAAATAAGCCGACGAGCGGAAAATGGGCGATGTAATGTCGCCACAGTCCCGGATACACGGCCTAGATTAGAGGCTGTCTAGATTAGATGCAGAGATGCCGTAATTATAAGGATGGAGGTATGGGAAACGGCGAAACTTCTAAAAAGTTATCTGACATTTCTGTTACCCTAGTCCTATTTTTTTGCCTGGGTGGTTAAACTGGTATCTATTATGGGCAGTGGTGTTTTTTGATGGGCGGCACACTTATGGGCCGCAGATGCATGTTATGGCATCATTTTAAAACGTCGTAATGGCCACCGTACATACCAGGTGTCGACATGAATGAGAGCAACTACAAAACGTTGGGATTAGATGAATCCTCTTCATTTGAAGAGGTGCAAGTCGCTCGTAAACGCCTTCTAGAAGAGTGTGGCAGCGACCCCCAGCAAAAGGAAGCTATTGAAGCTGCCTACGACGCCATTTTGATGGAACGGCTGCGGATGCGACAGGAGGGCAAGATAAAAGTGCCCGATCGAATTCGATTTGCTGAAAAAACGGCAGAATCTTCGACCTCAGCACCCAAGATTTCTTTGCCTGCCCCCCAGCCGCCCAGTTGGCTGCAGGATTGGTTAGATACCCCCAGTCGAGACGATATTCTATGGCCTTCGGTGGTATTTTTGGCGTTGGCGGCCCTGGCTTGGTTTGCCGTCAATAGCGCTTCAACCGCCCTAGGCTTCTCTGTTGCGGCGACCATTTTCTTTATTAACCGCAAGGAGCGCAAGTTCTGGCGTTCGTTTGCGTTTGCTGCCGGTGGTTTGTTGCTAGGGGTTTTGTTAGGCGTTTTGGCTATCACCCTAGTGGGTGAGCAAAGCTTGGGCTTAACACCAGAGCGAATAAACGCTGTCGTAGCGATTATCACCATGACGCTGCTGTGGTTTGTCAGTAGTTTTCTGCGCTAGGGCGCTTTTCGCGTAACCGCCGCAATGGCTTGGTCACTCGCCTTGGCCACATAGCTGTTGGCGGGGTAGCGATCGATATGATGAAAGATACCGATGGGCGGTACGATGCGGCAGGTGTAAAACTCAACGGCTGTCTTACCGTTAGATAGTTTGTGCACCGTTGGGGTCAGACTCTTTGGCTGCGCCATCCGCCACCGCCACTGCCGCTGTTGAGGAACAGAGCCAATCAGTCGATGGTGTTCCCAACGATGAAATTTGCCACAGCGACCAAATTCCTGCAATTCTCGCTGGAGTATCGAGGCGATTAAAAAAGAGCCTGCCGTCAGATTCCCTGTAATGGCAGTCATGTAGTTGGACAAGGCCCCTTCGGGATAAGGGGGAGTATTGTGATCAGCAGCTGTTGTCAGAGCCGCTTCTAAATTAGAGGTGGTGCTGAGCTGATTGGCCATGGCCCAAGTGACCGAGCTTCCATGGTTGGTGTTGGCTCTCCTGATGCGATAGAGATAGGTCACCAGACAATAGTTAGGTTTAAGGCCAATGCCGGGGAGCTGCTTCAGGGCGGTACTGGCATCAACGGTGCTGATAAACCAACGACCGTTGGCATTGGGCGTTGAGCCCTCATCGTGGATGATGCCCCCCTTGCGAAACAGATTACTCAAGCTGGCCAGGGAGTCGGGTTCAGCCATGTCCTCAACGTCAGACGTGGGGGCATGCTCACACATTGGCAACACCAGCTGCTGCTTGAGAGAGCGTCTGAGGGTTTGTAGGGAGGTAATGGGGAACTGAAGTTGTGACGACATAGCTGGGGCAACCGCGGGTTTAACCAGATGCTCTACTGGGCACTGTAACCCAGGTTTGTTGGGCATTGGCCTGGTGGGTGAGATCCATTAGCAGCTGAGAATAAACCCCTTCTGCGAGGGATGGGGCAGTGGTTTGCTGTTGATCAATGCAAGAGACCCAATGGTCCACAACCCGGATAAACGGTGCCAGTCTGCCGTCATCGTAGAGTTTGGGAAATGCTAGACGGTCTGGAATATCCATTGGGGTTAAGGGCTCCCCTGCCTGGCTGCCGGCTAGGGTAAAGCCACGAATGTAATCTTTTTGATTGGCATTGCCGAGTACTAGGGTGCCCTTTTCGCCGTAGACTTCGACCCAGTGGCCACGACCGGCAAGGGCGACAGCACTCAAGGTTACCTGGACGGGGGTGCCATCCACCAGCTCTAGGGTAATGCTGCAGGTATCGTCAGAATCGACGGATTTATACTTACCCGATACGGGGTCTGGGCGCTGGGTAATGGTGGTGCTTAGATTGGCCGATAGGCGTTTAACCGGACCAAAGAGCCAGTCCACATAGTCAAACATGTGGGAGCCGATGGAACCGAGGGCACCGCCGCCTTGATCTTTGCGAGCGTACCAGTTCCAGGCCCGTTCTGGGTTAGCTCGACTGCCCGCAATCCAGTCAATTTTGATCAGACGCTTTTGGCCGACGTAGTTTTCGTTGAGTAATTCGGCCAGCCGTTGCCAGCTGGGAATAAATCTAAACTCAAAGTCCATAACAGCGGCTACCTGGTGCTGCTGGGCCAGGGCATGTAGCTGTTGAGCCTCTTGGACAGTGAGGGCGGTGGGTTTTTCTAGCAGCAGATGTTTGCCGGCCTGCAGTGCGGCTGTTGCCATGGCGTGATGGGCAAAGGGTGGGGTCGCTACACTCACGGCCTGCACCTGGGGTAGGGCGACAACGGCCTCGATGGTGTCGCAGGCATGGGGAATGCCGTGGCGTTTGGCAATGGCCTCGGCCTGGTTGCGATCGCGATGATAAACCGCCACTACCTCAGTGCGATGGTGGGCCTTAAAACCAGGAATATGAATCTTTTGACCAAACCCTGTACCAACGACAGCAACACCAATCGATGTCTGGGACATAGCGTAGGAGAACTATACAGCAGTGGGAAAGTTGATGGCAGCTCTGCCCTATGACAACCGTCCTGATGCATGAGGACGGTTGCGCGTCAGGTTAGCGGTTGCCGCTTAGAGCTTTCGGGAATATGCATTGTCTTAACTAACCTGACAGATGCAATATAGTGCATCCGTCGACTGCTGTACCAACTCTCGATTACTTAGCCTAGCGATAAGGGGGACACAGCGCTAGCTGCTACCACTGAGCGTATAATGGGACCATTAACAGAACTTTACACTTAGAGCGCTACTGCCCAGTCATGACTTATTACTATTGGTTTACGCCTCCCTACTTCTTTATGGTGGCTGGTCTATTTATCGCGATCACATCGGGCTCAGCCTTTAGCGCCGTCCTCAAAGATATTGTGGCCGCGTGGCGTAAAACCCGCTCGTCTGAGGTAGTGACCAAGCTGGGAGGTATCAACATTCAGCTGCCTTTCTTGGGTATCTGCACAGGAACTGCAATCTTTTTAGCGTCTGGATTAGGCTGCTTTGGTACACCCACGTGGCTATCCTACACAGCGGCTGCGCCGTTAACCTTTTTGAGTGCAGGGTTGGTTTGGCGTCAGCTAAAAAGCAATTTGGCCCTATTAGAAAGCGGACAGCCCCGTGCGTTTGAACTGGATTTCTTCAATATTGAGAACTAGGGTCCCCAGCTAGAGCATCTGTGAGACGTTCAGACGATCTGCCGTTGCTGATTTAGAGAATGCACCCATGGGTGAAAATTTGCTTGGAGGTTATCTAACCGTAAATCTCCAGGCAAATGCTGATGAAATTTGTTAGCTCACGGTAGCTGTGACGAAAAACTATTGCTGAAAGACTACTGACGAATACGCTCTAGCTGAGTCTGGGTATTGGTTACCCATTCGTTTCGTCCTTGATTTATGTAGAGACCGAGCGCCTGCTTTAGCACTTGCTCAGCTTCGTCTGTGCGCCCTAGCTCGACCAAGGCTAACCCCTTCGAGTAGTAGGCGTGACCAAAGTCAGGGTAGAGCTGAATAGCACGGTCAAAATGAGTTAGGGCCAGGTCTGACTCACCGCGGCCAAAGTGGGTGATGCCAAGGTTATAGTGGGCTTCTGGATAGTTGCTATCCAGGGTGATGGCTGTTTCTAGAGCCTGCACGGCCCCATCTAGCTGGTTTTGTTGTAAGTAAATTAAACCAATTTGATAGTGGACTTCTGGGGCCTGGGGGCTATGGTCTACGGCGGACAAAAATGAACCTAAGGCCGCTTCTAACTTGCTTTGACGCCGTTGGACCAAACCCAGGTTGTAGTGGGCAATGCCCAACTCGGGTTCTAGGGTAACGGCCCGCTGTAGGTAGCTGGCAGCCTGCTCCAGATTGCCCCCATCCAGCAGGGCGGCGCCTAAATTTACATAGGCCATGGTAAATTCGCTGTCGGCCTGGGTCGCCTGCCAAAAGGCATCGGCTGCCGCCTGCATTTGCTTCTGCTGACGATAGGCGAGGCCAAGGTTGTAGTGGGCGATGGCTAGGGTAGGGTCGAGGTTAACCGCACTTTGAAACGCTGCGATCGCATTTTCTAGCTGCCCTTGCTGAACATAGATGACTCCTTGTTCCAAAGCGGCTTCAGCACTGCGAAATTGTTGGGCCAGGGCTGGTTTGGCGGCAATAATGCTCATTGCCATCAACAGCGGTAGCCCATGGCGGTGGCCTAGGTTCATTGAAAGTCCTCCCCCGGAGTGGCAAATGGCCTAGCGAGCGATGTCACCATACCTGAACTGGATTAAAGGTGAATGCTTTATCAAACCTTTAAGGAATATTCAATAATATAGGCTGGTGGTTCACAAACGTCTACCCAATTTCCGGGTAATCCCTGAAGCGGTTTCTGCTTATTCCTGTTAGTACCTACTCCACCAGTGCCCCATAGCTGACATCACTGGGGCTCATGTGGGCATGGATCACTTCGCCATCTCGAAACCACACCACGCGTTCGGTGAGCCTGGCAACCGCCGGTTCGTGGGTAACCATGACAACCGTAATGCCCCCCTGGTTTAGCTCAGCAAAAATCGCCATGACCTCTTCGGTGGTGGTGGTATCCAGGGCACCGGTCGGTTCGTCGGCCAGCAGCAGCAGCGGCCGATTCACAATGGCTCGAGCAATGGCCACTCGCTGTTGTTGCCCCCCCGATAGCTGGCTGGGTTTGTTCATCAGTCGATTCCCCAGCCCCACCCGCTGTAGGGCCGCTGCCGCCCGTTCTCGACGTTCGGCGGCGGCCACTCCTCCATACACCATGGGCAACGCGACATTATCCAGGGCACTTAGCTGGGGCAGCAGATGAAACTGTTGAAATACAAATCCAATTTTGCGATTGCGAATGGCGGCTAGGGTATCGTCGTCTAACTGGGCCACATCTTGACCATCAAAGAAATAGTGACCCTCGGTGGGGCGGTCCAAACAGCCAATCACATTCATGGCCGTGGACTTGCCTGACCCCGAAGGACCCATAATTGAGCAATAATCTCCCTGGTCAATGGTCAGACTGACATCCCACAGCGCTTTTACTTCGGTGTTGCCGCTGCCATAGAGTTTGGAAATGTGGCTGAGGTTGATGAGGGTGGGCATGGGTACGTTCCTAAATGCTTCTGAGGGCCACAATCGGATCTAATTTGGCAGCTTGGCGGGCCGGGATAACGCCAAAAAATAGCCCGATGCTACCGGAGATACCCACGGCGATGACAATAACACTGACTGAGGCGGAGGCTTCGAAGGGGGTGAGCAAACTGAGCAGACCAATGCCGCTAATACCCAGCAGCGTGCCGATGGCACCGCCAGCGGCGGATAGAATAATCGCCTCAATTAAAAACTGGATCAGAATATCGTTACGGGAGGCTCCGACCGCTTTGCGTAGGCCGATTTCCTGGGTGCGTTCACGCACGGATACCAGCATGATATTCATGATGCCGATGCCGCCGACCAAGAGAGAGATGCTTGCGATCGCAGCCAGCATCAGCGTCAGGGCGCTAGTAATCGTATCGGCAATGGAAAGCAGCGTATCCTGGTTTTGGATAAAGAAATCATCCTCGTCAGGATCAACAATGCCGTGGCGCAGACGCAACAGGTTGGTAATCTGAAATTCCGCCGTTTGCATACTGTCAGCATTGCGAGCCGTTGCCGAAATAAAGCTCACCTCAATTCCGTAGGGAGAGGTCCGCCCCACAATCCGACTTGCCTGGGTGGTGATGGGAATAATCACCGCATCGTCGTAGTTAACCCCTAGGTTAGATCCCTGGAGTTCTAACACCCCCACCACTTCAAAGGCAATGTTGTTGATGCGTAAGGACTGCCCCAGGGCCACCTGATCCTCAAACAGACGCTCAGCCAAGGAATTTCCCAGCACCGCAACGGCACTGGTGCGCTGCAGGTCCAGATCAGAAATAAACCGCCCCTGGTCCATGGTGAAATTACGAACAGTGATAAACGCCGGATTGGTACCAATCACACTGGCATTGGCATTCCGGTTAAAAAATGAAATCAGCCCCGGAGTTGTATTTTCAGCCGCGACATCAATCACCGAGGGCACCTGTTCGGCAATGGCCTCTGCATCGGCCAGCACTAGGTTACGAGCAAGTTCTAACCCACCCAGCCGACGAGTCTCTCGGTTCCCCGGCACAATAAACAAAATATTGGGCCCCAGACTCTGGAGCTGCTCATTAATATAGCGACGCCCCCCTTCCCCCAGACCCACCATAGAAATAACCGATGCATTACCGATGATGATGCCCAACATGGTTAGGCTGCTGCGAAGCTTGCTGGCAGTCAGGGTTTTAACCGCCATTGTGAGACTTTCGCGAAAATCCATATAACAACGTTGAGCCTTGAATAAAAAAGGTAGCGCCTGGCACAGGGTGAACCGCCCGAGCACACTACCACCAGAATAAACCCAAGATTGGATAACGACATTTATGACAAAAGGGCCCCTAGAAAAGGAGCCCTTTTGTTGGTCGGAATGTTTATGAGTTGGGGGCAGTGCCCACCCTACTGGATTACGCCAGAGAGCTTAAATAATCATGCCGTCAGGAATCACTGCATTTTTCAGAACAACGACGATGCCGCTACGGATGTAGAAACCGAGGTCTTCCCGTTCAGCTTCCTGAATGTTTTCCTTATTGACGATTTTCACATTGCGACCAATGCGAGCATTTTTATCCACAATGGCCTGCTTAATTACAGTGCCCTCACCGATACCCACGGGCACTTTGCCACGGGTCAGGTGCTGGATACTCTCATTCGCAGACTCGTAGTAGTCAGAGCCCATCAGTAGAGCATTTTCAATCTCGCAGTTGGCACCAATGCGCTGGCGTAGTCCAATGACGGTGCGGGTAATGTTGCACTGCTTGAGGATACAGCCATCGCCCACAATCGATTGGGTGATTTTACAATCGAGCACTTTACTGGGGGGAAGATAGCGAGCCCTGGTATAAATCGGTGCGTCTTCGTCGTAGAAACTAAAGGGCGGATGGGGCTGCTCGGTCAGGGCCAGGTTGGAATTGAAAAATGCCTCAATGGTTCCAATATCTTCCCAGTAACCATCAAAGAGATAGGCCTGGACATTGTAGTCACGGGCAGAGCCAGGAATAATCTCCTTACCAAAGTCAGTTTGCTCAGGAGACCGTCGCAGTAGGTCAATCAGAGCCTGCTTCTTAAAGACGTAAATGCCCATGGAAGCAATAAACGGCTTTTCCTTGGCCTGTCCAGCATCAAGCCCCAGGGTGGTGGTGTCCACCTTCATGCCTTCAAGGGCATCACCCTTAGGCTTTTCATAGAAGTCAACCACCCGACCGGAGGTGTCAATTTTCATCAGACCAAAGCTAGGGGCAACTTTGTAACCCACGGGGACCACCGACAGGGTGACATCAGCCCCAGTACTGCGGTGACGCTCCACAAATAGCCGATAGTCCATGCGGTAGAGGTGATCGCCTGAGAGGATGATGACGTCATCCACATCCCAGCTTTCAAACAGCCACAGGTACTTACGAACCGCATCGGCAGTGCCCTGGAACCAGCTAGGGCTCTCTGGGGTTTGCTGGGCAGCCAGCACTTCGACAAAGCCATCACTAAATTGAGAAAAGTTGTAGGCGCGAGTGATATGGCGATTGAGCGACGCTGAATTAAACTGCGTGAGGACGTAGATCTTGAGAATTTCAGAGTTGATACAGTTACTAACTGGAATATCAATCAGTCGATATTTACCGGCCAGGGGAACTGCGGGCTTTGCACGAAATTTGGTTAATGGGTAGAGGCGAGTGCCAGCACCACCGCCGAGAATAATCGAAAGAACTCTTTTCACAGGCTCGTCTCACTAGCGCAGTTTGTTAATTCATTATTTAGTTTGAGGCTGTATCTAACCCTTGACAAGAGGTTGCAACAATTTATTTTTGGTTTGTGTTCTCAGATACCTGGGAATGGGGATCGCCCTAAGGCCATTCTTATGGCCGTTATAAGCTAACTAAATGAAACGAGCTGATCAGTCCGGTGATGTCACCTCAAAACCATGTATCACTATGGCAGCCGGGAATTTTCATAGCTCTACTTGAGTCATGATTTAGAGTTATTAATTAGCAAAATATGACTGTTTAAAAACACTTAAAGAGCTCTATTTTTAGAGCCCAAAAATAACCACAGGCACGGGTTATTTTTGTCGTCAAAATTATCTCGATCGTCAGCTTTTGCAAGCCTTAATCAGATACTGAGCTAAAGCCTGGCCAATTTGGGCGTTTGCTGCTGATCTAGAGGACCATGCTCGAGCACGTGCCGGGCCACATCGCGAATAATTTGCCGAAGCCGACCCTGGTTGGCGCTCTTATCAATGGTTACGGTCATGACGTAGCGCTCCTCACCCACTTTAAACGCAACGGTGCTACCAATGACCGATGAGTTTTGCCCTGTCTTTTCGCCAATCCAAAAAATATCGGGTTTCTCTTTAATTAGGGCCCGGTAGCCAAAATCAAGATCATATTGCCCCACCAGGGCATTGAGAATTTCTTCGTCGCTGGCTTTGGTAAAGCTATAGATGCGCATCATCATCTGGGTGAGCTCATCAGCCGTGCTGCGATTTCTCCCAGCCCCCATGCTTTTGGGATAGGTGCTGGCGCCAACCAGCTTGTGTCCGATGGTGGTTTCAGAAAACCCTTCAGCCTTGAGCGCCGCATTGATAGTGTCGTAGCCCATATAGTCGACCAGCTGATTGGTGGCAATGTTATTACTTTCAGTAATCATGCGCACCATCACCTCCCGCAGGGTGTAGGTCTTATCGACAAAGATTTTTGCCCCCTGGGCATTTTCGGTAAAATTGCTTGGATCAATATAGATCTGCTCATCTAGGCTAGCTTTACCGGTGCTTACCTGATGCATCAGGGCTACAGCAATGGGCAGTTTTACCAAGCTGGCTAAGCTCACGGGGGGCACATTGCCACGAAACGCGCGACACTCATCTGTCTCTAGTTGACAAAGCGATATGCGCACGGTGTTTGGGTTACCACTGGCGGCTGCAATCGGGGCCAGAAAGTCAGAGCGCTCCTGGCTGATGCGACGATCAACCAGGGTGGCAATGGTGCTGTACTCTTTGAGTTTTGCTTGAGCCTGGGGGTACTGGGCCGAGTCATTATCGATGGATGCCAGGATATTGACGGCATCTTGCCAAAGCTGTTTTTCTTGCTGGCTAAGCTCAGGGGTGCTGCCCTGACTGCGTAGGGCTAGGGCCTGCTGAGCCAGTCTGATGGCCAGGTTATAGCTACCGGCTGCCTGCTCTTTTTGGAGGGCACGTTGCGTCAGGTTATGGCTAAGCTGCGTAAGCGTTATGTAGGGTTTGACAACACCATTGGTATCGAATGGTTGCAGCTGTGGCTGGGCTACTAAATCTGCATTAGCATCACCCATCGCAGCTAAGGTTGAGGGGCCGGTTAACTCCCTGGCGGCGGCTACCCACTCCGATGGCAGACGAGGAACCACTAGCATTGCCAACCCAGCGACACTGCTAGATAGCAATAATAGTCGCAACCAGGTTTGACGCCAAATAGGCTTAGGAGTAGAACGGAAAATGATCATACACGCCTATAAACCAACACAACGATAGCGATTGACGACGGTTTTCAGAAAAGCAATAGCTGTATCAGTTATGGGTATTATCCCTGAGATCTCGTTATTAAATACACTAAGTGCCTATTAAAGATTTAATAGAAAAATAATAGAAAAGATTGTACTCAGCTACACATTTCTGGCAAAACCTTAAAGGATCCATGGGGATGTTTAGGGCTGTGTTGCGCTCGATGGCCTCGATCTGTTCAGAAAGCCGTGACCTAAGGAGGGGATCTAGTCCCTATAACCTAAGCTCTATATAGGTATTCACCTCACCGGAGGCTGAACCGAAAAATTTAATGTTTGCAGAGTAAAGATCGCACGGGCAGTCCTAGATTAAGGGTTTTGACAATGGCTAGACTTGTCGTCACCACCCTTGTCATTCCCACCTATACTGTTAGGTTGGAATTGCTAGGCATACTAAATAAGGAGCCCGAATGTCAGTCATCCGCACGTTGCAGCAACAGCTCACCCAAAAAGAGCGTACTGCGGTTGAAATTACTCAAGATTATTTAGATCGGTTGCAGGCGTTAGAGCCTAAACTCCACAGTTTTTTGGCCGTGACATCGGACAAGGCATTGGCCCAGGCCCAACAGGTAGATGATGCGATCGCAGCTGGCACATCCCTCGGTCCCCTAGCCGGTATTCCCATTGCCCTTAAGGATAACCTCTGCACCAAGGGCATTCGCACCACCTGCGCTTCAAAAATCTTGGAGGGTTTTGTTCCCCCCTATGAATCGACCGTAACCCAGCGCCTGGCCGACGCGGGGGCAATTTTCCTTGGCAAAACCAACATGGATGAGTTTGCCATGGGCAGCTCCACTGAGAACTCCGCCTATCAGCTGACGGCTAACCCCTGGAATATCAGCTGTGTACCTGGTGGGTCTTCGGGTGGGTCCGCCGCCGCTGTGGCTGCTGACCAGGCTCCCATTTCCCTGGGTTCAGATACGGGGGGCTCCATCCGTCAGCCCGCTGCCTACTGTGGCGTGGTGGGCATGAAACCCACCTATGGTTTGGTATCCCGCTTTGGTCTGGTGGCCTTTGCCTCATCGCTGGATCAGATTGGTCCCTTTAGCCGCACGGTGGAAGATGCGGCGATTTTATTAGGTGCGATCGCAGGTCACGATACCAAAGACTCCACCAGCCTCAAGGTCACCATTCCCGACTACACCCAGCATCTAAAAACTGACCTTAAGGGCAAGCGCATCGGCCTAGTCAAAGAAACCTTTGGCGAAGGCATAGATAAGGATGTGGCCACCGCCATGGATGCCGCCATTGAACAAATGAAGAAACTGGGCGCTGAGATCGTCGAAATCTCTTGCCCTAACTTCAAGTATGGACTGCCCACTTATTACATCATTGCTCCGTCAGAAGCCTCTTCGAACTTAGCCCGCTATGACGGCGTGCGCTATGGTCAGCGCGCTGAAACCGACAACCTGCTATCGATGTACAAGCAAACCCGCGCCGAAGGATTTGGTGCCGAGGTAAAACGCCGCATCATGATCGGGACCTATGCTCTTTCGGCAGGCTACTACGATGCCTACTATCTTCAGGCCCAGAAAGTACGCACCCTGATCAAGCAGGATTTTGAAGCGGCATTCAAAGATGTGGATGTGTTGATGACACCGACAGTACCCAGTACGGCCTTTAAAGCAGGGGCTAAAGTCGACGATCCGCTGAGCATGTATCTGTCTGACCTGATGACCATCACCGTAAATCTGGCGGGTCTACCCGGCCTTAGTTTGCCCTGTGGATTTGACCAGGCGGGTCTACCCATCGGGATGCAACTGATCGGCAATGCCCTACGGGAAGACACCCTCTTTGAAGTAGCCTCTGCCTATGAACGGGCCACCCCCTGGCATGAAAAGAAGCCAGACGTTTAGGCCAGGGTTTTGTGACTGGTAAATTTTTATGCTCTCACTATAACGTCTGGGTTTAACCATGTATCTCTTAAGAGTGTGGGTATAGATGCTGACATCGGCGGATGGTTTGGTAGGATCGAAGGCTGCACAACCAGCGTGCCGCACGCTGGACGGACGGTGTTTAGTTTGGCTACCTACAGCCGCAAATCAAGGAGAGCTTTCAAAATGGCCCAGATGTACTACGACAGCGACGCAAATCTAGATTTACTCAATGGTAAAACCGTTGCCATCATCGGCTACGGTTCCCAGGGGCACGCCCATGCCCTCAACCTCAAAGACAGCGGCGTCAACGTCGTTGTGGGCCTTTATGAAGGCAGCCGTTCCACGGCCAAAGCAGAAGCCGAGGGCTTAACCGTCAAGTCTGTTTCAGACGCAGCAGCAGCAGCAGACATGATCATGATTTTGCTGCCCGACGAAGTTCAAAAGAGCGTCTATAAAGAAAGCATTGCCCCCAACCTCAGCGCCGGCAACGTCCTAGCCTTTGCCCACGGGTTTAACATTAACTTCGCCCAGATCGTGCCCCCAGACGATGTGGACGTGGTCATGATTGCCCCCAAGGGACCGGGGCACCTGGTGCGTCGTACCTATGAACAAGGTCAGGGCGTGCCCGCACTGTTTGCTGTTTATCAGAATGCATCTGGTAAGGCTCGCGATATGGCCATGGCCTATGCCAAAGGCATTGGCGGTACCCGTGCCGGTATTTTAGAAACCACATTCCGTGAAGAGACCGAAACGGACCTCTTTGGTGAGCAGGTCGTGCTGTGTGGTGGTCTGAGCGAACTGATCAAAGCCGGGTTTGAAACCCTGATCGAAGCTGGGTATCAGCCAGAGCTAGCCTATTTTGAGTGTCTCCACGAAGTCAAGCTAATTGTTGACCTGGTGGTTGAAGGTGGTCTGGCCAATATGCGGTATAGCATCTCCAATACGGCTGAGTATGGTGACTATACTCGCGGGCCACGCATCATTACTGAGGACACTAAAAAGGAAATGAAGCAGATCCTCAAGGAGATTCAAACCGGTCAATTTGCCCGTGAATTTGTCCTTGAAAGTCAAGCTGGAAATCCAGGTTTTAATGCCATTCGTCGCCGTGAAGCTGAGCACCCCATCGAAGAAGTTGGCAAGGACTTGCGAGCAATGTTTAGCTGGCTGAAGAAAGTCTAAGACTGCATTTTCAAAATAAAAAACCTGGGTGGAATAGTTAAGAGTGAGTGCTCACTACCCAGTTTTTATAAGCGGGAGGGGGATTTAAATCCCCCTCCCGCTTATGCTATTTATTATTTATTAATAATGAGCTTTTTTCATTCATTAAATTTTTTAGGTCTTTTTTTAGATCTCTTGATATCTTTCTGATCTCGTTTGGGAAGTTTAGTGGCAATAAGCCTAATTTAGCTATTTTATTTAGTAGCTACTGTCGTATTTTAGGGCTCGTTAAAGCTCATTAAATAAGTTAGCTAGGGAAGTAAACCTGTGATCAAGCCCTCTGATAAAGTCCTAATCGGTTGGATAACCCTACTCGCTACATTTGCCTCAGCCAATTTAGGGCAGGTTAGTGCCAATGAGTTGGCCAACCCGCAGCCGTCGGCTAGTGCTACTGATTGGGAGTCTGCTCAAGGGGCTGACGTCGCCGCAGCAGCTAATACCTCTGTCGCTAACAATCTAGAAAGTATTGACCCACAAGGCAGCCAGCAGCTCGAGGTTAGTTCCCAACCCCCGCTGCCTGCTTCGCAGAAAACCGAAGCGGTGGCAGCCTCTGTGGCATCACCGGAGCCACCAGCTCAGGCTACTGACAGGGCGGCTAAGCTTGAGCATTTAGTAGCAACGGCCAGTCGTCAGCCGTTACCGGTTGCTTCACCCCAGGTAAGTGGAGCCCCCGAGCAGCAGCCTGCCCAGTCGATAGACCTGTCGCCAACTGTGCAGCCAGCAGAAAGTTCTCCAGTACAGTCCGATAATCATGCAGCAAAGTTGGACCGTTTAGTGGGTACTGCCACGCGTGAAATTCCGGCTACCAGTTCTCTGCGATCAGCGTTACCGACAACATCCCCACCATCGCCGTCG
>ERZ1740065.231-NODE-231-length-27417-cov-6.159784_pt1 | contig 27417 bp, 23 predicted proteins | sample MGYA00581738_ERZ1740065 | MGnify/ENA primary metagenome ERZ1740065 (study PRJEB43018, sample SAMN04849749) | marine metagenome | isolation source: floating plastic debris | place: Pacific Ocean | collected 2008-09-01 | study: EMG produced TPA metagenomics assembly...
GGGAGCCACCACCATCGCCGCGACGGGGATCGAAGCCTAAAAGCCGTCCATCATGGCCCTCGCCTCGCCCGATCACACGATCATGAGCAAGGGGCGTTTCCGCGAGGAGGTCGCCGACCTCACGCTCAATTTCTACCGGCGCAATTACATCGAGGGGCTGTTCCTCTCATCGGGCATCATCAAGAGCTCAAACCATACGATGGAGCTGTTGGCTGAGGTCGCTCGGATCCTGCGCGAAGAGCACGATTTCAGAGGTTACATCCACCTGAAGACCATCCCTGAGGCGGATCCCGAACTGATCCATCAGGCGGGGCTCTACGCGGATCGGGTCTCGATCAATGTCGAACTGCCAACGAAGAAAGGTCTGACGCGGCTCGCGCCCGACAAGGACGAGGGCACCATTAAAGGCGCGATGGACAAGACCAAGGCGCGCATCATCGAGGCGAAGGACGAGCGCAAACGCTTCAAACACGCGCCGCGCTTTGCGCCTGCAGGCCAATCGACGCAGATGATCGTGGGAGCGGACGATGCGAACGATGCGGCAATCGTCACTAAGGCAAGCGATTTGTATAAAGGCTTTGGCTTGCGCCGCGTCTATTACAGCGCCTTCTCGCCGATCCCGGATGCGAGCGCGGTGCTGCCTTTGAAGCGTCCGCCCCTGATGCGTGAGCACCGGCTGTATCAGTCCGACTGGCTGATGCGGTTTTACGGCTACGCCCCTCAAGAGGTGGCGCAGGCGACGGGCAAGGACGGCAATTTGCCGCTCGACATCGATCCCAAGCTTGCTTGGGCGCTGAAGTTTCGCGAACACTTCCCCGTCGACGTGAACCGCGCTTCGAAAGAGCAACTTTTGCGCGTGCCGGGGCTGGGCACGGTGGCGGTGCAGCGGATCTTGCGCGCGCGGCGGCATCGGACCCTGCGGCTCGACGATGTGGCCAAGCTGACTCAGTCGATCACCAAGGTGCGCCCGTTCCTGGTGGCGCTCGACTGGCGGCCCACGACATTGACCGACCGAGGCGATCTGCGCAGCCTGCTGGCGCCGAAATCAGAGCAGTTGGAGCTGTTCTGATGGTGGCCCGATGACAGCTATGCAGAATGTGTCTCTGGGCGCGCATTACGTCGTTCACCTGCCGGAGCCTGACGATTTCGCCTTTTGGCGCGAGCGGGCGCGGGGGTTGATTCAGTGCGATGTGCCGCCGGATCGTGTCTCGTGGGTGGAGCCGGGCGGCACAGGCGATCTGTTCGCGCAGGAAGGGCCGTCTCGCGGCGAGCGTCGCCTGCCGGTGCCGGGTAGAGACGCGCGTCCGGTGCGCGCCTCTAAGCGTTTTATGAGCCTCGCCCGCAACGCCGCGTTGCATTCCGATCTGGAACGTTTCAGCCTGCTTTATCGCTTGCTCTGGCGGCTTCAGTCCAATTCGCGCTGTATGGAGGACAAGGCCGATCCCGATGTGCGCCGCATCGAAGAGCTTGATAAATCGGTGCGCCGTGACAGCCACAAGATGCATGCCTTCGTGCGCTTTCGTGAAGTGCAGAGGGGGGACGGGGCCGAGCACTACGTCGCCTGGTTTGAGCCTGATCATCACATCGTGCGCGTCAACGCAGGCTTCTTCATGCGTCGCTTTGCAAACATGAGCTGGTCGATCCTGACCCCGCGCGGATGCTTGCACTGGGATGGGAAAACCATGCGCGAAAGCGGGCCTGCGCGCCGCGAGGATGCGCCCAGCGGCGATCCGGTCGAGGCTTTGTGGAAGTCGTATTACTCCTCCATCTTCAACCCCGCGCGCCTAAAGGTCGGCGCGATGCTGGCGGAGATGCCCAAGAAATACTGGAAGAACATGCCCGAGGCCGAGCTCATTCCAGAGCTGATCGCCGGGGCGCAGGCGCGCGAGTCGGGTATGGTGGCCGCCGGCGCGCGTGAGGAGCGCCAGCGCCCACAGTCTTTGGATGCGATTGCGCAAGGTCTTGTAACCTGCCGCGATTGCCCGATCGCCGAATGCGGCACGCGCAGCGTTATGGGGGAGGGTGCGGTGGGCGCGTCGTTCATGATTGTCGGCGAACAACCGGGGGATCACGAGGATGAGCAGGGCAAGCCGTTCGTGGGGCCTGCCGGGCAATTGCTCGACGAATATCTCTCGCAGGTCGGGATCGACCGTTCGCAGGCTTATGCCACCAACGCGGTCAAGCACTTCAAATTCACCTGGAAAGGTAAGCGCCGCCTGCACCAATCGCCCACCGCCAAGGAGATCGACACCTGCCGCTGGTGGCTCGAAGCCGAACGCGCCGTGGTCAAGCCGCGCGTGGTGTTGGCCCTGGGCGCGAGCGCGGCAAGGGGGTTGCTTGGCAAAACCGTCAGCATCGCCCGCGCTCGGGGCAAGCCGATTGAACTCGAAGATGGGTCGGAGCTGTGGGTCACCGTGCACCCCTCCTACCTTCTGCGGCTCGATGGCCCGGCGCGCGAGGAGCAAGTGGCGATGTTTACCGATGATCTTGCGGCGGTGAAGACGCGCCTTGCCGAATTGGCCAGATGAATGCCCGACGCTCCGCTGACCCCTGACAAACGCACGCTTGAGATTGATCCCGATCTTGTCGAAGCGCCGCCTCGCGCCCCGTTCGTGGAACTTGGCCTAGTGAGCTGTTTCAGTTTCCTGCGCGGTGCCTCGGACGCGGTGGACCTGGTGATGACCGCCAGAGCGCTGGGTTATGACGCGATCGGGATTGCCGATGCAAATTCCTTTGCCGGGATCGTGCGCGTCCACACCGAGTCGACGACGTTGAAGCTGCGTCCGGTGATCGGCGCACGGATTGAGACAGTGGAAGGCCTCACCTTCCTCGCCTACCCAAAGGATCGCGCCGCCTATGGCCGGCTGTGCCAGCTGATCAGCGCGGGACGGATGAGCACACTGACCGGCGAATGGCAGGAAAAGGGCGTGTGCGAGATCAGCCTCGCCATGCTGGCCGACCACGCAGAAGGCGTGCAGCTGATCCTGCTCCCGCCCGAAGGACTAGAGGCGCGCTTCACAGTGCCCGATTGGGCGAGCAATGTGGTCGCGCTTGATGACAGTGAGCGGCGCGGAGCGGTAACCGGGGCGCTGGCGGATATTCTGCCACATCTTGCGAGCGGCTTGCCCAGCCTGAAGTATCTTGCCGCCAGCTATCTTTACCGCAGTGATGATATCGCGCGGATTGACCGGCTCGACGTCCTGGCGCGCGAAAACAGCCTGAGGCTGCTCGCGACCAACGATGTGCACTACCACGCGCCCGAGCGCCGCCCTTTGCAGGACGTGATGACCGCGATTGCGAATAAGACCACGGTGGCTGAGGCCGGGCACCTGCTCCACCCTAACGCGGAGCGGCACCTCAAATCCCCGCAAGAGATGGCGCGTCTGTTCACCCGCTGGCCCCACGCGATCAGCGCCGCGCGCGACGTGGCAGATGCGTGTGACTTCAGCCTCGATGAGCTGCGCTACGAATATCCTGAGGAGATTTATCCCGACAGCCAGTCTCCGCAGGAATATCTCACGTCCGAGACCTGGAAGGGCACGCAATGGCGCTACCCCGAAGGTGTGCCGGAAGCCGTCCGCGAAACCTTACAAAAGGAACTCGCGCTGATCGGCAAGATGGAGCTGGCGCGCTATTTTCTGACGATCAAGGATATCGTCGATTTTGCTCGCAACGAGGTGTCGCCTCCGATCCTGTGCCAGGGGCGTGGGTCCGCCGCGAATTCGGCCGTGTGTTACTGTCTCGGCATCACCAGCGTCGATCCGGCCAAGCACGCGCTGCTCTTCGACCGCTTCATCTCCGAGGATCGCAAGGAACCGCCCGATATCGACGTTGATTTCGAGCATGAGCGGCGCGAGGAGGTGATCCAGTACCTCTATAGCAAATATGGCCGCCACCGCGCAGGTCTCACAGCGACCGTCATCCACTACCGCCCGCGCATGGCGATCCGCGAGGTGGGCAAGGCGATGGGGCTTAGCGAAGACATCACCAGCAGTCTTGCGCGCACTGTTTGGGGCGGGATGGGGCACGAGATCAACGAAAAGCACGCCGCGGAAACCGGGCTCGACCTGAGCGACCCGCACTTGAAGCGCGTGCTCAAACTCACCGAGCAGATGATCGGTATGCCGCGCCACCTCAGCCAGCATGTGGGCGGGTTTATCCTCACCCAAGGTGCGCTCACCGAGACAGTGCCGATCGGCAACGGCGCGATGCCCGATCGCAGCTTTATCGAGTGGGACAAGGACGACATTGATGCGCTGGGCATCCTTAAGGTCGACGTGCTGGCGCTGGGCATGCTCACCTGCATCAAAAAGTGCCTTGATATGCTTGAGCAGCACCACAACCGCGCACTGACGCTTGCTACGGTTCCGCGAGAGGATCCCGAAACCTACGCGATGCTGCGCAAGGGCGATTCGCTTGGCGTCTTCCAGGTTGAAAGCCGGGCGCAGATGAACATGCTTCCGCGCCTGCGCCCGCGCGAGTTTTATGACCTCGTCATCCAGGTCGCGATTGTGCGTCCAGGGCCAATCCAGGGCGATATGGTCCACCCGTAACTGAAGCGCCGCCGTGGGGCCGAGCCTGTGCAGATCCCTGCGCCATCGCAGCAATACGGGCCGCCCGATGAGCTCTCCAGCATCCTGAAACGGACCCTGGGAGTTCCGATTTTCCAGGAACAGGCGATGAAGATCGCGCTGGATGCGGCCAAGTTCTCTGCCAAGGAAGCGAACCGGCTGCGCAAGGCTATGGCGACCTTCCGCTCCCGTGGCATGGTGCACGAGCTTGAGGATATGATGGTCGGGCGCATGGTCGAACGCGGGTATGATCTCGATTTTTCCGAGCGCTGCTTCAACCAAATCAAGGGCTTTGGCGAATACGGCTTTCCCGAAAGCCACGCCGCAAGCTTCGCGCATCTGGTTTACGTGTCGAGCTGGCTCAAATGCCACTTTCCCGCGGCGTTCGCGGCGGCGCTCCTCAACTCGCAACCCATGGGCTTTTACGCGCCCGCGCAGATCGTGCGCGATGCGAGGGAACACGGGGTTGAGGTTTTACCTGCGGATGTAAACGGGAGCGAGTGGAACTGCACTCTGGAGGAAATGGGTGAGATGGGGGATGCGAAGACGGGACGTCTAGACCGCCACATCGCGATGCGCCTGGGCTTGCGCCAGGTGGATGGCCTGCCTGAACACGTCGCCGCGCTTTTGATCACAGAGCGGGCTGAGAACGGCCCCTATCGCGACGTGGCCGAGTTGCGCGAGCGGGCGCGGCTTTCCCCGGTTCATATTGAGCGTTTGGCGAGTGCGGATTGCTTTAGCTCTCTTAGCCTCACGCGCCGCAAGGCCTTATGGGACGCGCGCAGCCTTATTGCGGGGCCGGACTTACCGCTCTTCCGCGCCGCTGACACCCGTGACGAGGGCGCGGAACGGCAGGCAACCCGTTTGCCCATCATGCCGCTTTCCGAAGAGGTGGTGGCCGATTATCAGACCACGCGTCTCAGCCTCAAAGCGCACCCAATGGCCTTCCTTAGGCCGGAACTCGCCGAACGCGGCTTTGTGCGCGCCTGCGATCTCAGAAACCGTAAATATCGCGCCATGGTGCAGGTCGCAGGTGTGGTGCTTATCCGTCAACGCCCCGGCAGCGCCAAAGGTGTGTGCTTCATCACCCTTGAAGACGAAACCGGGGTGATCAACCTCGTGGTCTGGCCGGACTTGAAGGAAAGGCAGCGTAAGGTGGTTATGGGCGCGCGGTTGATGGAGGTGCGCGGGCGCGTCGAATATGATGACGAGGTGGTCCACGTTATCGCGCAGCACATGACGGACGCGACAGGCAAGCTCTACGCCTTATCTGACGATATGCTTGACGCTCCAATTGCCCGCGCGGATCACGTCAACACGCCGCTGCAGGGGCGCAGGACACCGCCCCATAAAGGGGCTCAGGTGCGCGAGATCATCGATGAGTTACCCAATGTCAAAGGCCACCCGCGCAACCATCGCATTATCCCGAAGTCGCGGGATTTTCACTGAGGCTCAAGCCGTTTCGAGCGCGTATCCGGCGGAGCGCACGGTACGGATCGGGTCCTTTGTCCCGTCAATGCCAATGGCCTTGCGCAAGCGCCGGATATGCACATCAACCGTGCGCAGCTCAATATCCGAACCTGTGCCCCATACACCGTCCAGCAGTTGCCCTCGGCTGAAAACGCGCCCCGGGCTCTCCATAAAGAACTTGAGCAGCCGGTATTCCGTCGGTCCCAGCTGAAGCGAGCGGCCCCGCCGCTGCACTTTGTGCGCGACCGGATCGAGCTTGATGTCACCCACTTCGATCGTCTCACCGGCCAGGGCAGGGCGGATACGGCGCATCACCGCGGCGACGCGCGCCAGCAGCTCACGTGGGGAAAACGGTTTGGTTAAGTAGTCATCCGCCCCAGTCTCGAGGCCACGCACACGATCATCCTCCGCCTCGCGTGCGGTAAGCATAATGATTGGTACATGCGCGGTTTCCTTGTCACGGCGCAAGCGGCGGCACACTTCGATGCCACTGGTTCCCTCGATCATCCAGTCCAGGATAATGAGATCGGGAATGTCCTCGCTAGCAAGGACCATAGCCTCATCGCCGTCGCCTGTGCAGCGAACCTGGTAGCCCTCATTCTGAAAGCGGTACTCCAGCAGCTCGGACAGAGCTGGATCATCCTCGACAAGCAGCAATTTCGCGGCGGACATGATAGTGGTGCCTCCTGATAGCCGCCCCCGGACCGCACCGAGGGATGACACTGTGCCCCGTGTTTCAATTTTACTGCACTTTGATGAAAACGGCGGCGAGAAATTGTCCACAGGCTGCGAACTGCGTTTGCCGAGAAGCCATTCAACCCGGTCCAAGCGAGTCTCAGCGATCTTCTTCGGGCGGATAGGTGCCCGTGGCCGCAAAATGCACCATCTCAGCCACGTTGGTCGCGTGGTCGCCAATGCGTTCCAAGTTCCGTGCGACAAACAGAAGCTGCGCCGCGCTGGAAATGGTGGCAGGGTTTTCGACCATGTGACTCACAAGATTACGGAAAATGCTGTTGTAAAACGCGTCAACCTTGGCGTCAGTGCTGATGACTTCGCGCGCGAGATCGGGATCGCGGGCGGCGTATGCGGTAAGCACATCGTGCACCATCTCACTAGCCAGCTCGCCCATCGCCGGAAGCAAAGTGAGAGGTTCAAACCGATCACGTCCCTCTATCATGCCAACGCGCTTAGCGATGTTTTTTGAATAATCGCCAATCCGCTCAATAATGCCCGCAATTTTGAGCGCTGCGATCACCTCGCGCAAATCGTCTGCCATGGGCGCTCGAAGAGCAATGATGCGAACGGCGAGCTTGTCGACATCGGTTTCAAGAGCGTCGATTTTCTTGTCTCGTGCGACCACCAGGTCACCCAATTCCTCATCGCCGCGAACCATTGAGTCGAGGGCTTCCGCAATGGCAACTTCGGCAAGGCCGCCCATCTCCGCAATCAATCCGCGAAGTCGAGTGATGTCCTCATCAAAAGCCTTGACTGTGTGATCCGCCATCTAGCCGTAGCGACCTGTGATGTAATCGCGCGTGCGCTCTTCGATCGGGTTCTGGAAGATATCCGAAGTTGGTCCGTATTCGACCATTTTACCGAGGTGGAAGAACGCGGTGCGTTGGCTGACACGCGCGGCTTGTTGCATCGAGTGGGTCACGATCACGATAGCGTAGCGGCCCGAAAGCTCATCGATCAGCTCTTCAATCTTAGCGGTGGCGATGGGGTCAAGCGCGGAGGCCGGTTCGTCCATCAAGATGACCTCAGGATCAACCGCGATGGCGCGCGCAATGCACAAGCGTTGCTGTTGACCGCCTGAGAGAGCCGTGCCGGAATCGTCCAAACGATCCTTCACTTCTTCCCATAGCCCGGCGCGGGTAAGCGACCTTTCGACAATTGCATCAAGATCAGGCTTTTTCTCGGCAAGGCCGTGAATCTTGGGCCCGTATGCGATGTTCTCGTAAATCGTTTTGGGAAACGGGTTAGGCTTCTGAAAGACCATGCCCACCCGGGCGCGGAGCTGCACCACATCCATTGAGTCTCCCAGGATGTTATCGCCTTCAAGCTCGATCGATCCCGTCACCGAAGCGGACGGAATCGTGTCGTTCATACGGTTGAAACACCGCAGGAAGGTCGACTTTCCGCAACCTGAGGGGCCAATAAAAGCGGTCACATAGTCAGGAGATATGTCGATGGACACCTCGTCAATGGCTTTCTTCGGGCCATAATACACCGAGACGTCGCGCGCCTTCATCATGGCGGAGTTGTCCGCTTGAATTTTGTCGTGGATTCGGGTCACCAGGTTTTCTCGAACTTGTTGCGAAGATAGATGGCGATGCTGTTCATCAGCAACAAAAACAGCAGAAGGACGACGATCGCCGCGCTCGTACGCTCCACGAAACCTCGATCGATTTCATCGGACCAAAGAAAAATCTGTACTGGCAAGACGGTTGCTGGTGAAGTTAAATCGGTCGGCGGGGTTGCCACAAAAGCGCGCATACCGATCAGCAGCAGCGGGGCAGTCTCGCCCAAGGCGCGCGCCATACCGATGATTGTGCCGGTCAACATGCCGGGCAGAGCCAGCGGCAACACATGATGAAAGACCACCTGAACCGGCGAAGCGCCGACGGCTAGCGCGCCGTCGCGGATAGAGGGCGGAACCGCTTTTATGGCGTTGCGGCCGGAAATGACGATCACCGGCATTGTCATAAGCGCCAGCGTCATTCCGCCAATCAGCGGCGCGGATCGCAGGTTTGGGAAGACAGCGAGAAAAACCGCCAACCCCAGCAGGCCAAAGATGATAGACGGCACTGCGGCCAGGTTGTTGATCGACACTTCGATCAGATCCGTCCAGCGGTTCTTGGGAGCGTACTCTTCAAGGTAAAGCGCCGCCAGAATTCCGACGGGGAAAGCAAGCGCAAGCGTCACCAACATGGTGAAGATTGAGCCCTTGAGCGCGCCCCATATCCCAACCGCTTGTGGGCTGGTTGCGTCCGAGCGCGAGAGGAAGGCCCAATCCCAGTTCTCCGCTAGCTTGCCCTGTGAAACGAGATCTTTGGCCAGAGCCCGCATTTCGGGTGATCCTTCACCGGCAAGACCGGATGCCAGATCGGAAGACGCGGGCAAGTTGAAGATCATTGGTTCAGTCTTTTCCAGCAGCGCGGGATCCGCCGTGAGCGCCGCAGCGACATCGCGCCACGCCTGATCGCTCAGCTGATCCGCGCCTCTTTCGCCCAGAGCTTTCTCGGCGAAGAGCTGAACAACCTCCGCCATGCCCTGCATTTCGAGCGTTTGCACAGCGCTTGGTGCGGTGAGCGAGACTTCGTCCCCTGTCAGACCGCTTTCGGCGAAAGTGATCGGAACGGCCAGCTCAGCGCGCTGAAAGCCGCCAATGCCGTTGACCAACATGTTGCCAAGCAGGAAGATCAAAACCGCGACCGAAAAGACGATTGCGCCTTGCCCCATCAGTTTGAAAGTGCGTTCGGCGCGATAGCGCTTGGCTAAGCGCTTCTCGAATTCGGGCGTGCGCGTTGGGCGCTTGAAGTCGGCGGTGTTATTCATAAGCCTCACGAAACCGTTTGACGACGCGCAGAGCCGCGAAGTTGAGCGCAAGGGTGACAAGGAACAGCACGAAGCCAAGCGCAAACGCGCTGAGCGTCGCGGGATGATCGAAACTGCCTTCACCGGTCAGCATTTTTACGATCTGCACAGTGACGGTGGTCATACGATCGAGCGGGTTTGCGCTGAGATTGGCAGCGGTCGAGGCGGCCATGACCACGATCATGGTTTCGCCTATGGCGCGGCTGACTGCGAGCATAATGCCCGCCACGATACCGGGCAGGGCGGCCGGGAAGAGCACTTTGGTGATCGTCTCAGACTTGGTTGCGCCCATCGCATAGGATCCGTCGCGCATGGCGCTGGGCACTGCGGCGATTGAATCGTCGGCCATCGAGGATACAAATGGGATGATCATGACTCCCATGACCACGCCGGCCGCCAAAGCGCTTTCGGTCGACGCGTTGGTTACACCTACGGACACCGCAGCGTCGCGGATCATGGGGGCGATGGTGAGCGCGGCGAAGTAGCCGTAGACGACGGTCGGGACACCCGCGAGTATTTCCAGAGCGGGTTTCACCCAAGTGCGCAAGGAAGGGTTGGCGTATTGCGTGAGGTAGATCGCGCTCATCAGTCCGAGTGGGATCGCCACGATCATCGCAATGATCGCACCGATAAAGATTGTGCCCCAGAAGAGGGGGATCGCGCCGTAGCGCGAGCCGTCGGGATTATCGGGATTGCTCATCGGGTCCGGGGCCCAAAAGGTGCCGAACAGGAAATCGACCGGCGAGACCATTCCGAAAAAACGGACAGTTTCGAAAACAAGGCTCGCGAAGATGCCGAAGGTGGTCAGGATCGCAACGAGCGAGGCAAGCAGCAAAACGATCATCACGGTGCGCTCCACCTTAGTGCGAGCGCCGAAGTCGGGTCGGATGCGCAGGAACGCGAAGATTCCCCCGCCCACTGCTATCACAATCGTAACAGCCAAGCCGATCCAGGTGTAAAAACTGATCGCTTCACGGAACGGTTCGACCAGTTTTTCCGCGCCATCGTTGAAAACGCCGGGTGCGCGGCCAGTAGCGACAGCGCGCGCTTCGGCCAGCCAAGCCTCACGTTCAAAGCCAAAACTGGGAAGATCCGCGGCGGCCATGGAGGTGAGAACGCTCCGAGTGATCAAGTCAGGCGCAGCGAAGGACCAAAAGCTTATGAAAACCAAAACCGGGATCACCACCCAAATCGCGACGTACCAAGCGTGATAGATCGGGCGCGAGGCTGGGCGCGATTGCGGATGCGCTTTCTGAAAGCTCCACGCCTTAGCGCGACCGGCCAGCCATCCGGCAAGGCCGAGCCCGATAGCAATCAGGATAAGTGTAATTGGCGACATGAAATCGAAGTACCCCTGAGGGAACCAAGGTGGGCGATCAAGGCTTGTGTGCCGTTACCCACCGGTTCCTACAACGTGTCTTTGCCGGGCAGATGTTGAACAAATAAGACACCGCTAGGACATCTCTTGAGCGGGCCTGGCAGTCGCCGCACTTGATCGACGCACCATTGCGCCCGCGTCTTCGTTTGCAAAGCTGTCGACCTCGCCAGAGGCCAGGGGAAGCCTCACGGTCACGCGCGTTCCTTGTCCAAGCGCGCTTTCGATATCGAGCCGCCCTCTATGGCGTTCGACGATGTGCTTGACGATCGCGAGGCCAAGCCCGGTTCCGCCTGATGCGCGGCTACGGCCTGGATCTGTACGGTAAAAGCGTCGCGTAAGATGCGGGATTTGTTCTGGCGATATCCCTTCGCCTTGGTCGGATAGGGTCAGGACTGCGCGGCCATCGTGAGAGCGATCAAGCTCGATCTTTACCGGGGTATCGGCGTGACCATATTTGAGCGCGTTATCAACGAGGTTGCGGATCAACTGCTCCAGTTGCTGGCGGTCGCCATGGACCTGAGCGGGCTGCTTGAAGTCAAAATCAAGCCGTTCAACCCTTGTGGATCCCGCCGCGTCTAGAGCCGCGCGTTCGGTCAAACGGTCTAAAGCGAGAAGTTCACGGGGAATGTCGTGCTTTTCCGCTTCGACGCGGCTGAGGCTCATAAGGTCACTGGTCAAACTTTGAAGGCGCTGCGCCTCACGCTCGATCGTCCCGAGAAATTTCTGCGCCGTTGGCGAATCGAGACTTTCCGAGCTGTCTGCGAGCGTCTCGACATAGCCAAGGATCGCGGCCAGCGGTGTGCGCAGCTCATGGCTCGCGTTTGCCACAAAGTCAGTATGAGCGCGACTTATGTCCGCTTCGGCCGTTTGGTTTACAAGCTCGAGCACCGCCAGATTGTCATCCACGATGTGGCGGTTGAACTGCCATAAATCTTGGCGTCTCACCAACCCTCTCACCATCGCAGTGCCACTGCGATTCTCAGCCAGGAGGTGGATGGCTTCGGGTTGGCGGAAGGCCACTCGCGCGTCCTGTCCGATAATATGCTGCCCCAACATTCTGCGCGCAGCCCGGTTTGCGATGGAAATTGTACCGCTTTGCGTCACGAGAAGCGGAGTGGAGAAACCCTCAATGATCTTGCGCATTGTGTCGCGCTCGCGGGGTTGCTCGACGACAACGCTTGGCCGTTCCGGAGGGCGCAGTCCAGCAACGAGGAGCGATCCAACCCAAACAAACAAAACCGCAAGCGCAATGACCGCGTCATTTCCAAGCAGAAGGAGCGCGACAAAGGTCACGCAGGCCAAGACGATCCCGGCAATAGGGGCGGTGTATCGCAGTTCCATCGCGCCGCCGGTCTTAGCGGCGCTGAGCATCGCTGGGAAGCGCACAAACGAACGCGGCGCACAGTCGCTGCCGAGGCTTCTTCATCTGGGGAAAAGGTGGTGACCCGTACGGGAATCGAACCCGTGTTTCAGCCGTGAAAGGGCCGCGTCCTAACCGCTAGACGAACGGGCCACGCTCGTTTGCGAGAGCGCGCATCTAGGGGCGGTCGCCGGTGCGGTCAACCCGCTGTGTGAAACATAGGTGAAATTTTTGCGTCGGCGAGCAGCGCCCAGGATCAATCGGCAAACGCTGCGTCTTCAAGGTGGAGTTCGGCGGCTGGTCGGTTTCCCCAATCGTCGATTTTGACCCGCCCGGCGAGGTGGAAGCGGCGGCCTTTGCTTCGATGAAGCAGCGTTTGGGCCATTTCCGATTCCGCAGCGCGAAAAGCGATTGCCTTGAAAGAGCGTCGATCCGCTCCACCGGCGATAACGCGCAGATGATCTTTGCCTACGATATCCGCCTTTATTATCTGAACAGGGCCGACCGCGACGCGCGGAGCGGGCCAACCCACGCCATAGGGGCCCGCAGCCTCGACCGTGTGCACCAGTTCGGGTGTGAGGCCCCCTGGAGCAAGGGCGAGGTCCAGCTTCATGGTCTGCCCAAGTCTGGCCCGTGAAACATCGCGAGCCAAGCGCTCATCCAGGAACTTGGTAAAATCGCTAAGGCGGTCAGCGCGAAGGGTCATACCGGCTGCCATGGCGTGCCCTCCACCTGCAACAAGCAGATCATCTTCACGCGCGGCAATGATTGCGGCGCCCAGATCAACACCGCTGATTGAGCGACCGCTTCCTTTGCCGATCCCCTGCGCTTCATCCAGTGCGATAACTATCGCGGGCTTCCCGGTTTTCTCTTTAATCCGCCCGGCGACGATCCCGATAACCCCCGGATGCCAGCCGGTGCCAGCCAGGATATGGACAGCCATATCGTGTTGCCCGCCAAGCTGACCTTCGGCGGCTTCTTGCACCGCGGCTTCAATCGCTCGGCGTTCCTCGTTGAGATGCGAGAGCTGCTCTGCAAGTTCGCGCGCCTCTTCGGGATCACGCGTCGTCAAAAGCCGCACGCCCAGCGTCGACTCGCCAATTCGTCCCCCGGCGTTTATCCGAGGACCAAGCGCAAAACCCAGATCGGAGGCGATCGGCGCACGACTGAGCCGGCTCGCATCCATCAACGCAGCCATTCCGATCCTTTCCCGCCGCGCCAGCACCTTAAGCCCTTGCGCGACGAACGCGCGATTGAGGCCATGTAGGGCTGCCACATCAGCCACCGTTCCCAGGGCAACCAAGTCGAGAAGGCCCATAAGATCGGGTTCGTCTCGATGCTCAAAATAGCCGCGCTTGCGCAATGTCCGCACCAACGCGACAGCGAGCAGAAACGCCACCCCGACGGCCGCCAGATGACCATGGGCTGCGCCAAGGTCGCTTTCATCCAGGCGATTTGGGTTGACCAACGCCACGGCAGGCGGCAGCTCCACGCCGCATTTGTGATGGTCAACGACAATCACATCGACGCCCGCAGCGCGCGCCATGGACAAGGCTTCGTGCGCCATCGCTCCGCAATCGACCGTGACGATCAAATTGGAGCCTTCCTCGCCCAGTTTGACCAAAGCCTCACCAGTCGGCCCATAACCCTCCAGAAGCCGGTCCGGGATATAGTATCCCGCATCATGCCCAAGCGCGCGCAGAGTCTCAACCAGAAGAGCTGCGCTTGTCGCTCCATCGACGTCGTAGTCGCCGTAAATCGTTATCTTCTCATCTGCGGCTATGGCGTCGGACAGTCGTTCGGCGGCCAAGTCCATGTCCTGAAAGGCCGATGGGTCCGGCAGAAAGTTGCGAAGGGTCGGTTTGGCGTGGCGGGCAATATCATCGGGCGCCGCTCCGCGGGTCATTAGCAATTGCGCGAGGATATCATGATCGAGACTGATAATGTCGGCTTGCTGGTGGATCTCCATATTTCCGCCGCGCCATTGCCAAGCGCGCTCAGACAAAGAACGCGAAACGCCCAGAACATGGGATAGAGCCGAAGTCGGAGATGAAACGGTCGCCATTACGCCAGAATACGGCAAACGCGCGGCAGACGACAGAGCGCAGAGTTGACAATCGACAGCTCCGGTTGCTTCGTTTGGGCGTGATGGGAAACGGGGACGATCAAAGGCGGTTGCTCGTCGTCTGGCACAGCCGGACCGGAGCCAGCGAGGCGATGGCGCGCGAAGCGGCGCGTGGCGCTGGAGATCAGATCCTGGTCGATTGTTGCGCTGCTAGCGAGGCCAGTGTCGAGCGCATGCTTAGCGCAACCGGTTTCCTGTTTGTTTGTCCTGAAAATCTGGGCGGATTGAGCGGCGCGATGAAGGAGATGTTTGATCGCAGCTACTACCCCTTACTCGGCGTGCGGGAGGGATACCCCTATGGATCGATTATCGCGGCAGGTTCCGATGGGAGCGGTGCTCAGAGGCAACTTGACCGAATTGTGTCTGGGTGGCGCTTGAAGCGGGTGGTTGATCCGCTCATTGTCAATTTTGATGCGCAAACGCCATTAGAGATTCTTGCGTATAAGAACGTTCCAGAAGAGACGTTAGAAGACTGCCAAAATATTGGGCAGACGTTGGCGGCTGGCATCGCCATGGGCGTATTTTAAGTGAGCAATTGCAAATGTTAAGCAATCGCTAATCGAGACTCGACGGTGGGATCAATTACAGGCACAAGAGCGCTCTGGACAACGAACCTATTTCGCGGGGGATGCATAAGGATCGTGGCCCATCGATAGCGTGCAGTACTCCGAGTTCACGGGGCTGGTTCTTCTGTTTGCCGCCGGCAAGCGTCCGACGCGCGCCGCGCTGCGAGACTTTGCTTTTGCACAGCATACGGTTTCGCTAACGCATGATCCTTCCGACGACACGTATCTGCATGTTGTAGAGCCCGGATCCGATCCCGTGGCCCGCGACCCGAACGCGTTGGTCAGCCCAGAACTTGCTGAAAAGGTTTGGGTCGAGCTTTTGCGCGAAGGGCTAACGTTCGATCTTGTCGGACTTGCGCCGGGCCAGATGCACGATTTTCCAGAGGTGGAGCATCGCTTCGACCTTTCAAAGCTTCCCACTGCGTTTCGTACCGAGGCTGTACAGCTCGCGCCTGGCCAACATTTGGCTGGTGGCGGGCGAAGCATGCCGATTGTCAAAGGGCTTGTTGGCCTGGCCCGGGACCTGGCTCACCATTTTGAGGATTTGGAGGCGGTCGTTTGGCCTCCGTCGCAAAGCGCGATCGGCCGGCGGTTTTTCGAATCGATCTCTACCGCATGGCTCGAAGGCGGCGCCTTCCCGGCCTTGGGGCTTACCGCCTTCAAAGAGACGATGGATGGCGCTTTGCAAAGCGTCGGTCTTGAATTCTGGATCGGCCAAGAATTGCGCATCGAACCGTCGCTGTCGGTGGATAAGGTCGCCGCAACCCGCCTTGGGGTGCGCTTGGTCAACCAACTTGTCTTGGTTGGGGGGCTTGAGGAAAGCGAGCGGATCATTTCGCCTGATGGCAGCCGGTTGGTGATGCGGCCCTCGCGCAATCGCAAGTTCATTCGAGTGTGGCGCGAATAGCATGGCGAGTGATGGCATCCACAGCGCTGACTTGGTTGGCACCGAAGTTTTCCCCGAGGGCGCTCCTGTGCCATTGGGGGTTGTTTCACGTCCGGCCCTGGCATCCAATCGTCCGCAGATACCGTTTCGCAAGGTCAACGCGCGGGGCACTCCCGGGCATGATTCGAGCTTGCAGCGCCATCACCTTTTACCGCGCCAACTGCTTGCGGTTGCTGTTTTGGCGCGCTGTTTGACGAGCTTGGCCGCGTGCCCGTCGGGTTTGACGATTTTCGTGCCAACGGTTTGCTTCTTCCGGCTACCGAGGAGGCCACTCACCGCACCGGAATGCCGCTCCATCGTGGGCCTCACCGGCGCTACAACGAGCTTGTAATCGAGCGCGTCGGCCGCATTGAAGAGCGCTGGGTTAAGGCCCATGAAACCGATCCTGACGCCGCGCGCGAAGAGGCGATCATGCGCTTGCGCTTGCTCCAGTCGGCGTTGCGCCGTCGTTTGTTGAGCGAGCGCCGCCGCATGATCCTGAACCGCAAGGACCCGCTTGGCACTGGCTTTGATTTCACCGAGCTTGACGCGATGGCCGAGGCGCTTTGGGCCTCAACCTGAGGTGTTTGAAGGCCGCTTACTCAGCCGCTTGGGCCATGGCCTGCCAGCTTTTGAAGCCGCTTCTATCCATCATGGCCGCCTTGGCTGCGTGATACTCCCGCTCCAACCGGGCGACCATGTCTTCGACGGTGCCGACCGATTTGACGGCGCCGATCCCTTGGCCTGAGCCCCAGATATCTTTCCAGGCTTTGGCCTTGGTGTTGCCACCAGAACCGAAGTTCATTTTCGACGGATCGCTCTCGGGCAGGTTGTCGGGGTCAAGGCCAGCGTTTTCGATGGACGAGCGCAAATAGTTTCCATGCACACCGGTAAAGAGGTTTGAATAGACAATACCTTCGGCCGAGCCATCGACGATGCCATTCTTGTAGCCTTGGTCCGCGTTCGCCTCTTCGGTGGCGATAAAGGCGCTTCCGGCGTAGGCGAAGTCGGCTCCCATGGCCTGCGCTGCAAGGATGGATTGGCCGTGTGCAATCGAACCCGACAGCGCCACAAGGCCGTCAAACCACTCGCGGATTTCCTGCATCAGAGCGAAGGGCGACAATGTGCCCGCGTGGCCACCGGCGCCTGCGGCAACCGGGATGAGGCCATCCGCGCCTTTCTCAATTGCCTTGTTCGCAAAGCGGTTGTTGATGACATCGTGCATCGTGATCCCGCCCCAGTTGCGCACGGCGTCGAATATCTCAGTGCGCGCGCCCAGCGATGTGATCACAAGCGGAACCTGCCACTTCTCGCACGTTGCCATGTCCTGCATCACCCGGTCGTTTGAACGGTGAACGATCTGATTGACCGCATACGGCGCTGCGGGGTGGTCGGGGTTTTCGCGATTATGTTTGGCCAGTTCTTCGGTGATTTGGTGCAACCATTCATCGAGCAGCGATTGCGGCCGCGCGTTCAAGGCCGGAAAGCTGCCGACGATGCCCGCTTTGCACTGCGCGATAACCAATTCCGGGCCCGACACGATGAAGAGCGGCGAACCGATCAGCGGCAAACGCATGCGATCAAAGGGAGCAGGAAGCGGCATTTTGGGTTCTCTTTCGTCTAGAATGCAGATTTTGGGGTTCTGTTAGAGATCGGTCTCGTCTCAGGCAAGCTCCTCATCAAGCGAGTAGAACCGCTTTGCGTTCCCGGCGTAGAGCGCCGCTTTCTCATCCGCGCTTGCGCTTGAGGTGATACGCTTGAAGGTGTTCCACAACACCGGATAGCTCGCCCCCCAGCGATCGACCGGGTAATTGCTTTCAAACATGGCGCGCGCCGTCCCGAAGGCCTCGATGCAGGTTTCGATGTAGGGCTGCCACATGGGCGCGAGCGCTTCGGAGCTGAAACCAGCCGCCGGGCCCTCCTCCGGCATGGCGCAGTTGTGCATCGCCAACCCGCCCAGCTTTACCATCACATTCTCGCATCGTCCCAACTCGAGGATGTTGGCGCGCCAGATGTCGAAGCGTTCCTCCAATCGGCCTTCATAGCTCGCATTGCCTAGCGGAGTGCCGCAATGGTCGAGGCAGATGGGTGTGTCAGGAAAGGCGCGGGCGAGGTCGATCACATCGGGGATCTGCGGTTCGAGAATCCACGCATCGAATGTCAGGCCGCGCTTGCCTAGCTCGGCAAACCCCTCGCGAAACGTCGCGTCCTTGTAGAGTTCGGGCGGCGCGTGGAAGGGAGGGCCAAGCACTTCTGGATCGGCGTCCCAGGCGCCCTGGTGGCGGATCCCTTTGAAGCGTTTCGGCGACGCCGCGATCAGCGCATCGAGCGCCTCGCCCGCGACCGCGCCTTCCAGCAGGTTGGCGTGCCCCACAATGCCGGCGCACAGCCGCAAGGGTCCGTAAAGGCCGCTCGCGCTTTGCGCCGCAACGCCGTTCACGAACTCAACCTCGCCGACAACCTTCCTGGTTTCACCATAGGCCGCGTTGTAGAACGCGCCGCATTCCATGAAGACTGTCGCCACCACGTTATGGCCCGTCGCAATATCGGCGTGGAGGTGGTCGAAGGTGTAGTGCGCCACGTCCACCAGCGTTTCGATGAAGCGGTGATGCGGTTCCGGAAACATCGGCACCATAGCCCGCAAGTCCCAGAGATGGTGGTGCGGATCGATAATCGGCAGATCGGGTTCGAGTATCGCTTCGGTCACTTCGTATTCTCCACATCAGACGCGTTTTCCAACTCTGCGCCTTTCCAGTGTCTTAGTCGAGACATGGACCACCTGTTACACAGTCTTGAGGAAGAAAAGAGCGTGTCGATTTGCGCTCCGGTTATGGGATCGGTGCTCGGCAGAGACTGGATGCATTTCGTCATTCGGGGGAAGATAGCCGCAACGGCAAGAGTAGGAAACCGGACCGGCTGCTGTCGCCCTTAAACTCAGCCCTCAACGATAGGCAGTTTGTTTGCCCAAAGCGGACGCTGCTTGCGCTGGCTTGTTATGTCGTAGACTGGGGGTGAAAGACGACTTTAGGCTATTAGAAAATTCGGCAAGATCAGCGTTGGGTATTGGTTGGATTGTTTGTTGATAGACGAGCGCAGAAAGGCTGAGCCAGACCGCAAACATCGCCAGATAAGGCCAACGGCGCGGCCAAAGCCTGACTACCAATAGCGTGGCCGCTGCAGTGCCCCCTAATGCTATCAAGGCAGAGCTTGCGCCGAGTGTCCCGGTACCAGTAAGCGCCGCTTGTATTGCGATGCTGGCCCATTGTGCAGGTAGGAGGGCGAGCAACCAATCGGGCCATGCGCCTGGGCTAACCAAGGCAGTCAGCACAACAGCAGCTTCGCCTGCGACCACAGCAACAGCAATGCACCATCCCTTACCAGCAGCAGAGCGAGCAAACAGGGCACCACGCACAGCGAAGCTAGTGGCGGCGATCACACCGGCCATTGCGAGTGAAAGCGGATGTGCGAGTGGTGGCAAACCGAGTGCGCGTGCGAAGATTATGAGGCCAACACCGGCCAGAAGCGCTAAAATGATACCAACCCACAGGCGCAGGGCGGCAGCTGCAGCGATCATTCCAGTCCCCATCAGACCAACCGCGAATATCGGACCACCAACTGGGTCTAAACTTGTGAGGGTGGCTGAATTCTTCAACACCACTATCGCAGCGGCGGGTGCAGCCACCCCAGCCAAAGCAACACACAGCCATGCAAGAACGGGCAAGACAATAGGTTGAGATGCTTGCAAAGATGTCATGGGAACAGCATTGAAAGAAGCGTGTAGCCTTGTCGAGAAGGCTCTCTTAATATCCTATCAGCTGACAATTGTGACCCTGATTGGGATGGCAACCGAGCGGGTACAATGCAATGCGAACAGACCTTACATGCTCAGCCTTGAGAGGCTTACTCATCTGACCTGCTTTCTACCTGTCTTTGCACTGTAATAAACAATAAGGCTAACGCCGACCACACTTGGCCCTGCCCAGATCAGCGGGTTGAAGACGTGCTCCGGAATCAGGCGGATCAGTCCGACGGAAAGAAAGGCGGTATAGGCACTAATTCCCATTCCGAGCAGAGCTCGAAAGTGCTCTCCCACATAGGCTGCGTGAAGAGGTTCGCTATTCCTCCAAATGAAGCGCAATTGCAGGATCATCGCAATTAGTCCCACTATCGCTACCAGCACCATTAGTGGGTGCCCTACCCGTAGTCCGAAATATCCGCACCACAAGGCAGAAACCACAACCGCAGCAATGACCAGTTGGTATCGGGCTGCTCGCAATCGCTTACGTTTGCGGCCATGCTTGACACTGGCGAGGCCATAATCCGCAAAGCCAATGGTCAGCAGGCCCAAATATAGCATCATCCAACCGAATAATCCTGCAAATAGCTCGCGGTCGGTGATGGAGGGAATGCGCTGCTCAGAGCCATAGAGCGAGAGTAGTGCCATAGCGATCGCAAGTGCGCCGGCGCCAACAAATCCATAGCACGCCACGCGGCCCCACTTACGGTGAGGTTCGCCGCCCTTGCGCGTCGCAATTGGCACCCAAAAGGCAACTAGGCCAATCGTGCCGGCGATCACATGCAGGACGACGAGTGCTTCGAAGAGGTGCATACCATATGACGTTACACCGATCCCGGCGTGTGTAAACGTCAAACGCATAGGGCACGTTCTGCGGCACGCCCACGTGGACCATCTACCTCAAAGTAATTGGTAAATTTGCGAGCTCGGCCCGGGAATAACAAAATCCGACCGAGCGGCTGCCTTGCATCTGCCATATAGGAAAAAGGGGTTCGTAAAACGCGAAAACCAGCGGGAAACTTGGTCTGCCACTCGCGCAATCATCCTTAGGATCGCAGGAGAATATCGCATTTGGATAGTGGGATAAGCGGCGATCTGATGGCAATGTGAGTGCCTCAAAGCAGCAAGTATATTTGCAACTCAATCGTAGTGATCGAGTTACATAATTTGTCGTCCGAAACATTCGAGCTGGTATGCTTGTGCAGCGGCTAAATTGATGTGCGGCTATTGGATCGTAAGCCGCCTCCACTGGACGTGAAACCTGTCTCCGTTTCGGCTGGCTCGAGTCCCGAAAGCCGGCGTTCCGCTCACCGACCCAAACTGAACGCGTTGCCTCTCAATGGCCCACTGCGCTGTTCGCCGCGCTCAGCACCGCGCGAACACTCGCGGTGGCGACATCGGTGTCGATCCCGCATCCCCAGCTCACCCGATCTCCCGATTGGCACATCAAATACGCCGCGGCGCGCGCGTCGCGACCCGAACCCAGCGCGTGTTCGGTGTAATCCAGCACTTTGATATCGAGGTCAAAAGCCGCTTCGAGTGTGGTCACCACGCTTGAAATCAGACCATTGCCGCGTCCCGAGACGCTTTGTTCGCCGCCTTCGACCCGGATCTTGCCCGCGAAGAGGCGCGTCCCGTCCGAGGCCCGGCTTTCCTCATAATCAACCAGCTGGAAATACTTGTCCGGCGTCTGGACGTGGTAGGTGGCCTTGAAGGCTTCCCAAATGTCCGCAGCGTTCAGTTCGCGCCCAAGTTCATCCGCAAGGTTTTGCACCGCCTTCGAGAAATCGGCTTGCATTTTCTTGGGAAGCTTCAGGCCCTGGTCTTTCTCTAGCACCCAGGCAAAGCCGCCTTTGCCTGACTGCGAGTTGACGCGGATGACGGCTTCGTAATTGCGTCCCAAATCGGCCGGGTCGATCGGCAGATAGGGCACGCGCCAGCTCTCATCGTTTTGCGTGTCGCGCGCTTCAAAGCCCTTCTTGATCGCGTCCTGATGGCTGCCGGAAAACGCGGTGTAAACGAGCTCTCCACCATAGGGGTGGCGCTGGTGGACGGGCAGGTCGTTGCAATACTCCACCGTCTCGATAACGCGGTCGATGTCGGAGAAATCGAGGCCCGGATCGATCCCTTGTGTGTAAAGGTTGAGGCCCATCGTCACGAGACAGCAATTGCCGGTGCGCTCGCCATTGCCAAACAGGCAGCCTTCAACCCGGTCCGCGCCCGCCATCAGGCCCAGCTCGGCGGCGGCGACGCCGGTGCCGCGATCGTTATGGGTGTGAAGCGAAATCACCGCAGCCTCGCGACCCGGCAGATTGCGGCAGAAATATTCGATTTGGTCGGCGTAGATATTGGGGGTGGCCGCTTCGACCGTGGCCGGCAAGTTCAGGATGATCGGCTTTTCTGGCGTTGGCGCAAGGACCTCCATGACCCCGGCGCACACCTCGATCGAGAAATCGAGTTCGGCGGTGGAGAAGGTTTCGGGCGAATACTGGAAGCGCCAATCGGTGCCGGGCTGTTTGGCCGCTTCGTCGCGCATCACTTTCGCGCCGGCCACCGCGATGTCGCGGACTTCAGATTTCGACATGCGAAAAACGATGTCGCGCCAGGCGGGGGAAACCGCGTTGTAGAGGTGCACGATCGCCGCGCGCGCTCCGGTCAGGCTTTCAAAGCTGGTGCGGATCAGGTCTTCACGCGACTGCGTCAGCACCTGAACCAGCACGTCCTCGGGCACGGCGTCGGATTGGACCAGCTGCGCGATAAAGTCGAACTCGGTCGCCCCGGCGCTGGGGAAGCCGATCTCGATTTCCTTGACGCCCACTTCGACGAGCAGGTCGAAAAATCGGCGCTTTTTCAGCGCATCCATCGGATCGATGATCGACTGGTTGCCATCGCGCAAATCGGTTGAAAGCCAGCGCGGCGCTTTCTCAATCCGGCGTGAGGGCCACTGGCGATCGGGCAGATCAATCGGACCGAAAGCGGCGTATTTGCGGGAGGGATCTTTGAGCATGGACATGGACGATGACTTTTCGCGAAACGGGCAGGGAAGGGCGGCCTTACGGATTTTCGGAGCGGGTCCCTTGGAAGGTCAGCCCCGCGTCTCCCACGCCAAGGCCATCACCCCCAAGGGCGAGTAAGTCGTAGGTTAAAAGCGCCAATCGTCGTCATGGCCACCGTCTTCGCCGATAAAGCGGTGCAGCGCAAGTCAGGGAGTGTAACCATCGGTGCAATCGCGGCGAACTGCGCAGTGTCATCGGGGAACAGGCATCCCCGGTTGCACCGAAATACCCCAGGAGGAGATTTGAAATGAAGAAATCTGTGTTTGCCCTCGTCTTGCTCGCCAGCGTAGCGGCGTGCTCCGCCCCGGCGGAAACGGTCGAAGGCGGTGACGCCATGGCGGCGGCGGTTGTCGAAACCGGTCTGATAGCAGACCTTGGCGGTGATCCCGCTGGCCCCACCTACACCAAGACCAAGGGCGAAACCCTGGCCGTGTCTGGTTTTGACGTGGTCAGCTATTTCACCGGCGACGGCGTCCCGGTTGAAGGCTCGCAAGACTTTACCGTGCGCTATCAGGGCTTTGACTATCGTTTCGCGAGCGAAGAGAACGCCCAGACCTTTATCGCGGACCCTGCCAAATACGCACCCGCCTATGGCGGCTATTGCGCCTGGGCCATCGGCGCTAACGACGCGCTCGCACCGGGTGACCCCAACGTCTACAAGATCGTCGATGGCACGCTGTACCTGAACTACAGCGAAGGGGTTGCCGAACGCTGGAACAAGGACATTCCCGGCTTTATCGCGTCGGCCGACACCAACTATCCGACCCACTCGGCGGACGAGCACTATCAGGACTGATCCGCTCGATTGACCTTAAAGGGACCGGTCCCAAACCCCGGACCGGTTCTCCAAACGCCCCCGTCGCTCTCCCTGAGCGGCGGGGGTCGTCGTTTGGGATGAGAGCGCTCAGCCGCAGCGAATATCGCGGATCACCCCGTCGACCGCGATCATGACGTTGAGGCGCGGATGGGTGGGGTCGGGCTTGATATAGTCAGAACCCGGCGCGATGAATCGCACCTCGGGTATGTCAGCGGCGGCTTCCATTATTTGCGCGCGCACCTCGGCGTCGGGTTGTTGGCCCACAAACTGACCAAAGAGGTTTGCGTTGCACGCGGAATTCGGATCGGATGCGGTGCCGGGCGCGTAATTGTTCGGAACGCCCGCTTCGAGCGGCTCGGCTGCACTTGGTGTAACACCCGACGCAACACTGGGTCCGGCGCTTGGCGACGCGGTCTCGATCGGCGCTGGCTGCGCTTGCGCGGTCTGTTCACCGTTGATGCGCGCGGCGTAATCGGCCGCCTCATCGGTCGGGGTCTCTTCGGGCGCCGACGTGCCGCAGGCGGCGAGCGCAAGAGAAGCGGTGGCGACGGTTAGAACGGAGAGCTTCTTCATGATCGAGTCCGGTCTGCGAGGGGTTGCGATGAGCGCTAAAAAGACATTTTGATGAAAACTTGATGACACATGCGGCGCGGTTGCAATTTGGTCTAACGCCGCCGCAAACGGTTGCGATTGAGTTGATCGACGCGCGAGACACCCATCAGCCGCATGGCGCGCTCAATTTCATCTTTGAGCAGGCCCAGCGCGCGTTCAACCCCTTCCTGCCCCGCCGCCGCCAGCGCGTAAAGGTAAAGCCGCCCGCCGCTGGCCGCCTGCGCGCCCTTGCACAGGGCTTTCAGCGCATGTGTGCCGCGTTTGACGCCGCCATCGCAGATAATCTCAATCTCACCCCCGACCGCGTCAACGATCTCTTCGAGTTGGTCAAACGGCGCGCGGCTGCCGTCCAATTGCCGCCCGCCATGGTTGGAGATCATGATCCCGTCCGCGCCAATCTCCACCGCGCGGCGCGCGTCGGCCACGCTCATGACGCCTTTGAGGACAAAGGTTCCGCCCCATTGCTCGCGAATCCCCTCAGCGGTGGACCAATCCATCGAGGTGTCGAGCATAGTGTTGAAATAGTCCGCAATGCTGACCGCCTGGCTTGACCCTTCGCTCACATGCGTATCGAGATTGGGCAGGCGGAATGTCTCGCGCAGGACATAATCGAGCGTCCATTTGGGCCGCGTTGCGTAGCTCCAGATGCTCGCGGGCGTGAAGCGGGGCGGGGTGGTGAAGCCCGACCTCAAGCACCGCTCTCGCTTGCCCGAGACGATCGTGTCGACCGTCAGCGCCAAGCCATCAAACTTCGCCGCCTGACACCGTTCAATCATGTGGGCGTTGAGGCCCTTGTCTTTGTGGACGTAGAGCTGAAACATCTTGGGCCCCGATGTGAGCGCTGCGATCTCTTCAATGGAGCGGGTGGCGAGGCTCGAAATGCCGAACCACAGCCCGTACTTCTCCGCCGCCTTGGCCACCGCGGTTTCGCCCTGCCAGTGAAAGGCGCGCTGGACCGCTGTGGGAGAGAGCATCAGCGGTAGCGCGCTGGTGCGTCCCAGGATCGTGCAGCGTGTGTCGATCTCTTCAACCCCCGCCAGCACGTCGGGTACAAGGTCAACGGCGTCATAGGCGGTGGTGTTGCGCGCCTTTGTCAGCTCATCATCCGCGGCGCCATCGATGTAATCGAAGACCGGGAAGGGCAGTCGCGCCTTTGCAAGGCGGCGGAAGTCCTCGATATTGTGGCAGTCGCTCAGCCGCATAATGACGCGCGCTGTGGCGGATTGCGCAATTCAAGTCGACCCCTGCCAAGCCCACGCGCAATATCTGCACAATTTTTTTGAACGCGGTGTCACCATTCGCCGAGCGGTCGCGAACCCTGAATGTGCGCGGCCACTAAGCGGTGTGTGATGAACCAAGGCAACCGCCTCGCGATCGGTTCTCTCCCCACCCCCCCTTGGAGGACCCCCGGGGTTCATTGCCTCTCCGCTGGTGGTCGCTGCACGCCCACTTTTCTCATCCCCAGGAGGAAACCTGTTATGACCATACGAACTGTGTTGCTGGCGGCTGCGGCTCTCGTCGCTCCGCTGGCCATTGCCGCTCCGGCGCACGCCGATGGCGGCGTCTATGTGGGTGTCGAAGGCGAAAACATCGCCGTCGGCGGCTACGACACGGTCAGCTATTTTCAAGGCAACGGAGTGCCCATCAAAGGCGATGCGCGCTTCGTCGTGAACTATGACGGCGCGCAATGGCACTTTGCCAGCCAGGCAAACGCCGACGCGTTCAAGGCCGATCCCGGCGCGTACGCTCCGCAATATGGCGGCCACTGCGCCTGGGCGCTGGGCGCCAACGGCCGCCTCGCACCGGGTGATCCCAAAGTCTACAAGATCGTCGACGGCAAGCTCTACCTGAACTTCAACAAACAGGTTCAGGCCATGTGGCTCAAAGACATCGCTGGTTTCATCACCAAGGCGAACCTTGCCTGGACCGACACCCCGACAGGCAAGCGCTTCGGCTGAGCCAGACACTCCCCCTTTTTCTCAAAGGAAATTGACAATGACCAAACCCGTTTCTCTTTCGCGACTGATGATGGTCGCTGGCGGCCTTGCGGTGGCAACGGCGGGCGCGCCGGCTCTTGCCCAGGGGCCGTGCGGACCGAGAGTCTCCTCAAGCTATTCAAGCCAGTCGAAGGCCGAGCGTAAGGCCCGCAAAGAGGCCAAGAAGCAGGCCAAGGCCTGCGCCGCAGCGGCGGCCTGCGCGGCGGCGAGTGGCGCCTGTGGTGCGGCCTGTGGCGCCTGTGGCGCGGCGGTGTGCGCCGCCAGCGGTTGCGCGGCCAGCGCGTGTTCAGCAGCAGCCTGCACCGCCTCAGCCTGCGCTGCGTCCGCCTGTGCCGCCTCAGCCTGCGCCGCTTCGGCGTGCGCTCCCGCTGCGTGCGCTCCGGCGGCCTGCAGTCCGGTGGCCTGCGGCGCTGCGGGCTGCCAGGCGGTAGCGTGCGGCGCGGCCGCCTGCGCAGCAGACGCTTGCGCAGCCAATCCTTGCGACGCGGAGGTGTGCGCGCCGAATGCCTGACGGCGCGTGTCCTGGTGTGGCCGGGGGGAACGTTCCTCCTAGTTGACCCTCGGTCACACCTTTTTCCAAGCTACGGCTTGGCAGGACTTCAACCGACCAGGAGGAACCGCGCGCAGGATGGCCCCTCGCGCGTGGCATCAGCCCGCACATTCTCAGCGATGGGATTGTGCGGGTTGTTTGCTTTGAGGCCTGAGCGCCGTTGTCAGCAGCCCAAGGCGCCGCCGGTCTGGCGCGCAGCCATGTCGGCGTAGCTGTAGCGGGTTTTGGGTTCCGATGCGGGGCAAGGCTCATAGCGCGGATCTTGGGCGAGGCAGCCGGGGCCGCAGATCTGGATCGCGGTCGGCCCTGTTGCATCCACCCTCCAGAAGCGCCCGCCCGGCGTGGCGACATAGCCGTCCATCCCGCTCACCGCGTCGCTTTCCATGTCAAGCAACGAGGGCACTTCGCTGTCATACTGCTCGTTCTGAGCGGCGTGGGTGTGAAAGCTGGCGACGGGTCGCATGCCCGGCTCGTCAAAATATCGGATGCCGACGAAGGCATGATACACGGGGCGCGGGCGGGGGGCGGCGGGCGTGGCGTCGGGGGGGTGGGGGGTGGTGCCGCGGGGCTGGGGGTGGTCGGCGGGGCTCTGCGCGG
>ERZ1740065.232-NODE-232-length-27405-cov-7.069909_pt1 | contig 27405 bp, 28 predicted proteins | sample MGYA00581738_ERZ1740065 | MGnify/ENA primary metagenome ERZ1740065 (study PRJEB43018, sample SAMN04849749) | marine metagenome | isolation source: floating plastic debris | place: Pacific Ocean | collected 2008-09-01 | study: EMG produced TPA metagenomics assembly...
GCCTCACTGGAAGCGGCGATGGCGTCAAGCGATTGCGTTAGGTCTGAAACGCCCTTGGTGATCGCAGAGAAGCTGCCGCCGGAACGTTTAACCAGTTCGGCGCCGGTGGACACGTGTTCGCCGCTGGCGGTGATAAGCGATTTGACATCCTCTGCGGCCTCGCTGCAACGCTGGGCCAGGGCGCGCACTTCGCTGGCAACAACGGCAAAGCCCTTGCCGGTCTCGCCCGCGCGAGCGGCCTCGACGCCGGCGTTGAGCGCCAACAGATTGGTCTGGAAGGCGATGGAATCGATCACCGCAATAATGTTGGTGATCTCTTCGGAAGATTTTTCGATCCGGCCCATAGCGGACACAGCGTCGGCCACAATCTTTGCCCCGTCTTGGGCGTCGGTGTTGGTCGTCGCGACGGTCGCCCGTGCGGATTGGGCAGCGCGCGCAGTTTCGTTCACACGCTCGCTGGTTTGGCTGATCGCGGCGGCGGTCTCTTCAAGACTCGCGGCCTGCTCTTCGGTGCGGCGCGACAGATCGCTTGACGCCGAGCGGATCTCCATCGTGCCGGCGTTCATCGCCTGGATGCCGTTGACGACTTCGCCAATCGCCGTGTCGAGTGCCCCGACGCTGGTGTTGAAGTTGTCTTCGAACTCGCGATAGGTTTCGGGCAGGCTGTGCACAGTGGTTGTCAGGTTGCCTTGCGACAGATCTCCGAGCCGCGCCTTAAGCGTTTCCAGCGCCTGGCGTTGCTCCTGATTGGTGGCTTCGCGTTCAGCGGCGGCCCGCTCTTCTTGCTGCGATTGATCCTGGCGCGCTTGGGCAAGGCCGGTTACGAGACTTTCGATCCGCAAACACAAAATCACCAGCACGCCGGTTTCCATGACGACGATGCCAGCGTGCAGCAGCACACGCCCCAGGCTGGCGCCATCGGGAAACACAAATGCGGGCGCCGCGAAGTTCAGGACCAGGTGATGGAGCGCGGTCACCGCCGTTGCGGCAAGGATCGCACGCCAATCGGCCATGATCGCCACTACGGCGAGATACGCAAAGAACAGCATATGCATGTCGAGAAGCCAGATCGTCTCACGCGATACTGCCAGGAACAAAGCGGCGTAGACGGGCAAGGTGGCAGCGGTGGTGATGCGGGCCAGCGCGTCGTAGCGCTGAGCAAGCACAAGACCACAGGGCACGACACACAACGCAAGGCCTGAAAGACCATAGATGAGCCCGCCCAAGAACGCGCTGATGCCAAGCAGCACAAGCGCGCTTGCGACGATGACACCCACGGTGACTTGCAAGCCCTTCAGGCGAAGTTTGTCGATCTGGATCATGATATCCCGCCCGGTGCGCTGGGGCGGCTCGAAAGGCCCGCGCATGAGGGCGAATCCGCAGCGATGGGGACAAATCCGTAAGCCAGCGCGCGCATCAGCCCAAGAGCGCTGGGCGCGATCACTGTCACACTCTGGCCTTCGGGATCATAAGCGATCAACTGCGCGCCTTCCTCAGCAGCCCATTGGACCGCTTTTCCGGTTTGCGTGTTCGGCATCGGCACGAGCCGGCTGGCCGATCCCGGCTGCGGGCAGAACACCGCAAGCAGCGCCGCCGCCGTGCCGATCACACCCTGAGCAAGGATCGCTGAACCGTTACGCATGGCGCGCCACCCGTAGCTGATCCTGAAGATGGGTCAGGCGCACTGTATCGACCGCCTCATCGGGCTGCGGTGCGCGCAGAACATGGGCAAGCTGCTCCAGCGATTGCGCAATGCGATCGACGCCTTGCAGCTGATCCAGATAGCGCGCGGCGATATCGGGATCGGCGCACAGGGCGGCGCCCAACCCCTCGACTTCGTGCGAGAGATCTTCAAGCGCGTCCGCTGTGCCCTCCATGAGCCCGCGTGAGACACTCAAGGCTTCGTTCATGCGGCCATATCCAGTTCGTCGTTGGCCATCAGTTTGGCCAGGTCGAGAACCATCACCATTTCATCACCAATCGGCGCGACGCCGAGCAGGTAGTTGGAAATTTCATCATGGTTCACAGCGTCGGGCTGTTGCAGCGCCTCCGCTGCGATCGAGACGATATCGTTGACATCGTGCACGATCAGCCCGCGCGATTGGCTCTCCAGTTCGGTGACGATGATCGGGTTGCGCGGAGTGGTCTCGGTTGGGCTCCAACCCAGCCGAACCGCCAAATCGATCACGGGAAGAACCGCGCCGCGCAGATTGACGACGCCCGCGACATAGCTTGGCACGCGGGGCAGGCGCGTGACCGGAGACCAGGCGCGGATCTCGCGGATTGCCATTATGTCGAGGCCAAAGAGCTGGCCGGATACGCCAAAGGTGATCAGTTCATAACGCATGAAGTCAATGTCCTGGTTCGGAGGAGAACTCGTGTTCAGTGGGTCACGCGGCGCAGCGCCGTGGTCAGTTTGTCGGCGTCAAAAGGCTTGACGATCCAGCCTGTTGCCCCGGCTTGGCGCGCGCGTTGTTTCTTTTCATCGGAGCTTTCGGTCGTCAGGACCAGGATCGGCCGATCCGCGTGCAACGCCGAAGTGCGCAGCTTTTCGATCAGGCCAAACCCGTCGAGACGCGGCATGTTGATATCGGTGATGATCACATCGACTTCATGGCTCGCGAGCCATTCGAGCGCTTCCTGCCCGTCTTCGCATTGCTCAACGGCAAACCCGCGCGAAGACAAAGCGCTGCGCAACAGCGCGCGCATCGAGGCGCTGTCATCAACGGTGAGAACGCGCACCGTGCGTGCATCGGCAATCGCCAGCGAAGGTTGGGTCGTTCCAGGTGAGGGATTCGATGGTTGCATGGGCTGGGGTCCTTTGAGCCTCAGAATAGCTCGACATTGCCAAGGGCCGATTGCGGACGAACCAGTGGTTTGTCCGTAGGAGCGGCGACCGGTGCGACTTCGCGGCAACGCACGAGACCGGAGGCGGGGCGAAACTGGATGCGGCGCGCGCGCGAACCTTCGAGGTCCTCGAACACTTTCTCGATCCCTTCGCGGGTGAGGAATTCGCGCGCAAAGGCGGCGTTGGCCGATCCGATGGCGCCGAGATCCGCGTTGATGTTCGCGCCGCCATACAAACGGCCTTTAAGCCGCGACTTGATCGCGCCCAGTTGAAGCATCTGGTTCACTAGCAGCTCCATAAGATAGAGCCCGTAATTGCTGTCAAACTCTCCGGTGCGCGCGCTTTTGGGTGGTTCGGCCAGCAGGAAGTGGTTCATGCCGCCAATCCGCGCCACAGGATCGAACAGGCAGGTCGCAACGCAGCTTCCAAGGATTGTGTTGAATTCCGCGCGGGTGTCGTCACTGGCGTGGGCCTGCCCCTGTATCACCGTGGTCTTGACGACGGTTTGTGGTTCGGGCGTGCCGTTTGGCAGTCGAATGGGAGAGTGACGGGACATTTATCCATGCGCCTTGTGTGAGGGGGCTGATTGGGCTTGGGGCGCAGGGCCAAACACGCACCCGGCAATCTGATCGAGCGCCAGCACCCTTTTGGCAGCGCCCAATTCGATCGCCGCGCGCGGCATGCCAAAGACGACGCAACTGGCTTCATCTTGCGCAATGGTGTGCGCTCCGGCTTGGGCCATAGCGCGCAAACCTTCTGCGCCATCGCGGCCCATGCCGGTCAACAGAATGCCGAGCGCGCCCGCGCCGGCGTTGGCTGCGGCGGAGTGGAACAACGCGTCAACGCTCGGTCGATGGCCGCTTACCGGTGCAGCGGCGTGCATCTCGCAGCGGAAACGACTGAAAGCGCTAAGTTTGGCGCCGACGACAAGGTGGCGATCATCGCCTGGTGCGATCAGCACTTCGCCGCGCGAAAGCGGTCGATCGGGGATCGCGAGCGATACGTGCGGTCGGACATCGTCGTTGAGCGAACGCGCAATCGCTTCGGCAAAGCAGCCGTTGACGTGCTGGACAACGAGGGTGGGGGGACAGTCCGCGGGAAAGCCGTTCAGCAGGACATGCAAGGCTTCGACACCACCCGTTGAGGATCCGATAACTATAAGATCGGGCGCCGCGCCGCGCGCGCTGGCCACAGGGGCAGGGGCAGTCTTTAGCGCGGGGGGATAAGGACGTGGAGCGGGACGCGAAACCGCTTTCTTCGCTGGAGGCAGCTTAACCTGCGAAGCCTCATGTACGAGCCTTACCAAAAGCCCGCCATCGTCATCCGCTATGGATCGGGTGGCTGTCGACTTGGCGTAGCAGTTCACCGCCCCCAATTGCATCGCGCGCGCGGTCGCCTGCGCTCCGGGTCCGGTCGACCCTGACACGATGATCACTGGCGTCGGACGCAGCTCCATGATCTTGGCGAGAAAGGACAGGCCATCCATTCCCGGCATCTCCACATCCAGCGTCACCACATCGGGATCGAGCGACTTGATCAGCCCCCGGGCTTCGACGGCATCGCGCGCGGTGCCGACCACTTCGATGCTCTTGTCTGCCTGCAATTTGCGCGTGATCAGAGCGCGCATAACGGCGGAATCGTCCACGATAAGCACCCGGATGCTCATGATCGTCCTCCCGGCTTTTGATAAACTGTCGGGCCGACGCAGCGGATTAGCGCGCTCGCTTCGCCCGACACGCGTTCCGAATGGCCGATGTAGAGGAAGCCTCCTGGGCGCAATTGCTGCGCCAGCCGCAAGACCAGACGCTCTTTTGTGGGGTCGTCGAAATAGATCATAACGTTGCGGCAAAAGATAACGTCGAATTGCCCTTCGAAGGGCCAGGCGCGCAGCAGATTGAGCTGGCGAAAGCGGACGAGCTTGCGCAGTTCAGACCCAATGGACAAGGTGTCGCTCTCGCGCGTGCACCAAAGCTTGCACAGGGCCTCGGGCACGGCATCCATCGCGTCGAGCGGGTAACGGCCCGTTTGCGCGGCGCTAACGGCGTGATCGGCCAGATCGCTCGCCAACGCGACGACATTCTGGCGCGAAACCTCGGCGCCCTTGTGTCGATCTGCGCCAAGCAAGACCATCATCAAGGTCCACACCTCTTCGCCGCTTGAGCACCCCGCAGACCAGAGCCGGACCGGATGGCCCGCGGCGGCCTGCGCCACTAGAGCGGGTCGTACATGCGTCTCGAAGTGCTCGTAATGGTGCGGTTCGCGGTTGAAATAGGTGTGGTTGGTCGTCAGCGCGGCGATCGTACGCGTGCGCAAAGCCGTGTCATTTGTTAGGCGGTCGAGATAATCGGAAAACCGGGTGAACGCGTTGTCGCGCACCAGTGGGGCAAGCCGCGAATAGGCGAGCATCGCCTTGCGGTCGTTGAGCACGATGCCGGCTTCTTCGTGGACCATGCGCGAAATTCGCTCAAAGTCGTTGCGCGAATAAAGCTGCGGGCTGACACCCGGCACGATCGCACCATGCGGCGCGGCGATGGCGGAGGCGGCCTCGCTCACGCGGCGTCGACCAGCTCGCCGCAGCTCGGCGCGATCCCTTGCGTACCCGATGAGCTCTGCACCAAGAAGTCGACGTCCACGATAAGCGCAACCTTGCCGTTGCCAAGGATCGTCGCACCCGCGACGCTGTCAACCGAACGATAGTGCGCATCAAGGCTCTTGATCACGAACTGGCGCTGATCGGTGATCGCGTCCACCATCAGAGCGGCTCGGCCATGGCTCTCGGTTTCGACCAGAACCAGCACGCCTTTGCATGGCTCGCTCACCATGCCTTGTGCGCCGGTCATCGCACCCAAGGAGACCACCGGCACAAAGGCGCCGCGCACATTGAGCATCTGACGCTGGGTGCCCAGCCCCTTCACATCGTCGCGATTGGGGCGCAGGCTTTCGATTACATGGGCGAGCGGAATCACCAGGGACTGATCGCCGACCTGGACGATCATCCCGTCCGAAATGGCCAGCGTCAGCGGCAGCGCAAGCGTGAAGGTCGTGCCTTCGCCGGGCTTGGAATCGATCGTGATCCGACCGCCCAGCTCTTTGACGTTCTGCTTGACCACATCCATGCCGACCCCGCGGCCCGAAATGTTCGAAACCTGCGCAGCGGTTGAAAAGCCGGGCGCAAAGACAAGTTGATTGACTTCGTCGTCGGAAAGTTCCGCATCGGCGTCCACCAGACCGTTCTTGATCGCCTTGGCCAACACTTTCTCGCGGTTGATGCCGCGCCCGTCATCGCTGATCTGGATGACGATACGGCCCGCCTTCTGTTCAGCGGCCAGGGTGAGCGTGCCTTCTGCGTCTTTGCCCACCTCGGTTCTCTCCGCCGGGGTTTCGATCCCGTGGTCAACCGCGTTGCGGATCAGGTGTGTCATTGGCTCGGAGAGGCGTTCGATGACGGTCTTGTCGAGCTCGGTTGTCTCACCGGAGACGTCCAGCTTCACATGTTTGCCGGTGTTGCCCGCCAGTTCGCGCAGCAACCGAGGTACGCGGCCAAAGACCGAACTGATCGGCTGAGCGCGAAACGCCATGGCGTGCTCCTGGATGTCGCGCACAAGCGTATCGAGCATCGCCAGCTCCTCGATATGGGCGAAGCTCTCATTCTCAAGCCTTTGCGTAAGCATGGCTTGCGCAATGACAAGCTCGCCCACTCCGTCGATCAGTTTGTCGAGCTTCTTGAGATCGATCCGCACGCTTTGCGAGGTTTGCGGAGTTGTGGATGCGCTCTGGGCGGCGGCGGTTTTGGTGGGAGCCGGAGCGGGTATTGCCGGAATAGGGGTTGGCGCGCTCGCCACCGGGCTCGGCGTGGCGTCGTCCGGCGCGCTGGAGCTGGCTACGGACGGGCTCGGAGCGGGTGTCGACTGGGGTTCATCTGGTACGTCAACCGTGGGCATCGGATCATCGTCAAAGGCCAGCGCACAGTCTTCGCCGACAAAGTCGAATATGTCTTCGACCTCGGCGCGTTCGACGCGTCCGGGCAGGCGGTAGGTCCAGCCCAAATAGCCTTGCTCGGGATCGAGCCGGTCGATCGGTGGAATGGCCTGAGTGTCGCACAGGACGCATTCGCCACCCAGCGCCACGATATCGCGCAACCACAAGAGCGGTTCGGAGCCGTTCGCCATGCCGCCGGCGCGAGGCCGAATGTGGATGAGCCAGGGGTCGGGTTCGGGCTCCGTTTCGGGTTCGGCCACCGTTTTGAGCTGGGCAGCGGACTGTGATGAGGCGTCTTGGGACCGATCTTCTTCCGGCGCGGCCAGTTCATCGAGCAACGCGTCAAGATCATCGAGTGGATCAGGAAAGGCGTCCGCCCCGGTCGTTGCGGCTTGCGCTTGGGGGCTAGGTTCGGCGCCTGGGCGCGCCTGTTCCAGCCGCTTCATGAGCTCGACATCATCGGGCGCCTCGCCCGCGCCGCGCGCCGCCTCAACGTGAACCCGCAAGAGATCGTTAGCCAGCAACAGCAGGTCGACAAGGTCGCCGCCCAGTTCAACCTTGCCTTCGCGAATGTCGCCCAAAAGGTTCTCAAAGCAATGGGTGTAGGCCTGCAAGGCTTCGTGGCCGAACGCTCCTGCGCCGCCTTTGATCGAATGGACCCCGCGAAAGATCGCGTTGATGGTCTCATCGTCATGCGTCCCGGCCTTGCACGCGTCGAGGCCCGCTTCGGTGGCTTCAAGCGCTTCATCGCATTCGACAAAGAAGATCTGCTGGATATCGTCGTCGTTCATCACGCGGCCTCCGAGGCAATCAGATGATCAAGGCCCGCCAGCTTGGCCGCTTCGCAAAAGGCCTGGCTGGGTGCGGTGACCACAATTCCGCCGTCGCTGCGATTGGCGGAGACAAGGACTTGGAGCATGGCTTGGCCGATCTTTTCGACCGCGCTCGCGTCAATCGCAAGCGGGGCTGGGCCTAGAGCTTCGCAAATGTCGGTGTAGAGCGCTTTGGTTGCGGCTCGATCGCAGCTGGCGGGTAGGGAAAGGGTGTTCACGCTCGATTCTCACGCTGGACGATAGAAAGGGGTGGGGTGACGAAAGGGGGAGATCAGAGGGTCAGAATTCGCTCCAGTCCTGATCATCCGCCGCGGTATCCTCGACCGGGCCTGCACTTGGCGCGGCCACGGCCGCGGGCATCGGCTTGGGCATGGGCGCGGGCTTTGGTTTGGTCTTTGGCACCGGCGGGGCCGGAACCGTATCGTGGGCTCGGACTTCCGATTTCGGCTTAAGCGCCAGATTGCCTGCGCTTTGCGGAGCAGCCGGCACCGCTGTGAGAGCGGGCTTTCGCAGCGGTCGGGATTTTGCGCTGCGGGTCAGCGCAGGCTTTGGCTTCGCACGAGCCACCGTCTTGGGCGCTGGGTGGCTTCCCTGCGCGTCGGCTTGCGAGACCCGGAATCGCGCGACCAACTGGCCCAAATGCGCCGCTTCGTCTGATAGGCTGCGCGAGGCCGCGGTGGTCTGTTCCACCATCGCCGCGTTTTGCTGCGTCATGGTGTCCATGGTGCCAACCGAGCTGTTAACCTGCTCCAGATTGGTTGCCTGGGTTACCGCCATTTCGGTGATCTCTTCGACCTGCGCGGTCACGGTGCCAATTTGGCCGACGATCGCATCGAGCAGCTTGCCCGTCTCACCAACCAGATTGACGCCTTCGTTCACGTGGCCCGTCGATGTTCCAATGAGCTGCTTTATGTCGCGCGCGGCGTCGGCGCTGCGCTGGGCCAGCGCGCGCACTTCATTGGCGACAACGGCAAATCCTTTGCCCGCCTCTCCGGCGCGGGCGGCCTCCACCCCGGCGTTAAGCGCAAGCAGGTTGGTCTGGAACGCGATGCCGTCAATAACATCGATTATCTGCGTGATCTGTGAGGAGGATTCCTCGATTGAGGCCATCGCGCCAACCGCGCGTTTCACAACCGCGCCGCCATCGCTCGCCTGTTGGTGGGTTTCAGCGATCGAGCTTCGCGCAACGCGCGCATTGTCAGCTGATTTTTTGACCAGCTGCGTGACTTCGCTCATCGCCGCCGCGGTCTCTTCCAAGCTTGCCGCCTGCTGGGTGTTGCGCACCGCGAGATCATCAGAGGCCGCACGAATTTCGGTCGATCCGCCATTCACGCTTTCCGCCGAGCTGCGCACATCGCCCATCAGACGCGCCAGCCGCTCAACCGAAGTGTTGAACGCCTCGCGCACCTTCTCGTTGGTCTCATCGAAGCGTTCGGTGATCCGCGCGGTGAGATCGCCCGCCGCCAGCTTATCGAGCGCGCCCGAGAGCGTTTCGACCACGCGCAATTGCTTCGCCTCACGCTCGCGGTCGGCTTCGAGCGATTTGTGGAAGACCTGCATCGCGTCGTGCATGGTCCCGATTTCGTCGTTGCGATCAGCCTTGCGGCGTCCGATTTTCAGATCGCCAGCTGCCATTCGCTGCATCGTCTCAGCGGTGTTTGCGAGCGGATCCAGAACACGCGTGGACAAAAGCCACGTCGCCGCGCCTAGCGCGCCAGCAAGGATCAGCGCCAAAGCCGCCAAAACCGCAGAGATAGAACCCACCGTCCACGCGCTATCCTGGGCAAGATCCTCTTGCGCAGCGGCGGTTGCCGCAACAAGGCCGTCGATCTTTGCGCGGTGCCGGCGATAGCTGGTCAGAAGGTGATTGAGCGCCTTGTCCAAGCGCTCGGCGTTGCCGGTCTGGATCGCGGGTTTCAGCTTGTCGTTGACGACATTCCAGAATTCGCGCGCGTCGGTTTTGACCGCCAAGGCCACGTCAGCCTTCAGCGCCTCGGGCATGTCAGAAGCAGCCCACAGCCTGGCCTTTTGCGCCATATCGCGTTCAAGCGCTTTGAGTCGAATCTCGTTGATGCGGTAGGATTCGGGGTGGATCGCCATCACATTTGCCAGCGCAAAAGCCTCCACCAAATAGATCGGCGGGGGGTTAATGTCCGCGTTGAAGGTCGAAAGCTCTCGGTTGCGATCGTGGAGTGGCCCGCCAAACTTGATCTGGTTGATCGCTAGGGTCGCGATGACGAGAGCCGCAATGAGCAGTCCGATTAAGCTGTAGGCGCCGAGTTTGGATAGTCTTGCTATGCTCACGGATGTCTCACTGATTTGCCGGAAACGGCTGTTGATTGAGGCCGGTATAGGCGCGAGGGTTCAACGAGCTTTGGACGCTGACCTGCGAGCAAGCCCCTAGGTTCAGGCACAGCGAATCTTCGCATGCGCATGAGTAACTGCGGGCCTCTTCAGAGTTCGGCCTGTACCCGATCTGCGCGCTCCAACGCGACCAGGAAAAGGGAAGGGCCCGCCAATTGGGAAGCCTACTTCAATGCCCGATACCAAAGTGATGGTGGTTGACGATTCCGCTGCAATGCGCGCTTTGTTTTGTGACATTCTCGACAACGCAAAGGGCGTCGCGGTGTGCGGCACTGCCTCCAACGCGGACGAGGCCCGCGATAAGCTCGATCAGCTCAAGCCCGACGTGCTGACGCTTGATGTCGAAATGCCGGGCAAGTCGGGCATGGATTTTCTCGCCGAGCTGATGGAAGAAAAACCCATGCCGGTGATCATGCTGTCGAGCATCACTCAGGCGGGCACCGGGACTGCTCAGCGCGCGCTCGAACTGGGCGCGGTGCATTGCTTTCCTAAACCCCTGCACTCTTCGCGCGAAGAGTTTGACGCGACCGTCCAGAAGCTGGGCGACATTGTTCTCAAAGCCGCTAGCGGTGAGCTTGCGGCAGGCGGTGGGGAAGGCGGCGAAGGCGACGCCGCGTCCTATCAGCCTGGCGACAAATTGCTGGCGATCGCCTGCGGACAAGCGGGGATCGACGCGGCCAGAGGCTTGCTTGCCGCTTTCCCCGCCAATTGCCCCCCGACGATACTGGTGTTTGACGCCGAGCCCGATCAGGTCGAGCGCGCGTTAACTTCCATGCGCGGTTCGCTCGCCTGTGAGATAGAGACCGCGGTCGACGGCATGGCCCTGACACCTGGGCGCGCGTACCTCGCCTACGAACGGTCACACCATGTTATTGTTGAAGCCGGAGATCCGCCGCGATTGCGGATGGTCGCACGCGATGCTGTGGGGGGCTTTCGTCCTTCGGCGGATCTCTTGCTGGGGTCGATCGCGCGCGCGCGTGTTCCCGCCATCGGGGGTCTGCTTGTTGGCTCAGGCTGCGACGGCGCAAAGGGCTTGCAGATCTTCGCTGGCGCGGGATACTCAACCTTCGTTCAGAGCCCTGCGGACTACGCTCCGCGCGACCGTTATGAGGCGGTCCGGGCGCTGGGACTGGAAGCCGATGAACTTAAAGCGGACCTTCTTGGCGCGTGGGTTCTGGAGAGAACCGCTGCATCGCTCGACTAACCGGTTGCGCTCATAGCTTCTGGGAATCGGTTCCCATCGTCTTTGCGTGGGCGGGCGGATGGCTAGCCGATCCTGCTGTAGGAAAGGTGGCCTTAAGCGGCGCTTTGTTTTGTGGTGGGCGGAGTGGGGACGGTTTGCCCCTGTGATCTCATAAGCGCGCGCAATTCGCTTAGGGTGCCGGGGCGCGCAAAGCGATAACCTTGGGCGTGGCTGCACCCTATCGAGCGCAGGAAGAGACGTTGCTCGTCCGTCTCAACCCCTTCGGCGACCATCCGAATTCCGAGGCTCTGTCCCATCTGCACCATCGCCTGAACAATCAGGCGCGATTGGTGATCGTGCGACATCGACGCGATGAAGCCTTTATCAATCTTGACTTTGCGGATGGGGAAGTCGCGCAAGTGCGTGAGCGAGGAAAAGCCTGTCCCAAAGTCGTCGAGTGCAAGTGTAAAGCCGCGCTTGTGAAGCGTGTCCATCCGCTCGCGAATCTTACCGTTCTCGTCCAGAAGAAGCATTGTTTCGGTCACTTCAAGGACGATATTGCTTGGCTCAAGGACGCTCTGCTCGACCAGATCGTTTATCGAATCCAGGAAATCAGGACGGCTGAGATCGGCGTTCGAAACGTTGAGACCGATACGCATCTGCCGACCAAACAGCGCCAGCAATTCTGGCGCGTCGCGCATGATCTGTTCGCGCATAAGCCGGAAGACCCGTCGCGCTAAGGCGGGCTCGAGCAAAGCTGGAAAAATCTCAGACGCGCTGATGATCCGGCCCGAAGGGTCGCGCAGGCGCAGCAACGCTTCGACACCTTCTGTGACCTCGCCATCGAGCGCGACAATTGGCTGATAGGTCGCTAGAGCGCGGCCTGAATTCAGCGCGTCGGTGAGCTGAGCGATGGCGCGCTGGCGCACCGCCTGAACCGACTCGATTTCCTTGCTCCAGATTTGCGCCGATCCGCGCGCGTTGGCCTTACCGTGATAAAGCGCAAGGTCGGCGCGCCGCATCAGCTCCTCAGCCGCAGCCCCGTCGCGCATTTCGGCGAGGCCACAGGTGGCTCCCACCTGGATGAACCGGTCGCGCACCTGCAATTGCTCGGTGATCTTACCGATAAAGGTCGTCGCTTGCTCGATCGCCTTGTCCATCGGGCAGCCCAGTGGGAAAAGGATTGCGAATTCATCGCCGCCCCAGCGCGCCAGGAACGAGCGTCCCTCAGTGCTACGGTCCAACGTTTGCGCAATCTGCGCGAGCAGACGGTCACCCACGAGATGGCCAAGCCGGTCGTTGACATTTTTAAACCCGTCCAGGTCAAGCAACATGACCGTCAGCGGGCATTGCGGCCCGCATTCCTTGCGCTCGGCCAGAGCTTCGACCAAGCGCCTGTCAAACTCGCTGCGATTGTACAATCCGGTCAGCGGATCACGGGTGGCGGCGCGTTGCAGCGCTATCGTTTGCAAATGCTCTTCGGTGCAGTCGAGAAAAACGCCTGCGATACTCTCGGCCTCGCCATCGACATCAATTCGTTCGCCCATTGATCGAATTCGGCGCAATTGCCCGTCCGGGCGGCGTATCGTAGCTTCAAAGGAGAACGGCTCGCCCGTTTCGAAGACCCGATCGAGGGTCGATTCAACCAAAGCGCGATCTTCGGCTTCATAGAACTCAATCGCGTTTTCGACATCCACCACAGTGCCGATGGGCACACCATGGATGGCGAAGACCTGATCCGACCAGTGCAGTTCATTGGTACGCAAGTCCACTCGCCACGACCCGATATGCGCCGCGGTTTCGGCCTGTTTGAACAAGCGGTTGAGCTTGGCGAGCGAGGCGTTTGCGCGGGCTAAGGCGACCGTCTTGGCGTGCGCGTTGATGCATTGCTCGGCGAGTTCAGTGAGCGTGGCCAGCTTTGCGATATCGCCTGTTTCGAACGCGTTCTCTTCTGGAGAGGCGCAGCATACGGTCCCGATCAGGGTGCCGTCGTCGGCTTTAAGCGGCACGCCCAGATAGGAAAGAACCCCGCCTTCCTCGCGCACCGCAGCAAGGGCGGACAAGCGCGGGTCTTCGCACGCGTTGCTGATAAGCATCGGCTCACCGGCTTCAAGGCACGTGGTGCAAAAGGTCTCTTCTCGCGGCGCTCGCGAGACGTTCATTCCCGCTTGCCCCAAGAACCATGCGTGCTCCGCTTCAACGACCACCACTGCGGCCATCGGGCAATGGAGCCAGTCGCTCGCGAGGCGCGTAATCTGCGCGAAGACCTCCGGCTGCTTGATCCGATCAAGCGCCAGCTCCCTTACTCTGGCGATACGGGCGGCTTCCTCCATAAAGAGGGGTTATGCGCTCGAAGGATTAAGGCGCGCTGCGGGTCGAACTAGGGGATTTGTCCAGTCTGATGGGTAAGGATTGGTCGCACAGTCGCTGGAAGGACATGCACGGAAACACCCTAAGTCGTTGGAATAATGGTCGGGGAGACAGGATTCGAACCTGCGACCCTCTGCTCCCAAAGCAGATGCGCTACCAGGCTGCGCTACTCCCCGAAACCGGGAGGTCCTTAGGTTCCAAGCGAAAGCGGCGCAAGCTTGAAGTGTGCGATCCGCCCATCCTCTTCGCTGTGGACCTTCTTTCCACTGGATAGGAGAAGATCCCCGATCGATACCGCCGCTGTGCGGGGCGTGCGATTCTCTGTCTCACGACACCCGTCAGCGGTCGGCTACTCTCACCCTGATCGAGCGGCGATCCACTTGGCCGTTGTCCGTGTTGATCTGAACAACCACCGTGTAAGACCGGCCCGTGGTGCCGCCGCTCAAACGCCAGAGAACCACGCCTCCTTCAACCGCTGTGTTCGTGGCTGAGAGCTCTTCGCTATCGGTTGTTACCGTTGCCGAGGCTATGGTTACTCCGGTTTCGAGCCAGTCCGACCAGTCCATTTCGTAGTCAAGAATTGCGGATGCATCCTTGGGCGGGGCGTAGTGTTTCATGAATTTGCCTTTTTGATTGAGAGGCTCCGAACCTCTCGCTTCACGGAAAACGCGCGATTCTCGCCAGCCAGTGCGAATCCTCGAGCTTCTGTTTTGACGACCAGAGCTTTGCGCGCGGCGATACGGCTAGCGCGGCTCTCGCGCTCCACCCGAAACGCGATCTGCGGGAATGGCGCACCGGACTGTGACACCAGACCAGGGGCGACGATGTGGTGAAGGATCGTCGTCGAAGCGGTCAACGTCACGCTCGCCGAAAGCGAAGCGAGGCCGGCCGCCGCGCCGTGATCGAGCGGACTGGCGCCGAGCTGAGCGACCACTGAAAACGCCGCCAGCGATGAGCTGAAGGCGTTTTGCGTGGGTGACGCGTCAAGCGTGGCCGAGACAGATAGGGCAACCGAGGTTGAACCATGTTGGTGGGTCGTCGCTGAAAGCAGCGTCTCAACCTGCACACTGCCCGGTGTGAGAACGGGATTTGTGGCTGCTTGTTCGTGCTGTGCCGCCAATCCGGCCAAGCTGGCGAGGGTTAGCAAAACCGCGCTTGTCGACTGCGCGCCGTGCGAAGCCACCGCCGGCAATGTGGCGGCCGAGCTTGAAAGCGGCGCAGCGGCCGCGGCGTGGGAGTGCGTTGTCAGGCTGGTAATCAGCGTTGGATCGGGTTCGGGTGGCGTCGAGCTCTGAGGAAGCTCGACCACTTCGATCGCGTATCGTGAGGTTTGCCCGTTGTCCGACTGTCGCAGCAGCACATTGTCGTTGGCGGTCAGCATATGGTTTATGAAACCGCGCGGAAAGGCGGTTCCGGAACCGGTGCTGTCATTGGTCAGCGTGGTAAGGGTCTGATCGGGATCGCCGACGGCGCTGATCGGAACATTGAAGACCTCTTCTTCCCCGGTTCCGGCCATGGTGCCTGTGTATCGCGAGACGGTCATACTGGGGTTCTGAATGAGCCAGACCGAATGACGCTTAAGGTTGAGATCGGTGGATGTGGTTGTGGCCGTTTCGAAGGTGTCTGGGGCGGGTCAAGCGAACCCTCACACTTGCGTCATCGAGACCCACTGTTCCATTGGTCTCATAGCGATAGGTGCAGTGGAGAAAGGTTTGGGCGATGTCGTCCACCGAATTGGCCAGACCGATGCTCTGGATGCCCGAACCTGAGTTCGCGAATTGCTCGTTAGAGATCTGCCAATCGGACCCAATAAACTCGACCAGAGCGTAGGACAGCCAGAACGTCGACACCGCCGTAAACCGGTTGAACAGCGCATCTCCGCCCGCGATTTCCGACGTGAAGAGCGAACGGTTGATGTTGTTTCGACCGGTGCCGTTCTGGGCTTGCGAGGTTATCCAGGGGACAAGATCTGAACTGTTGGCGACCAAGCCAGGCAGAGCCACCGTGGCGGCTGGCCCGGTTCCGGTGAGAGTGCCTTTGGCGCGAACTTTGATTTCGTTCGGGCCACCAACCGCACCGATATATTGAACGATCTGCCAATCGACGCGGCAATTGTTTGTCGTGCCCGAGCGGTTGATCGTGACATCGTTGCCCGATTGCGTGATCCAGCAGGTGTGATCATCAGCGTTCTGATTTCCGCCGCCTGAGGTGCGGCCCATTCCACTGAAATGGCTCGACGCGATGCCAAAAAACCATGCGTCATCGGCAAGGCCTGGCTCAAGCGCGTAGTCCACGCCATCGGACAGCGCGAGCGACGCCTCTCCGCTCGGGATAACCGCTGAGCCGCGCAGGATCTTAAAGTCGGCCGGCACCGATAGCCCTCGCGAACCTTAGACCGGGTCGCGCAGGGTCACGGACCACGCGCCAAAATCCACCGAACTGCCATCAGCAAGAAGCTGCGCTGTGCACTCCGTGACGTAGAGGAGTGCGGCGTTGGTCACGTCGAGGAGCGCAAGGTGTGTCGCTGTCCCTTGCGTATCAACCGAAATGCCCGCTTTGGCTGCGACCTCAAGCTGTCGGCCATCGGGCGCTCCATCAGAAATGGTAAAGTCGCCGGGGATCATGGTGACATCGGCCAGAGCGTAGTCCGCGTTCGCTTCGGCAAAGGTGGAAGGCGCCTGTGTGCACGCGACCTGCCGGGTTGCGTTGCTGCGGATATAGGCAAGCGCCTGATCGAGAACGATATCGTTTGAGAACTTTGGCATAGGATATCCTCTTAGATGGCGTTTATGTCTCTCAAAATATTGATATTTTTACCAGCACTCCCAGCGCACTGGGGAGCGGAGTGTGAGAGTCTGCGGGCGTCACGTCGTCGTTGCTATGGGCCCAACATGTCTATCCGTGTAAACCGGAAACAGTAGTGTAGGAAAGTAATTTTTACCAAATGGGTAAACTCTTACGCGAGCCCATTAGGCGCCCCATTGGCGAGGACAAGGAGAATGCTCTTGGCGATGGTAAAGGGGACGAGGGCAAGCACGACGAGACACTGAGACCACCGCTCGGCTTGGAAAAAATCGCATGAAAGGGCGAGGTTGATAATCGGGGCGCGCTCTCGCGCGTGGTCCGCGAATAAAGTTCTGAGGCTTCCTTGGCATACTGGTGGGCCCGGCAGGATTCGAACCCGCGACCTAGCCGTTATGAGCGGCCAGCTCTAACCGCTGAGCTACAGGCCCAATAGGTATGCTATCGGCGCTCGCCACTGGCGCCTCTACAGGCCCATTTGCTGGCTTACAAGCGCTGCCTTGAGCCCGCAGGCTGCTATCCCCCTTTACCCGTGCCTAGCGTGCCGCATCGAGAATCTCGGGCAGGCGAGCGCTGCGCACTGACCGTTGCTGCAAATAGGCGTAGATCGCGCGCAGCCACGCATAGATGGCCTCGACCCCTTCAGCGTCTTGTACATAGGGCGTAAAGCCGGGCGCAAGACTGGGCGAGTGCAGCGATAGGACCAGCACCGGCAATTCGTCATCCAGCGCGATGTCAATCCCGCGTATCGCCTCCTCAATGGTTACACCTTCCGGTGTCAGCGGCACGCGTTCGAGCAGGCGAAGACGACTGAAGGCCGCAAAAAACCGGGGCGTGTGGCGTTGCAGACGGTGAAGCCGCTTCCCCTGTTTGCGCAAGATCCCCCAATAGATGGTCGTGAGCGGGAGTTCGAGCAGAGTGCGGTCATCGTCGAGCCAGTAGGGGACGCTTGGATAATCCGAGAAATCGGGACCGTCGGCTGCGCTGTAATCGAACAAACTGCGCACCGAGCTATCAATTGCGATCCCGCCGTCGCTCAGCATAGATGCGGTGGCCGACCCTACGCCATAGCGGCCTGCGCGATAGATAATCGGCGTGGTCCCGAACGCGTCTTCGACGGCGGTGCGCAGCGCCTCGAACTTAGCGGCCTCAAGCTCGCGGGGAAGGTTGCCTGGAAAAGAATTGGCCTCGCTTAGCTCTTCCTCGAAGGGCGGGCTTACCCAAGGGTGCAATTGAACGCCAAGTTCCGCAGCGCCTCGCTGCGCCGCGGCGCCGATAATTTCGATTGCGCGCGGCGTCTGGGTGATCGGCCAGTCCACGAGATAAACGGGATGCGCACCGATCTCTTCGCAGAAGGCCTGAAATCGAGCCAGCTCGCCGACATGGTCGACCCCATATCCGCTGCGTTGGAAAGGCGCGTTCCAGTCGAATTCCTCTTCGGTGTCGACGGTAAGCAAGACGCGCTGGCCGAAACCTTCAGAAAATTGCGCGAGCGAAGCGCTTGATGGCGGAGCAAGAAGCGAGCCTGAAAGGGGGGATGACCCGCGCGCTTTCATCAGCGAAGATGCCCCCTTGGTGCTGCGGAAAAGCCTTGGCGAGGCTGCTCCGACCCGCCATTTCTCGTTTGTGGCTATTGGTGTCCTAAGCCTGGGTCAAGGGTTGGACTTCCTCAGCTGTCTCCAGCAGTGGGAGGCTCAGCGCGATCCGGTCACCCTCGTGCACCAGATCGCCGCCCGCTGAGCGGGCTTCGGCGCGGGCGAGGCGCAAAGCAAACCCGGCGCCGAACACGCCGGCGTTGATGGCGGTGCCTAGGGGTTTGGTCTCTGCGGTAAAAACACTGTCGCATTGCAAAAGCGCAAGCGGCAGGTCACAGGCGAGACGCGCCGCACCACCCGCTTCTTCGAGCTCAGCCGACAGCGTTTCGCCCGCGCCACAACCACCGGCCAGCGTTGCCATAAATCGCCACATGATCAGCTCAGCCTCGTCTCCCTCGATCGGCGCGCGCAGGGGCTTCTCGCTGCGAATATCGATGTCGATACCCGCCATGCGCGGGGTCAGAACCTGCGAGAGTTGCGCCGCTGTGCGCCGGGCAAGCGAGGACAACTCGGCCTCGCCCGGTTCGATCGATAGACTGCCGATTTCCAACCGCGACAGGCGGTCAAGCTCTTCAAACCCGGCAAGAATATGCGCCGCATCGGCGGCGATAGCGGCGGCCAGAGCGCGGTACTCATGCGGTGCGGGGCCGAACAACTGCTGCTGGATCACCTCCGCATACCCTTGCACGGCGGTGACGGGTGTGCGGAGTTCATGCAGCAATTGGCGGATACGGTCGGCCTCGCTCGCGGCCGGATCGGGCGCGTCGGGGTCGTTTTCCTCCGGTCGACGAAACCGTCCGACATAGCCGGTGAAATGGCCATCCGATGAGAAGCGAGGTTCAGCATCGACGCTCCATTCGCCCGCAATAGCGACCGCGCCGAACAGATCGGCGGCGCATTGGACAAGCGGCTGGCGCTGGCGAAAGGCGCGTTCAAGCGCGCTTTCGGACTGGCTTTCCCCCAAGATGTGGGGTTCAACCAAACGCTTACCGATCACCATTGGCGCGACTTCGGCTTCGGCCCATTCGATCCGACCCGCCGCGTTGGCGGAAAAACCAAACCGATCGACGCGACGCAGGTACACCGGTTCGACCTCACCCAGGGGCAGGCGCGGACTGCGCTCGCTATCGGTAAGGTCGTCGTATTCGGTCGGTTCGCGCGTGCGCTTGAACTGCGCGATCCGTTCAACCAACGCCGAGATTTCGCTGCGACCGGTTTCGATCGGATCGGGCGATGTGGGCCTTTGGTCGGCGGGCAAGAGCGTGTCTTCGCTGCCCGCGTCGACCATCGAGTCCGGATCAAGGTCAAGCGGCTCTTGCGGCGGCAATTCGCCCCGCTCGCGCGCCGAAGGGCCGGGCGAGGGGAGACCGCGGTCGTACACGCCCAGCCGATCCAGCAATTTCTCTGCGTCCACTGGTAGATCGCTACGCAACCGCAGAAAACCGCGCGCGCGAACTGGCAGGCGGGGGATAAGCGCGGACCAGTCCTCGGCGCTCAACTGCGCCCGATTGAGCGCGGCCGAGGCCACTTCGGGTTCAAAGTCGGCCAGGTGGGCGGCCAGATCCGCACTGCGAAAACGCCAGCTTGGCTCGCGGATCATCGCGGCGCGACCGTCTGCCGGGATGCTGCGCCCCAAGGCGTCCATCCGCAGCCAGGCGGCCGCAATCAGGCTGCGGTCGCGGCGGCCGGCGGTCCCGAATTTGCGGTTGCCCAGAATATCGAGCAATTGCCGGAACTGCGTCCGCTTGGCCGCATCGCTCGAGCCTTCCTGGCGCAACACCGTTGAGAGACGGTCATCGAAAAACATCGCCCCTCCTTTCGTATGTGGGCCTTGGGAAGATGCGCAAGCGTTCCGCGCGCAAGTCGCGCCGATTCTTGCACAGACTATCAGGAACCGGGGCTCGCCACAGCTTGCCACACAGCTTGCGTTGCAAAGCGGGACAATTGCTGGCAAACCTAATAAAATTAGTCAGCGTGGCGTATCTTTGCGCCTGTTCTTACATTCTTGTGTTAGTGCGCGGATGTTTTCAACATCTAGCCGCATGGAAATTTCGGAGATTAGACGGCCCTATGGCGAATCTGGATGAGATCGACAAACGTTTGTTGAGCGAATTGCAGGCGGAAGGCCGAGTGACCAATGTCGAGCTTGCTCAACGCGTTGGCCTTACCGCTCCGCCTTGTCTGCGCCGCGTTCGCGGGCTTGAGGAAGACGGTGTCATCCGGGGCTACCACGCCGATCTTGATCCTTCCAAGCTGGGTTTTGCGATCACGGTGTTTGCGATGGTCAGCCTCAAGAGCCAGGCTGAGACGGCTTTGCGCGAATTTGAAGAGCATATGCGCGGCCTTCCCGAAGTGCGCGAATGCCATATGCTCAACGGTGAAATAGATTTCATCCTGAAGATTGTGAGCAAGGACTTGCAGAGCTTTCAGGAGTTTCTCACCGGCAAACTTACCCCAGCGCCCAATGTCGACAGCGTCAAGACCTCGCTAACGATTCGGACCGCTAAGCACGAACCAGGCGTCCCGCTTTAGAGCAAAGTCTGATAGGGAGGACGAACGCACCATGTTGGATGAGCCTCCCATCGAATCTGCGCCCGAGCAGCCTGTATCAAGCGCGCAGGTGGTCGAGGCCCCGCTTGAACCGTCGGCGCGCGCCCTTCCTTCCGAAACTCGCGCCGATGGCACTGTCGTGATCGATCTCACTCCGCTTGCGCCGGTTCCTGAGACCTGCCTTGATGAGAACCCCGATCCATTCAACCCAACGATAGTCGTGTGCGCGCGCACCGAACCCGATCCGCGCCTCGGCCCGGTTCTGGGCCCGACGGATGACCTCCTGTTTGGCAGCGCCGTGCCGCGCGCCCGGTTGAAGCTTTCCGAAAGCGCGGAAGCGCAAGCCAACGCAATCAAGAAGAGCGTTGGCGGGTTTGACGCCGATGGCGCGGAAGTGCGCCTGAAGATCGAGTTCTGACCTAACCTTTAGCGGCTTAGCTCTCGGGCACCAGCGGACCGAAAAATCCGATGACTTTGACCACCTTGCCCCCATCGTTAACTTCGGTGACGTCAAAGCCGTTCATCACGCGTTTGCCATCCCAGTCGATCTTCCAGTGATAGCGGCAGAAATTGTTCTGCATGTCGACGTCGCTGTTGCGATTGTAGGCAGCGCCCGGAAACTGCTCGAGAATCTGATCGACCATCGCCAGAAAAGCTTTGCGCCCAATGATGTTGTGATTGGGATCGACAAAGTGGACGTTGTGCTCCAGCGCCTCGTCCACCAGCCGCTCGCGTGTTGCGCGATCGGGCGTGTTCCAGACAAGCATCATCTTTTCGAGGTTGGTTTCGTAAGCGGCCATGCGGCGTCTCCTTGGGAAAGCGCGTGAGAGTCAGAGTAAATAAACCGACCGACGGTTTGTTTACTCTGGAGCGCGGTTTGTGTAAAGCCCGAGCATGCCCAGCCAGGAAGAAAGAGCCCGCACAACCCGCGCCCAATTGCTCGACGCGTTCCAGTCCTTGTTGTTGGACAAGGGGTTGGAGGCCGCCACGACGCAGGCGGTGTTGGAGCAAACGGGGCTAAGCAAGGGCGCGCTCTATCACCACTATCGCAGCAAGTCGGAGCTGATGGAGGCGGTGTATGAGCGCGAGTCGCACGCTGCCATTCGCCGTGCGGTTGCAGCGGCGGCGGGCGAAGCGACGCCGCTCACGCGCCTCAAGGCCTCGTGCCGGGCCTGGGTATCGGAAATGCGCGGGGGCGACGCGGGTCGCATTGTGCTGGAGTTGGGGCCAAGCGCGCTTGGCACAACGCGGGTCGCCGAAATCGAGAACCGTCTCAGCCTACCGCTTTTCGAGGCCGCGATCCACGAAGCGGTGGCGGCGGGAGAGACGAGCGTTGCACACCCCAAATTGGCCGCGCAGTTGATCAACGCCTACATGGGGCAAGTCGCTCTGCAGACCCTTGCTGACCGCGACCTGGCATCAGCGACAATCGGGCCGGTTATCGACGCGATCCTGCGCGCACTGGAAACCCGCTGACGCGATCTGCCAACGAAGGGAGTGTTAGCCCTCGCGCTTTTCGAGCCACTTCTCGAGCCATTTGATCGAATAGTCGCCGTGCAGCACGTCGGTCTGCCGCAGCAATTCCTGGTGGAGCGGGATGTTGGTCTTGACCCCTTCGACCACCATTTCTTCGAGCGCGCGGCGCAGGCGCATGATGCAGCCTTCGCGGTTGCGGCCATAGACGATCAATTTTGCGATCATGCTGTCATAATAGGGCGGCACCGAATAGCCGGCGTACAGCCCTGAATCGACGCGCACATGCATGCCGCCCGCCGGGTGGTAATAGGTCACCTTGCCGGGCGAGGGGGCGAAGTTGAAAGGGTCTTCGGCGTTGATCCGGCATTCGATCGCGTGTCCGGTGAATTCCAGTTCCTCTTGCGTCACCGACAGCGCCTTGCCGTCGGCGATCCGGATCTGTTCGCGCACCAGATCAACACCGGTGATCGCTTCGGTCACCGGGTGTTCGACCTGCAGGCGGGTGTTCATTTCGATGAAGTAGAACTCGCCATCTTCCCACAGGAACTCGATCGTGCCCGCGCCGCGATAGCCCATGTCGCGCATAGCCTTCGCGCAGACTTCGCCCATGCGCGCACGTTCAGCGTCGTCAATGACGGGGGAGGGCGCCTCTTCCAGCACCTTTTGATGGCGACGCTGGAGCGAACAATCACGCTCGCCTAGATGGATAGCGTTGCCCTTGCCATCGCCAAAGACCTGGAATTCGATATGGCGCGGATTGCCGAGATATTTTTCGATATAGACGGTGGCGTCGCCAAAAGCGGCCTTCGCCTCGGTGCCTGCCTGACTCATCAAGGTCTCAAGCTGATCCTCGCTCTCGCAGACCTTCATCCCGCGCCCGCCGCCGCCTGACGCGGCCTTGATAATCACCGGATAGCCGACCTCAGCGGCGATTGTCTTACCTTCTTCCGGATCAGAGACTGCACCGTCCGAGCCCGGCACGAGCGGCAGGCCAAGATCACCCGCGCTCTTCTTCGCGTGCACCTTATCGCCCATTGTGCGGATATGTTCCGGCGTGGGGCCGATCCAGGCGATATCGTGCGCTTCGACGATTTCGGCAAACTTGGCGTTTTCCGACAGGAAGCCATAGCCCGGATGGATCGCGTCGCACTGCGCGACCTCGGCCGCCGAGATAATCGCTGCAATGTTGAGATAGCTGTCCGCGGCCGCCGGCGGCCCGATGCACACGGCGTGATCCGCCAGCCGCACATGCATAGCGTCGGCGTCGGCCGTGGAGTGCACCGCTACGGTCTCAATACCCATTTCATGCGCCGCACGGTGGATACGGAGAGCGATTTCGCCGCGATTGGCGATCAGGATGCGGGAAATGGTCATGACGCGTCGCTTACCCGATGACGACCAGCGGCTGGTCAAACTCAACCGGCTGCGCGTTGTCGATCAGGATCGCCTTGATCGTGCCGGCTTTGTCGGCCGTGATCGGGTTCATGACCTTCATTGCCTCGACGATCAGCAGCGTGTCACCTTCGGAAACCGTGTCGCCGACTTTGACGAAATTGGGTTTGTCTGGTTCGGGCGCGAGATAGGCGGTGCCGACCATGGGTGATTTGAGCGCGTCCGCAGCACCAGCCTCCGCAGCGGCTGGCGTCGGTGCTTCTGGAGCCAGCGCCGCAGGGGCCGGAGCGCTTGCCGCAGGCGCTTCGGGAAAGCGACCGGTGAGCGCGGTGATCTGCGCCGGCGTCAGCCCCACGCCGCCGCCCGATCCGCCCATGCTGCGCGCGACGCGGATCTTGCGATCATCCTCTTCAACTTCGATTTCAGTGAGGCCGGTCTCGTTCAGGAGCTCGGCCAGTTCGCGCACCAGCGCGGAATCGATGTTCATGCCGGACTGCGATCCGGCGCTCGGCTTTTTATCAGCCATGCAAAACCCTTATATGGCCCCTGGTTCGATAGTGCTTTGATTGCGGCGTGACTATTCACGGCAAATGCGGCTGGCAAGTGGCAATCGATGCTATTTATGCAACCCTATGTCGCAGCGACGCGGATCGCATGGTCAATCGACTGCGGACGCGGCGTATTCGAGCGCCAGCCGGTAGCTGTCCGGCCCATGTCCCTCAAACGTGCGCGCCGCCGCCATTCCGATGTAAGAAATGTGGCGAAATTCCTCGCGCTCCTTGGGATGGGAAAGGTGCACTTCGATAACCGGAGTGGTTATCGCGCGCGCCGCATCAAGCAGCGCTATTGAGGTGTGGGTGTAAGCGCCGGCGTTGATCAGCACCGCTTTTGCGCCCTCGGCCTGCGCTTCGTGCAGCCAATCGACCAGCATGCCTTCGTGGTTCGTCTGACGCATATCGATCGCAAGGCCCAGGTCGCGCGCGCGATCCTCCAGCATTCCGGCGATCTCATCGAGCGTGGTACGTCCGTATATCTCGGGTTCGCGCAGGCCAAGCAGGTTCAAATTGGGGCCGTTGAGGACATAGACAGTGTCGGTCATGCCCACTCGCCTAGCGGCTTTTTCGGCCAGGTGAAACCGTCAGCGTGGCGCACAATGTCGCTCCGCAAACTATTGAAAGCTCATGTGACATGTTCTTGGAAAGCCTGGCGATAGGCGGTCCGATGCAAGCGCTAGGATTGAGACCAACATCCCTGGGGAACTACAAGCTCTAGTGTGCTGTCCTGATCGTGGCACCGGTCCCAACTTCGACATCTTCTCCAAGTTCTGGGCCGATCTTCACGGAGACCGTGACTTAGGGCGATTGCACTCTATCCCGGAATTGAAGAAGCGCTACGATAGCTTGTCCGATGTGGCGAAGGCTGCGCTTAGCGACCTCCTTAGCGAAACTGGGGCGCTGCCCTATCTGGCCTAGAGGCTGCCGCGTCTGGCGTAGAGTTTGCGACCGCGAGTGGGTGCTCTAGGCTCCATCTTGCAAGGGGGAATTTCATGACCAAACGCGAGCCGTTTTTCTTCTGGATGGCGCTGGCGCTGATCGCCATCGTCGTGAGCGGCGTTAGCCTGGTGGCGTTTTCGCGCCCCGGCGGGCCGATGGCGACGCCACTCTTCCTGCATTTTCACGGCGCGGTGTTTTTGGGCTGGTTTGTCCTGCTGGCTTTTCAGGCGTGGCTGATGGGGGCGGGGCAGGCCGCTTTGCACAAGCGTCTGGGCCAGGCGAGCTTCACGCTGGCGGTCGCGATTGTGATTGTCGGCTACCTTGTGGTCCGCTTTGCCGTGCACAAACCCGCTATGACCATAGCGGGGCGACCCGCGATCATCGGCGCGGTCTTTCCGATCTGGGACATCATCAATTTTACCATTGCCTATACGCTGGGCCTCGCCAACAAGAGCAATGCGGCGGCGCATAAGCGCTTTATGCTGTGTGCGGCGATGTTGATGATCGATCCGGCGATGGCGCGGCTGGTCTTCGGCCTTGGCCTGCCCGGGAATCTGATCCTGGTGGCGGAACTGGCGCTGTTCCTTGCTCTGATCGTCTACGACCTTGTCACCCGCCGCCGACCGCATTGGGCAAGTCTTGTGGGCCTTGGCCTCTATGCAGCGGCGATGGCGTTCAAGCTCAACATCGGAAACTTCGCCTGGTGGCCCGGCTTAGTGAAGGCGCTGTTCGGGCTTAGCTGAAAGGCGCGCGGCTTACTTGTCGACGCCTTTGACCTTGCCCCATTGGCGCGCCGCCGTGTAGCCGAGATAGCCGGTGCCAAACAGCGCATAGAGCGGTTCGGGCAGGCCGTTCAGATAGGCGTTCATGCCCGCTGCGATCTCCTTGGCCGCACTCGGGTTGAACGCGGCAAGCACGCCCATCGGCAGCGCCCACAAGATCATGATGTACATAACATAGAGGAAACTTGGGCGCGCGCGGCTGGTCCAAGGGTCTTGCGATTGCGCTTCGGCGACGATGGCTTGCAGGCGCGCTTCGATCATCCGCATTTCCTGAGTGCCCTCAAGCTTGACGAGTTCAAGCTTTGCCTTGGCGCGAGCTTCCTTGTCAGGGATGATTTTGTCGATGATCGACGTGATCGGGCCGATCAGCGTGTCCAGTATACCCATAGTCGCAACGCTCCTCGCATGTGAGTGTGTGAGTCGCGTTTAGATAACCAAATTGGTTCGTGTAGGAAAATGCTTAGGCTCTAAGCGCCTTCACCCGCTTCCCCCAAAAGCCGCTCGGCGAGCGCGAGGTGCGGGCGATCGAGCATGGCGCCATTGATCGCAATTGTGCCCGCGCCGGGATTATCCGCAAAGGCCTGCACCACTGCGCGTGCGTGCGCGATCTCCTCGGCGCTGGGTGTGAAGGCGGTGTTGATTGGTGCGATCTGCGCGGGGTGGATCGCCAGCATCCCGCGAAAGCCCGCTGCACGCACTGTGCGCGCGCGCACCTCAAGCGCTTCCAAGTCGCGGAATTCGGGCTGCACGGTCTCAATCGGAGCCACGTCCGCCGCGACCGCGCCAAGCAGGCACAGGCTGCGCGCCATCTCATACGTTTGCGCGTATTCGCCGTCAGCCCCGCGTTGCTCGCGCGCGCCGCGCGCCGAGGACAGATCCTCCGCGCCCCAGCTCATAGCCACCAGCCGTTCCTTACCGTGATAATTGCCCGCATATTCGCCCGTGCGGAACATAGCGGCCGCGGTCTCAGTAACCAGAGCGGCGATTTTTGTGGACCCTTGCGGCAGGCTATGCGCGGCTTCGAGCACGGTGAGGTAGTGGTGCAATTGCGTGATGTGGTGCGCGCCTTCGGCCTTGGGCAGAAACAGGCCTGCGGGCGCAGCCGGGACAACCGCCGCAAGATCGCGCACCGCGGATGGCGTGTCGAGCGGGTTGATGCGAACCCATAGGCGTGCGCGATCTGGCGCGCCCTGCAGCATGCCGGCGACCATCTGGCGCGCGGCGGGCTTGTTTTCAGGCGCGACCGAATCTTCCAGGTCCAGCAAAGCGATATCCGCTTCGCTCGCGATCGCCTTACCCATCTTCTTTTCGCTGTCGCCCGGCGCGAACAGCCAACTGCGCATCTTTTGCACCATGTCGCTCTCCATAGAGCGAAGCGGTAGGCGCGCTAGAAGGAGCCCTCAACCTCGAATGTGAAGATCGTGCCGAATTCACGGTCGCGGTCCTCGACGAAATCGACAAGGCCAGCGGCGCGGTCGACAAAGACGGTGCGGTCAAACTGGTTTTTGCGGTTAGTGAGATTGGCCACAGACATGCGCAAGGTCAGTCCGGCGACATCCTTGTTCTCGACGAACACGCTGGTGAAGCCGGGGAAGCTTTCATTGCCGACAAAGATCTCGTCCAGTCGGACATTGTCCGCGTCATCGTTCCACGAAAGCTGCCCACCAATGGCCCAGCTTGTGTCGGGGAAGTCATGGCGGGCCTCAGTCTGGATATCGATGGTGGTGTTGCCCGACAAT